>JAABUR0100001449.1_pt1 | contig 42332 bp, 27 predicted proteins | sample 5560091 | NCBI WGS metagenome assembly JAABUR01 (sample SAMN10711879, study PRJNA513375) | rock metagenome | isolation source: Antarctica rocks | place: Antarctica: Victoria Land, University Valley sud | reverse complement strand
GCGCTGTACCGGATCGCTGACGCCATGCTGGTAACGCCGTACCGCGACGGGATGAACCTCGTAGCCAAGGAGTTCGTGGCTTCCGCCGACGAGAGCAGCGCCGCCGCACTAGTTCTGTCCGAATTCGCTGGCGCCGCAGTCGAATTCACCGAGGCTTACCTCGTCGATCCGAATGATGCCGAGTCTGTCAAGGAGGGCTTGAAACGCGCCCTGTTCGACCCGGTGGAGGAGCGCAACGAGCGCCTGCGGGCCATGCGCGACCACCTTTTCGAGCACACCGTCGGGCATTGGTCGCAGTCCTTCCTCGACGCTCTCAAAGACGCGCAGCCAACCGGCGACCAGGTAGCGCCCAGCCCGAGTCCGTTCGCCAGCGAGAGCGACTCCGCCACCGGTGCCACTCCTGCGATCGAACTGTCGATTCCCTTCTCCATGATCGGGGGCGATCAGAAGCAATTCGACAATTCGGCGCAGGTCAGTCGAGCGATCAACGATTACCTCGAGTCCGGCGATCGATCCCGTCCATCGTGGCTGAGCCCAGTTTCGCCGAAGACTGTCGGAACCTCGTTGGGAACGCATCAGAGTGAGACTCCAGATGGACGTACCTTCACCATCGACATCGTCAACGGCGACACCGGACCCGACGCTGCCCGGGTTGTACTCAAGCCGGCCGATGGCGCGGATCAGGTCTTCGACCATGTCGAGATCACCGTCTCGGCTCGGGCTGGTGTGCAGGGGGTGCCGCAGGCCCTCGCTCTCGGGCTCTACCAAGCCGGTATCAGGCTGACCGAGATCGCCGACGCCGCAGCCTTGGCCGAAGAAGCAGAATTCGAATCTGGTACGCCCGCAAGCGAATTCGGTCCAGACGGTCCGCGCGACACTGGCGGTCAGGGCCCAGTCGTTCCATCGGACTCAAACGGGGACCAACTTCCAGATCCCCAGGAAGCACTGAGGGAAGCCCGCGGCATGGTGTACGACGCTGCCGTGCTGCACAAGGCCACACCCCGGGTGATCTCCGAACAGATCCTCGGGGTGGACAACGCCTTTGGGTCGTTCAACGTCCATGTTGCGCTCGAAACCGAACCAGCTACGTTCCCTGGGCTTCCACAGAGCAGGGTGGGAATCGACAACCTGGGTGCCGTTCACATCTCGGTGTCCCCCGCCGCGTTGGCCGATCTGCCCCCACTCATCGACCAGGCGATCTACGGCGCGCTGAAGCCGTCGGACTCCATGGCGGCCGAACAGCCGCTGGCCGATCAGGAACTGCAGCTGGCGGCGGCCCGGTCGGAGGTGGACGGAGCCATCTCCGATCAGGGCGGCGTGATCGTTCCCGACGCGTCGGTCGAATCCAGCGATGGCGACTTCCTCCAGGTAACCAATGGTGGCGGCTATACGTTCTACGTCGACCTGGACATTTCCAGTGATTCCGTGAGCCGGGTCGGGATCGAGAGCGGGATCGAAGACCTCGTTGTCGTACACGTCAGCGTGTCTTCCGACGTCGCCGTAGGGGACCTGGCACCACTCATCCGCCGGGCCATCAAGGCAGCCTTCATGCACGACCCGGACGGGATTCCCAGCCAGCTCCCAGAGCGGCTGCAGTCGGCCGCGACGGACTGGGAGACCAGGAAGGCGTTCCTCTGGGACTCGTCCCCGGTCGAATCCGGTCGCCAGATGGTCAAAGACGCCGCTCTGTTCCTTGCAGCCGATTGGAACAGCGACAACGATGAAGCTCCGATAACCCTCAGCCGTGACGGACGCGTCGTGACAGTCGATGTCCGAGCAGGTGATCCTGTCGCCGACGGCCAGAACGTGGCGCGGGTTCAGCTCGACGATGCAGGTTCACCGCAGGTGACCGTGCTGGTTCCGGGCGAGGGCGCACGGATGAGCCTCATGTCGTCCTTCGTTGAAAGAGTGATCGAAGGCGCCCTGGACCATGATCCTGACCTTGTTGGATGGCATGGAGCTGACCCGGCGACCGGACCGGGGCTGGCCCAGTTGGCCCCGCTCGTCGAGAGTGCGGCCGAAAAGGTCAACGCCGAGCACGACACCGACGCGGCTGGCCGGGTGTTGCTGACCAGGGGCGACCGGGCTGTCCTCGTCGACATCTCCACCGGAGATCCCGACATCGTCGGACCCACCAGGGTCGATCTCCTCACGTCCGGTCACCTGCTCGTGACCGTGTCCTCCGATCCGGGGATCAGCCAACTCCCATCCCTGATCGACCAGATGGTCGCCGTGGCGCTGGACACCGACCCGGCCTCGATTCCGCCCAGGACCGCTGGCCCGGACTCTGACGATCCAGGTTCCACTGGCCCGGCGGAGATCACCGCCGCGGCCGTTGGCAAGTTCGATGGTGATGCGCGACGGATTGCCAGCGAGCGCCGGACCATGCGTGCTGTGACCAAGCACATGACGACAATGGCCGTTATCCGGGCCGCCGGGGTCCAGCCGATCACCGCCAATAACGACGGCACGTATTCGGGTGTGACACCCGGTGGGCTCCCGATGTCGATCACGGTCATCAGCGAATCCCTTGCTCCGGAAGTGAACCCGGTCACCAATGAGGTGCGGGTGCCCGTCGCGCGTAGCAGCGTGGATCCGGTCACCGACGAAATCACGATCCGGATCTCGGATCGGGCGCGGGTCTTGGACGTGCCTCGGGCGCTGGTCCATGAGATCGTCGAGTCCGCGGCGGTCCGTGACGGCCTGAGCGGGCCAGCCGCTGCCATCGAGGCGCACCGCCTCGGCCGGATGGGCGAGGCTCGCTGGCTGTCCGGGCTGATCGACTCGGCCAAGACCGGGCTGCCCTACCGCGCCAGCAAGGATGCCGTAGCCCTGCTCGACGAACTCGGTCTCAGAGCCGGGGTGCGCGATCCGGACACCGGAGCATTCGACAACCGCTCGGCCGATTATCTCCAGCGCCGGGATGCCCTTGGCGACGCAGACCGGCAAGCCGTCGACAAGCTCAACCGGTTGCCAGAAGCGGGGGCGGTGCCCTCCGCCGTACAAGGCGCGAAGTCGTGGGTCCTCAAGGTCGCGGGGAACGCTTCATTCGTCGGGTTCGCGCCCGGCGTGGCACTCATCGGGCTCGGAGCGTTGACCGGCAACATCGAGTTCGCAAAAGCCGGTGTGGTGACCATTGCGGCCGAGTCCGGTGGTGCATCAATCAGCAACACCTTCGAGCGGCGCCAGGCCAGGCACGCGGAGCAAGCGGGCAGTAGCGACCGGATCTCCGGTCGCCCCATTGACCCTGCGGCCGGCCGCGCGACCTCCTGGTTCGTGCGCACCGCCCCCAGCGTGGTGGCCCGGACCACGATTGCGGCCGGAACAGCAACGGCTATCGGTCTCAACGCTGCACTGGCCATTCCGATCGCCGTCGGCAACCTGGGCGCGCTCTACGCCGGCAACCTCGAGGGCGTCATGGAACAGCGGCGGGCCGGTCAGCAGGCGAGAAACGACCAGATTCAAACCGCTCGTGACATCGCGATGCGCGAGGCGCGGCTTGAGCGAGACACCCGAACTCTGACCCCGGGGGAGGTAGCCCTAGAGGACCGGCGCCGTGCTCTGCTGGCTGACTGGAAGGCCAACCTGGAACGGGCCGAGCGCCTCCTGCTCATCCAGGACCCGCAGCAACGGGCTCACCTACGCCCAGCTGCGCGGCATGCACTTCAGACCGCTGCACAGGCAGCCATCGAGCTGGGTGGACTACGCCTCACGGCTGCCACCTCGACCGGTACCGACCAGCTGACCCCGGGGTCGACGACTGGCCCGATCGGCGACGCCGCCCTGACATCGACCGACCGGGACAGCCGGGACAACATCGCGCGACAGATGGACCGCCTCGAAGCCGCGCGCCCGTGGTCGGCGCGGAGCCGGGACAACGCCTACCGGGCCGCGCTGGCTGCCGCCGGGCTAGACCTGCCCAACTCCGCTGGTCAGAAGTCCATCACCGCCATGCAGGACGTGGCCCGCCGGCGCGCCACCCTGGACCCCGAACTGCTCGCCCGGATGGAAGCCCGCGACCTGCGAAACACCACGCCTCGGCTGGGCCATTATGAATTGAAATGGCTCACGATCATGGCAGGTCCGGCCATCGGCGGACCGGTTCTGCTCAGCCTGGCCAACCCGCACAGCTCAACCCAACTGGCGGCTGCGGCCGCCGCTCCCGCCCTCTACGGCGCGGTACGCGGCTTCGCTGAATGGGTGTTCAATCGTTCCGCGGAGACCGGTCTGCGCGACCTTGCCGCCCACCGGCCCACCGTCACCGAACATGACCGCGCCAAGGATCGCGCCGATCGGCGCGCTATCGCCAGCCCGGCGGACCGGATAACCGCGCAGCAGGCAGCACAAGTACGGATGACCGAGGCGGCCCTGGGCGACCGGCAGGCGAATGCTGATGCCGCTCTGGCCAGGGCGCAGCGCGACGCCGAGCTGGCCCCCGCGCCACTCCTCACCCGGACCCTCGCCAGGTTGTTCACTCACGCCGATCCTGATCCACTGCTCGGCGGCATCAAGATCAGGCCAGGGACCCCGGCCTACCTGCTCATGACGGCCGGTTCGGTTCTCGCTGCCGCCACGGCTCACATTGGGATCAGTACGACCGGGACCCTCTCGCTCTCGGACTTCTTCTCCGATCCGAGAAGCTGGAGCGGCGAGACGGCCAACATGGTGAACCAGTCGCTGCTCGCCGGAGGTTTGAGCGGGGCGAGTATCGCGCTGGCCACGGGCACTGTCGGCTGGCGCACCGAGCGCAGCTTCTTCAACGAGGGCCGGCGGCTGGGAGCCCTTCGGGCGGCCGCGGAAGCCGCGCTCGAGGCGGAGCAGCTCGACGCCGGCCAACGGAGCGCTCCAGACCCCATGGAACAGGCGCTGGAGCAGGCACGAGCCGATCTAGAGCGAGAGATCCGAGATCGGGCGGCCGTGCTCGGAAGCGAATACCCGATGCGCCGCCAAGGTGTTCTCCGTGACCCGATCGGGGCTCTGGGTCGTTCTGTGGCCGGTTGGTTCGGGAAGGACTCGGGTGCCGGTCCGCTGCCCAAGAAGATCACCGCCAGTGCTGTTCCAGAGTCCCACTTCAGAGGAGATGAGAGGCCCGAGGGCCATCCGGAGGAGATCAATGCGGCGATCAGCGATGTCTTCGACCAGTTCAATGCCCAGGACCCGACGTCGCTGCTGGCCGAGGTCGCCGACGCCGCCCAGGTAGTCCCGACCACCTCAGATTCCGCCGGGATCTACCGGTTCACCACCCCGGACGGGCACACGATCACGGTCACCACTGCTGAAGCCGGCCCAACCGGCACCGACGCCTCCCGAAGCACGGTGAACGCGACCACCGGCGACATCCAGATCGTGGTCTCCGAAGGCCTAGATCCTGCCGATGTCCCCCGGGCCCTGGCCCACGAACTCGCCGAGGCAGCGACCATCGTCGACGGGCTCGCCAACCGTGCGAGCACGCTGCTGTCGGCTGACCGGAGCTGGGATGACTCCGGCGCGCTGGCGCCACACGGCGAGGGCCGCATGGCCGAGCTCCGGTTCCTGCACAACCGGATCACCCAACTGGCTCAGCTGGACACCCAGACGACCGAGTCCAGCGCGGAGCTGGCCCGGCAGACCAGCGAAGCAGTCGCCCTGCTGAACCACCTGGGGCTGCGGTCCGGCCGGCTCAACCCCGACACCGGGCAGTTCGAGGGACGCTCGGCCAACTTCGACGAACGAATCGCAGGTCTGATCGACGACGTCAGAACCGTCATCCTGGACCTCAACGTGCTCGCCGAGCAACCCGAAGTCCCCAGCGCAGAACCGGGCGGCGAGCAGGCACCAGCCGCTTCTGGGCCGGCCGGGAACCCCGACCTCGACGCGGCTCGCGCGCTGGTGGCGAGGATCGCGCAGGCGCAGGGCGCCATGACGGACACGATCATCGAAGACCAGCGCATCCTGGTGACGCGTGGTCCCCGCAAACTCGTGGTCGACATTCGTCCGCAAGCCCGGCTCACGTCCGGATCCGTGGCGCCAGACCCGACCCGGGCTTGGGTCGACGCGTCCGGTGACGTGCGGGTAGACCTCGCCCCCGGCACGTTGGCCGGGGACCTGGCGCCGCTGATCGACCAGACGGTCCGGGTTGCCCTCGACCATGTCGCGGACACCGAGCCCGCCCCGGCTCCAGACCCGGCTGGGTATGCGACGGCGCGCGCCATGGCGCTGTACCTGGTGGGCTTGGCCGTCGACAACCGCGCCGCCAGCGCAGAGCTGACCGACAACCCCTATCGGATCCGCGTCAGCCGTGGACTTCGCGAGTTCACCGTCGACATCCGGCCCGACCCCGCGCCAACCCGGTCGGATGCGCAGGCCAAGGCCCGGGCCTGGGTCGAGGCTGGTGACGTGCGGGTGGCGGTCCCCCGCAACGCTGAGCGGCCGGAGCAGTTCCTGCTGATCGAACAAGCGATCCAGGCCGCGTTCGACTACAACCCGAACGCCGAACCCGCTGCCCAAGACCCAGGGCAGGTCCTCGACCCCGAACTCGGGATGGCCCAGCGGTTGGTGGAACAACTGGCCAAGTCCCACGGCGCCAGCACCTACGCACTGGACAACCATCGGGTCCTGGTGACCGGCGACGCGCGTACGTTCATCATCGATATCGGGCCCCAGACCCGCCAGCCTGGCGCAATCGGTGACCAGCCCCTGGGCTCGGTCTCGATCGACGCGATCGGTGACGTGCGCGTGCGGGTGAGCCTGGGCACCGTCAGCGTGCTCGATGATCTGGGACGCCACCTCGACCACGCGATCCAGGCCGCACTCGACTTCGACCCGCACCGAGACGCGCCCACTCCGGTGCAGGGCGAGGTTGTCGCCTCTCCCGCCGATCGGGATCCGGCGACCGAACGCGCTGCGGCTCGCCAGGCAGTGCATGACGTTGTCGCCGGCCTTCCCGGAGCCAGCACCGATGCCAGCACGCGGACCAGCGATGGCCAACCCATCCAGGTGACGCGCGGCGATCGTACGGTCGCCGTTGACATCCAACCCGAAGCCGCGCGACACCAGATGCCCGATCGTGCCCTGAGCCGGGTCTGGATCGACACCTACGGTGACGTGCGCGTGGTCGTGTCCCCGGGCGCTGTGGCAAGCGACGTGCAATCCCTTCTCCAGCAAGCGATCCCGGCTGCGCTGGACCACCAGGTCCAGGACCTGTCCGCACCAACGGGCCTGGCTCCGGACCCGCGGGCCGCGCTGGATGCGGCTCGGACGATGGTGGCCGAGGCCGCCCGCAAGCACGGCGGCACAACGACGGTGGGACCCGAGCAGCTGATCGAAGTACGGGGCAGTTCCGGAACGTTCCAGGTCAGGGTCGAACCCGAAACCGAGCAACCCGCGTTCCCAGGGCTGGCCCAGAGCCGGGTTGGGATCGACGACTCCGGCGACGTGCACGTCACCGTGTCCTCTGCAGCGATGCAGGACCTGCGACCGCTCATCGACCAGGCGATCTACGGTGCGCTCAACGCCGCGGATGGCCGCGCACAGTCCGAACCGCTACCAGACTCCGAGGCACAGCTCATCGTGGCCCGGTTCGAGGCAGAAGATGCCGTCTCGCAGCGGGGCGGTGCCATTCGCACCGCCCCGCTGGCAGCGGAGAACAGCGACGTCGAGCGCCTCCAGGTGACAAAGGGCGCCCACAGCTTCTTCGTGGTCCTCGAAGTTTCCCCTGAGTCGGTGAGCCGGGTCGGGATCGATGACTTCGGTGTCGTGCGCGTGAGCGTCTCTGCCGACGTTGCGGTCGAGAACCTGGCGCCCTTGATCCGCCGAGCGATCAAGGTCGCGTTCGACAGTGACCCGGCCGCGACCCCGACCGAGGCTCCCGAATGGGCGGCCCAGCTAGACGCGGCCGCGACCGACCTGGAGCTGGGGAACGCACTCCTCTCAGTCCAGTCCGAAGTCGAGTTCGGGCGCGAGATGGTGCGAGACGTGGCGTTGTTCCTCGGAGCCGAATGGGCCAGCAAGAACGACGAAGCCCCGCTGGTCCTCAAGCGCGGGGGGCGCACGGTCACAGTCGACGTCTCCCTGGCCGACCCTGCCGCTGACGGCCAGGATGTGGCCAGGGTCGACTTCGATGACGATGGCAATCCCAGGGTGGTCTTGCTCGTCTCCGCCGACAACGCCCCGATGGCCAACCTGCTCTACTTCGCCGAGCAGTTGCTCGAGGGAACCCTCAACCATGATCCGACCACGGCCCCCGGGCAGGTGGCCGATCCGCGGACTCGACCTGACCCGGACACCGTAGCCCGGCTGGTGCAGGACGCCGCCGACAAGGCCGAGGCGCAGTACACGCTGGACGGTTCCACCCGGATGTCGCTGACCCGTGGTGCCCGGGCGGTCAGCGTCGACATCGCCACCAACCCCGACGCCTCAGGTCCTGCCCGCGTCGACATCCTCACCTCCGGTCACCTCCGCGTGACCGTTTCTCCCAGCACTTCGCTGAACGCCGTGGCCGCCCTGCTCGACCAGCTGGTCGAGGTTGCCCTCGCCATCGATCCGGGCTGGATACCCCCACGAGGCGCCGGCCCTGATCCGCGGGATTCAGGCTCTGGCCCCGAAGAGATCACTGCCAGTCCGGTCGGCAAGTTCGACGGCGAGCGGAGGTGGTGGCGCCATACGAAGCGGGTCAACGCAGCAATCACCAAGTCGTTGGAGCTGCTCAACCCCAAGCACGCCAAGGCACTCCGGCAGGCGCTCGCCGTCGCGGAGGCCGCCGGCGTGGGAGCGACTCCCATGTCCTCGCCGGTGAGCTGGCAGGCCACGACGCCCGGTGGGCGGACCATGACGGTGGTCGCCAAGGCAGGCGACACCGGCACCGATGTGGCCCGCAGCGCGATCAACCGGGAGACCGGCATGGTCGAGATCATCGTCTCGGATCGGGCGCGGACCTTCGACGTTCCGCGGGCTCTGGTCCACGAGATCGCCGAGGCGGCCGCCGTCCTGGACGGGATCACCGGACGCTCCGGCATCGTCACCGGCCAGGAGGTCACCGGCCAGAGCGCGGCTCACTCCGCCGATCTGGACCCGCACGAGATAGGCCGGCATGCCGAGCTTCGCTACCTCGCCGGCCTGATCGATTCCGCCAGGACCGGACTGCCGTACCGGGCCACCCGGGAGGCCCGTGCGCTGCTCGATCACCTCGGTCTGATCGCCGGGTTGCCCAACCCGGCGGTCGCGGGGGAGTTCGACGGCCGATCACCGGACTACGACAACCAGATTGCCCGCCTCGACCCAGCCCAGAAGCTGACCGTCGAAACGCTCAACGGCCTGCCCAACGTGGGCTCGGTGCCCACCGCCGTACCCGGCAAACTGGCCTGGGCGGTGAAGATCGCCGGCAACATCACTTTCGTCGGAATCGCCCCGGCGATTGCACTGGGTGCGGTTTCGGTGGTGGGCAACCTGCCGGCCCTGCTCACCTTCGGAATCGTGGGTGGCATCGCCGAGGCGGCTGGTGCCATAGCCAGCAACCTCTCCGAGCGGCGCCAGGCAAAGCATGCGGAGTATGCCGCCCTCCGCGACCAGCTGGCCAGCCACATGGCGGCCGAGATCGACGCTGCGGCGGACGAACCGCTGATCCGCGAGCGGGTCGGGCACCTGCGCCGGAGCATCGAACGGCTCACCGGCGTCACGCCGGCCGAGAGCGGCCGGCCAGCGAATGACACGCCGCGGCCGGAGCGAGTCCACCCCCGCGGGCAGATTCCGTGGATCAGCCCATGGGTCATGCGCACCGCCCCCAGCGTGGCTATCCGTGGCGTCGTCGCGGCTGGTGCTGCCCTGGCCTTTGGGCTTGCCCCGGTCTTCGCCTTCGGCATCGTGTTCGGAAATCTCGGTGCGCTTTACGCCGGCCGGCTGGAGGGCTATCTGGCCCGGGAGCGGACCGCCGCGGAGCAAGACCGCAACCGGGTCGTGGCCGAGCGCGATGTGGCGATGCGCCAGGCCCGGATCGAGCAGGACAACCAAGCCTCGCGTGCGGCCGAGGCGGCCCTCCCGGCGCGGCGCGGCCAGCTCGGTGACTGGGCGGCGGCGCTGGAGGCGGCCGAGCAGCGCCTGCTGGATCGGGATCTGGCAGGCGCTCGGGAGGCGGGCGAGGTTGCCCGAGCAGCCCGGCCGGAGCCGGCACCTGAACCAGACGCGTCGCGCGACTCGGATCTGGTTGCGCGCTACCAGGTCTCGGCAATCGCGGACTCCGCGGTGACTTCGGGCGGGCGTGAGCAGGCAGACCCCGACCGGGTCGTACGGGATGGCCGGCGCGCGTTGCTGAACCTCGGTGCCGCACAGGTGCGCTCCGCCGATGGCTACCGCGCCGTGGACCGAGACGGCGTCGTGGAGATCACCTACCAGGGCCAGACCGACCCGTTGCACGTTCGGGTCGAAGCCGTCCCGGCCGCAGATCTCGATCCCAACGACGCTGTGGTGGCCGAGCTGGTCGCACCGGACCCGAGTGCGGACCCTGCGGCAGCACAGGCCGGTACGCACACCCTCCGGATCTCCGACCAGGCCACCAGCCAAGCCGTGCAGCGCGCGGCTCGGATGGCCCTGGACCAGCTTCTGTACGCCCGCGCGGGCGCGCCGACCGGAGCGAACCTGTTCAGCGGGGCCCCTACCACCGGGCCGATCCAGACCGCCGATCTCACGGCCACCGATCTGGCAGTTCGTGACGACATCACCCGGCTGCTGGATCGCTTGGACGCGGCCCGGCCTTGGTCGGGGACGCGGAACCTGAGCAACGAGTACAAGGCCGCTCTACGCGCCGCCGGGTTGGCCCTGATCCCGCATGGTGACCAGGACGCTCAGCAGGACGTGGCACGCCGGCGCGTCGCCCTGGAGCCCGGGCTGCTCTCCCGGGTCGAGAGCCGTGACCTGCCTGGCACCGCACCCGCGTTGGGTGGGTACGAGAAGAAGTGGCTCATGATCATGGCTGCGCCGGCCATCGCCACACCGGTGAGCGTCGTGATCACCACGATGCTCAACGGCGGAGCGCTGAGCCCGACCTTCCTCGCCGCCGCATTCGCCGCCCCGACAGCGTACGGCGCGGCCCGTGGCTTGGCAGAATGGGCGTTCGACCGATCGGTGGATTCCGGCCAGCGCGAAGTCGAGGCCAGCCAGGCGAGCGTCCCGGAAGACCAGCGCGCCGAGGAGCTTGCCTACCGGGAGACCGTGGCGGCCAGCGTGGCCGAGCAGCAAACCGAGGTCGCCACCCGGGAGCAAGCGCTGGCAGATCGGCAAGCCGGCTTGGACGCGGCTCTGGCCAGGGCCGAACGCAGCGCCGGGCGGCCGTGGGCGCGGGCCTTCGACCGGCTGGTCGGCCAGGCCGACCCCGACCCGGCCCCGCTATCTGGTCGCAGCAGCCCAGACCCATCGGCACCCACGCCGTCGCCGACCACTGGTCCGGAATCACTCGACGACCTGGCAGCCTCCTCCGCCGCGGATCGGCAGGCCACCGAACAGGTCCTCAAGAAGCTCAAATCCAAGCCGGGCGTGCTTGCCTACCTGGGTATGACCGCGGGATCGGTGCTGGCCGCCTGGACCGCACACGTCGGCATCGCGGTGACTGGCGACCTCACCTTTGCCGACATCTTCAATCCGATGAACTGGGCCGGCGTGCAGGGTGAGGTCAGCCAGTCGCTGCTTGGTGGGGCGATCGTGGGTTCGAGCATCGTCATGGCGACCGGGCTGGTGGGCTGGGTCTCCGAACGCAGCTTCTTCAACCAAGCCCGGAAACTCGCTGCCACCCGCGATGCCGCGATCGCCGCGCACCGGGGCGAGGAAGCGGCGGCGGTCGTACGGGCTGAACTCGAACCCCTGCAGGAACAACTGGATCAGGCGAAGACCGCGCGAGAGGAAGCCGAGCGGGCACAGGCAGCGCTCGATGCCCAGCGCACCGCGGAACTCGAACAGGCCTACCCGTTCCGTGGCCGCGGTCCGCTGCGGGTCGTCCACGACGCCGTGCGCCGTGCCCTGACCACCCGATTCGGGACCCGCGCCGGGGTCGATCCAGCACCGAGCCCAATCACCCCAGCTCCTGGCGAGGTGGCACCCACCCCGCAGACCGATGAGTCCCGGCCCCCACCACCCAGGGTCATCGTCCGCGAGGAGACCGAGGAAGAGTTCTTCGAGCGCATGCGCCGCGAGGCCAATACAACCGGCTGGGACGACCTCGAGGACGAACTCCCCGACCCCCCGCCGCCGGTGACCCCGCTACCGCCCGTCCCGCCGGTCGCTCCACCTGTTCCGCCAGTGACTCCTCCTGCCCCGCCGGTGACTCCTCCGGCCCCGGTGACTCCGCCTGCCCCGCCGGTGACTCCTCCGGCCCCGGTGACTCCGCCTGCCCCGCCGGAAACTGCACCGACGCCGCCGGTAAACCCTCCCGCTACGCCGACCGTGCCACCCGACAGCGTGCCCCCGCATCAGCACCATCCGCACCACCACGCGCCCTTCGACCCCAACCACCCGCACCACCACGCGCCGTTCCACCCGCACCACCACGCGCCGTTCGACCCCAACCACCCGCACCACCACCCGCAACCGCATCGCCACCATCCGCACCACCACGCGCCGTTCGACCCCAACCACCCACACCACCACCCCCCGTTCCATTCCCATCACCACCCGCCGTTCGACCCCAACCACCCACACCACCACCCGCCGAACTGGGCTCTGGACTACGTCGACCCGGCCGGCAACCGGCACGTGATCGGGGTCGTCGACTGGCCGGTTCCAGGCGGTGGGAACATCAGCCTGTTGAGCTCGCTGATCATTCCGGCGGCGGGCGGGGTTCCCGTCCTCATGCTGTCCGAACTGCTCGGGACCACTGACACTTTCGCGCTTCGAGAGCACGTCTCCGCCGTCCTCGACGACGTGATCCCCTTAGTCGTCGAGCAGGCACCCGAGTTCAACCCGGCCCGGTCCCGGTGGCTGATCCATGAGGGTGCCTTCTCCACGGCGGAGGGCACCCTGCCGGAAACCCTGCACGAACTGCGGGTCGCCTTCGAAGGTCTGCACCACCGGCTCGAGGCCGTGCGCCTGCTCGACGCAGCCGAAATTCGTCAGGTGATCTCCGCCCTGCACCTACGCCCGGTCAGCGAGATCCTGGATCAACTTCGAGGTCTCCTCGCCGACCTGCCCGGTCCACCCGACTCGTGGGTTCCGGATCCCCCCGGAGCCGTTCCACCGGGTCCACCGGAATCAGTGCGACCGGGTCCACCTGAGTCAGGGCCGCCACCAGTTCCACCTGGCTCCTTGCCGCCAGTTGCATCCCAGTCACCGCCAGGTCCGCCCGGCTCCTTGCCGCCGGTTCCGCCCGAATCAGGACCCCCCGCCGCGCCGGAGTCCAAGCTGCCCGGCGCGGCGCCCGACAAGTCTGGCAATGGGCACAAGCCTGGCGCCGCGGAGCCCGCGGAGTCGGGTTTCAACGGCGGTCCCGAGCGCAGGAGTCCTGGACCTGACGTCTTCCTGCCGCCACCGCCGCCGATCAAGTCCTTCCGGCTGCCTGACGGTAGGCGGGCGCTGCAGTGGCACGCTCGGCTCTTCTCGGTCACGCCGCCGCTCACTGACGAACGCGTGGCAGCGGTCGAAGCTCGACTCGGCGTACGGCTGCCCCAGGACTACCTCGACGTAGTCCGTTCCCACCAGGGTGGGTCACCTGACCACAACACGGTGATCCTCCCGGACGGCAGGCAGACCTCGCTCACCATGCTCTTGCACTTCGAGGACGCCGAGCCGACCTACAACCTGGTGCGGATCGTGCAGGACTCAGACGCGGTGTACGGCAAGCTGATTCCCTTCGCTGTCGACAGCGATGGCAACTACTTCTGCTTCGACTACCGCGGTGAGACGAATCACTCCTCGGCCGAATCGCGGTGGAACAGGCCAGTCGTGCTGGTCGCGGCTGACTCGCCGCAAGCCGAACCTCAGCCAGTTGCCGGCGGCTTCTCCGAGTTGTTGGAGGCACTTCGCGGGGTAGTCACCACGTCGAGGTAGACAGCGTTGGCCGAGATCAGATGCCGGATCGCCTCGAGCATGAAGTCGAGCAAGGCGTCTGGGTCGGTATCTTCGGACGGACGGGCCTCTTCGGCTTCGCCGGCTACCCAGGCGAGACCCTCGCACGCCGACCAGAGGCTTGGCCACAGATGAGCCCACTGCCAGACCTCGAAGATGCGAGGCCGGACTTTGAGCACCGGCGGCAGTCCAGCCAACCCGATCGCGTCCAGGACCGGATCGTCGGGACTGTTGCCTAGTCCGATCATCAGGGCATTCAGCCGGTAGGACTCGGCGAACTCGCGGGCCTGCGGGGTACCCGGGGTCACCTCGGCGATCAGTCCAAGGCCGGCCAGGGTGTCGAGAATTGCCTCGGCGTCAGGCATCTCCGCCTCGTCGGCCGCGTCGATGATGGCCTGGCGAGTCCAGCGCGTGGTATCGGGGCCACCTGGCAACCCGTGCGCCAGCGCCCAGATGTTGAGATGCGCCTCATCAGGGAGTTTCGGTGTGTTCCAACCAACCCGGACGATGTGATGCTTGACCGGAGCGTCCACATCCGGGTGGAAGGGGCCCATGTAATGGCCCACCGGAAACACAACAGGAGCAGCGTCGTCGGCCCGTGCGTGTTCCGTTTCTGTGCTCTGCGCTGCGTCCTGATTCGCCGGGGTCGGCTCTGATTCGGTGCTCACGTCAGTTCACCAGCCTGGCATCGAGGTAGACGCTGTTGGGACTCAGCAGGACGTGCAGTGTTCCGAGCAGCGCGTTGAGCATCAGCAACGGATCGGTGGCCAGCGGATCCTCGATTCCTACGCGGGTGGCGGTGGCCGCAGCGCCTTCGCAGGCCACCCAGAGGCTCGGGTCCATGTGCGCCCACTCGTAGAGGTCATATGCCATCGCCGACATCTGCACGATCGGCAGCCCGATCATCCCGGCCCGGTAGATCCAGGGTTCCTCGGCGGTGTTTCCGAGCCCGAGCATCAGCGGGACCAAGCGATGCCGCTTGGCGAAGTCCACGGCGCTATCGGTCTCCGGAGTGACCTCGACCAGCATGTGTTCTGCCACAAGGGAATCCAGCACCTGCTCGGAATTGGCAATGCCCGCGCGGCGGCCGGCTGTCAACACCGATTGCCGCCCCCACGGTTTCTCCAGGTCGCGGTCCGGGGCCCCATGCGCGAACCCCCAGATCGCGAACTGCTCATCGCTGAGCCGGTTGACCTGTGCCCCGACTCGTACCTGGATGAAGTGCTCGTCGGTGGCCGGGGCGTCGTAGTAGGCACCAATGCAATGCCCGATCGGGATCAGCAAGCTCTCGTCATCGATGGTCATCGCGATGAGCGTATCGGTCTGCGCGCCGGGTCGCCTACGTCGCTCGTTTTATGACCCGAATCGGTCCAGGTCGGCCTGTGACTCCGTCTCGAAACACCCTGTGCATCTCGAATTTGCGTACGCGTTTCGAGTTTTCGTACGAGCAACGCGGCGTTCAGCCGGTGGACGCATGGCCTTCGTAGCGTCCGAGGCAGGGAAAGCGTTCAGGTGCGACACGCATGGTCGGGCGGGCCGAGCCGGCAGTGCAGTGGACAGGAGGTGACATGCCCGGCGATGGCACCGACGTCACCCGGGCGTGGGGGGAGAGCCTGCCGGACTGGGCGAACACTTTCATCGAGATGCTCACGGGCGGCCAGACCTGGCCGGAAGCCAGCGAGAGCGCGCTCTGGCAGCTGTCCGAGCACTACCGGCAGTTGCAGACCTCGCTCGAGGACGCGGCGCAGGACGCGGTCGCCAGCGCCAATGCGATCCGAGCTGGCTGGGACGCACCCGCCGCGCAGGTTTTCGACAGCATCAACGAGAGCCTGTTCAACGGTTACAAGGGTCGGGTTGTGGAACTGGCCCATAACGCCTACAGCTACTCCGCTCGGGCCGACGCCTTCGGGACCGAGACGGAGTACACCAAGCTCGGGATCAACATCGCGTTCTGGATCGCCATCGCTGAGGCCTTCATCGCGGTGCTCAGCGCCTGGTGGTCGGCTGGGAGCAGCCTGGCCGCGATCGGGGCCATCAAAGCGGGCCTGATGGCCGCGATCCGCAGGCTGATGACCAAGCTAACCGCTGTCGCGGCGCGCAAGATCGCGGTCAAGGCCGCGACGAAGACGGCAATCCAGGCCGGGAAGGTCGCGGTCAAGAAGCTCGCCACCGCGGAGGGTCGGCGGGCCGCGACGAAAATGATCGGCAAGGAACTCTTCGAGGAGATCACCGAGGAAGTCTTCATCGACGCGCTGGCCCAGAAGATCCAACTCGACGGTGGCACGCGGCAGAGCTGGGATTTCGACAAGACCCGGGCCGCAGGCATCGGGGCCGGCACGGGTGCACTGGTCGGGCTCGGCCTGGGGCCGCTGACCAACGCGCTGCCCGTGGGCAGGACCACCCGCAGCGGGATCAACAACGCCATCTCATCCCCGGCGGGCGGCTTTGTAGCAAACGGTGTCGTCTATGGCGTGTGGCGTAACCCGTACTCCATGGAGAGTGTGCTCGGCGGGTTCGCCACTTCCTTCGGTCGCCCGTTCAACATGAGCCCGTTCAATTTGGACACTCCCGGAGCCTTGGGCGCGAGCGCCCGAAACGCGGCCGCCAATGGCACCGGCCTCGCCGCGGCAACGGGGCGGCTCGCTACTCCATTCCTGCCCTCCGGACCAGACAACAACAACAACGGAACACGACCGCCCGCTGGCCCCGCCCCAGCCAATGGAGCGCCACCAGCCAACACAGCGCCACCAGCCAACACAGCGCCACCAGCCAACACAGCGCCACCAGCCAACACAGCGCCACCAGCCAACGCAGCGCCACCAGTCAACGCAGCGCCACCCACATCCGGCCCCGCCCCGGCCAACGGGGCGCCACCGGCGCCGGGCACGGCCGTTCCAACCGGGTCTGCCGCAGCACCAGGGGAAGCGGAGCTGCCCGCCGCCCCCAACGCAACCCCGGCCATTCCCGGCGACGCAACTCCACCCGCGGCCCCCGGCGAGGCAACACCGCCCGGAACACCCGCCGACGCGCCCGGAGAAACCGCAGTCGTTCTCGGCGAAGCATCGCCATCCGCGAGCCCCGGCGAAGCGTCGCCGCCCACCGCTCCCGGCCAAACCCCACCCGAAGCACCCGCCGATTCACCCGCAATAGCCACTGGCGACGGCACTCCGGCCATTCCCGGCGAAGCAACTCCACCTGCGGCCCCCAGCGAAGCAACACCGCCCGCAACAGCCGCCGACGTACCCGCAGCAACACCGGCCGTTCCCGGCGAAGCAACTCCACCTGCGGCACCTGGCGAAGCAACACCGCCCGCCGCTCCCGGCCAAACGCCACTCGCGGCATCCGCCGCCACCCCCGCAGCAACACCCGCCGAAGGCATCCCCGCCGCTCCCGGCGAAGCAACTCCACCCGCGGCTCCCGCCGAAGCAACACCGCCCGCCGCTCCCGGCCAAACCCCGCAGGGACCCCCTGCCGCCATGCAAGCAGCGGTTCTGCCAGCCGCAACGTCAACAAGCAGCAGCGCGCCAGGCACCGTCAGCCCACCCCCAGCCCCAGCCCCAGCCCCAGCCCCAGCCCCAGCCCCAGCAACGACAACGACGGCGACACCCAATCCCGGCCCCGGACAGCCCGGACAGCCCGTGCCCAACGAGGCCGGGCAGCGGGCCCAACCGAAGGCCGACTCCACCAGCACTCCCGAGACCGACTCGGACACCGGGGTGGTCGCCACCGGCGCGCCGGTCTCGCCGAGCCCGAGCAGCGAAGCAGGCATCGATCCGGCTTCGTTAGGGGCGCACGACCCCTCCGGTCCCGAGGTGGCCGGCCCCGAGGTGGCCGGCGCCGAGGTGGTCGGGCCTGCCGCGTCCAGTCCCAGGCTCCCCGGTCAGCGGACGAGGTTCGCTCATCCGCATCGCGTTGACAATACGATCGACCGGGCCATGGCTCCCTTTGGCGAGAGAGCCGATGGGGTCGCAGCCGGCCCCAGCCCGGACCGGACCTACCAGATCGCGACTCCATCCGGAGAGCCGTTCCGGGTCAGTATCTCTGCTCAGCCGACCGGTGACGTCCTCGCGCGCAGCACGATCGACCCGCTCACCCGCACGGTGACGGTGGAAATCTCCGATCGGGCGGTCAAGCGTGCGATCCCCAGGGCGATCGCGCAACAGCTTGCCGAGGCGGCCGCCATCCTCGACGGCGTCACCGAGCGCTCCGACGTGTTGCGCAACGAGCCCACCGGGAGCGACCGGGCGCTGCAGCCATGGGTGCTCTCACCGCACGACCTCGGCGGAATCGCCGGACTGCGCTACTTGTTGAGTCAGGCGCAATCGGTCAACCCGCTCACCCGGCTGCGGATCGGCAACGACGCCACCGCGATGCTCGCCGAATTGGGCCTCCTCTCGGGCAAGCCGGACCTGGGCACCGGCGAGTACGACGGCCGCTCACCCAGTTTTGAGCAGCGGCTAGCGGTCCTTCCGCCAGATGTTGCGGTGCTGGTCGCGAAGCTGAACTCGCTGCCGCAGGTCGGGTCCTTGCCGTCGGCCGTCGCCGAGCGGTGGCGCTACCTGGTCAGAGCTCAGCTGACCGGCCTGGTCAGCGGTGTCCTCCCAGCGGCTGCTCTCGCGTTCTACGCCTCCGCTGCGAACAACATGCAATTGCTGACCACTGCTGCAGTCACCGGGATCGCCACGATCGGCGCTTCGACGGTCAGGGGAGTGTTCGACCACCGCCTCGCCAAGCACAAGGAGTTCATCGCCAGCCTCGAAGATGCTCGGCTCCCGCTGGATGTCGCGATGCGGCAACTGCTGGACATGGAAAAGGGTGAGCTGCTTGCCGAGGCGCAAGTCTTCCGGGAGGAAGGCAGCGTGGGGGCGGCCCGACTGCGCGCCCTGGAAACCCGCAACGAGGCGATCCGGCAGCGCCTGCAGCAACAGCAATCACCTACCGGCGACGCAACCGAGAGTCAGGACAGCGAGACAGTCGGGAGCTTCGCCGATCTGGACGCGGCTGTGGCATCGGTCGCCGAACCGACTGCCCATGAACGGGTTTCCGCGGCTGACAAGGTCCCACGGAAGCGGACCTGGCTCGTCCACAGCATGATCGGCCCGACCGCCGGCCTCGGGATCGGATACCTAGCACATCAGACACTGACCGACTGGGCGTTCTCCCTGGCCCCCGGGAACAACCTGTTGTTGTACGGGCTTGCCGGCTCCGCCGTGCTTTCGGCCGGCCGGGCCATCAGTGAGCGCTATTTCGCCGAGGCGAAGGCCGCGCGGGTGGATCGCAAGGAGGGCGTCCGGGAGTCGCGGTTCCAGATGATGACCGAGGCGCGTCGCGACCATGCGAATCGGGCAGCCCTGGCGCTGCAGGCCGACCTCGTCGAGCAAGCCGCTGCCCGCAACCGGCTCGCCGCCTGGCTGGATACCACTGCCCAGGGCCTCATCGAGTCTGCGCCGGACCCCAGGTCCGCCCCGATCTCGGAGCTGGCGACCCCGCCCGGCACCGATCTTGTCCCACACCGCCAGACCGACCTCGCCGAACGCGCCACGACGTTGGAGATCCCGGCCATCCCGGATTCATCGGTCAAAGCCGACGGCCGCTGGTTCGGGCACGCTAGGCACGTCGTACGGCAAGGGGTTTCGGTCCTGACCAGCCTCGGATCGCCGGACGGGATCACCTCCACCACGATCGATGAGGACGGCGTGGTCGAGCTGAGCTATCCGGACCCGGCGCCCTCGGTTCGGGTCTCAGTCGTCGCAGTGTCCGCACAGGCGCTGCTTGCCGATGCGGCGGTGGCTCGCGTACGCACGAACGAGGACGGGTCGTACACGCTCGAGATCTCCGATCGGGCCGCCGATGCGACGATCGCCCGAGCGACACTGGCCGCGTTGGACCAGGCCCTCGGCGTACGATCCGGTGCCCCGACCGGTGGTCACCAGATGGTCCCCGGCTCCACCGAAGGGCCGATCGATCCGGAGTCCCTGACCGCGGCCGACCGCGGCCGGATCGGGGACCTCGGCAGGCTGCTCGACCGGCTCGAGACCAGTGGCCGGTGGGGCGGGCGCACACTTGGTACGGAGTACGTCGCCGCGCTGCGCGCTGCTGGGCTCGACCTGCCGGCGGATGCGCAGAGCGATGTCGATGTCGCCGGTGTCCCTCGGCGCCGCATCGTCCTCGACCCGGAGCTACTACTACGGGTGGAAGCTCAGGACCGGCTGCCGAGCGGGACACCGAGCCTTCGGGCACATCAGGTCAAGTCGTTGTTGATGGTCACCCTGCCGGCCATGTCCGCGCCGGTGTTGGTCGCCACGCAGGGCGATCTCACCGATGCGGCATGGACCCAGGTCGCTGCCGGTGCACTCGGGCCCCTCGTCTTCGGCGCCGTGGGTGGCCTGGCCGAGTGGGCCCTGAACCGTTCGCTCGGAGAGCGGCAGCACCGCAACGACATCGGCGAGACCAAGCCGACCGCGCCGACTCTGGCTCGGGAGCAGGCACACAGCCAGGAGTTGGCCGACCGGGCGCGAGCACAACGAGAACAAAGCGATGTTGCCGACGAGGCGCTCTCGGTTCGGCGCCAGGAATTAGAAGCCGCCGTGGCCCGGGACGAGCGCAACCGTGCGCTCCGTGCGGCCCCGCTCCGGACCCGCATCCTCGACCGGTTGATTCACCGGGCCGACGTAGTGCCCAGCACCCCGCAGTCCAGCGACTCCTCCGCCGTCGCCGCGTCGCCCAGTGGGCGGGTGGGCGGCGGCCCCGAATCAGCTGCTGAATCAGCCGCCGACGCGGCGGAGGGCTCTGCCGACGCCGACGTCGCTGCCCGGCAGGCAGTTCCGGTGGACGTCGCAGTCGACACCTCAGCGGTGAGGACCGCCGCCGAAGCTGCCGACGAGACCGGAAAGACGGCCAAGCCAGGACGGCTCGCCTACGTGGGCTGGGTGGTCCTACCGCGGATCGCGGCTGCCGCAGCCACCGCCGCGCTGGTCTCCTACTTCGGTGACCTCTCGCTGTCCCAGGTGTTGGATCCGCAGAGCCGGTTGTGGCAGGACCCGACGGAGAATGCGCTGTACCTCGGGGCGCTCACCGGGGCCATCGCATCGATGGTCACCGGCGGTTTCGCGCTGCTGGGTGTGCTTGGTGAACGCTTCGTCTTCGACCGGGGAGCCGATCTTCAGGACCGGCTGATCGCCACACAGTACGTGCGCGCGCAGCAGTATTACGGCGCAACGCGAGAGTCCACATTGGCACCGTTGCGCGCCCAGGTAGCCAGAGACCTCGCCGTACGGGATCGGATCTCCGGCCAACTTGCCCTGGCCGAGGCCGAGCAGGCGGCTCAGGTCAACGAGGCGGTGCCGGTGCGTGGGCGGGGTCCGCTACGCGCGCTCGCCGATCTCTTCTCGACGACTGCGCCCAACGCAGTCCCGAGCGAGACCGCCAGTGCTGTGCCGGCCGAGACGACCAACCCTGTAGCGGACCCCGAATCACCGGCCTCACCGGACGATCCAACCCAACCCAGCGAGGCCGAGCAGCCCAGCACCGTCAGTGAGCCGCCACCGAGTGGGCCCCCGCCGTCGCCGGTTCCGAACCCGAACGATCCAGATGCCCCGTTGCCAGAAACCGAGGAGGACTTCTTCCGACGGATGCGCCGCCACGTCAACACCAACTGGTGGCCCGAGGAGCAGGACGAGTTGGAGGCGCCGCCGATCCTGGACCCCGGCCCGCCGCCAACTCCTGTGTTGCCGCCAGCCCCGCCTCCGGCAGTACCACCGCCCGTCGCGCCTCCGCCGGCGGCGCCGGAGCCGACGCGGAGACCGCCTCATCATCATCCCCAGCCACCGGGAAGACCCCCGCATCATCACCATCCCGAGCCGTCTCCCAGGCCGCCGGCATCCCCGAGGCCGCCGGCAACCCCGCGCCCTCAGCCGGGCCCGTCACACCCAGCGCCCACGCCTCCGGCACTGCCACCGTCACCTGCCCCTCCGGTCCCGCCACCAGCGGTCCCCCCGCCACCTCCGGTTCAGCCACCGCCTGCGCAGCCGCCGCCCGTACAGCCGCCGCCCGTCGCCTGTCCACCTACTCATCCGCAGGTCAGGTGGCTGCACTTCATCGACCCGTGGGGCAACCACCACCTCATCGCGCTGATCTCGTGGTCGTGCCCGGATGGAGGCGCCATCCGGTTGGTGGCCTGGCTGATCCTCCCCGCCAACTCGGCGATTCCCGTCGTCGTACTGGCCGAAATCCTGGGCACAGCCGAGCCCCTGGCGCTCCGCCAACACGTGGCAGGCGTTGCCGACGCCGTGCTTTCGCAGCTGCTCGAACAGGTCCCAGGTTTGGACCCCAGCCAGCTGCGGTGGCTGGTGCGACACGGATCCTTCTCCACCCCGGACCGCCGCCTGGTCGAGTCATTCCACGACGTGGCTCTCGACTTCGACGGCCAGCACCATCGCCTCACCGGCGTACGGATGCTCGACGACACCGAAGCCGGCCAGCTCGTCGCAGATCTCGATCTGCGCCCCGTCGACGAGGTTCTGGACCGGCTCGGATCCGGACTGCTGCTGTCGGCCGGCTGACCCCCTCGGCGAGGCGCTGGGACCGGGTCAGGCCACCGGCTTTCCGCGTAACTCCTTGCGGATCACGAACTTCAGCCCGGACCAATCAGCGTCGACAGCGCACACCTTGGTGTCCACCAGACCGGTGGGCAAGAGGTCGTCACGCCAGTCCTGCTCGGAGATGCCGGTCCAGAGCGGGCTGGACTTCTTGGGCCAGCACACCCACACGGCACCGGCCGGCGCGATCGCCCGCCACAGAGCTGGTACCCGGCGGGTCACGGCAGCCCGGTCATGTGCGAATACGAGCACGACGTCGGCGGCTGCGCCCAAGCGTCGACGGACGCACACACCTTCGGGCAATGGGGCCAGCAGATGATCGGCGTGACCCGGGTCATCGAGCACGACCAACGTGGCGCCGGGCACTATTCCCAACTTCGCAGTCAACGGCGTACCCGAGTACCCAGCCACGCCGGTATCCTTCCCGATCCACCCGTCGCCGCGACTTCACACCGGCTCCCGATCACCTCACGGCCGAACTGACCTACTGCGCCCATGCGCAACTGTCGAGCTAGGCTCTCGGACCGAAGCTGGCCCAACGCCGACGAGCCGGCCCAACACGGTGGGCAGATGTGAAGAACGGGTACTTGTTCGGCGCCTATCGGATCGAGGGTCTGCTCGGTCGCGGTGGGATGGGTGAGGTCTATCGGGCCTACGACGAAACCCACAAGCGGGTTGTGGCGTTGAAGGTGCTCCCATTGCAGCTGGCCACCGATGAGACCTATCGGGCTCGGTTCCGCCGGGAGTCTGAGCTGGCGGCGCGCCTGCGCGAGGCGCATGTGATCCCGATCCACCAGTACGGGGAGATCGATGGCCAGCTGTTCCTGGACATGCGACTGGTCGACGGCTCTGATCTTGGAACGGTGCTCGCCCAGGGCGGTGCCCTGGGCCCTAAACGGGCTGTCAACATCGTCAGCCAGGTCGCCCAGGCCCTCGATGCCGCGCATGCCGACGGCCTGATCCACCGTGACGTGAAACCTTCGAACGTGCTGATCTCCGGCGGAGACGATCCCGATTCCGACGACTTCGTCTATCTGGTCGACTTCGGGATCGCCCGGGCTTCCGAGGACGACGGACAGCGGTTGACGATGACCGGCGGGGCAATGGGCAGCTTCGACTACATGGCCCCGGAGCGATTCCTACAGGGAACGGTCGACCGGCGGGCCGACGTCTACTCCTTGGCGTGCACGCTGTTCGAGTGCCTGACCGGACGGCGACCGTTCCCGGTCGAGGGACCGGCCCTGATGTATCAGCATCTGAATACGCCCCCCACCACGTCCCTCCGACACAGTCGCGAGCCTGCCGGACGCGTTGGATCACGTCATCGCCCGAGGAATGGCCAAGCGTCCCGAGGACCGCTACCCCCAGGCCGGGAAACTCGCCGCAGCGGCCCGCCTCGCCCTCGAGGAGTCAACCGCCGAGCCGGCTCAGGCCCTCCATCCGTCGTCTGCCACTAGCACCGTCGCCATACCGGCCAGGCAGCCGATTCCTGGCCAGGGCAGGGCGGCGCCGCTGTTTCCGAATCCGGCGAGCAAGCCACGCTCGAGCCCGTCGCCCCCGCAACGCCGGTCAGATACGTCCCGCGCCAACCTCGCCGCGGTGCTCACGCTCGCCTTGGTAGCGGCGATCGTCGTCGGTGTACTCGCGTTCAAGGACGACGGTGCCCCTCAGGACCAGCAGACTCAGGCCACGAGCACCGAATCCGCGACCTCGACAGATTCGAACGATCCCACCGATCCCACCGATCCCTCCGTGACGAGCGGGTCGGGCGAGCCGCCACCCTTCTCAGAGGCCGACGACGTGCTGCTCGACCTAGTGCCCGACGACTTCGACCCGATCAACTGTCAGCCAGGTCCGCTCACTGCTGGCGGCGAACTGGCCCGCTTGGACTGTGGACTGAGCCGGTCACAACCCGGTCCACAGGAGTCGACGTTCTTTCTCTACGACCCGGACGACAACACCATGCTCAACGTGTTCCAGGACGACATGAGCGGCATCGGACTCAGCTTCTACTTCGACACCTTCGATTGCGTCGCTAACAAGGGATACACCGCCTGGTCGTTACGGGGGGAACCAACCGGCGCTGACGAAGCCGCAGGGTTGTATGCCTGCCGGATCCGCGACGACGGATCCGCGGCGATCTACTGGACCGATGATGCCTATGGCCTGTACGGCTCGATCGTCTCTTCCGGCGGCGAAGCCGGGCTCGAAGTCCTCTGGGAGTGGTGGCAGCTCAACAGAGGAGTCCCGGGCTAGGACGCGAAGTCGGGGATGTTACCTCTCGCGGATTCGGTGCGGCCCTTGGGCTCCTCCCAATCCTCCTGGCGGCCGAGTGCGGTCAGGTCGAGGAAGTAGTAGGAGCCGCCGGTGGATTCGAGGCCCCGGGCGTACTGGGAATACGTACGGAACACCCGGCCTTCGACCTGGAGGAAGCAGGTCTGACCTGGCATGTCGTAGGGCTGCTCGGAGGTCTTCATGCTCTCCTGGCCCATCGCCGCGTACTCGTCGAGGGTGCGGAAATTGAACTCGTCGAAGCCGCGCGAGGCGTCGATCGTGACACCGAAGTCGTAGTTGAAGTCGCCCTCGCCCGAGGAGTACCAAGGAATGTCCCAGCCCTGCTTGGCCTTCCACCCCTCGAGCTTGTCCAGTGGCGCGCGAGACACCATGGCGAAGGTTGTGTCCCGGGTGTGCAGGTGCTCGAAGAAACCGGGTGAGAGCTCCTTGGTGCCGGCCGTGCAGCTCGGGCAGCCGTCCTCCCAGTCCGGGTGGAACATGAAGTGGTAGATGATCAGTTGCTTGCGGCCCTCGAACAGGTCGAGCAGCGAGACCTTGCCGTTGGGCCCGTCGAACTCGTAGTCCTTGTCGACCTCGACCATGGGTAGCTCGCGACGCTCGGCGTTGAGCGCGTCCCGTTGCTTGGTGGCCTCCTTCTCCTTGATGAGGAAGGCTTTACGGGCCTCATTCCACTCGTCCTGCGACACGATCTTCGGAAGGCTCATCAGGTTCTCCTTGCGGTTGCGGGCCGACAGTCACTGATCAGGTTCGGACGTCATCGAGGCGCGGAGTCGTGGATCGGGCCGGCTCCTTCGGCCAGGCGCTCCCCGGAGCCGCCCCAGCGCCCGGCGATGATCTCCGCGGCGATCGAGATCGCGGTCTCCTCCGGCGTACGGGCGCCGAGGTCCAAGCCGATCGGTGAGGAGAGCCGCTCGAGTTCCTTCTCCCCGACGCCGGCTTCTTTGAGCCGCTCCAGCCGGTCGTCGTGCGTGCGCCGTGATCCCATCGCACCCACGTAGGCAACCGGAAGCTGCAGGGCGAGTTCGAGCACCGGTACGTCGAACTTCGGGTCGTGGGTGAGCACGCACAACACCGTCCGCTCGTCGATCCGGCCGGCATCGACCTCGGCTTGCAGGTACCGATGCGGCCAGTCGACGATGACCTCGTCGGCTTCGGGAAAGCGCTTGGGGGTCGCGAAGATCGGCCGCGCATCGCACACCGTCACGCGATAGCCGAGGAAGGCACCCACCCGGGCGACCGCGGCGGCGAAGTCGATCGCGCCGAAAACCACCATCCGCGCCGGCGGTGCATAGGAGGCGACGAACATCGTCAGGTCGTCCCCGCGCCGCTCACCGTCGTGTCCATAGTGGACGGTCGCCGTACGGCCGGCCGCGAGCAAGCCGCGGACATCCCCGGCCACGGCCTGGTCGAGACGCTCGAGTCCCAGACTGCCAGAGGCGCGCTCGTTCCAGAGCACAAGGCGCTTGCCGATCCGATCAGCGGGGCCGGCCACGCAGGTCACCACCGCCACCGGCTCGCCGGTCTCGATCGACGCGGCGACATCGGCCAACTCCGGGAAGGTGGTGCGAGAGATGGGTTCGACGTAGACATCCAGGATCCCGCCGCAGGTCAGGCCGACAGCGAATGCGTCGTCGTCGCTGACGCCGTACCGACGAAGCAGCACCTCACCGGACTCCACCGAGCTGACGGCTTCCTCGTACACCGCGCCTTCGACGCAGCCGCCCGAGACGCTGCCGACCGCCGTGCCGTCCGGCCCGACCAGCATCGAGGCGCCGGCCGGTCGCGGTGCGGAGCGCCAGGTGGCGATGACGGTGCCCACGCCGACGGTCTGTCCGGCCTTCCACCAGGTGAGCAGTTCGTCCATGACCTCACGCATCTGCGATCTCCTTGGCGAGCTCCTCGAACGCGGCCAGGCTGTGCCCGGACACGAAGGAGTCAACGTAGGGCAGGGCGGCTGCCATTCCGCGGGTCAGCGGCTCGTAGCCCTCGCGGCCCTTGTGCGGGTTGACCCAGATGACCCGATGCGCCAGCCGGTGCAGCCGCGCCATCTGCTCGGCGAGCGCGTCCGGGTCGCCGCGTTCCCACCCGTCGCTGGCCAGGATCACCACCGCCCCGCGGGCCACTCCGCGCTGCCCCCACCGGTCGAGGAATGCCTTCAGCACCTCTCCGAGCCGGGTCCCCCCGCTCCAGTCCGGGATCGCCGCGCCGCTGGCGGCCAGCGCCTTGTCCGGATCACGCAGTCGCATCTCGCGAGTGACCCGGGTAAGCCGGGTGCCGACGGTGAAGACCTCGGTGGTGCCCTGGTGCGCCCGCGCCAGAGCGTGGGCGAATCGCATCAGGGCATCGGCGTAGGGCGACATCGATCCGCTCACGTCCAGCAGGGCCACCACCCGCCGGGGGCGGTTGCGGGCCGTACGGCGGGACATGGACACGATCTCGCCACCGTTGTGCAGCGCCCGCCGTACAGTCCGGGCGACGTGGATGTTGCCGCGGTTGGCCGGGGTACGACGCCGGGACCGGCGCAGCGGCGGGTGCGGGGTCAGGAGCGCAAAAAGTCGGCGGAGTTGGTCACGTTCCTCGGGGCTGAGTTCGCTGATGTCACGGTGCCGGAGGATCTCCTCGCCGCTGGCGGCCGCGGCGAGGTCCGGCGGCTGCTCGGTGCTGTCCTGTCCGTCGGCGTTGTCGATCCCCAACGGTGCCGAGGCAAGGAGTCTCGTTCTCGGCTGACCGGTGGTCTGCTTGCGGCGGGGGACCTCGCCGGCAAAGTAGGCCGCGAATGCGGCGTCGTAGCGGTCCACATCGTCGTGGCTACCACACAGCGTGAGCCGCCCGGCCCAATAGACGTGCGAGGGATCGAGGACATCGAGCTCCGCCACCGCCCGGATCATCGCGTGCACCCGATCCGGGGATGCCCGGACACCGCTGTGCCGCAGCGTGCGGGCGAAGCCGGTGACCGTCTCGACCACATCCCGGACGGTGGGCATGCGAACCAGTTTGCCACCGAGGTCGCCCTAGCCGTGATCTTGACCTTGTTGCGGTTTTCAGGCCCGTCTATCGGCGTGTCGCCACCACAAGGTCAAGATCACGGCGAAAGGCTCGGGACTCAGCTGCCGAGCAGAGCCGCGAGCCCGAGGGTCTTGATCCGGTCGGCGTCCTCGCGGTACTTCAGCACCGCGCCGAGCGTGGCCGCAGCGCGCTCCGGATCGATCTCCCGCGCACCGAGGACGTGCAAGGCCGTGGCCCAGTCCATCGCCTCGGCGACACCGGGCGGTTTGAGCAGGTCAGCCTGGCGCAGTCGCCCGGTGGCCAGCGCGACATCGGCGGCCAGCTGCTCGGTGATCTGCGGCAGCCGCGCCCGCAGGATCGCAACCTCGCGCTCGTAGGTCGGATGATCCAGCCAGTGGTAGAGGCAGCGGCGCTTCAGCGCGTCGTGCACCTCGCGGGTCCGGTTCGAGGTCAGGACGACCAATGGCGGTGTGGTCGCACGGATGGTGCCGATCTCCGGGATCGTGATCGTGAAGTCGGACAGCATCTCGAGTAGGAAAGCTTCGAACTCGTCGTCGGCACGGTCGATCTCGTCGATCAACAGGACGCTCGGTGCGTCCTCCAGCGCCTGCAACAGGGGCCGAGCGACGAGGAAGCGCCGGTCGTACAGGCTGGCCTCCAGCTTGTCCGGATCATCGGTCAACCCAGCCGCCTCGGCAGCGCGCAGGTGCAGCATCTGGCGCGGGAAGTCCCAGTCGTACAGCGCTTGGCTGGCTTCCAGGCCCTCGTAGCACTGCAGCCGGTACAGCGGCCGTCCGGTCGCCTGGGCCAGCGCCGTGGCCAGCGCGGTCTTGCCGACGCCGGCTTCTCCCTCGGTGAACAGCGGGCGATCCATGGCCAGCGCCAAGTAGGCGGCAGTCGAGATGCCCTCGTCGGCGAGATACCCAGTGGCTTGCAACGCCTGACGGAGTTCGCCGGGGCTGGACCAGTTCGCACCTGCGCTCACGACCCGAGCATGCCACGCACCCGATCCGGTCCGCTTCGGCCGTGATCTTGACCTTATTGCGGCGACACGCCGTGCTTGGGGCTCGGAAACCGCAATAAGGTCAAGATCACCAGGTTGGGGGCTTGAACGGCTAGCGTGAGCACATCGAGCGTACGGATGTCAGCTTTACTTCCGGTGGGCTGCGGTGCGGCGCTTGGCTCTACCGGCCCCCCGAGCCCGGCCCGCATCCGATCGTGGTGCTGGCTCACGGGTTCGCCTTCACCCGGGACGCCCGGCTGGATACCTACGCCGAACGTTTTGTCGCGGCCGGCCTCGCTGCTCTGGTCTTCGACTATCGCCACTTCGGGGCCAGCGAGGGCCGGCCCCGCCACCTGCTGGACATCGGCCGGCAGCTCGAGGACTGGCGGGCGGCCATCGCGTACGCCCGGCGTCTCGATGACATTGATCCCGTACGACTTGCCTTGTGGGGCACCTCGTTCAGTGGTGGGCACGTCGCTTCGCTCGCCGCGGCCGACCCGTTGGTCGCGGCGGTGATCAGTCAGGTGCCGTACTCCGGTCTGGGCGGTCGTGGGCGGTTACCGCGGCCGATCTTCCTGACCCGGATCGCCGTGGCAGCCGTACGCGACGAGCTTCGTGGGCGGCTCGGTCGGTCGCCGGCGTTCCTGCCCCTGGTCGCCGAACCCGGGTCCGGAATCTTCGCGCCGTTCGTCGAACCTGGGGCGACGGCTGCGCTTCGGGATCTGTTCCCTCCCGGGTATGACTGGCCGAACCAGTTCACTCCCCGGGTGATGCTGCGACTCCCACGCTATCGACCGTTCGACATCGCTAACCGGATCCGCTGCCCCTGGCTGGTCCTGGTCTGCGACGACGATGCGGTCACCCCGGCTGATCAGGCCGCCTCGCTGGCCAGTGCGGCGAGCCAGCTCGAACTGCACCGTTTCCCAATCGGGCACTTCGAGGTCTACCGCGGCGAGTGGTTCGATCTCGCCGTCGCCGTACAGACCGAGTTCCTCCGTCGCCACCTGCTCCCCGACCGCTGAACCCAGGCCGGCCGGCCTCCGGCACACCGGCCCTGGCCTGAGCACGACAAAGCCCGGGTAGATCGACCCGGGCTTTGTCGCCTGGCTCGCCTCTCGGGGCGAGCGAGGATGGTTCAGTTCTTGAAGGCGTCCTTGACTTTTTCGCCGGCGTCCTTGAGGTCGGCCGAGGTCTGATCGGCCCGGCCCTCGTTCTCGAGACGCTCGTTGTCGGTTGCGTCGCCAACGGCCTCCTTGGCCTTGCCGCCCATGTTCTCCGCCGCGTTGTCCAGCTTGTCGGTTCCGCTCATGCTGTCGTCCTCTCTGTCGTTTGTGTTCGGGGTCGATGTGATCGAGTACCCAGCAACATCTTACAGCGTAAAGCGCCTGATCCGCATCGGCTAACGCCGCTCAATGCGAGCTGGCGGCCCGGTCCGGGTGGGCGGGCGGGCGGCCCCGGTGGATGGATCGGCGGTCAGTGCTGCGGATGCTGAGGTAGCCGACTGCGGCCAGTAAGGCAGCGCTTCCGGCTCCCAGCACCTGAACGATGAATGACCGCTCCGCACCGATCGCATCGACCACAGCTCCGGAGATCGAGGCACCGAGGGTGACCCCGATCGTAATTCCCGTGGTGGTCCAGGCCAGTCCCTCGGTGAGAGCCGCGCGCGGCAGTCGGGACTCCACCAGCGACAGCCCCGAGACCAGGACTGGGGCGATGGTGGCCCCGGCCAGAAATGCCAAACCCGCCAGCAGGAGAAGGGAGTTGACCAGCAGGAATCCAGTTGCCGCGACCCCGAATGCCAGCGAGGTCAGCAGGAACCGACCCGCCAACCCGCGCTGCCAGGCCACCGCGCCGTAGGCCAGCCCGGCGATCAGACTCCCCGCGGCGTACACGGCCAGGACGACTCCGGACAGTCCGATCCGGCCCTGCTCGTCGGCGTACGCGACAACCCCGACGTCCATCGCTCCGAACACGGTGCCCACAGCGACGTAAGTGATGGTGACCGAGATCAGCGCCGGATTCAGGACACCGCGAGGTCCTCGGCCAGCATCTGCCGAGCAGGCCACCGGGGGTTCGGTGGACGTCAAGGTGGCAAACCCCATCCCGCCGACCAGGCCGATGATGATCGAGGTGAGGAACCCGACCGGCGGGGAGATCGCCGTAGCCAGGAAGGTCACCAGCGGTGGACCGATCACGAAGACGATCTCGTCGACGACGGACTCGAAGGCGAAGGCGGTCTGCCGGGTCCCTGGGTCCTCGAGCACGTTCACCCATCGGGCCCGGACCATCGAGCCGATGTTGGGTCCCGAAGCGCCGGTGACCGCGGCCAGGACGAGCCAGGTCCAGATCGGCGCGTTCAACTCGACCGCCACGACGAAGCCGACACCGGCCGCGCCGAAGAGGAGCACCGTCGGGCGCAGGACCCGGGCCTGACCGAACCGGTCCACCAGGCGCGCCACCTGTGGCGAGATCACCGCGAAGGAGAGGGCGAGAACGCCGGCGACGAGTCCGGCAGTGCCGTACCTCCCGGTCTCTCCCGCGATCAACAGGACTGCGCCCAGGCCGGTCATCGAGATGGGCATCCGGGCGAGGAACCCCATCGAGGAGAACGAGAATGCACCGCTGACGCGCAGCAGGGCCGCGTACGGGCCGAACACCGGGGAGCACCTCCGCGCGGGAGGTTACCCTCGGGTGATGACCTTCCCACTGACCAGCCTCGTCGGCTCGCTCGAGCCTGGCGGCCAGCGGGGACCCGGCGGCCTACGGGGTCTGGCCGACCAACACGGTCGCGTGGCCACCGACCTGCGGGTGTCGCTCACCGACCGGTGCAACCTGCGGTGCACGTACTGCATGCCGCCGCAAGGACTGGACTGGCTGCCCACAACTCAGATCCTGACCGATGACGAGATCAACCGGCTGGTCCGGATCGGCGTCGAGATGCTGGGCATCAACGAGATCCGCTTCACCGGCGGCGAGCCGCTGATCCGTCCTGGGCTGGTGGAGATCGTACGTACGGCCAAGGCATTGACGCCTTCCCCCGAAGTCAGCCTGACGACGAACGCAATTGGCCTCGAGCGGCTGGCGCGGCCACTGGCCGACGCGGGCCTGGACCGGATCAACGTCTCGCTGGACACCCTCGACAAGCTGCAGTTCAAGCAGCTCACCCACCGCGACCGGATCGACGATGTGCTCGCCGGATTGGTCGCTGCCAAGGCTGCCGGCCTCGTCCCAGTCAAGGTCAACGCCGTGCTCATGCGCGGGCTGAACGAGGACCCCGTACCGCTGTTGGAGTTCTGCCTGGAGCACGACTTCGAGCTGCGCTACATCGAGCAGATGCCGCTGGATGCCCAGCACGAGTGGAAGCGCGATCAGATGATCACCGCCGAGGAGATCCTCGAGAAGCTCCAAGCGGCCGTAGTGCTGACCCCCGATCCGGCGCACCGCGGCAGCGCGCCGGCCGAGACCTGGCTGGTCAACGGCGGTCCGGCCAAGGTCGGGATCATCGCCTCGGTCACTCGCGCTTTCTGCGGTACGTGCGATCGGACCCGGCTCACCGCCGACGGCCAGATCCGCAACTGCCTGTTCGCCCGCGAGGAATCCGATCTGCGTACGGCTTTGCGCGACGGGTCCAGCGACGACGAGATCGCCGATCGGTGGCAGGCTGCGATGTGGATCAAGCTGCCCGGTCACGGCATCGACGATCCGACCTTCCTGCAGCCGACTCGCCCCATGTCGGCTATCGGCGGCTGAGCCCGGTGAGCGCGCTTCCCGACGTACGGGAGGTGACGGTCAACTACTTCGCCGCTGCCCGTGCCGCTGCTGGCACAGCGACTGAGCGAGTCGAAGCCGGCAATCTCGGCGAGCTGATCGGCGCTGCAGCGCAACGGCATGGTCCGGGGCTGGCCAAGGTTCTGGGAGTCTGTTCCTTCCTGGTCGACGGCGTTCGCGTTTCCGACCAGGACGCCGCGCTGCCAGCTGGCAGTTCGGTCGACGTCCTCCCGCCCTTTGCCGGCGGGTAGGCCTGCTAGCAGAGGACTTACGTTGGGACTGTTCACCGAACTGCGCCGTTCGATCACCCGCCTGTGGGGTCGGACCGAACAGGCTGTAGGCGAGGCGTACGGCAACGAGGCGCTGGAGTACGAGGGCGAGGCCGACGAGGCCAAGGCCGACGCCGACGCCGACGCCGACGAGGGTCCGAAGGACGGCGACGGCCCCGCCGGAACCCCGGCCCGCTGACCTCCCGACTCCAGGCCACCCTTTTTACGGTTATGCGCATAACCGTAAAAAATTGAGTCTTGGAGCTGCGGTTATGCGCATAACCGCGGCTTGAGGGGTCGCAAGACCGGGTCAGCGTCGCCAATCCCCTTGTCAGGGGGCGGCGACCCATTCCTCTTCGCCGTCGGTGAAGACCTGCCGCTTCCAGATGGGCAGTCGCGCTTTGACCTCCTCGACGAGTTGCCGACAGGCGTCGAAGGCCTCGCCCCGGTGCGCCGCGCTCACTGCAGCGGCCAGGGCAACGTCGCCGACAGCGAGGAGGCCGATCCGATGCGAGATCGCGACCGCGTGCACCTTGGGCAGCCCCGCGATCTCCCCGGCTATCTCGGCCATCAGCTCCTCGGCGGAGGGGTGCCCGACGTACTCGAGCTGCGTGACGCCGCGCCCGTGGTCATGGTCGCGGACGACCCCACCGAAGGCGACCACTGCGCCTGCGCCGGACCGGGAAACGAGATCTTCGTGTTCGGCCACTGAGATCGGCTCGGTACTGATGGCGGCTCGGACAGGCAGGACAGGCACTGCAGCGGGCTCGGTCACGCGCCAAATGTAGCCGCGCAGGTCAGCTTGCCGATCTGGACGACGCGGCCAGGCCAGAGATGCCGGGCCGACCGTACGGCGACGCCGTGATGTCGCCGGTTCGCAGGCGACACACCCGGCCCGTCCCCTGCAGACCTACGACATCAGGCTGGTGGGTAGTCCAGGTCAGCTGGGTCGGCGACGTCGGAGCAATCGATCTCGGTCACCTCGTGGGCCGCCAGGTAGCCCCGAGCCCCCTGGTCGCCGCTTGCGTGCGCGGCCACCCCGGCCCAATGGATACGGCCGATCAGAACGGGATGCCCACGTACGCCGGCGTAGCTGCCCACTGCCAGAACATCCGGCGCGGCATAGCCTGCAACGCGGCGTAGGGCGGCCACCGTCATCCCTGGCAGATCCACGAGGTGAACCAGCACCGCATCTGCACCCTCGGACCCACGCCCAGCCGCATTCTGACGACTAGCCGGCAAACCGCCAGAAGCGGGCGTGTCCAAGCCCCCAAAATGGCGATTAGCTGGCGAACCGCCAGGTTGGTGGTTTTGACGTAAACCGCCAGGTTGGCGGTTTTGACGTAAACCGCCAGGTTGGCGGTTTTGACGTAAACCGCCAGGTTGGTGGTTTTGACGTAAACCGCCAGGAGTTGTGCCGAAGGCGGCGATCGCGGTGAGTCCGGTGCGCAGCGATGACCCCATCCCGGTGTCCCAGTCCGGGTTCACCACCACCGTCGCGGCACCCAGGTCCGCGCGCTCACGGACGTCGTCGGCCGCGGCCCCCAGCACCACGAAGACCGGACCGCAGACCTCGGCGACAAGCCGGCAGGCGCGTTCGACGAGCAAGCTACCGTCGTAGGGCACAAGGGCTTTGGGCATCCCGTACCGCCGCCCGGCACCCGCGGCCAGCACCAACCCAGCGACCCTGGCTGGCGTGGGACCGCCCTCATCAGCGGGCATAAACGTCCACCTCGTGTGCCTTGACCGTGGCCCAGACTTCGCTGCCGGGGGCCAGTCCCAATTCGGCGAAAGCGGTTGCCGTGAGGTCAGCCGTCAGCGGCACCGGCCCGGCCAGGTCGCAGCGAACGGCCGAACCGTGCGGCGTGGCCGAGACGACCCGCGCCGGCCAGACATTGCGTGGACTGCCGTGCGGCTGCGCCGGATAGATCGCCACGGCTTCGGGGCGGATCGCGACGTACACCGATCCGTGCGCGGGTTCAGCCACCGCAACTGCGACGCCGGAGTCCAACCGCACCTCGTGCCCCTCACCGGTGCCGGCCAGCAGAGTCAACCCGATGAGCCGGGCAACGTAATCGGTACGGGGCCGGCGCGCCACCTCTCCGGGCGGCCCGGATTGCACAACCCGGCCATGTTCGATCACCGCCACCTCGTCGGCAAGGGCCATCGCGTCGATCGGGTCATGGGAGACAACGACGGCGGCGCCGCGGTACTCGGACAGGTGGTGCCGTAGATCCGAGCGCACCTCGAGCTTCGTACGGGCGTCCAATGCAGCCAGGGGTTCATCGAGCAGCAGTAGCTCCGGATTGCCGATCAGCGCCCGCGCCAGCGCGACGCGTTGGGCCTGCCCCCCGGACAGGCTGCCGGGTTTGGCTTTGGCGTACGCCGCGAGGCCGACGCGATCCAACCAGCCACGCGCAGAGTCCCGGGCCCGCGCCTTGGGCACCCGTCTGGACCGGAGCCCGAAGGCAACGTTGTCCACTGTGGACAGATGCGGGAAGAGCAGGTAGTCCTGGAAGACCATGCCGACAGGGCGCTCGTACGGCAGCACGTGCCGGCCAGCGGCCGGTTCGTCCAGGACGAGCCCGCCCAACTGCACTCGACCGGTGTCCGGACGCAACAATCCGGACAACACCCGCAGGACCGTCGACTTGCCGGCCCCATTGGGTCCCAGCAGCACCAGAACCCGCCCCGACTCGACGGCAAGGTCCACGTCGAGGTGCAAGCTTCCGCGCCGTACGGCGAAGGCTGCGGTTAGCGTCATCCCGGCACCGCACACCGGATGACGCCGGTTGTGTAGCGAACCGGCAGATTGCAGCCCGCCAAAGGGCCGGTTGGGCGGCGAACCGGCGGTAAGGGAGCGGTCCGTAGCGCATCCATCATGTCCGGGTGAGCCAGCGTTCGCGCAACAATGCCAGGGTGGCCAGCGACACCGCCAGCAGGACCAAGCTCAGCACAATGGCCGCCTGCGGATCGTTCTGCAGTGCAAGGTAGACCGCCAACGGCATGGTCTGCGTCGTACCTGGGAAGTTGCCGGCGAAGGTGATCGTGGCTCCGAACTCCCCGAGCGCCCGCGCCCAGCACAGCACAGCACCGGCTGCGATTCCCGGCGCGACCAACGGCAGTGTCACCCGGCGAAAGGTCGACCACCCACCGGCGCCCAATGTCGCTGCGGCGTCCTCGAATCGGGCGTCGGCTGCCCGCAACGCGCCCTCCACGCTGATCACCAGGAACGGCATCGCAACAAACGTCTCGGCGATCACGACAGCTGCGGTGGTGAAGGGCAGCGAGAACCCGAAGTTGTCGTATATCCACCCGCCGATGATCCCTCGACGCCCGAGAACCAGGAACAGCGCGACGCCGCCGACGACAGGCGGCAGCACCAACGGCACCGTGACCAAGGCTCGGAGGATGGACCGGCCCCGAATCCTGCTTCTGGCGAGAACCCATGCGATGGGGATCCCAAGAAACATCGACACGATCGTTGCCATCGTCGCCGTCAGCAACGACAACCGCAGGGCCTGACCGACCTTCGGCTCGGCCAGCCGCTCGAACAGGTCCGACCACGGTGCCCGGATCAAGAGGCCGACCATCGGCAGAACCAGAAAAGCGATCCCCAGTACGGCAGGTATCAACAGCGCCACCGGGATCCGCGGTCCCGGAGTGTTGGACGATCGCGTCTTGCGTGCACGCGATGGGCCCGCCGCAGCAGCGCTCGGGGAGTCCAGGCCGCTCGTGGCCTCGCCGTCACTCACGGGGAGCGAAAGCCAGCTTCCTCGAGCGCACCAGCAGCGACGTCTGACAGGATGAACTCCACCCACGCCTGCGCGGCATCGGGATTCGGCGCGGCCGCCAGTGCCACGACCGGGTACGAGTTGACTGCCTCCTCGGACTCGGGGAAGTCGATCCCCTCGACGGCCTCTCCAGCGGAGATCACATCGGTGACATAGACCAGCGCGGCATCGACCTCGCCCAACTCGACCTTGGTCAGAGCGGCCCGAACGTCCTCTTCCAGGGAGTCGACCGACGGCGTGATGCCAGCCGCGGCAAAGACCGTCTCGGCCGCTGCTCCGCACGGGACCTCCGGGGCACAGATCGCCAGGGTCAGATCCGGGTTGGCAAAGTCGGCGATGCCGGTGATGCCCGCAGGGTTTCCCGCCGGTACGGCGATCTGTAGCACGTTCTCGACGAAGACCGTCGGTTCACCCTCGGCATTGCCGGCCTCGGTCACCACGTCCATCTGGCTGGTGTTCGCCGAGGCGAACACATCGGCCGGCGCTCCCTCGTTGATCTGGGTAGCCAGGCCTGAGCTGGGACCGAAGTTGAAGAAGTCGGTCACTTCCACATCAGGGTTTTCGGCCTCGAACTGTTCGCCGAGTTCGGTGAAGACATCGGTCAGCGAAGCCCCCGCGAAAACGGAAAGGTCGCCGCTGAGCGTGGGCTCCGGCGACGCCCCGCTGGTCGCGTCCCCTGCCTCGCCGGCACCACCCGCATCGCCGCTCGCGCATCCGCTGAGCACCAGGATCAGCGCACCCGAAGCTGCCAGTAGCCAACGAGCCCGTGCCGCTTTCACGGAATCTCGACCACGACGCTGGTTGCCTTGACCGCGGCCACGGCCCGGCTCCCAGTTTCCAGGCGCAGCTCGTCGGCGGCCTCCCGCGACATCAACGAGACCATCCGGTACGGCCCGCACTGCATCTCGACCTGCGCCATGACCGTGTCGCGAACGACGCGGGTGACGATGCCGGCCAGCCGGTTGCGCGCCGACTCCAGTCGCGCGGCACCGGGGTCCGGTGACTCCCGGAGCTCGCGGGCGAGCTGGGCCAGCGCCGCTCCATCGACCCGGGCCGGCCCGCTCTCGGCAGTCTCCACACGCAGCCGATCGGTTTCGATCCATCGCCGAACGGTGTCGTCGCTGACCCCGAGCACGGTTGCAGCTTCACTGATCCGATAAGTCGTGGGCATGACGGTGCACTCTATGTCCGCACTTGCGGCGCACGCAACCGATGAAGTCCGCGATTGCGGCACTATTTCCTGTTGACAACCGAATCGGCGGGCCCGGCTCAGGGACGGTAGCTGCCGGTGTCCAAGCCTGCCCTCTCCTGTCGGTCACCGATCCGTTGCCGTACGGGCAACTTCCGGTCACGGAAGGGTCAGGTGGATTGCGCAGGGCAAACGGCTCTGCGACGGTGACCCGATGGCTGCCTGCGCCTCCCGGGATTACGCGATCATGGCGTCGCGGCATATCCGGCCGGCTAGCAACACGCCTCGCTCGAGGGGACTCCGGAAATGAAGGACCAGACCTTCGGTGAGTTCTGGGTGGAGTTCTTCGATTTTCTCGGCCGCCGCTACGACGACCTGATCGAGGTGGGGCTGGAGCACATGGCCCTGGTGTCCGTCTCGGTGTTGTTGTCGACCGTGATCGGCGTGATCGTCGGAGTCACCACGTATCGAACCGAGCGGCCCCGGGAGATAGCCCTCGCCGTCACCGGCTCGTTTCTGACCATCCCGTCGTTCGCGTTGTTCATCCTGATGATCCCGGTCACCGGCATCGGGTCGCCTCCGGTGATCGTGGCACTCACGATGTACGGCCTGCTGCCGATCGTGCGCAATACGATCACCGGGCTGCGCGAGGTCGACCAGGCCACAGTCGAATCCGCCAAGGGCATGGGGATGGGCCGTGGCCAGCGCCTGGTCCGGATCGAGTTGCCGATGGCCTGGCCGGTCATCGTGGCCGGCGTACGGATCACCACTCTGATCCTGGTCGGTATCGCCACGATCGGCGCGATCGTTGACGGCCCGGGTTACGGGACCTTCATCTTCGACGGCCTGGCCCGGGTGGGTTCTCCGGCCGCCATCAACCTGGTGGTCAGCGGAATGTTGGGCGTCATCGTCATCGCCATCCTGTTCGACACCATCTTGGCCGTGCTGGGCAAACTGACTACCTCGCGAGGAATTCGATGACCGACACGTCGATCACACACACTCCGGACACCGCATCGATCGGGGGCGCAGCCGCCTCGGGCAAAATCATGATCAAGCTCGAGAACCTGGGCAAGCAGTACCCGAAGGAGCCCAAGCCGGCGGTCGACAACCTGACCCTGGAGATCCCCGAAGGCGAGATCGTCATCCTGGTCGGTCCCTCCGGCTGCGGAAAGACCACCACGATGAAGATGATCAACCGGATCATCGAGCCCACCTCAGGCCGGATAATCCTGGATGGGGAGGACGTCACCAAGGCCGATCCGGACCAGCTACGCCGCAAGATCGGCTACGTCATCCAGCAGATCGGCCTCTTCCCGCACATGACGATCGCGCAGAACATCGCGACCGTGCCGAAGTTGCTCGGCTGGGACGCCAAGAAGATCGACGCCCGGATCGACGAACTCCTCCAGACAGTGAGCATGGCGCCGGAGACCTACCGCAACCGTTACCCGAAGCAGCTTTCCGGTGGTCAGCGGCAGCGGGTCGGGGTGGCGCGGGCGTTGAGCGGCGACCCAGCCGTGATGCTGATGGACGAGCCGTTCGGCGCGATCGACCCGATTACCCGGGATCGCCTGCAGAACGAGTTTCTCCGGCTGCAGGCCGAGGTCCGCAAGACCATCGTGTTCGTCACCCATGACATCGACGAGGCGATAAAAATGGGCGATCGGATCGCGATCCTTCAGGAAGGTTCACGAATCGCTCAGTACGACACCCCCGAGCAGATCCTCACCGCCCCGGCCAACGACTTCGTCGCCGACTTCATCGGTCGAGGCGCCTCCCTCAAACGACTGAACCTGAGCCGGGTCCGCGACATCCAACTCAGTCAATGGCCCACCGTGCAACTCGGCGACGACCATGCTCGAGTGCTCGACGTCCTGCGTGCCTCGGACAAGGGCTTTGCTCTGGTACTCGACGAGAATCGGCGGCCAAGGCGCTGGGTCAGCGCGCCGGACCTGCAGCGCGGCGGCGACCGTCCTCTTGACGAGATCGGGCTTCCGCCGGAGGCGACGGTCGAGCCGCAGGCCACCCTCAACGACGCGCTCAACGAACTGATCACCGCCAACTACAGCGTAGCGATCGTGGTGAACGCGAGCGGGGAGTACCAAGGCATCGTGGACATCGACAGCATCACCGAGGCGATCCGCACCATGCGCACCGACGCGCGGGCTCGGGCCCGGATAGGGCTGGACGCCGACGATTCCGCCGATCAAGACGCGCAGGTCGGTCGATAGCGATGACGGCCTCGGTCGAACAGGCACCAGATCTGGGCAAGGCACCCCAGGCAGCCATGGCGCCGGTACGCCGCGAGCGTCGCAGCGTGGGCAGCTATCTGTTCATGCCGGTCTTCCTGGCGCTGGTGTGCGCCGGGCTCTATATATATGTCTCCAATCAAGAACTGGATACCATCGAAGCGCGCTCCTTGAACGCCACCAACATTCTCAACGCGATCTGGGAACACATCCAGCTGGCCGCGGTATCGACCGTCTTCGTCGTCCTCATCGCGATCCCACTCGGGGTGGTGATGACCCGGCCGTTCACCAGGTCCTTCCGTGGAGTCCTGCTGACCCTGGCCAACATCGGCCAAGCCGTCCCGACGATCGGCCTCCTGGCGCTGCTGGCCGTCGCGTTCGTGTTCATCGGTTTCTCGGCCGCGATCGTGGGCCTGGTCGCCTACGCCGTACTCCCGGTGTTGCGCAACACCATCGTCGGACTCGGACAGGTCGACGAGAACATTCTCGAAGCCGGCCGCGGCATGGGCATCTCCAAATTCGGGGTGCTCCGCCGGATCGAACTTCCGCTCGCCGTCCCGATCATCCTGGCCGGCGTCCGCACCGCGTTGGTGATCAACGTCGGTACGGCGACTCTGGCCGCGTACATCAACGCGGGTGGGCTCGGGCGGATCATCATCGCCGGGCTGTCCACGAACCGGATCACTGTGCAGATCACCGGTGCCCTCCTGACCGCCGTACTGGCTCTGCTGATCGACTACCTCGCCGGCATCGCCGAGGATGTACTGAGGCCGAAAGGTCTTTAGCCAGAGTTCGCTGTTCTACCACCAACAGAAGTTCGCTGAAGTTCCACCAACAGGAAGAAGGACCAGGCACATGGCGATCACGAGAAAGATGCGGACGGCGGCCGCAATGGGCGCCGCGCTGGCCCTGTTGGTCAGCGCATGCGGTGGCGACGAGACCCCCAGCGGAGGTGGCGACAGCGGCGGAGGCGATGATGCGGCCAGCCTCGAAGGTGCCGAATTGACCGTCGGCGCAAAGGAGTTCACCGAATCGAAGGTGCTGGCCCAGATCACCGCGCAGGCATTGGAGAACGCCGGCGCGACGGTGGACGACTCCTCGCTGTCGGGTAGTGCCACCGTGCGCGAGGCTCTCGAGGCCGGCGAGATCGATATGTACTGGGAATACACCGGCACCGGCTGGGTGAACATTCTCGGCAACGACACCACCGACGTACCCGAGGATCTGTTCGCCGCGGTGGCCGAAGCCGACGCCGAGAACGACATCGCCTGGCTCCCGCAGGCACCGATGGAGGACACCTACCGGATCGCGGTCACGTCCGACTTCGCGGACGAGAATGACCTCGCGACGATGAGTGACGCAGCCGCCTACATCCAGGACAATCCGGATGACGGCACCGTATGCGCTGCAAGCGAGTTCATCAACCGCGACGACGGCCTGCCGGGCCTGGAGGAAGCGTACGGCTTCGAGTTCTCCGAGGTGGTCGAACTCGACCTCGGGCTGGTCTACACCCAGGTCGGCGACACCTGCAACTTCGGTGAGGTCTTCTCGACCGACGGTCGGATCGTGTCCAACGAACTGGTCGTGCTCGAGGACGACGAGGAGTTCTTCGTCAAGTACAACGCCGCGCTCACCCTGCGGCAGGAGACCCTCGACGAGTTCCCGGCGATCGCCGAGATCATGGCCCCGATCTCCGAGGCCATCACCAGCGAGGTGATCACCGCGCTGAACTCCGCCGTGGACAACGACGGTGAGACCGAGGAGGACGTCGCGACCCAGTTCCTGGAGGACAACGGCTTCCTGGACTGAGCCGCCGGCACCACCTGACAGTCGAGCGGGGCCCCCGGATTCGGGGGCCCCGTTCGTAGGTCCGGGGCGGATCCGGTAAGTAGACTTGGGCTTCGGGCACCACAACCCGGAATGGTGAGCATCATGCCGATCGGACTGGTTCTGCTCCTCGCATTCACCGCAGTGCTCGTGATCGGCTGGCTGGTGATGGCGTACAACTCGCCACCGCTCAAGCGCCGGAACAGTGCCGACTACCGGCATCAGCAGTCGGAGAATCCGGACTATTCGACGCCAAGCGGCGGAGGCCAAGGCGGCATCTAGCGCAGTCGCGCCCCATCGGAGGCCGAGT
>JAABUR0100001445.1_pt1 | contig 42369 bp, 42 predicted proteins | sample 5560091 | NCBI WGS metagenome assembly JAABUR01 (sample SAMN10711879, study PRJNA513375) | rock metagenome | isolation source: Antarctica rocks | place: Antarctica: Victoria Land, University Valley sud | reverse complement strand
TGCCGCGCCTCGGCAGCTACCCGGAGATCACCGGCGGGCATCCCGACGTGCTCTACGACCTGGGGGAGGGCCAGCTGGAGGAACGGCTGGACTACTTCTTGGAACACCCCGACCGGCGCCAGGCAGTTGCCGCCGACCTGCAACGGGCCGCCGCCCGGTATGCGCCCGCCGTCGTCGTGCCGCGGATCGCCAGCGTGTTGGACGGCATCTGACCACCATCTAGTCAGCCCCGGCCCGGCAATAGGCTGAGCATCCCAGAAACCCTCCGCGCCTGCCGGTACAGGCAGGCTAGCCGGCGGCTGCGGCCTTGAGCTTGCTTCCGGCGGTGACCTTCACGGTCTTGGCCGCGGCGATCGGGATCGTCTCGCCGGTGGCGGGGTTACGCCCCTCGCGGGCGGCGCGGGCACCTTGTTCGAAGGTGAGGAAGCCTGGCAGGCTCAGTTTGTCCTGGCCGTCGGCTACCACGTCGAACACGACGTCTTGGAAGGCTGCGAGCACCTTGTCGGTGTCGGCCTCGGCGACCCGGGCTTTGCCAGCCACAGCGGCGATGAGCTCCTTGCGGTTCACGTTCTGCTCCCAAATGCTGCCCCAGGGTTAGGGCAACCGTCTGGCCACGGTAGGACGACGACAGCGCGCCCGGATGCGCCGCCACCCGCGCCGCGGCTGGGTGCAGTTGGCGGGCGCCGGGGGCGGCCGGTGGTGGGGGAGGGGCAGCTGCCGCGGCCCCCCGGCCTGCGCGTTGCCGGGGTGGTTCAGCTGGGGTCGGGTCGGGGAACAGTGCGAGCTGCTGGCGCCAGGGTTCGCCGGCGGTGATGGCGGCGGTGAGCCGATCGGGGTGGTAGCCGCCGTTCAGGGCGGCACGGATGGCCCGGGCCCGCCCAGCCGCCCCGCGGATGTCGGCCCGGCCGTGGTGGTGCGGGCCGCCGGCGCGTCCGCGACGGGTCATGTCGCCCATGTTGAGCCGGTGGCTGCCGGGCAGCAGGTGCGCCAGGCGCACGCAGCTGGTCTCATCGCAGCAGTGCCGTAGCCGCACCCCGGCGGGTAGCGGTCCGACGTCTTGTTCCCACAGCCAGCGGTGGGCGCTCATCACCCGGCCGGTGCCAGTAGCGAACCGGCCGTAGCCGTCGTCGCTGATCGCCCCGACCCACCACAGGCAGGTCGGGGACCGCACCACCTTGCGGTCGAACCGCCACCGGTCCACCACCGCCGCCCGCACCCCCGTCCTACCTTCCGGCGGTGAAAGGCGGGGAGGCAGGATGAGGTGCGTCTGCGGGCACGCCCGCGAGCCTCATCGGCATGACCGTCCGGGTTCGGACTGCTCGCGCTGCCTCTGCCCCCGGCATCCGGTGCCCGTTAGCTCGTCGGTCTGCAGGTCTGCAGGTCTGCAGGTCTGCAGGGAAGCGGCACGCTTTTCGAAGGATTGTTAGTTCCAGGACCGGCAGCCCGGAGACAGGTCATGATGTGGAGCTGGGTGACCCTGGATGCACTCGTGCCCCCGTTCGGATGATCCGGAAGGCCGCGAGGGAGTCGATGGTCTTTTGGGTCGCAGGGCTCTTGCGGGACCGGCGGCCCCTTTCAGCCTGAACTCGGGGCTGGAGACAATGCCTGAGCAACTCATTGCAGAGCCGGAAATGAAGGCGCTATGGGTCCAGGTAGGCGCCACGCGTTGCAGAGCGTGATTGATGTCAGACAGAAAAGGGAATGTCACCCTCGGTCGCTCCCGGATTCAGCTGTGGGATCCTGGTCGGTCGAAGTCAGGAGGCTTGAATGATCGTGCTAGGGCTTGTGCTGCTGCTGGTCGGGATCTTCGCCAAGATTTCGATCTTGTACATCATCGGCATCATCCTGCTGCTCGTCGGTGTCGTGCTCGCCGTACTTGGCGCCACCGGCCGGGCCGTCGGGGGCCGCAGCCACTACTACTAAAGCCGACGGTCTGCGGACCTGCAGGACCGCAGAGATCGAGCGGGCAGAGGCTGCAGCAGCGTCCTCCCGTCTGGCAGAACGGCGCAGCGGCGGTGAGTTTGCACGTCGCCTGTGACGAGGCCCGGGATGACGGTGCGGGTCAGCGGCGCTGACTCCACTCGGCCAGCGGATTGCACTAGCGACTATGGCTAGGAGTCCGGATGCGTCGCGGTCAGGTGGACGTGCTCAGCAAGGACTGGGCGTCGCGGCCGCCGGGCCGCCAAAGGCGGTCTGGTTCCGGCTCGCGACCGGTTAGCCCGGGCGGTCACCAGCAGCAGTTACGACGCGTCGGCCGGCTGGCCGCTGATTGGCCCGCGGAGGCGATCCGGGCCGGTCCGAGCGTCCGCCTAGCCTAGTCGCGAAGAGGTTCGTTGCCTGCCGGTAGGTGCCAGCCGGTGCGCGCCAGGCGCGGCGAGGCGCCGCCGTGAGCAGATCGCGCGGGAGAAGAGCCGGCCGGCTTGCGGTGCTGTGTTCGTGAGCTGCTGGCAGGTCTGGTCTGATGCCCGCCGCCGCCGCACACTGATTGTGCTACCTCCCGCCACTGACGGAGCTCCGATGACGATCCCTTCGCCGTTCCCATCACCTGAGCCGCTGCCGCCGGACCCGTTGCCGCCTGACCCGCACGAGCCACCTTGGCCCCGGCCGGGGCCGTCGCCGACCGACCCGTCTGCCCCGCCGCCCATATAGGTGTGGGCGTCGGGGGTTTCCCGGCACGGGCTCTGACAGTTCGGCCGAGTAGGGACGCCCAAGACGGTGCTCCGTACTGTGCGACCGGCTGGTGGGCGTGGAGCTGTCATGCTGGGAGGGCCGAAGCAGGACGGCTGGCGACGGGAGGGGGTGTCCGGTGACGGGCGCCGCGAGTGGTTGCGGGTCTCGCCGGGCGGTGGATGGGCTATTGGGATGACCGTGCTGCCGGCGGGTGTGGCGGTGATGCGCCGCCGGGCCCGGCGCCGCGACGGGCTGCTGGCGTGGCGTTACCGCACCCACGGCGGCGTTGCCGCCGACAGCCGGCGCGAGCACGACCGGTCCTGGGCAGAACTGCCGGCGGCGCAGCACCACCGAGCACATCAGCAGCAGCACCGCCCACCGTGAGGGGCGGCGTCGTCGGCTTATCGTTCGGGTTCGGGTTGGCACTTGGCAATTTACGCTGCCGGCCCGTAGGAGGTGGCGCGAGGTCGGCGGGTAGAGGGGACGGCGAAGGCCAACAACGTCCGGCTGCTGGTCGCCGGCTCACGCGGAGGGCAGGTGCTGTGCCGGTAGAGCGGCGAGTAGTCCTCGGTGAGCAGCGGACGGCGGTGTCCGAACTGGGCCCGGATTCAGCGAGCGAGCTGACTGCGCTGAACAGCGCGGCCTATCCGCTGACCGCCGCAGGCGCCGGCGATCTCACCGGTGCGCAGGTCGCCGCCGAGCTGGCTGACCCGGATGTCATCTCGCTGGGTGTCCGTGAACCGGCACCGGGCCGGCAGCTGGTCGCCGCGGCGTCGGTGCGGGTGGACCCGAACCAGCCTGGGGTTGCTGACGTCGCCCGCCTGGTCATCGAACCCGGACGGGGGCGGCGGGGGCTGGGTACTCTGCTGCTTCGCGCCGCTGAGCACCGACTACCGCCCCAGGTTGGTGAACTGTGGCTGCAGGTCCGTCCCACCGATGAGAACAGCTTGCGGTTCTACGCCCGGCACGGCTACCGGGAGGCCCACCGAGACCACGATCGGGCCGGCACGACGGTGCACCTGGTGAAGACCCGCGCCCAGCGAGGGCGGCATGCCCAGCACCCCGGTCAGTGAGCGGCCTGCTGGCGACTGTTCGACAGGGATGTGGGCGACGCCGTGCCGCACAGTGGGGAACCGAAGGGCGCCGATGGTCGAGCGCGGACGTGACCGAGCAGCTGATGGCCCGCTTCGAAGGGCAGACACCGCCGACCACGGTGGGTGAGGTGGTACGCCGCGTGCTGCGCGAGCGCCATGGTCCGCCCCCGCCCTCCATGAGTGCCGTTGAAGCGGCAGCCGCCGTCCGGCTCGAGCGGCTCGCAGCCGGCAGATGCCCTGAGGTGCGGGTGTAGCCGTCGGTGCCCGCTGCCCGGCCTGGTCCATTGAGCCGGGCCGGCTACCGCGGCGAAGCTATGAGGGTGGCCAGCCGACCTTCAAGCATCCGCAGCTGCTGAGCAAAGTCAGCCGACGGCCCGGGGTCGTCGGCCAGACAGGCCGGCAGCTGGGTCGCCGGCGACGTCGGCACGGCGGCCAGGTGGGCTAGGCCTTCGACGATTCCTGCCACCAGCTGGGATGCCTCACCGGGTAGCAGGCGCACTGTGCCGACACATCCGTCGGCCTTCCAGGTGCTCACGATCAGGAAGCCGGCCTCGGCGTGAGCCGAGACCCGGACCGCGCGGCCTTCGCCGCGTAGGTCTTTGGCCCAACGCGAGTGTGGGGACATCGGCGCCAGGCTCATGTTGGAAACCTGCGGCGGTGCGCAGGTCATGTCAACGCGACCCGCGGTGGACCCCGCAGGTTGCTCGGGATCGTCAACAAGCACGGAGTATCCCGGCCATGTGATCGGTGCGCGCTGTGTCCGGGTCGAGGTCCAGGGCCGGGGATGAGGTCCGGGCCGGGACGTGACCTTATTGCGGGTCTACCTGGTGCGGCCTCGCCGGATCCGCTCAGCGAAGCGGTGTTCGGCCCATTCGAGCAGGGCGCGACGCCGGTTGGGCACAGTCCTGCTGCGCGCCGACGTGCGCCGGCTGGTGCCATCGTCCAGCCGGGCGAGGGCGTCGTCCTGGCGCAGTTCGGCTGCGGTCTGCTCGAAGCGGCGCCGCTCGCTTTCTGAGAGCACGCCTTGAGCCTCCCCCCGTGGGGGATGGGTCTGGCAGAAGGGCGGCCACCTGCCCGCCGGGCGTTGCCCTGTCTTGGCTGGCAAGCCGGTGTCCCTGCAAGGTTCACCCGCTGTGATGCTCGAGACGGGTTCTGCGGCCGGGCCCGGACGGCGATCACTGCACCCGCGGCGCCTGCGGCTGGTCGTCATCGTCGTGGTCGGGCATGTGGATGTCGTCGACGGCGATGTTAACCGCCACGACCTGCAGTGCGGTCATCCGCTCGAGCATGCGGATCACGTTGCAGCGGATGGCGACGGCCAGGTCGTCGACCGGCACGCCGTACTCGGGGACGATGTCCAAATCGACGGTGGCCTGGGTTCGGCCCACGTCCACCGACACGCCTTGGGAGATGTTGGGACCACCGGTGCCGGGGATCAGTTCGCGTACCGCGCCGAAGGTCCGCACCCGCCCGGTTCCCATGTTGTGAATGCCCGGGACCTCCCGGGTGGCGATACCGGCGATCTTCTGCACCACGCCGTCGGCGATCGAGGTGGTGCCCCGCTCGGTGAGCAGCTGGCTGTCGGTCGTTGCAAGCTCTTTGGGCCCGGTGCCGGGCGCTGCGGCGGCCGGCTCCTTGGCTGGCTGGTCACTGCTCTGACTGCTCATATGGATGCTCTTTCCACTGTCGAAGTCATTAGAGGTCCACGGACACACGGCCGCTCCGGGGATCCGTCCCGTCCCCGGCGTCGGCTTGATCCTCGCACTCGAGCCCCGCCCAGCAGCCAGGGTGGATCTGGGTGCACATCTCACGCTGCCGTTGCGGCCGGAGCCCTGCCTTCTGGATGCAGCGGCTGAGCCTTCGCACCGGCCGGTCGCGGCCCGTCGTGGCTGATCGGTCGAAACCTCGAACCGGATGCTCAGCCGAGCCGTCGGGTGCGCTCAGCGCGAGATCATGGCTCGACCTTGTTCCGCAGCAGGATCGCCTTACCCAGAGCGGCAAGCCAGTCGGCGCCGGAGCTGAACCTTCCCCCGCCAAGGGTGTGCAAGGCCCGGCGAACGCGACCGAAACTGCGTCTGGTGGGGGCGACCGGCCGGGCCGAGCCAGAATGTGGTGCTGTGCGCCGATCCCCTGGCCGTTCCATGCTGGTCGAGTCAGCCGGGGCGAAGCCGAACCCGGCGTACATGCTGTGCGCGTCCGCGGTGTGCAACAACCAGTGGAACCCGGCCCCGGCCCCTCGGTCGATCATGACCGCGACCAGTAGCTTTCCCAGGCCGCGGCCGCGGTGGCCCGGGGTGATGAACACGTCGGCGAGGTAGGCCAGCGACACGCCGTCGGAGACCGCTCGGGCGAAACCGACCAGTGCTCCGCTCTCGCAGTGGTACACCCCGACGACGCGCCACGCGGAGCGCACCTGCGCAGCGAGGTCCTCCCGGCGGCGCCAGCGTCCCCAGTACGCCTGTGTCGACAGGAACTGCCAGACAGCATCGACGTCCACCCGCTCGGCGTCGTCGTCGACGACGTAACCGGCCACATCGAAGGCTTGCACCGCTCTACTGTCCAGCCGGACCGCCCGGGCCGCCTGGACCCGATGCCCGGTCCACGCCACCGCCGGGACACCCCGGCGCAGGCTCCCGATCGCCCGACAGAGGCAATAACAGAATAACGCTCTCGAAGTGCGCGAAGTGTGGCAATCAAGATAACCCGTGCGTGCCAGGTTCCGCCTGGTGCCACTTGAGGTTGTTCAGCGCCTCCTCGTGAGCCGGGTTGAGGTCAAGGGCTTTTAGGAGCGCCTCCTCGGCTTCGTCGTCTCTACCCAGCTCGTGTAGGCAAATCGCTTGCTTAGAGTACGGCTCTGCCCAGTCGTCGCGATTCTGTATCGTCATATCAAACTGCTCCAATGCCAGCTCGGGCAAACCTTCGTGGAGCAAAACGATTCCAACGTCGAGGTGCACCTCTGGAAGCTGTGGGTTTCGGTGCAGTGCTCGCTCGGCCTCAAGCAGCGCGGCGTCGCGCTTTCCCTGAACAGAAAGCGCAACAGAAAGACGTCCGTGTGCCGTGGCGTCCCGAGGGTCGTGCCGCAACGCTGCTCGGTAGTGGGCAACTGCATCGGATGTGTCACGACGGTTGAAGGCTGCTGCGGCGAGGTTGAAGTGGCAGAGTGCGAGAGCGTCGCGAATGTCGGGGTACGGCATTCCTAGGGCTTCCGCAGTGCGGTAGTGCTCTAAAGCCTCGACAAAGCGCTTTACCAGTTGTAGGGACTCGGCAAACGCCAAATGAACGACAGCGTTGTCGGGGTTGGCTTCTAATAGTTCGGCAAGCTGGTCGTGCGCAGCCGCTCGATCGCCGGCTTCGGCGATGCTGATGGCTCGCTCGACTGCCTCGGTAGCTGCTCTGGAAGGGACAGGGCAGGAGCCCGGCACCTCGGGCTGGGTGTCGGTCTCGGCCGGTGGGGGTGCAGCCCGCAGGCAAATCGAACCACGGCCGCGCCTTGTCAAGGCAGCTATGACTCCCTCAAGGAAACGGTTGACCGTGGGCGCCACTTCATAGGGACCTGGTAGCCAGTAGCCAAGACCGGCCCGGAGCTGCTCGAACAACTTGCGGTCTTCAGGCGTGAGATCGCCAGCCTGCCCCCCGATCCAGGTTAGGGCTAACTCCGGCGAGATATGGAGTCCCACATGTGCGTCGAGCCGGATGTCTGGGCGAGTTCGGTGTAGGAGAGCGTCGAGCTCGCCAAGGCGCGACCAGTCTGGCGTTTCTCGAAGACGCCAGAAGGTGATGTTGCCAAAGCTGTCGTGGTTACCTCGACTAGCTCATCATTCGGATGAGCGATCCCTTTGTTGCGACTGAATAAGACCGTACGCTGCAAGTAGAGGATGTCTCTGTTGGTTTCGGTTGAAAGCGAGTCACCGGCCTCGGCCACGTTGACCAGGTCGGTCCAGCGCCTCACCGGTACTGCGCCCGAAGCTCCGAGTCCGCGTGCCGTCGCATCCAGGGCGGTGTCCAAGAACAAGAGCGCGCTCTCATAGTCGACGACACACGCGACGAGGATATTGGCCCGTTCGGGGTCGATGGGGGAGCGGTAGTGGTGGTGGGCGTGGGTCCCCCAGGGGCCAACCGGTATGAACAGATCGTTCAAGTCCTGCCGCAGACGCTCCCATGAAGTGGTCAGCTTCGGCAGTGTGCCGGTCAAGTTGTTGGCTGCTCCAGAGTCGACCTCATCAATGACCCAGGCCAACGCGTCCCAGCGGTCCCAGTTGATCGGCGCCCACGACAGCTGCTTGGTCATGAGCAGATGGTGCTCTCACTGGTCGGTGAGGAGCTGAATTCGACGAGGATCGTCAACCGCCGGACGGGTGGCCGATGATTCCTCAGGGAGTCGTGCCCGGGTCCCGGAAGTCGTGGACCGCGACGGGCAGTCCATGTGCGGCAAGCGTGGTCCAGTGCCGATCTGCGGTAAGGACCGGTAGCTGCGTGTGCAGGGCATAGCCGAGGCAGCACAGGTCTCCTAAGGACAGGGCCTGGACCGGCCGGCTGCGGGTCCTCTTCTGCTCCTCGCGGCGCAAGCGGTCGATGCTCTTGAGGGCGGGGAACTGCAGGGCCGCGGCGACGGGTAGGTCGACAAGAGTGATGCCAAGGGCGTTCAGCGCACCCTCCAGCCGCGTGGAGTCGATCCCGGCGGCGGCGTGAAGCTTGTAAAAGACCTCGCCGGCGGTTACCGCTGGCACGATGCCGCGGCTGAGGACAGGTATGAAGCGCTGCGCGGCGTCTTCCCCGTCGAGTAAGGCGATGAGGAAGGAAGCGTCGAAGACGACCGGTCCGCGGGGAAGCTGACGAGCAGAACGCGGGGTGCTCACCCGGCCAGGCTGGTGTCGTCAGCTCGTTCCTGGAGTAGTTCGTCGGCGAGGGCCTGGTTGGACTCGTGCTTACCGGCACGGACTGCGGCTTGCAGATTCGCGAGTACGGCAGTGGTCGCTTCGAGCACGATCCGTCCAGGACCGTCGACGTGGGCAACGAGTCCCTGATCCGGTCCAACCCCGGCTTCGTCAAGAAGAGCCTGCGGAAGCGTGGGACGCCGTTTGCCATCGAGACGAAGCGTGAAGGAGACCGGGACTGTCACACGTCCCACTGTATCTCGTTAGTGGGACGAAGGATCCAGGCCCACGCCCCGCGGCTTGCCACAAAGACCGTTTCTGACACAGTGGTCGGGCTGTATCGAAACTGGCTGTCGGGACGGGCAGTGGCTGTAGCGCAACCGGCGTGCGTAATCAGCGTGCGTTACCGACGACGGAGATGAACACGAAGTAGGTGAAGCTCATCCCGAAGTCTTTGATGATGCTCGGTCCGACGGCGCCCTGGATGTAGAGCTCGTAGTACAGGATGACGGTCGCGAGGACGGTGATCGCCAGGTACACCGACCGCGGCCCGTTGTCAGGGTAGTGCGGCAGCTGGCGTTTCCACAGCCGGCTCAGCCCGCCGGCTTGGGCCGGTCGAGCCCCGCCGGCACGTACCGCCGCCGGCGCTCCGGTGGCGCTCCTGTCGCCAATGACTTCTCCTGGCATGTATCGACTCCTTTGTCATTGCAATCCGGGAAAGCCGACTCGTTGTGTGATGGCCGTTGGCCGGAAGTATGAGCCAGCATGACGAGAGTCACAACACTTGTCGCAGTATGTGAAACTAGTGGGCATCTCGGGTGGTCTTGCCGACGTGCCAGGCCGCAGAGACGGCCCTCTCGACGTCCTTCGTGCTGGCACGGCTCGCAGCTCCGCCTCTGGACCGGCCTTTCGTCGGCAGGCGGATCCAGCTGCTTCAGACCTCGAGCAGGTCCTGGATGGTGACGTCGAGTGCGGTGAGCCGTTCTGAGGAGTTCGGGCCGAGCATTTTGGCGAGCCGCGGTGCCAGCTCGGCGCACGCGGTGGTGAGCGGTCGGCTGAGTTGGCGCAGCGCGGGTTCGGGTAGTCGGGCTTCTGAACCCGCGATGGCCACCGAGCCCAGTGGGTAGCCGTCGACCGGGTCGAGCACGGGGGCGCCGATGCCGTTGAGGCCGACGTGGTTGTCGCTGAAGGACAGCGCGTAGCCGTCCTTGCGGATCTGGGCGAGTAGCGACTCGGCGGGGGGTTGCTCACGCCGGGGACGGCTCTTGATGACCTCCTGCGCCTCCTTGGCCGGCAGGTGGGCCAGGATGGCTGTGCCGCTGCAGCCCGATGTCAGCGGGGCTCGTTCCCCGACCATGACCGCGCCGCGCAGCGGCGAGTGGGGGGCTTCGGCGCCGATCACGAGCACCCGGTGCGCGCCGCTGCGCAGGTGCAGCGACGCCGTCTCCGACGTGATGGCGGCAAGGCGGGCGATCACCGGCCGTGCGGTGCGCAGCAGGGTGGGTCGGGGACCGATCAGCGACGCCAGCGCGACGGACCTGCTGCCCAGGCGGTAGCCGCTGCGGCCGGCGTGGTCGACGAACCCTTGGTCCTGCAGTGCCCGCAGCGCGCGGTAGGCCTTGGACTTGCTCAGGTACATCGACGTGGCGATCGTCGCCAGGCTAGCGGGCTGCTCCATGCCGGCGAGGGCTTCCAGCACGTGCAACGTGCGCATCGGCCCGTGCGGGTCTCGGGCGTCCTCGTCCACCTCAGCGTCGCTCACCCTCAACCCCTAGTTACATTGAGTGTAACTCGACTTGCGCGTGCTGCTGCCGGTGGACTGTAGTCACATCACCTCACCACGAGCGGCGCTCAACGCTTGCTCGGTCCTCCCGGAAGGTGTCCCGCGTGTCCGCACCAGCTGCTCAGATGACCCTCATCGCGTTCCTGCAGGCGCAGAACTGCTCGAACTACGTCGGGTCGTGGCGTCACCCGGCGTCGATGACCGACTTCATGTCCCCGCAGTACTACCAGCGCATCGCACGCACGCTGGAAGACGCCCGTTTTGACATGGCGTTCTTCGACGACCGCCTCGCGATGCCCGAGATCTACGGCAACAGCCCCGACCTCGCGGTCGAGCACGGGATCCGCTCGGTGAAGATGGACCCCACTGCCGTGCTAATGGCGATGGCCATGGCCACCAGCCACCTGGGGCTGGGCGCGACCTACTCCACCACGTACTACGAGCCGTTCCACGTCGCCCGGCTGTTTGCGACCATGGACCAGATGACCGGCGGCCGGGTGGCGTGGAACATCGTGACGTCGCTGAACGACTCGGAGGCGGCGAACTTCGGCCGCAGCATGCACCTCGAACACGACGAGCGCTACGACCGGGCCGATGAGTTCGTCGAGATCGTCGAGCAGATGTGGACCTCGTGGGAGCCCGGCGCGCTGATCGTGGACAAGCAGTCCGGCAGGTTCGCCGACCCCGCCAGGGTCCACCCCACGCGCTACCACGGCAAGTTCTTCGACGTGCACGGCACGTTCCCGGTCCCGCAATCCCCCCAGGGACACCCGGTGCTGCTGCAAGCCGGCGCCAGCGGGCGCGGGATGGCTTTTGCGGGCCGCTGGGCCGATGTGGTGTTCGCCGCGTTCCGCAACAAGCAGGCCGGCGAGGCGGGGTACGCGGCGATCAAGCAGGCAGCCGCCGACGCGGGACGCGACCCGGACCTGGTCAAGGTCGTGCCGGCGGTGACGGTCATCACCGCCGAGACCCCCGAGCTGGTGGCGCACAAGGAAGCCCTGCTGCGGGGCCTCGCGCGGATGGAGGACGGGCTGGCGCTGCTGTGCGAGGTGCTCAACGTCGACTTCTCAGACCGGCCGGTGGACCAGCCGTTCACCGACGCCGAGCTCGCCGCCATGTCGTGGCAGGGTCTTCGGGACGGTGTCATCGCTGCCAGCGGCAAGGCGAATCCCTCGGTGGCGGACTTCGTGGAGTTCTCCCACCGGGGGTCGCTGAACGGTAGCGGCTTTCCCTTCATCGGCACCCCCGAGCAGGTCGCCGACCAGATGCAGGACTGGTTCGGCAGCTGCTGCGACGGGTTCGTGCTCGCCGCCACCAACGTGCCCGGGACCTATGAGGACTTCGCCCGCCTCGTCGTCCCGATCCTGCAGGCCCGCGGCCTGGTCCGGCGCGAGTACACCGGCTCCACGCTGCGTGACAACCTCGGCCTGCCCATGCCCGGCCGAGACCACGCGCCAGCTGCCGCGGGCAGCCCGCCGGCGGTCGACCAGGGCGACGTGGTCGCCGCCGCGGTAGTCGCGGAAGCAACGGTGGGACCATGAGCACCGCGACTGGGCTGGCAGCAGACCCCGTTACCGAGCCAGCCACCGATCCCGCCACCGAGCCCGCGACCCCGGCGGTGGCCGTGCCGGCGACGACGATCCTGACCCCGACCGGCATGCTCGGCTACGGCTTCGTCGAGCAGGACTTCTGGAACGCCCTGGACCGGGGGGTCGACCTGATCGTCGTCGACTCGGGATCGACCGACCCCGGCCCGTACATGCTCGGCCTGGGCGCCAACCTGGTCACCGAGCAGGCCTACGCCCGCGACCTGCGCCCGATGCTGCGCGCCGTGCACCAGCGGCGGATCCCGCTGCACATCGGCTCCGCCGGCGGCGCCGGCACCCGCGCCCAGGTCGACCAGATGGTCGCGCTCGTCGACCGGCTCGCCGCCGAGGAAGGCTTCAGCCTGCGGGTCGCCGCGATCTACGCCGAAGTACCAGCCGAGGTCGTGGTGGCGCGCCTCGCCGACGGGCGGGTCAAGCCCAACGTCCGCGGCGAACTGCCCAGCGCAGACGACGTCACCGGGGCAGCGGCGCTGGTGGCGCAGATGGGCGCCGAGCCGTTCACCGCCATCATCGACCGCGACCGCGACCGCTCCGACGGGCCGGTCGACGTGATCGTCGCCGGCCGCGCCTACGACCCGGCACCGCACGCGGCGTGGAGCATCAGCCGCGGCGTGCAGCCCGGGATCGCCTGGCACATGGGCAAGATCCTCGAGTGCGGCGGGGCGTGCGCCGAGCCCAAGGGCGGCGGGGTGCTCGCCGCCGTCTACCAGGACGCGTTCGAGCTCACCCCGATGGGCCCGGCCCAGGCGTGCACCCCGCTGTCGGTGGCGGCGCACACCTTGTATGAGAAGGCCCGCCCGGACCTGCTGCCCGGTCCCGCCGGGGTGCTCGACGTCCGCGGCTGCACCTACACCGCGGTTGACGCGCGCACCGTCCGGGTCGCGGGCAGCCGGCACATCGACGCCGAGCACCCGACGCTCAAACTCGAGGGCGCCGCCGTCGTCGGCTACCGCTCCACGTTCATCGGCGGGGTCCGCGACCCGATCCTGATCGGCCAGCTCGACACCTTCCTGCAGGGCGTCGAGCGGCGGATCGGGGCGGTACATCCCGAGCTCGCCGACGGCACTGCAGGGCTGATCTTTCACGTCTACGGCCGCAATGCGGTGATGGGCGAGCTCGAACCTTCCACCCAGGTCCCGCACGAGGTCGGCATCCTCGCCGAGGTCACCGCCCCCACCCAGGAGCAGGCCAAGGCGATCTGCACCCTGGCCCGCATCGCGGTGCTTCACCTGCCCTACAAGGGCCAGCTGGCCACCGCCGGCAACTTCGCCCTGCCGCTGAACCCGATGGACAACCCCATCGGGCCGGTCTGCGCGTTCACCGTCTACCACGTCATGGACGCCCAAGACCTGCACCTGTTCCCGATCACCTACACCAAGGTCGGCACCCGATGAGCGCACCGCAGCTCGGCACACCAGCACAGGCCACCGCCCCCGAGCCCGGCAGCACGGCGCTCAAGGACCTGGCGCAGGTCATCCGCAGCAAGAACGCCGGACCGTTCGAAATCACGTTCGACGTCATGTTCACCGACCCGGCGACCTACGCACGGGTCCGCGACAGCGGCGTCCTGACCCGCGCCCGCATCGCCGAGCTCTACCGGATCAGCGACGCCGACATCACCTACTGCGACTTCTTCGAACCCGCGCTCGCCTTCAAGGCCACCATCATCCGCCGCGGCGACCAGGGCGGCATCGGCGAACGCGACACCTTCGGCGCCCAACAGCACGCCCCGCTGCTCGAGCTTGCCATCCCCGACGCGGGAGGAGCGTGATGTCGACCCAGTCGCTGCGGCCAGCCGCGCGTGCAGCCGACGCCGGCTGGTTCCGCCAGGTGCTGGGGCAGTACCCGACCGGGGTGTCGGTGGTGACCGGCATAGCCGCCGACGGAACCGCCATCGGTCTTGCGGTCGGCTCGTTCACCTCCGTGTCGCTCGACCCTCCCCTCGTCGCCTTCCTGCCCGACAAGAAGTCCAGCAGCTGGCCCAAGATCGCCGCGGCGGGGAAGTTCTGCGTGAACATCCTCGCCGCCGACCAGGAACCGGTGTGCCGGGCGTTCGCCTCCAAGGCGCCGGACAAGTTCGCCGGCCTGGCCTGGCGGCCGGCCGCCTCGGGCTCGCCGATCCTGACCGGCGCGGTGGCCTGGATCGACTGCAACCTGGAGGCGGTGCACGACGCCGGTGACCACCTGATCGTCATCGGACGAGTGACCAACCTCGACATCGAACGGCCCGCGCTGCCGCTGCTGTTCTTCCAGGGCGGCTACGGCAGGTTCTCACCACACTCGCTGGCGGTACGCGACGCCCGATTCAGGGTGCAGCTGCAGCTCGTCGACCGGGCCCGGCCGCTGATGGAACGGCTGGCCCAGCGCACCGGCGAGCAGGTCGTCGCCGCGTATTGCGACGGCCACGAGTTCACCCTGCTGGCCAGCGTGGGAACCCCGGCCGACCTTCGTGCTCCGTCGGCTGTCGTCGGGGAGCACCTGCCGGTCACCGCACCGATCGGCATCTGGTGGATGGCGTTCGCGGATGCGGCCCGCGTTCAGACGTGGCTGAAGACCGTCGAGTCCGAAGGGCTGCGCGACAGGTACCGCCAAGCGCTCGAACAGATCCGCGAGCGCGGCTACTGCCTTGGCCAACGAACCGTTCACGCCGCAGCCCAAGGGCTGCTGGGCAGCCGGCCAGCCGCCGGCGGTGAACCGACCCACGACGAGCGGCAGCTGATCGGCGGCCTCGCGCTCGACCCGCTCGACTATGTCCCGCCCCAGAACGGTCGTGCGTCCCCGGACCGCCCCCGACCGGACGTGGTCAGCCTGTGGGCGCCGACGTTCACCCCCGACGGTGACGTCGCCCTCGGGCTCATGCTCACCGGCAACCCGGACGACGAGCGGCCGCCGGCCGCGCACGCCAAGGACCTGCTCGAGCTCGCCGGAGAAGTCACAGCGTTGGCCGCCGCATGACCTGCCGTGCGGACACCGGCCGCACGGACCCGCCGTCGACCCAGATGCCCACGCGTCGCCCTCGAACAGGAGCACTCGCCCCATGACAGTCATCGAGCACACCACCACCTCCCCGTCCCTGGCGGCGCAACTGGCCCGCGCCGTCGAGGGCTTGACCTGGGCCGACGTGCCCGACCCGGTGCGCTCGGTCGCCAAGGCGCACCTGCTCGACGCGCTCGGGCTGGCCCTGGCCGCCACCGGCATGGACTTCGGCCACGCCGTCCACCTCGCCGGGACCAGGCTCGGCAGTGGCGACCAAGCTCGGGTGCTGGGGTTCGGCACCCCGATGCCCGCGGCCAACGCGGCCCTGGTCGACGGCACCCTGATCCACGGGTTGGACTTTGACGACACCCACATCGGGGCGATCTACCACGCCACCGCCCCGGCCCTGGCGGCAGCGCTCGCGGTGGGAGAGGCCGAGCACGCCAGCGGGCAGACGGTGCTGTTGGCGTACGTGCTCGGCATGGAGGTCGGCTGCCGGCTCGCCGCGGCCGGCGCCGGGCGGTTCCACGCCCGGGGCTTTCACCCCACCGGTATCGCGGGCACCTTCGCCGCAGCCTGCGTCACCGCCAAGATCCGCGGGCTGCCGGCGGCGACGCTGACCAGCGCCCTCGGGATGTGCGGCAGCCAGGCCGCCGGCATCCTGGAGATCCACGAGTCGTGGCTCAAACGAATGCACCCGGGCTGGGCGGCGCACGGCGGCATCGTCGCCGCCACCCTCGCCGAGGCCGGGTTCCGCGGACCGGCCACCGTGTTCGAAGGGCCGGCCGGCCTCTACGCCAGCCACATCGGCGAGACCCCCACCGCCGAGACCCTCGGCCTGGAAGACCTCGGAACTCGGTGGATGAGCGCCGACATCGCCCTCAAGCCCTACCCGTGCTGCCACTTCACCCACGCCTTCGTCGACGCCGCCGCCGCCCTGCTGGGCGAGCTCGGCCGCGACCGCCTCACGCCGCAGGAGGTCGTCTCCATCGAGTGCCCGACCGCCCCGGAGCTGATGCGGATGGTCACCGAACCCGCCGAGCGCAAGATCGCCCCGAAGACGATCTACGACGCGCTGTTCAGCGTGCAGTACGTCGTCGCCAACACCCTCGTTGGGCGTCCGGTCAACCTGGCAACGTTCTACGACGAGCCGCTCGATGACCCCACGGCCCTGGCGATGGCCGCCCTGGTGAGGTGCACCCCGGATCCGGCGACCGACTTCCCGCAGCACTTCTCCGGCGAGGTCGTGCTGTCCCTGGCCGACGGGCGGGTGCTGCGCCGCCGGGTCGTCGACAGCCACGGCACCTGCCAGGACCCGATGCCAGAGGTGGAGGTGCTCGCCAAGTTCACCGGCAACGCCGGCCGCCGGGTACTCCCCGAGCAGGCCGGCCGCATCGCCGGGCTCGTCCGGGACCTCGACCAGCTCGGCGACGTCGGCGAGCTCGTCGGCGCGTGCATCGCCACCGGCACCTCCGAGATCACCACCACCGACTGAGAAGGAGCACGCCCATGTACCTGCGGATCAACTGGGGACGGGTCAAGCCCGGCCACTGGGACGCCTACGAGCAGGACTACCAGAAGGTGGTCATCGAAGGGGCAGCCGCCATTCCCGGTCTGCGCGGCCGGATGCTGCTACGCGACGCCAGCGACGGCGACGCCGGCGGCACCCTGTCGCTGTGGGACAGCGCCGACGCCGTCCACACCTACCAGCAGACCACCTCGGCCAGCAGGTGGTGCCCGCGCTGCAGGAGCACTTCACCGGCGACTACACCACCCACGAGTGCGAGGTGCGCAGCGCCCACGGCGACCTTCGGCAACCTCGGGGGTAGCGGCGCCTGACCTTCCTGCCCCCGGGCGAACAGGCTCGCACCGGGGGCGCTACCACCGGACAGCGGCGAAGGTCGAACGACCCAAGCGCCCAAGAAAAGAGGCGACATCGATGCCGCATGCCCAACCCCGCGAGGCACTGAGGCGGCCCGAGCGCGCCCCGGCCACGGGACGAGACCGGGGCCTGGACAGTATTGAGCAGGCGATCGCTGACATCGCGGTCGGCAAGCCGGTCGTCGTGGTCGACGACGAGGACCGCGAGAACGAGGGCGACCTGATCTTCGCCGCCGAGCTGGCGACCCCCGAGCTGCTCGCGTTCATGGTCAGGCACACCTCGGGCTTGGTCTGCGTCGCACTGAGCGGTGAGGACTGCGACCGGCTCGACCTGCCGCCGATGCGTGAGGTCAACCAGGACAAGCGGGGGACCGCCTACCGGGTGAGCGTCGATGCTGCGCACGGGGTCAGCACCGGCATCTCCGCCACCGACCGGGCCCGGACCATCCGGCTGCTGGCGCAGGCCAGCGCCGGCCCGGGCGACTTCACCCGACCCGGGCATGTGCTGCCGCTGCGGGCCCGCGAGGGTGGCGTCCTTTCCCGGACCGGTCACACGGAGGCCGCCGCCGACCTGGCTCGGCTCGCCGGGCTGCGCCCGGCTGGTGCGCTGTGCGAGCTGGTGTCCCAGCAGGACGTGACCGGCATGGCGCGCCTTGGCGAGTGCCGGTCCTTCGCGGCCGAACATCACTTGGCGATCATCTCGATTGCTGACCTGGTCGCCTACCGCCTGCGGGTTGCGAGCACTGTCGTGCGGGCGGCCGAGACGTCGATCCCCACCGAGCACGGCGAGTTCCCCGCTGTCGGTTACCACTCGCTGCCCGAAAGCCTGGAGCACGTCGCGCTGGTGCGGGGAGAGATCGGCGCCGGCGAGGGTGTGCTGGTGCGGTCCACTCCAAGTGCCTGACCGGGGATATGTGCGGCTGACGGCGGCGCTCGGCGCGGTCGCTGACCGGGTCGAAGCGCGGCTCGTCCAAGAACGCGCCCTCGGTGCGGCCGAAGATCATGGCGCCGACGAAGCGAGGTCTCCGACCGTGCGCCTGAGCTCGCCGGCGGCAGCGCGGCGAAGGCCGTGAACCGGTCGGGGTGCTCCCGCACGGCGGCGGCGGAACGGTCGTTCGCGCCTTGGACCAGCTCGACCGCCGACGCGGCGGGCAGCTGCTGTGTGGTGAGGCAGGACAGCACTTGCACCGTCACGCCGCCGGCGTCCATGTCCGCCAGGCGGCCCTCTCCGAGGTCCTGGAGCACGTCGACGCTCGTGGAGTACGACAGGCCGCGCGCGGGGTCGGAGGTGGGCGCAAAGTCCGGTGCCAGCCTTCGCACCTCAGGCGCGCTGACCGCGACGACTGCGGGGTCGGCGAAGTGCTCTTCGAGCGTGAGACAACGGCCGCAACGTCGCCGAGCGAGCCTTCAACCGCATTCGGAACTGGCGCGGCCTGGCGACCCGCTACGACAAGCACGTCTTGGACTACCGCGGCGGTCCTCGCCTCCGTCATCCTCTGGCTCGACGCGTTGGGACCCATGCCCTGGCGCTACAGGAAGTAGCGGGATAGCGTCCCCGCAGCCCTCCCGATCCAGAACGACGAGAACGTCGAAAGGCCGTGATGACCACACCGCAGGACCGGCCTGCAGACGGCGGGCCTGCCGGTGAAGGTCGCGGTGACATCGACAACATCGGCACGCTCACGACGTGGATCAGCGCACGATGAGCACGCTGCTCGTCGCACCCACTCGGCTGCCCAAGGACAGCATCACGGACCCCGCCCAGTGCCTGATCTACCACCTCGACAACGCTCCGCCGGAGGCGGTCGTTTTCCGCAACGCCGACTGGGCCTGCGAGATTGCTCCTGGCTTTGAGGTGCCCGGCTGGTACTTCCTGCGCGCCTGCCGGCACGCACTCGGCTGGACGGAGCTTGGCGACCACGAGCTCGCTGGCTTCGGGCCGGTGGCACGCGACCTCATGTTCGCCCTCGAACGCGTGTTCGACGCACCGGCCCGTTGTCTGATGACCTTCGGCGAGGCGTCCCCGCACTTCCACTGCGTCGTCACTGTGCGGACCGACGACGTCCCACCCGAGTCCCGCAGCGGGAACATCCTGGGCCTGCGCGCCAGCCGGGTTGACCGCGCCGCTGCCCTCGCGCTCGTCCCCGCCGTGCGCGACGCGCTTCCCGACCAGCGCCGCACGCCGCGGTCGGTGGTTCCCGACTGATCGACCAGCACAGCCACCCGCAGCAAAAGGGAGACAACGATGTCGAACGAGACCGCGACCGACTCCTCGCAGGCCCTCAAGGTCGACGAGGACCGGTTCAGCGCAACCACCGAGCAGCAAACGCCGCACAACCGGGCGACGGACCGGCCGGTTATCCCGCCGGCGCTGCACCACACGACGTTCACGACGCTCCGGCTCGACGAGATGGTCGCGTGGTATGAGAAGGTCGCCGGCCTCCTGCCGGTGTTCTACGGCAAGGACGCGGCATGGCTGTCCAACGACGCGGCCAACCACCGCATCGCGTTCCTATCGCCTCCCGGACTCAAGCACCCGGACGACAAGGGCCGTACGACCGGCATCCACCACACCGCGTTCGAGTTCGCGACGTTCGACCAGTGGCTCGACAACTACATCCGGCTGCGGGACCACGGGATCCTGCCCTGGCTGACCCTTGACCACGGCATCACGATGTCCGTCTACTACCAGGACCCGGACGGCAACGGCGTGGAGATCCAAGTGGACAGCTTCGGTGACTGGGCGTCCTCCAAACAGTGGATTGCCTCCGCTCTGGAGTTCGCCACCAATCCGATCGGCACCTACTTCGATCCGGACAAGCTCGTCGCCGCGCGCGAGCAGGGACTCGGGTTCGAGGAGATCCACAAGCGCGCCCGGGCTGGCGACTACCTGCCTGACCGCATCCCCGAGGACATCTTCCTGCCCGACCTCTACTAGACCCACCGGCAGGCCGTCCCAGCCACCGTGAGAAACGGCTCCCTCATGAGCGTCCCCGCCGGTCCGATCTTTGACGCCCACACCGAAGTCCCGGTCGTCGTGATCGGCGGCGGCCCGGTCGGGCTCTCGCTGGCTATGGAACTGCACCACTACGGCGTCGCCTGCGCTGTCATCGAGCCGCGCACCACCGTCTCGGCGACTCGGCCGCGCGCCAAGACCACCTCGGCGCGCACGATGGAACTGTTCCGGCGCTGGGGCGCGGCCCAGGCTATCCGGGATCGCGCGCCCATCCCGGTGGGCTGGTCGAGCGACGTCGTCTTCTGCACGACCGCTGCTGGGGCCGAGATCACGCGCTTCACCGGCACGCTCGGCCTGGACCTCACCGGCACCGACCTCGTCGCCGAACCAGGGCAGCAGGTCGCCCAGCCCGTCGTCGAACTGGCGCTGCGCGACGCGCTCGCCGACGCCGACGATGTGCACCTGCTTCTTGGCCGCCGCGCGATCGGGTTGGTGCAGGACTCTGGCGCTGTCCAGGTCCAGGTCCAGGACGCCGAGGGAGGCGTCTCGACGGTGCGCGCACGCTACGCGGTCGGCGCGGACGGCGCCAGGAGCGTGGTCCGTGCCGCGGTGGGCGCCGTGTATGAGGGTGGGAACGCCGGACGGCCGAACCTGTCGATCGTCTTCCGCTCTGAGCGCCTCGGTGCGTTGATCTGCGATCGGGCGGTGCACCGCTGGGTCCTGAACCCCGCCGCCCCCGGAGTCGTCGGGCCGCTCGACCTGGGCGACGTCTGGTGGGCCATCGCGACGGGACGCCCGACGACGACCAGGACGCCGACCCGGTTGCGATCGTGCGGGCGATGGTCGGGGCGGACATCGACGTGCAGGTGCTCGGCACCGATCCGTGGCAGGCGCGCTCGCTGCTGGCCACAACCTACCGGTCGGGGCGGCTGCTGCTCGCTGGCGACGCCGCGCACCAGAACCCGCCGTGGGGCGGCCACGGCTTCAACACCGGCGTGGGCGACGCTGTGAACCTTGGCTGGAAAATGGCAGCGGTGGTGCAGGGCTGGGCACCAGCCAGCCTGCTCGACACCTACCAGACCGAGCGCCGGCCCGTCGCGGCCGACACGATCCGCATCGCCGGGCAGAACGCGAGGACCCTGTCCACCGAACTGGCTCTAGAGGACCTGATGGGCGACCGGGAGGCCTTCGAGACCGCCCGGTCTGCGGCGGCCGAACAGGTGCAGCGCATGAAGCACATCGAGTTCCACTGCCTCGGCCTCGTGCTCGGCTACGGGTACGGCATCCATGCCAGCGAACAGACCCGCGACGGCTCGGACTTCCACCCCGTCGCCGCTGCCGGTAACCGGTTGCCACATCACTGGCTGGCCCCCGGGAACTCCCTCTACGACCACCTCGGCCGGGGCTTCGGGGTGCTCGGGGCGAACGCCGACACGGGCGGGTTCGTGGACGCCGCCTCGCGGCGGGGTGTGCCGCTCACGCGGGTGGGCGCCGGACTCGTCGACGCACGCTCACGCTTCGGCACCGACGTGGTGCTCGTACGGCCCGATCAGCACATCGCCTGGCTCGGCGGCGCGCCCACCCCGGTCGAGGCCGGCGCCATCCTCGACGCCGTCCTGCGGCGCGGGCTGCTGGACCAGCCGGTGCCGAACGGCCGCGGCCCGGCGGGCAGCGCCACCTGACCTGCTGGTCCCGGCACCGACGCCGAAACCCGCCACCCGATCAGATTGACGAGGAATTGATGAGCGAGACCACCGAGTTCACCCGCACCGTCAGAACGGACGGTCCCGCCAAGGGCATGACCTTCACCGCCCGTCGGCGGCCGCACGCGCCGGTCGCCGACGGCGCGCCGCTCGTCATCGCCTTACCGGGTGGCAGCTACTCCTCGATCTACTTCGACGTGCCGGGGCAGTCCCTGCTCGACACGGCAGAAGCTGCAGGCATACCCGTTATTGCCGTCGACCGGCCGGGCTACCGCGGCAGCACGAAGGTCGAGCCTGGTGAGTCGATCATTCTGCGAAACGCCGAGGTCCTCGAGCACTTCATCGCCGACCTCTGGGAGGAGTTCGGCGCCGGCACCGCTGGGGTCGTCGTCGTCGGCCACTCGATCGGCGGCGCCGTCACCACGGCGCTGGCCGCACGCCATCCCTCGTGGCCGCTGCTCGGGATCGCCGTCTCGGGCTGCCTCGTGCGGGTGCCGACCGAGAGCGGCGCAGCATGGGCAGCGCTTCCCGACCTTGAGTTCGTCGAGCTGCCGGGACAGATCAAGGACTTTGTGATGTACGGGCCCGACTGGACGCACAGTGCGGCGATGCCGGAAGCAGGGCACGTGGCCGACGCACCGGTGCCGAAAGCCAGTGCTCGACATCACCGGCGGCTGGGTGGCACGGATGCGCGAGGTCGCCGCCAAGGTCCGGGCACCCGTGCACATCCGCCAGGGCGAGTTCGACCACCTTTGGATCTCAGACGAGCCGGAGGTCGAGCAGTTCAAGTCCGCCTTCACAGGCGCGCCGTGGGTCGACGCGCGGCTGATGCCGAACGCGGGGCACTGCATCGACTTCCACGTCGGGGCTAAAGCGTTCCAGATGGAGCAGCTGGCCTTCGCCCTGGAGGCGGCCCTGCAGGCGCAGCGGCCCTCCGAGGTGCCGGTCGGTGCGGCGGCGACGCTCGCCTGACTGGCTCATACAAGAGCCGCCAGGCGTCATGACGGTGCCGGTTCATGGCGCTGTCGGGGCTTTTGATCTTCTCGCCGGTGGGTTGGGCGGAGGCTTCGTCGTGGTTCCAGCGGCCGGGTGCTCGTCCAAGGCCGGCCCGGGTGGGCTCTGGTGCCCGCACCAGGAACCCTGCAGCCGTGTGCGGGCAGGGAGCGCGCGACCTGATGCGTCTCACCTCACTGACTCGAGGAAGACGGACGGTGCATCGTGCTGCGCTGTGCTGTGACCTTCAGCGGTAAGTGGCGTGGTTCTCGCAGCGCTATTTGTCACGGTCAACAGCCGGGGCGGCAGTAGCGATCATTGTCCGGTAGCCGAACCCTTGGCCGCACAGTCGCTCCGGGCGACGACACGCCTGTCATCTGCAGCGTCATCTGGCCTGGCTCGGATAGCGCTACGGGGCCCAGGCCGCCGACCGACCACCGGAACAGAGCAGACGATCGTTCTTCCCGATGGCGGCGTCAGCCGATCCGCTCGGCCAGGGACACGATGATCCCCTCCGGTCCGCGCACGTACGCCATGCGCCAGACGTTCTCGTACTGGCCCACGCCGCCGACCAGGCCGTAGCCGTCCGCGGCGAGCCGGTCGATGGCCCCCTGGAGGTCGTCGACCTCAAAGGCCACGTTGCGCAGTCCCAGTTCATTGGACATCGCGGCGGGAGACCCGGGACCGTGGTCGGGCCGGGTGAAACGCGCCAGCTCCAGGCCGGCGCCTCCGTCGGGCGGACGCAGCATCACGATCTCGCTGCGGGAGTCGGGGATGCCGATGACGGTGTCCACGAACTCGCCCTCCATGAACATTCGGCCTTCGAGCTCGAGACCCAACCCGACGAAGAACGCCGTCACCTTGTCGAGGTCCGCGACCGTGATGCCGATGTGATCGAAACGGCGCACGCGTGCCATGGATGCACCCCCAGTCCTTGTCTTGTCGGTCCGGTCCAGGGGAACCGTACGACTGTCCAGGTGCCGGATCAGCCGGCGGTACGGGTGGTCTGGCGCACGAGGGTGCCGCCAGTGCAGCAGCGCCTCCACCCCGTACAGGACTGGGCCCGGATGGCCGGCACCGTCCAGAGCGACGATCGGCTGGTAGTGCACCTCCAGCTCGCTGTGCCCGCTCCGGCCGTTCCCCTGCTCGTCCACCGCGGCGTGCAGGGCAGAGTCGAACTCGTTGTAAGCCATCGCCGCGGCGCGCTAAGCGGCGCAACCGGACGGGTCGAACAGCTCAAAGCGGCCGCCCGGCCGGCGCGCTTGGCCACGTACATCGGGCGTCGGCGTGCGCGATGAGCGTGTCCGGCGTCTCGCCCGGGTCGTCGGTCACCGCCAGCCCGATGCCCGCTGAGGGCTGCAGCACCCGCCGTCGGCTTGGTAGGGCTCGCCGAGCCGGTTCAGGTCCCGCTGCGCGACCCCGGGCGCCTCCTTGGCGCCGCCGACCTGCTCGAGCAAGCCACCGCGTCCGAGCCCCGCCTGCCACCTCACTGTGACACGGGGAGGCGGGCTTGCCGCAAGAGGGGGGAGCCGTCGCAGACTGCACAGCTGCGCCTCGAGAAGGTGGGCAGCCGAGACGAACGGGAGACGACGTTAGGAGCGACGTGGACGGCAGCAACTACACGGCGGTGACCTTCGACGATTGCTGGCGCCTCAGCGGGCCGTTCTTCCACGGCACTCGCGTAGCGCTGCAGATCGGTGACGAGCTGGTGCCCGGGCACGTCTCGAACTTCCACCCAGGCCGCGTGATGAACAGCATCTACTTCACGACCTTGATGAACACCGCAGCCTGGGGGGCCGAGCTCGCTGCGGCGCTGGCCGGCCAGGACCAGCGCGGCTACGTGTACGAGGTGAAGCCCACGGGGCCCTTCGAGGACGATCCGAACGTCACCAACAAGAAGTTCCCGGGCAACCTCACGCAGTCCTACCGGTCGCGGCAACCGCTGCGCGTAACGCGGCAGGTCCACGACTGGCAGGGCCACGACCGCGAGACGCTCGACAACATGCTCATTTCGATCCGGCTCCTCCGCGAACAGGGCCGCGACATCATCGAGGACTGACAGAGGGCCATCCCGACAAAGGGGTCGCGAGACGGCAGGCACGACTGGCGAGCCAGGGAGCGTGCGGCGCGTCCCGGTAGCCCGTCTATTGGGAAGGTGCGGTACTCCCCTCGCACTTCCAGTGGACGAGAACCCGCTGCTGGTCCAGCCAACCCATCAGCTGGGTGCACTCGTCGGCGATGAACGGGGGGCGCACGCGGGTGAGGGCCATGACTGCGGCCACCGCTTCGGCCGCAGGAGCAGCTGAGGCGGAGGGCTCGGTAGTGCGTCTCGTGAGCTACAGGTTGCTTGACGCGCCGCCATACGGCCACCCACACGATCGGCGGTACCACGCCGCGGGGGGTTGCAGCTGCCGGGCGCCATGGTCGCTTGTGGTGGGGGAGGGGCGGCTGTCGGGGGCCCGGGGGCTGCGCGTTGCCGGGGTGGTTCAGCTGGTGTCGGGTCGGGGAACAGTGCGAGCTGCTGGCGCCAGGGTTCGCCGGCGGTGATGGCGGCGGTGAGCCGGTCGGGGTGGTAGCCGCCGTTCAGGGCGGCGCGGATGGCCCGGGCCCGCCCAGCCGCCCCGCGGATGTCAGCCCGGCCGTGGTGATGCGGGCCGCCGGCGCGTCCGCGGCGGGTCATGTCGCCCATGTTGAGCCGGTGGCTGCCCGGTAGCAGGTGTGCCAGGCGCACGCAGCTGGTCTCATCGCAGCTGTGCCGTAGCCGCACCCCGGCGGGTAGCGGTCCGACGTCTTGTTCCCATAGCCAGCGGTGGGCGCTGCTCACCCGGCCGGTGCCGGTGGCGAACCGGCCGTAGCCGTCGTCGCCGATCGCCCCGACCCACCACAGGCAGGTCGGGGACCACACCACCTTGCGGTCGAACCGCCACCGGTCCCCCACCGCCGCCCGCATGCTGCCGTCCTACCACCCCGCACCGACAGAAACCTCGTCCCCCGCCAGGCACCGGCGCTGATCGCCTTCGGGACAGGTCCGGGTCGAGGACGCTGCCGGGGTCACCGCTGGGCGCCGGTCGGGTAGTCGGCGACGACCGCAACTGGACACGCGCGAGTCGTACGAGTCGTACGCTCGTGGGCATGGCGGAGATTGCGGTGTCCGATGCGCGGGTGCACCTGGCGGACGTGGTGAGCCGGGCGGCGTTCGCGGGGGAGCGGACCTACCTGACGCGCAGGGGGCGCCGGGTGGCCGCGGTGGTGCCTGCCGAGCTGCTCGAGGAGTTCGAGGCGATCGAGGCGGCTGAGGACGCTGCCGACGTGGCCGCCGCTGCGGCTGCGATCGAGGAGGGCGGCGAACCGGTCCCCCTGGAGAGGGTCCGTGCCGAGCTGGGTCTCTGAGCGAACAGGGAGGTGGGGAACAGCGCGGCGCCTACCGGGTCGTTCTGTTGCCCGCCGCCGGTTGGCAGCTGTGCAAGCTGCCTCCTCCGGCGCAGGGGCAGGTCGTCGAGGTCCTCGCAGCGCTGGGCATCGATCCACGACCGCCCGGCGCGAAGGCCCTAGCCGGGGCGAAGGGGTTGCTGCGGGTGCGTAGCGGGTCCTACCGGGTGGTCTACCGAGTCACCGATCGTGAACTGCTCGTGTCGGTCGTGGCGGTCGGCGATCGCCGTGAGGTCTACCGCCAGCACCGCCAGCTCCGCTGATGCCACGCTCGCTCGGAGCCGCTCCCAGGTGACCGACCCGGTCTCGCTTCCCGGGTCCCTCCCGCGATTGGCGTTATGCCGCTCACGAGCCTGACCGCGATCTGGTGGACGCACCCGCTTGGCTTGGGCCACGGGCAGGTCCAGCCCATCGCCGGGTCGCGCTGACACGATGAAACTGGCCGCTGGTGCCGCGCGCCTCCGCGCGCCCCCGGTGCCGCCAGGGAGTCGCTGGAATGGCAAGGCGTCGCCTCGCCGTTCAGTAGGTGACGGCGTTGGCGGGCTTTGGGACTAGGAAGGGCTCTTTGTCAGCGTCGCCCGAGGGCTTCCGCGGGGATCGTTCGTTCTGCCAGTAGGGGAAGCGATGGGTTCCACGTGGTGCCGTCCCGGGCGTCGCGTCGGCGGCGAGCGATCGCGCTGAGCGACTCGAGGACCACGCGGTTCGCCAACGCGGCGGTGATGTCGGTATGGTCATAAGGGGGGCTGACCTCGACGACGTCCACACCGGCCACGGGCAGCTCCAGGCAGATCCGCCGGACCGCGTCGAGCAGTTCTCGGGCGCTGAGGCCACCTGGCTCGGGCGTGCCAGTTCCGGGCGCATGCCCGGGGTCGCACACGTCGATGTCGACCGACAGGAACACTGCCTCGCACTCGTCGACCGCGGTTGCAAACGCCTCATCCAGGCAGGTCCCCAGTCCGCGGTGGACGATCTCGGTCATCTCATAGCACCGCATTCCCTGGCGGCCCATCCAGTCCAGGGTCGGTGGCCCTGGCCAGTAGCCGCGCAACCCGATCTGCAGGAAGCGGTCTCCCCGTATTGCGCCCGACTCGATCAGCCGGCGCATCGGCTGTCCGTGACCCCACAGCGAGCCGAACTCGACGTCGCCGGTGTCGGCGTGCGCGTCGAAATGCAGCATGGACACCCGGCCGTGGCCGAGGACGTTCGCGACGCCCTTGGCGTCGGGGTAGGCGATCGAGTGGTCACCACCAAGCACGACCGGGATGGCGCCTGAACGCGTGACCCGCTCTACCGCCGCCTCCAGGGCCGGCACAGCGGTCTGGATGTCACCGGAGTACATCTCGACGTCACCCGCGTCGAGGACTCGCAGGTCGGCCAGGGCGTCGGTGCGCAGCGCCAGACTGGGTCGCAACCCGTTGTGCGGCAGGTAGTCGGTCATGCGGATCGCCTGCGGCCCGAAGCGGGCGCCGGGCCGGTGCGAGGTGCCGCCGTCAAACGGGGCCCCCACGATGACGACGTCAGCACTGGCATATGTCGTCGGCTGATCGAGGTCGCACGGGTCGACGCCCAGGAAGGTGATGTCTGGACCGAACTGGCTGCCGTAACGCGTCACCGAACTCCCACCAGCCCCTCTCCCGTGCTTGACCGGCTGGCCGGCCTGTAGCGATGTCGAAGCTGGGGGCTGAGCATGTTCAGCTCCGCCCCCGGTCGGCGGTGGTTAGGGGCCGATCGCGCTCATGACGTGTTTGATGCGGGTGTAGTCCTCCAGCCCGTACATCGACAGGTCCTTGCCGTAGCCCGATCTGCCGAAGCCGCCGTGCGGCATCTCGGCCACCAGCGGAATGTGGGTGTTGATCCACACGCAGCCGAAGTCCAGTGCCCGGGCCATCCGCATCGCCCTGCCGTGGTCTTTGGTCCACACGCTGGAGGCCAAGCCGTAGGGGCTGTCGTTGGCCCACCGGGTCGCCTCGGCCTCGTCGGTGAACCGCTGCACGGTGATGACCGGCCCGAACACCTCATCTGAGACGATCTCGTCGCCTTGCTGCAGACCGCCGACGACGGTCGGCTGGTAGAAGAAGCCGTCCGCGCCTTGGCGGGAGCCCCCTGCTGTGACCGACGCGTGGGCAGGCAGCCTGTCGACGAAGCCGCTGACCCGCTCGAGCTGGGCGGCGTTGTTCAACGGGCCGTAGAGCACCCCCTCGTCCTCGGGCATCCCCGTCCGGGTCTGCTGGGCTTGGGTGGTGAGGGCGTCGAGGAAGTCCTGGTGCACCCGTGGCCCGGCGAGCACCCGGGTCGCGGCGGTGCAGTCCTGGCCGCCGTTGAAGTAGCCCGCGGTTGCGATGGCCTCCGCGGCGGCTTCGACGTCGGCGTCGTCGAACACCACGACCGGGGCTTTGCCGCCGAGCTCGAGGTGCACCCGCTTGACCCGCCGGCTGGCCGCCTCGGCGACGGCCATTCCGGCCCGGACCGAGCCGGTGATCGACACCATCTGCGGGATCTCGTCGTCGACGAGCAGCCCGCCGGTGCTGCGGTCACCGCAGATCACGTTGAACACCCCCGGCGGAAAGAACTCGGCGGCGATCTCAGCGAGCATCGTGGTCGTGACCGGGGTGGTGTCGCTGGGTTTGAGCACGACGGTGTTGCCGGCGGCGAGCGCGGGTGCGAACTTCCAGACGGCCATCATCATCGGGTAGTTCCACGGGGTGACCTGGGCGCACACCCCGATCGGTTCGCGGCGGACGAAGGACGTGTGCCCGGCGAGGTACTCGCCGGCGGCCCGGCCTTCCAGGACCCGGGCGGCGCCGGCGAAGAAACGGATCTGGTCGACCATCGGCGGGATCTCCTCGCTGGCGGTCAGCGCCAGCGGCTTGCCGGTGTTGCGGCTCTCGGCGGCGATCAGCTCGCCGGCACGGGACTCGACGGCGTCCGCGAGACGCAGCAGGGCCAGCTGCCGCTGCGCTGGGGTGGTGTCGCGCCAGCTCTGGAACGCGGCGGCGGCCGCGGCCGTCGCCGCAGCAACGTCCTGTCTGCCTGACAGCGGCGCGGTGCCGTACACCTGGCCGGTGGTGGGGTCCACCAGCTCGCTGGTGCGCCCGTCGGCGGCATCGCGCTGCTCGCCGCCGACCCAGTTGCGGACCCGGGTCACAGCCTGCTCCAGGCCTGCTGCAGCACGCTGCGCAGCACCTGCTCGATCTCATCGAAGTGGCTCTGGTCGCAGCCCAGCGGGGGAGCGAGCTGGACGACGGGGTCGCCGCGGTCATCAGCACGGCAGTACAGCCCGGCCTCGAACAGTGCCTTGGACAAGAACCCGCGCAGCAGCTGCTCGCTCTCGGCGGCGTCGAAAGTCGCCTTGGTGGCCTTGTCCTTGACCAGCTCGATGCCGTAGAAGTAGCCGTCGCCGCGCACGTCGCCGACGATCGGCAGGTCCAGCAGCCGTTCGAGGGTGGTGCGGAACGCCTTCTCGTTGCCAAGGACGTTGCGATTGAGCTGCTCGCGGTCGAAAATGTCGAGGTTTTCCATCGCGACCGCTGCCGAGACCGGATGGCCCCCGAAGGTGTAGCCGTGGGCGAAGTAGTTCTCGCCGGTCAGGAACGGCTCCATCAGCCGGTCGCTGGCGATCATGGCGCCGATCGGTGAGTAGCCGCTCGTCAGGCCCTTCGCGCAGGTGATCATGTCGGGGACGTAGTCGAACTTTTCGCACCCGAAGGTGGTCCCGAGCCGGCCGAACGCGCAGATGACCTCATCGGAGACGAGCAGCACGTCGTGCCGGTCGCAGATCTCGCGCAGCCGGGCGAAGTAGCCAGGCGGCGGCGGGAAGCAGCCGCCGGAGTTCTGCACCGGCTCGACGAACACGGCCGCGACGGTGTCGGGGCCTTCCATCTCGATGGCGATCTCGATCTGGTCGGCGGCCCAGCGGCCGAAGGCTTCCAGGTCGTCGCCGTGTTCGGGGGCCCGGTAGAAGTTGGTGTTGGCGGCCTTGTGGGCGCCGGGGACCAGCGGCTCGAAGTACTTTTTGGCGTCCGGGATGCCGGTGATGGACAAGGCCCCCTGGGGGGTGCCGTGGTATGCCACCGCCCGGCTGATGACCTTGTGCTTCATCGGCCGGCCGGTGAGCTTGAAGTACTGCTTGGCGAGCTTCCACGCCGTCTCGACCGCCTCCCCCCCTCCGGTGGTGAAGAACACCCGGTTGAGGTCACCAGGGGTCAGTGAGGCGAGGCGTTCGGCCAGCTTGATGGCCTGCGGGTGGGCGTAGGACCACAGCGGGAAGAACGCGAGGTCCTGGGCCTGGCGGGCGGCGGCCTGGGCGAGCTCGACCCGGCCGTGGCCGGCCTGCACCACGAACAGTCCGGAGAGCCCGTCGAGGTAGCGCTTTCCGTTGGTGTCCCAGATGTAGGGGCCCTCACCCCGGGTGATGATCGGTACCGCGGCGCCGGCCTCGTAGGTCGAGTGGCGGGTGAAGTGCATCCAGAGGTGGTCGCGGGCGGCGTCGGCGAGCGCGCTGGGCTCCAGGCGCGGCCGGCCGGCGGGAATGTCCTGCGGCGTGGCGGTCATCGGTCTCCTTTAGGCGGGTAGACGGCTCAGGACAGGGCGTCGGCGAGCGGGGTGGCCGGCAGGGCGTGGGCGCCCGCGACCGGTCCGGACAGCAGCGCCCCGGCCGACGTGCTCAGGCCGGCGGCCAGCGAAGGGTCGGCCGTGCACGCCGCCCGCCAGCCGGCGTCGGCGAGGGCCATCACGTAGGGCAGTGTGACGTTGGTCAGGGCGTAGGTCGAGGTGTGCGGGACGGCGCCCGGCATGTTGGCGACGCAGTAGAACAGCGAGTTGTGGACCCGGAAGACCGGGTCGTCGTGGGTAGTGGGGCGGGTGTCTTCGAAGCAGCCGCCCTGGTCGACGGAGATGTCGACCAGCACCGAGCCGGGCTTCATCGCCCGCACCAGGTCGTTGCTGACCAGCGTGGGGGCCTTGGCTCCGGGCAGCAGGACCGCGCCGATGACCAGGTCGGCGTCGAGCAGGGCCCGCTCGATCTCATAGGTGTTGGAGGCCACTGTCTGCATGTGGCCCTGGTAGATCCGGTCGGCCTCGCGCAGCCGGGCGACGTTTCTGTCCAGCAGCAGGACCTCGGCCTGCATCCCGAGCGCGATCGCGGCGGCGTTCATCCCCGAGACGCCCGCGCCCAGGACGACCACCTTGGCCGCGTACACCCCCGAGACGCCGCCCATCAGCACGCCGCGGCCGCCGGCGTAGCGCTCCAGGAAGTGGGCGCCGGCCTGCGGGGCCATCCGGCCGGCGACCTCGCTCATCGGGGCGAGCAGCGGCAGCGACCCGTCGGGTGACTGCACGGTCTCATAAGCCAGGGCGGTGATCCCGCAGGCCAGCAGCGCGTCGGTGCACGCCCGGGAGGCCGCCAGGTGCAGGTAGGTGAACAGCACCTGGTCGGCCCGCATCCGGGGGTACTCCTCGGCGATCGGCTCCTTGACCTTGAGCAGGAGCTCGGCTTCGCCCCACACGTCGTCGGTGGTGTCGAGCACCTTCGCGCCGGCGGCGGTGAAGTCGTCGTCGGGGATGGACGAGCCGATGCCCGCACCGCGCTCTACGAACACCTCGTGGCCTTGGCCGACCAGCTCGTGCACGCCGGCCGGGGTCAGGGCCACCCGGTACTCGTGGTTCTTGACCTCGGTAGGAACGCCGACTCGCATGATTGGTTTGCTCCTTGCATCAGGGACGTGCGCTACGTATTCGCTTGCATTAAGCCTGTCCTACGAAGTTATCCGCTGTCAAGGGCGAATAACGGCACTCTTCTCGTTGTTCCGGGGGCCTCCTGAGTTGCGTCGCAGCCGCGTCGTCTGCTGCCCATCCTGCGGCTGGCGGTTCATGCTGCGCGGGGAGTGCCAGGGGTGCTGCTCAGCGGCGGCTGGCGGGTGCTGCCATGCTGTCGTGGCGCTCCTCGGGCCGTGCGGCTGCATCGGCAGCTGACATCACCTCGACGGTGGTGGTGGTCGAGCCGTCCTCGAGCACGACCAGTGAGCTCTGCTTGCTCAGCACCTCACCGCGGAAAAAGGCGGGGCGGGTCAGCGAGAAGCCGACCAGCAGCACCAGGCCGACGACCAGGGACAGCGCACCGATCAGAAAGATGCCGCCGATGTGCCAGTGCGGGCTGAACGGCAGCGACCAGGACGTGTTGCCCTGGTCAGACTTCCAGTCCTGCTTGACGCTCCAGATGAGGGCGAAGAACAGCATCAACCCGCCCAGGGTCGGCAGGACCCCCTGCATCCACAGCTCCCGGCTGCTGCGCCGCAGCGTCTTGCGGTAGTACCAGGCGCAGGCGAAACCAGTCAGGCCGTAGTAGAAGGCGATCCACAGCCCGATGGCCGAGACCGCGTCGGCGATCACATGGCCTCCGGCGGCATAGTTCATGATCAGATACAGCACGGTGGAGGCGGCACCCATGGCAACTGTTGAGACACTGGGGGTGCGGTGGCGCGGGTGAACCCGGGCGAAGGCGTCCGGGATCGCCCGGTAGGTAGCCATCGACAGGGTGGCGCGGGCGGTGGGCAGGATCGTTGTCTGGGTCGATGCCGCGGCCGAGCTGAGCACCATCAAGATCAGCAGGTGGCTGAGCACCGTTCCGGCGCCTGAGGTGCCGAAGACGGCGCCGCCGAGCACTGACAGGACGTCGCCCTGGTTGTCGGCGTTGCCCAGTCCGATACCCGTTGTGCCGATCCCGGCGTATGACTGCGCGGCCAGGGTGACAAGCACGTAGGTGGCCAGCAGCACCACGGTCGAGATCACCGCCGCTCGGCCCGGGGTGCGGGTCCGGTCGGCGGTCTCCTCGTTGACCGAGACTGCGCTGTCCCAGCCCCAGTAGATGAACAGCATCAACAGCACGCCGGTGACGAAGGTTGAGAACGAGCCGATGTCGAAGGGGTTGAACCACGCCAGCGACGGGGTCAGGTGCCCGGCGGGGGCGTCACCGGAGGCGACCCGGACCAGCGCCCAGATGGCGAACACCGCGAGCATGACCAGCTCGATCGAGAGCAGCACCTGCTGGAAGCGCGCGGACAGCTCGATGCCGCGGTAGCAGATGTAGGTCATCGCCGCGATCCACAGCACGCCGACGAGCAGCACCCATCCGCTGCTGGCGTTGCTACCGATGCCTTTGGCGTCGAACAGCAAGAAGACGTACTGGCCCGCGATCTGCGCCAGGCTCGCCATGACCAGCAGGTCGGCGGCGATGATGCCCCAGCCGCCCATCCACCCGGTGCGGGGCCCGAAGGCGCGGGTGGCCCAGGTGAAGGTGATCCCGCAGTCCGGCACCGACTTGTTCAGCTCGGCAAAACCGATGGCGACGAACAGGATCGGGACGAAGGCGAGGATGACGACCACGGGGGTCTGCAGGCCCACAGCGGCCACGACGAAACCGAGCGTGGCGGCCAGGCTGTAGGCAGGCGCCGTCGAGGCGATCCCGATCACGGTGCTGGCGATCAGCCCGAGCGCTCCTGGCCGTAGGCCTTTGTCCCGCGTGGCAGCGGGTTCGGCCGGTCGAGCGTCTGCCATTGTCGCCACGTGCGCTCCTCGCATTCTGCGCCGCCCCAGGTCGAGGGCGGCGTGGTGTGTCATGCGGTTCTCGCACAGATCCACGTCTAACACAAGCGTTTCCTCGGGATCGGAGCCTGTTAGCGACGAGAACCGACGTCGTCCCGGTTGTCAGCAGAGGCCGATCAGGTCATAGTGAGGTCGTTATGCGTCCCGTGATCGCAACCGCTCACCCGCGGCCCGTCCCTGCCCCGCTGCTTGATGACGCCGGCAAGGCCATCATCCGCCAGCTGCAGGAGGACGGCCGCCGCTCCTACACCGCGGTCGCCGCCGCCGTCGGGCTCTCCGAGGCCGCCGTCCGCGTCCGCGTCCGCGCCCTCGTCGACTCCGGGGTGCTGCAGATCGTTGCTGTCACCGATCCCATCCGGCTGGGGTTCGGCGTCATGGCAATGATCGGCGTCAACGCCGACGGCGATACCCGCGCCGTCGCCGAGCGGCTAGCCGCCGTCGAGGAGGTCGACTACGTCGTGCTGACCAGCGGCCGGTACGACGTGCTGGCAGAGGTCGTCTGCCGCGACAACGAGCACCTGCTGGAGCTGCTCAACGAGCGGCTGCGCCCCCTGGAGGGGGTGCGCGAGACGGAGACGTTCATCTTCCTGCGGGTGCACAAGGAGACCTACGCATGGGGGACCCCGTGACAGCCAACGCCATGACGCCGCCCGACGATGCGGCTTCCCGCGAGGCAGCCCCGAACGCTGCCCTTCGTAGCGGCAGGCAGTCGAGCGGCCCCGGCGCCTTCCTGCACCCGTTCGCCAAGCCCGCGGCGGCCGCGTCGTCGTTCATCACCATCGTGCGGGGCCAGGGCTCGCGTGTCTGGGACGACACCGGGCGCGAGTACGTCGACGGCCTCGCCTCGCTCTGGTACTGCAACATCGGCCACGGACGCGGTGAGGTGGCTGACGCCGTAGCCGACCAGCTGCGCACCCTCGGCGGCTACCACTGCTTCGACAGGTTCACCAACGCCCCGGCCGACCAGCTCGCCGAACGGCTCGCGGCCCTGGCGCCAGTCGCGGGCTCGCGCGTCTTCCTGACCAGCGGCGGCTCGGAGGCGGTTGACACCGCGGTCAAGCTCGCCCGCCTCGCGCAGGCACGTGCCGGGCATCCGGAGCGGACCGTGGTCATCAGCCGGGTGCCGAGCTACCACGGGGTGACCTACGGCGGGATGACCCTGACCGGGCTGCCGCTCAACCGGGACTGCTTCGGCCCTGGCATCGGGGACGTCGTCCAGACCCCCAAGGACGACCTCGACGCCGTCCGGGCCGTGTTCGAGCAGCAGCCGCGGCGGGTCGCGGCGGTCATCGCCGAGCCGGTAGTCGGCGCCGGCGGCGTGCATCCCCCTGTGCCGGGCTACCTGGCCGGGCTGCGCGCGCTGTGCGACGAGCACGGCGCCTACCTCATCTCGGACGAGGTGATCTGCGGCTTCGGCCGACTCGGCGCCATGTTCACGGCGGAACGCACCGGCGTGCAGCCCGACCTCGTCACCTTCGCCAAGGGAGTGACCAGCGGCTACGTCCCCCTCGGCGGCGTGCTCGTCGCCCCGTCGGTCCACGAGCCGCTGGCGAGCGACCCTGCCTTCGTGTTGCGTCACGGCTACACCTACTCCGGCCACCCGGGCGCGGCCACCGCTGGGCTCGTCGTGCTCGACATCATCGAGCGCGAGGGCCTGCCCGGGCGGGCTGACGGCATCGGTGCCCGGCTGTCGGCGGGGTTGCAGGGCATGGTCGACGCGGGCGCCCTAGCAGGGGCGCGAGGTCTGGGCGCGCTCTGGGCAGCCGTGGTGCCGGGCGGTGTCGACGTCATCGCCGTCCGCGACGCCATGCTCGAGCGCGGGGCGATCGTGCGCCCCCTGGCCCCGGACGCCATCGCGTTCTGCCCGCCGCTGGTCATCACCGACGAGGAGATCGACCAGCTGCTCGACTCGCTCGCAGGCGCGCTGGGGGAGGCCTACCGGTGAGGGTTCTAGTGGTAGGCGCCGGCGGGGTCGGCGCGGCGATAGCGCCACTGCTTGCCTGGCGGGGATTCTGCGACGCTCTTGTCGTCGCCGACATCGACCCTGACCGAGCCCGCGCCGCGGCCGAACGGGCCGGTGCCCGGGCTCCGGGTCGGCTGCAGGTCAGCGCGGTCGGCCTCGACGCGGGCGACCGCCGCGCCATCGCCGAATGCGCCCGGGCGCACCACGCCGACGTCATCGTCAACGCCTGCGACCCCCGGTTCGTCATGCCACTGTTCGACGCCGCCCTCGAGGCTAGCTGCACCTATCTGGACATGGCGATGTCACTGTCCACGCCCCATCCGAAGCGCCCGCACGAGCTGTGCGGCGTCAAGCTCGGTGACGAACAGTTCGCGGCCGCGGGGGCGTGGGAGCAGGCCGGGCAGCTCGCACTGGTGGGGATGGGCGTCGAACCGGGCCTGTCGGACGTGCTCGCCCGGCACGCCGCCGACACGATGTTCTCCGCGGTCGACGAGGTGGGCGTGCGCGACGGCGCCGACCTCGTGGTCGACGGCTACGACTTCGCGCCCACGTTCTCAATCTGGACGACCATCGAGGAGTGCCTGAACCCGCCTGTGGTGTGGGAACGCGAGCGCGGCTGGTACACCACCGCGCCGTTCAGCGAGCCCGAGGTCTTCACCTTCCCCGAGGGCATCGGGCAGGTGGAGTGCGTCAACGTCGAGCACGAAGAGGTGCTGCTCGTCCCCCGCTGGGTCGACGCCGAGCGGGTCACCTTCAAATACGGGCTCGGCCAGGAGTTCATCGACGTGCTGCAGACGCTGCACCGGCTCGGACTGGACCGCACCAAGGAGGTCCAGCTGAGCCGTGGTGCTTGCGTCTCGCCCCGCGACGTGGTCGCGGCCTGCCTGCCCGACCCGGCAGGGCTCGGGGACCGGATGCGCGGGCGGACCTGCGCCGGGACCCTGGTCACCGGCACCGGGCTCGACGGCCAGCCGCGCGAGACCTACCTCTACCACGTGGTCGACAACGAGCAGACCATGCGCGACTGGGCCGTACAAGCCGTGGTTTGGCAGACCGCCGTGCAGCCGGTCGCGGCCCTCGAGCTGCTGGCCAACCGGGCGTGGAAGAGCACCGGCGTCCTTGGGCCCGAGGCCTTTGCGGCACAGCCCTTCCTCGACCTGCTCGTCGACTACGGCACCCCCACAGGAGTCGAGGAGCGCACGCCTACCCCTCCCGCATTGACCGCAACCTGACGGCATGCGGCCTCGGTCACCCATCATCGGCCTTTGGCACCGGCTTCCCCGAGATCAGTTTCCATGCAGCCCGTTCAGATAGGCCAGCACCCGCTGGCGCGGCTTGGACCGGTCGAACCTCGGCGCGGTCCGGGGTGCATCTCGCGAAGGCCAGCCGACGCCTGCACCTCGGACACGTCCAAATCATCAGCCACCCCGGCAAGATCACGACATCCAACCCGGGACCAAGCCGACACGCCCAACAAGATCAGACCAACTGCGGCTGTAGTACTACCGTGGGTAGGCTGAGCGTCCTCGACCGTCAGCTGATCGAGGCTCACGAGCAGGGCCGGGGGAGTCCGACGGGGTGCTGTCGGGGAGGTGACTCGGCCGCGGAGCGGGAGCTATAGCCCAGGATCACCTGCCGTTCGTCGCGGTCGATAATTGCGAGCCACTCCGACGCGCCCGATGATCAGCATCCCGCCCGGTTGGCCGTGGCTGGCGAGGAGCCGCTGATACGTCACGCGCACCGCCTGCGCGCCTCGTCGTCCGGCCTGGACCGTAGCTTGCGCCAATGCGGCCCGGCGATCTCGTTCGACTGCAGCGGTGTCGGCCGGGAGACGCCGGGGGGCTGTAAGGGTCGTGCGGGCCTGCGGTACATAACGAGGCCAAGGTCCTGGATGGCAGCATCCCGCGAGGAGTCGATGGCAGGCAGTCCGTCGGCGGCGGGTGTACGGCCTTCCGCAAGGGTGAGTGCCAGGGCGCGCTCGTCGGCGAGTGCCTCCAGCGCGACGTGGGCCAGCTCCCGGCGCGATACTGCCCCGCCGCCGATCACCCCTCATCCTTGTGGTGCGGCGTCGCATCGGCGTGTGCCGACACGTCCGGCCTCGCCTCCAGCCGGGTCCGGCGAGCCAGGTCCGCCAGCTCGCTGGGCAGTGGGGTTCGAGCAGCAACGGCATCCGACCGGCGCCAAGCGCGTCGGTAAGTCGGATCGGCGGCGTCGACCTGGTTGTAGCGGTGGGATGCCCTTCAGCTCGCTCTGGAACCGGCCTGTAGCGGACTGCTGCTCGGCGGTGAGGAGCTCCACCCACCGGCTCGGCTCCGGTAGCAGGGCGCAGGTACTGGTGACCGCTTCCCGGCTGATCTCGCACTCGTGGGCCAGCGAGGCCTTCGGGACGCCGTCGGCGACCCGTGCCCGCAGCTGCGCGACCTGCTCGGCGTCCAGCGCCCGCGCCCGGCCGCGGCAGGCGCCACGCTCGCGGGCCAGCGCGATGCTCTCGCTCTGGCGCTTGGCTGTGTCAACCCCTTTTGACACCAGGGTGACGGGGCCACGCAGGAGATGCTTGAGCAGGCCCGCGCGACCCCCGGCGGCTGGCTGTACGTCATCGACCCGGCGTTCGCCCCTTCCGGGCCCGAGGATGTGGTCCGCCCCGAAGCCATTGAGGGTGCGTGGAAAGTCGGCGAGGACGGCGTTCCCACCGGCGAGTTCGAGCCCCACCCGAGCTACCGGGGTTGACCTGCGCCCAACGGCGGTCGTGCCTGGTGCTGGTCATGTTTCCGCCGGACTGTGGGGCGGCTGCCCCGGGTACGTACGGGTGGTGTAGGCCACGCCAACCCAGGAGGCACACCATGAGCATCGGCGACAAGATCAGCAACAAGGGTGAGGAACTGCAGGGCAAGGCCAAAGAGGGCGTCGGCGAGGCGACCGACGACAAGGACCTGAAGGCCGAGGGCAAGGGCGACCAGGCCAAGGGCAACCTCAAGCAGGCTGGCGAGAAGGTCAAGGACGTCTTCAAGTCCTGACAAGGGCACCGTCGCGGGTGAGGGCCGTCCCCCAGGTGGGTGACGGCCCTCACGCGTACCCGGGCTGTCCGGAAATCTTGACGACTTTTTGACGCTCTGGGTGGGGCGGCGGCGGTCCGGGGCTGCGCACGATGAGTTGGCTCGGGCGGGGCGGCCGGCGGTCGCCTTGCCGGCGAACCGGCCTGCGGCAGCGAGGAGAACGTCGGCGTGCATCCCGCCTCGTCTTCGGAAGACAACCTCGATCTTGATCTGGGGTCGGCCGGGGCGGATCTGGTGCTGCCTGAGACGGTGGGCTACCGGCTCAAGCGCCGGTTGCTGGGGCCCCCGCTGACCAACGACCAGCTCGCCCACGAGCGGCTGTCCAAGACGTTGGCGCTGGGGGTGCTGGCCCCGGACTGCATTTCCTCCTCCGCTTATGGCACCGAGGAGATCCTGCTCGAGCTGTTGCCGTTCGCGGCGCTGGGTGCGTTCACGCTGGTGTTGCCGATCACGGGTGTGGTGCTGGCGATCCTGCTGCTGCTGACGTTGTCCTACCGGGAGGTGGTGTCGGTCTACACCAAGGCCGGCGGCTCGTATGTGGTGGCCCGGGAGAACTTCGGGCCCAAGGTGGCCCAGATCGCCGCCGTCGCCCTGCTGATCGACTATGTGGTGACGGTGGCGGTGCAGACCGCGGCCGGCACGGTGGCGGTCGTCTCCGCGGTCCCCGCACTGGGCCCGTTCAGCCTGGAGATCACCGTCGGGGTGGTGCTGCTGCTGTGTTACGGCAACCTGCGCGGCATCAAGGAAGCCGGCCGGGCGTTCGCGTTCCCGACCTACTTCTTCAGCCTCGCGATGGGTGCGGTCATCGTCGTCGGCGTCGCGCGGGAACTGACCGGGGGGCTGCCCCGGGTCGACCCGACCCGCCTGGCGGGGGCGGTGCCGGTAGCGCACGGGTCGGGGCTGGTGATGGGCGCCACGCTGCTGGTGCTGCTGCGGGCGTTCGCCAACGGCGGCAGCTCGCTGACCGGTCTGGAAGCGATCAGCAACGGTGTCGGCACCTTCCGGCCGCCGGAGGGTTCGAATGCCCGCCGGGCGATGGTGGTGATGGCCAGCACCCTGGCGTTCCTGGTGGCGGGGGTGTCGCTGCTGGCGCACTGGACCCGTGCGACCCCCTACACCGCCGGCTACCCGTCGGTGATCAGCCAGGAGGCCCGGCTGGTGTTCGGCACCGGGCTGGTCGGGCATGTGCTCTACGCGGGGGTGCAGACCGCAACCGCGCTGATCCTCTACACCGGCGCCAACACCAGCTTCAACGGCTTCCCGTTTCTGGCGAGCTTCGTCGCTGACGACGCGTTCCTGCCCCGCCAGCTGCGCCGCCGGGGGCACCGGCTGGTGTTCTCCAACGCCATCATTGTGCTGACTGTTGTCGCGGTGGGGCTGCTGCTGGTGACCCGGGCGCGGGTCAACTCGCTGGTCCCGTTCTACGCGATCGGGGTGTTCACCGGCTTCACGATGGCCGGTTTCGGGATGGCGCGGCACTTCCACCGCGAGCACGGCGCCGGCTGGCGGCGCAAAGTGGCGGTCAACCTGACCGCCGGCGGGGCGTCGCTGCTGATCGTGCTGATCTTCGCGGTGGTGAAGTTCACCGAAGGCGCCTGGGCGGTGGTGGTGCTGTTCCCGGTCCTGGTCTATGTGCTGATCCGGCTCAACCGCGAGTACCGCACCGAGGCTGCTGTGCTGCGCGACCTGGACTCTGCGCAGCTGGAGTCGGGCACCATCTACTCCCGGCACATCGTGCTGGTCTTCGTCGACACGTTGGACCTGGCGACCATCGAGGCGTTGCGTTACGGGCGCAGCCTTCGGCCCAGCCAGCTGCGGGCGGTGCACTTCGTGCTCGATAGCGCCCGCGCCGGCCGGCTGCAGGCCCGCTGGGAGGCCACCGCCGAGACCATCCCGCTGGAGATTGTCGACTGCCCCGACCGGCGGCTCGGCCGCGCAGCCCTGCAGGTGATCAGCCGGCTCGCCGCCCCCCGCACCGAGATCAGCGTGCTGCTGCCGCGGCGCAGCTACTCCTCGGTGCTCGGCCGACTGCTGCACGACCGCACCGCTGACCGGATTGCCCGCATCGTCAGCCGGCTGCCCCACGCCGCCGCCACCATCATCCCGTTCGACACCGCCGCCCGGCTCGCCGCCCCCCACCCTGCGCTGGTCGGAGCCAGCTCACCGACCGTCCCGGCAAGCTCAACCGGCCTCTTTCCGGCACCTGCCGGACGGGCCACCGCCGGGGAAGCCGTGGGGGTTGAGCGGGCCGCAGGAGCGGTGCGTGCCGACGGGCACCGCGGGGCGTTGGGTGCCTACAGCGCCCCGGAGCCGTCCGCCGACAGCGACCCGATCGGGTATCTGCGCCGCGGCCAGGTCGCCGACGTCGAAGGCCGGGTCCGCACCGTGCAGGTCGCTGCCCTCGCCGACAGCGCCGTGTTCACCTGCGAGCTCGTCGACGCCACCGGCACCATCACCGCCTTGTTCTACGGCCGGCGGCACATCGCCGGCATCAAGCCCGGTACCCTGCTTCGGCTCCAGGGCCGCCCGACCCAGCGGGAGGGCAACCTCGTCATTGCCAACCCCCGCTACGAGCTGCTCGCCCCGACCGGTGACGGCGAGTAGGCAACCCGGTGTGGGACCTGCTGTACGGGCTGAAATGGCGGTGGATCACCCGCACCCGCCCCGAAGTCGCCGCCTGGGCACAGGACCGCACCCCGGGTTGCGGCCCCGCGCTGAGCCGCACACCGTTTCAACTCGCCCAAGAGCACACCTGGGTACCCCGCCAAGCGGGCGACGTGACCGAGTGGCGATGCACCCGCTGCGGCGCCATCGCCGTCGAACCCCAGGGGGGTGAAGACCCCAGCGAGTGACCGGGCTAGCAGCAGCGCGTCCCAGCCATCGGCGACAACGGCCAACGAAGGCCGTGCCTGGGCGCACCCCCTGCTGGCCGGGCCGTGGTTCGCAGCGAAAGCAATGTTGGCCGGGGGGAAGCGGCCGTCGCGGGGCGGTGGCAGGCCCGGGTGAGTCGATCTTTGCGTCCCGCCTTCCACTTCAGGCCCCAGTTGTACTGCCGGTCCTGTTCGGACTGTGCACCGTTGATGTAGCGGCTCTCCCGGCGGATGGTGAGGCGGCCGGCGTTCTCGAGCATGACCAGGGCTAACGCGCGGGCCACGGGAGGTCTCATCGAGCCGGATCTCGACCGCGGGGCGCCGACCGGGAACATGGTGACGACTGCTTGGGCGCGGTCCCACGCCACCGCCGGTGGTTCCCCCCGGACCTGTCGCCGCCGTCGAGCACCACGTACGGCGGTGCCTGCAGTGCCGCGAACGCGTTGCCCAGCGCCTGCACCACACCTTTGCTGCCGTCCGCCAGCTCCCGCAGGCAGCCAAGGTGAAGGTCGATCGGCTGGGCCCTGCGGAACAAGCCGCCGCCAGCCCCGCTGTGCCCGTTGAGGTTGACCCCAGCTGCCCGAGGCTCCTGCCTGCTTGGACAGACTGACCGCGGGTTGACTGGGGTCAGGCTGACCGTCTTGCCGCTGCCCGTCCGGGGCGCTGGTGCGTGTAGTCCAGCGGCACGCCCCGGTGTGGCTTTCCTGCGGGTCGTTGCTGCTCAGACGTCGACGCCGTAGTCCAGGGCGATGCCGCGCAGCCCGGAGGCGTAGCCCTGCCCGACCGCCCGAAACTTCCAGTCCGGGCCGTTGCGGTAGAGCTCGCCGAACACCATCGCGGTCTCGCTGCCGGCGTCCTCGCTGAGGTCATAGCGGGCGATCTCGGCGCCGCCGGCCTGGTTGACGATGCGGATGAACG
>JAABUR0100001439.1_pt1 | contig 42496 bp, 42 predicted proteins | sample 5560091 | NCBI WGS metagenome assembly JAABUR01 (sample SAMN10711879, study PRJNA513375) | rock metagenome | isolation source: Antarctica rocks | place: Antarctica: Victoria Land, University Valley sud | reverse complement strand
CGGAGTAGTCGGTGGCCAGCCCGTACTGATCGGCGAGTCGGTTCAGGTTCGGCGCCGCTGGGTTCCCGATCACGTCGGCGAACCCGTGGTTCTCCTCCACCACCACGAACACATGGTCATACCGGGCGGTTCCCGTGGTCTGGGGACGGGCCGCGGAAGCCGGTGCCGCCGACACGCCAAGCAGCATCGCCACGCCCACCACGCTGCACAACGCGCTAAGCCGATGAGAACCCATCAGACACCAACCTCTCGATCAGACCCCCTGCTCGACCTTGGTCGACGTCGAGAACCACAGCGCGGCCCTGCGGTGAACATCAGGTAGGACCCTGGTGAATACCGGAACCGAGCCTTGCGGCAGCTGCGCCCCTGACAGGTTCGGCGTCAGGTCGACGGGCAACGCGGTCGCCCGTTCGGTGCTAGTCCTGGAACCACCGGCGGAGGCGGCGGCGGGACACCTCGGTCCTGGCCTGCGGCCAACGCGCTACGGCTTCCTCGGCCCGTCGCTGTTCCTGGGCGTGCAGCCGGCCGAAGCTGAAGCCGTTCTCACCGGCGACGTGTCGCCCTGCGCCCAGCTCGAGGAGCACGACTCCGGTCACCACCCCGTCGTGGAAGTCCCCGAGTGATTCCTGCATCCGTTCCATCGCGGCGGCGAACCGGTCAGCCGGCGGGCCGAACACCGGTTCGACCGCCTCCGCGGCGTAACGGGCGCGCTTGGCGTCCTTGCGCACTTGATGCAGCAGCTCGTGCTGCGCTGGTCCCAGGGGAGCGCGGGTAGCGGTGACCATCGCCCGATCCAGCCGCCGCCAGGACCGCCGGACCAGCCGGGCCAGGACAGCGTGCGCCTCGCGGTGCGCCACATCGAGAAAGGGCGGGTCGAGCACGAGGGCGTCCAGGGCGTCGAGTAGCCGCAGGTAGCGCTCCCCGTCGAGCACCTCGATCAGCCGGGCGTAGCCGGTGCGGTAGCGCTTGGTCATCTCCTCATCGATGCTGGCCCTCACCGGCCCGAGGACGAGCTCGGGTGGCTCGGCGTCCACCAACGCCCGCAGCCGTGCGTGCATCACCTCGGCGTCCCGCGCCGCCCCGAGTCCTGCGGCCAGCCAGCGCAGCTCGACCCGCAAGGGGTCGGTGTGGGCCCGGTCCAGCAGCGGCCGGAACGTCGCCAGGGCGCTGCGTAGCCGGCGGGTCGCTACCCGCATCTTGTGCACTGCGTCGGGCACGTCCCGCCGAACCTGCGGGTCGCGACGCACCAACTCGGCAACCTGCTCGGCGAGGTGAGCTTGCACCGCTGCGCCGGCGCTTCGGCTCCCTTTGCGGCCGGCCCACCATGGCCGGTCACCCTGCACGACCGGCCGGCCACCGAGTACCCGGGCGAGCTTGGACCCGGACGTCGATTGGGCCGCGCCCGCTGCCGTCAACCGCTGCTGCACCACATCCAGCAGACCCCGGTCACCGTCGAGCAGCTCCACCTCCCACTCTCGCCACACCAGCTCTATGCCCTCGGGCAGCGCTCGGCCGGTCACCCGGTCATCGGCAAGCTCAACGAGGGGTTTGTCGGCCGGCCCGAGCAGTCGTTGTACCTGACGGCGGGTCGACAACTCGGCGACTGGCGCCAGCGCCCCTCCGCGCACCCAGGCCCGCACCAGAACGGCCAGAGCCTGCGGTACGGGACCGGCGCCCCCGTCGACGGTCAGTTCCTCCCGGTCGTCACCGGCCGGCAGCTTCAGGTGCCAGCCCGCGTCGCTGCCTCCGGAGCGATGACGCAAGGTGATACCCGCGGCGAGCAAGCGCAGGTCAGCGGTGTCGAAGTACACCGCCTCCAGCAGGTGCTCCTGGCTCGCAGAGACCGAGTCCACGTGCGACATCCCCTGCAGGTCAGGCACCATTAAGGTCGCGCCGACGTCGTACTTGCGTTCTACCTCGCTCGCCGACCGCACCGCCGGCGCGCCATCAGCCGGCATCGCAGAGCTCCCGGCGCACCGGCTCGAGCTGGCGTTGTTCGTCCTGCTGGCCCATGGGCACTCCCGGGCGCGATCGCGTGATGAGGCCCGTCACGATAGCCCGTTGCGGCGTTGCTCCCGCTCAAGGGGAGGCTGCCGGCGCATGCTGGCGGACGTGGCAGATGCGGTGGAACATGCCGGTCCGGAGATGGTGCGCATCCCGGTCGAGGTCGCGGCAGAGGCTGCTGCGTTCAAGGTCGTTGGCCGCGGTTACGACCCGCGGCAGGTCGACGCTCATGTGGCTGCGCTGGAACAGGAGTTGGCTGAGCTGCGCTGGGAGCACGATGAGCTCGCAGCCCAACGCCTGGCGCTCGCGGCGCAGCGCGCCGAGCAGGAACGCTGGACCCCGTCGTTCCGCGCCCTGGGCGACCGCATGGTCCAGTTGGTGCGCTTGGCAGAACAGGAGGCTTGCGCGCTGCGTACCGCTGCGACCCAAGAGGCCGCCAGGCAGCGGGAGGAGACCGCCGTCGAGTTCGCCGCGCAACAGGCCGAGCAGGCACGGGCACTGGAGCACGGCCGCGAGGTGGCCCAGCGCGAGATGCGCCTCCTGGACTTCTCCGGCCAGAGCCGGCGCGAGTTGCTGGAGACGGAGTGGAAGCAGGCCAGGCGGGACGCCGAGCTCGAGGTGGCGGGCACGCTCGGGCGGGCCGCGGCACAGGCGCAGCACATTCAGGATCAGGCCGCACGCCAGGCCTCGGCAGCCCTTGCCGCCGCCCGCGCCGACGTCGACCACCTGCAGCGACGCCGGGACGAACTGAGCGCTGAGATGATCGAGTTGTCAGCCCAGCTCGTTGCCGTCGTACAGCGGCTCAGTCCCCCGACCGATCAGGCCGACACGATCAGCTGAACCAGCCGACCGGCGACGCAGGCACGGGTCGCCTTCAGGGGCGGTGCGGCTTGTCGAGGTACTGCTCGGCCTTGTCGCCCGCCTTGACGATCTGGGTGTGGTGCGTGCCGCCGGTCTGCTTGTCGACGGCGTCTTCAACCTTCGCCAGGGCGGACTTGACCTGGTCCGGGTGGTCGGCGGCAGCCTTCTTCGCCGTGCCGATGAGGCCCTTCAACTGGTCGAACAATGCCATGGTGATCTCCTTCGGTGATGAGGCACCTGACTCCGGTGCCTGCGTGTGGTGTCGTCCCCTACCGCCCCTTCCGGGGCTTGTTGACCCGGGCCGGGCCGGATCGTCAATGCCGGATGGCCGCGCAGCTCGCCAGTAGGTCCTTTGTCGTGGTCGTCAGCTGCGACCCCGCTGCCTTGACGTCTGCGACATTGGTAGGGCTGATCGCTTCTACCTTTCCGATGCTGTCGGAGAGCTGCTTGAGGCTCGTGCCGATCGGCAGTGCGGCATTCTGGCTGGCGAGGTCGCTCACGTGTTTCGTGACGGGCTGGAGCTGGGTAGTCGCGTCCGCCTGGGTAATCGAGCCGTTCGCGAGCTTCAGCCCGACCTGCGCTGCGGTGCTCACCGACCCGGCGACGTCCACGCACACCTGACCGGTCTGTAGTCGCTGCTGCACCGACAACCCGCTACCGCCGCTGCCGCCGCTGCTGCCGCTGCTGCCGCTGCTGCCGCAGCCCGCAACCAGGAGCACGGCGAGCACGGCTGGGACGAACGAGGCAGTCCGCGGGGTGAACATGCCCGGAGATGGTATCGGCTGCCGCCACTGTCACGACCGGGTAGTCGTTGGCCGCTTATCGCGTTGCCGGGGCAGGTTTGACAAGCCCTCTCAGCGGGACTTGTATCAAGTATGGGTACAAATGCGGGCATTGATAGCGTCGGCAAGCTGCGGCGCGCGCTGGCTGCAGGAGCGGTGCTGGCGGCGGTCGGCGTCCCGGCCGCTGGCCGGGTCGCGCACGCGGCGCAGCCTGCGGTGTCCTTCCGCGACGCTGCCGGCATCCAGGTGCTGTCGGCCCGGCGTGTCGACGCGCGGCAGTGGGCGCTGCACGTGTCTTCGCCGGCGCTTGGCCGGGCGGTGGATGTACGGGTGCTGCTCCCGACCGGCTACAACCCGTCGGCGGCCCGGCGCTACCCGGTGCTGTATCTGTTCCACGGGACCAGCGGACGGGCTTCGGACTGGGTCACCATGGGTGGCGCCGAGGCCACGACCGCCCGCGCGCCGGTCATCACGGTGATGCCGGACGCCGGGTTCGACGGCGACGGCGGCAGCTGGTTCACCGACTGGGTGGACAAGACCACGATCCTTGGCCCGTCGCGCTGGGAGAGCTTCCACATCGCCCAGGTCGTGCCGTGGGTGGACGCCAATCTCAAGACCGTCGCCGCACGGCGCGGCCGGGCGGTCGCCGGGGTGTCCCAGGGCGGCTTCGGTGCCACGAGCTACGCCGCCCGCCACCCCGATCTGTTCGCCTCCGTCGCAGCGTTCTCCGGGGCACCCGAGATCGACCAAGACCCCGACATCATCGCGGGCGCGGCAGCGGTGATCGAGTCGACCGCCTACGGCTTGGACGGTGTGCAACCAGAGGCGATGTTCGGGTCCCGGGCTACGAACGAGATCAACTGGCGGGGTCACGACCCGTCGACGTTGATGGAGAACCTGCGCGCCACCGGCATCCATCTGTGGACCGCGACCGGAGCCCCCGGGCCCTACGACAGCACCCCGAGCCCCGCGGCCAGCGGCATCGAGGCTCTCACTCACGACTCGACGCTGCACTTCCACGACCGCCTCGTCGCGGCCGGCATCGCCAGCGATTACCACGACTACACCTACGGCACCCACACCTGGGCGTACTGGACCCGGGACCTGAAGCAGTACCTCGATCCGATGCTGCACGATCTGGCCGCAGCAACGACCCCCCGGACCATCTCCTACACCTCCATCGATCAGCGGTGGTCGCAGTGGGGCTGGTCAGTGCGCATGCAACGCCCAGCGGCCCAGGAGTTCAGCGCACTCACCCACGCCGGGGCGGCCGGCTTCACCGTCAGCGGCAGCGGAACGGCTCACGTCCTCACCCCCGCCCTATTCCAGCCCGGCGGAACGGCCTCAGTAGCGGTGACCGGGCCGGCCGGCACGTCCACCAGGCAGCTGACCGTGTCGCGTGACGGGCGCCTGCAGGTAACCGTGCCGCTGGGCGCGACGTCGCGCGCCATGACGGTGTCCGTGCGAGTGCGAGCCTGACTCCGGGGCGACAGCCGTCCCGCTCAGAACGAAGCCGGATCGGTCTGCGACGTCCGCAGCACGTCGGTCAGGGCCCGTACGGCGTCCACGCGCAGCGAGTCCGACCAGAGCTCGACGTCGATGTGCCGCTTCGGCCATCCCTGCAGAGTTCGGGGGATGACCCGCTCGTCGCGGTGCGCTGTGAGAGCCAGGTTCGGGATCAGGGTGATACCGAGCCCATGCCCGACGAGTGCCTGCATGGCGACGTAGTCGTCCGCGACCAAAGTGATCTTCGGTGTGAATCCGGCTTCCTTCGCGGCGCGCTGCAGCAGGTCCTGAAAGTTGGCGCCGGCGATGATGAAGGTGTCGTCCACCAGCTGCTCGAGGGCGATGAGCTTGTGGTGGGCGGCCGGATGGGCAACAGGAAGCACGAGCGAGACCTCTTCGGTCAGGATGTGGATCCGTTCCAGCGGACTGCGTGCCACGGCCTGGTCGGCGCTCTGGGAGCCCGAGCTGCCGAACCAGTAGCACAGGGCAAGGTCGGCCTCCCCGCCACGTACGAGCTGCCTGGCCTGCGGCGGCTCGGCCTGCAGCAGGCGGACCTCGACCGACGGGAGCTTGCGTGACAGGGCCATGATTGCCCGCGGTACGAGGGTGGCGCAGCTGCTGGGGAACGCGGCCAGTCGTACGACGCCCGCGTGCCGCCCGACCAGGGCCGCCATCTCGTGCTCGGCGGCCCGTACCTGCGCCGTGATCCGGTCGGCGTGTTCCAGGAGCGCCTCGCCCGCAGAGGTGAGCCGCATCGTGCGGCCCAGCCGAACTGCGAGCGGCGTACCGACCTGCCGCTCGAGGTTGCGCATCTGGTAGGTGACCGCGGGCTGGGTGTACCCGAGTTCGCGTCCGGCCGCCGAGTAGGACCCGGTCCGGCCGACCTCCTGCAGCAGGCGCAGCTGGTTGAGGTCGAACATGGCAAAACCATAAGGGAGTTCTTGGCCTGGTGGCGCCGATCCTTATTCGCCCTTGAGGTCTGCGGTCTCTACGTTCCCCGCATGCCCTCTGCAGCGCCCGGGACCGCGACTGGCCAGCCGCTGCTGCGCGTGCAGGGCGTCCACAAGTCCTTCGGTGACCTCGAGGCGCTGCGCGACGTCAGCCTGGACGTCGCGCAGGGCGAGGTCGTCGTGGTGGTCGGTGCGTCGGGCTCCGGCAAGTCCACCCTCTGCCGCTGCGTCAACAGACTCGAGACGATCGACTCCGGCTCGATCACCATCGACGGCGTGGATCTGACGGAGGAAGGTCGCCCCCTGGCCCGGCTGCGGGCGGATGTCGGCATGGTCTTCCAGTCCTTCAACCTGTTCGCCCACAAGACGGTCCTGGAGAACGTGACGATGGGGCCGATCCGGGTGCGTCGTGAACCCAGGGCCAAGGCGCAGACCGAAGCTCGGGCGCTGCTGGAGCGCGTCGGCGTCGGCGATAAGGAGTCCGCGCACCCGGCCCAGCTGTCCGGCGGTCAGCAGCAGCGCGTCGCCATCGCCCGCGCCCTCGCGATGCATCCCAAGCTGATGCTGTTCGATGAACCGACCTCTGCCCTGGACCCCGAAATGATCAAAGAGGTGCTCGACGTCATGGTCGAGCTGGCCAGGGACGGCATGACGATGGTCGTCGTCAGCCACGAGATGGGCTTCGCCCGCCAAGCCGCCGATCGGGTCGTGTTCATGGATGGCGGCCAGGTCCTCGAGACCGGCGTCCCCAGCGAGTTCTTCACCAGCGCCCGGTCCGAACGTGCGCGGGACTTTCTGTCCAAGATCCTCACCCACTAGCACCGGAGACGACCATGACAGCAATTCTGCAGCGGCCGCGCCGGCGCGTCCTGGCCGCCGGACTACTGGGGGCCGCGCTCACCTTGACCGCGTGCGGCAGCTCCAAGAACGCTCCGCCGCTCGGTGCTGGTCCGGGAGCAAGCGCGAGCTACGACTCGATCATCGTCGCAGCTCCGGTTGCCGACGCCTCGGCGATCACAGCTGGTTCGTGGATGGACAAGATCAAAAAGCGTGGGTACCTGAACGTCGGGGGCACTGATGCCGGCCCGCTGTTCTCGATCAAGGACCCGACGACCGGCAAGCGCACCGGTTTCGATGCCGGCCTGTCCCAGATGCTGGCCCGCTACATCACGGGCAAGACCGACGTCCAGGCACTGACGAAGCTGACGATCACCACCGTGGACACACGCGAGACCCTCATTCAGAACGGCACCGTCGACACCGTGGTCGCGACCTACACGATCACGCCGGCCCGGGCCAAGAAGATCGCGATCGCCGGGCCCTACTACGAGTCGGGCGACGCGATCATGGTGATGAAGGACAACTCCTCGATCACCAAGGTTGCGGATCTGGCCGGCAAGACGGTCGCCACGGAGAGCAACTCGACCGCGGTCCTGTCGCTGAAGAAGTTCGCGCCGACCGCCAAGGCGCTGTTGTTCACCGAGGACGCCCAGTGCGTCGCCGCCGTGCAGCAGGGCCGCGCCGATGCGTACGTCCTCGATCAGGGCATCCTGATCAGCGACGCCAGCACGAACAAGGCGGTCAAGGTCGTCGGCCAGCCCTTCACCCAGGAGCCGTACGGCATCGGTCTCCCGCACGACGACGCCATGGCGAAGGCGTTCGTCAATGACTGGCTCAAGAAGATCTACGCCGACGGGTCCTGGGCGAAGCTGTGGAAGGCCACGATCGGGACCGTCGTTGCCGGTGACGCTCCGGCGACGCCGACGATCGGCTCTGCCGAGGGTTCCTGAGGCCCGGCGATGCACATCGTCCTGACCCACTTCAGCGACCTGCTCGCCGGCTTCGTCGTCACCCTGGAACTGACCGCGCTCGGCTTCCTCGGCGCGGTCCTGCTCGGCACGTCACTGGCGATCCTGCGGGTCTCGCCGATCACGCCCCTGCGCGTGGTCGGCTCCTCCTACGTGGAGTTCTTCCGCAACATCCCGCTTCTCGCGCTGCTGATCCTGGTGGTCTTCGGCTTGCCCGACCTGGGAGTGACGTACTCGCTGTTCACGTCGGCCGCGCTGTGCCTGGCCCTGTCCGGCGCCGCGTTCGTCTGCGAAGCGATGCGCGGGGGCATCAACGCGGTCTCGGTCGGCCAGGCAGAGGCGGCCAGGGCGATCGGGCTGACGTTCACCCAGTCCCTGCGGTTCGTAATCTTGCCGCAGGCCTTCCGGGCGATGGTCCAGCCGCTGGTGAACGTGTTCATCGGCGTGGCGCTGAGCTCCTCGCTGGCCGCGGCGGTCGGCGTCAGCGAACTGACGAACCGCACCCAGCAGCTCAACCTCGAGTACGCCGAAGCCGTCGCGTCCTTTTTGGTCGCAGGCGCCCTCTACCTGCTGCTCGCGCTGAGCGGCGGCGGCATCGGTGGCTGGTTCGAGCGACGGCTGGCCATCCGCAGATGACGGTCAACCGCGTGCTGTTCGACGCGCCCGGGCCACGGGCCCGTCGCCGAATCCGCTGGGTCACGGCGCTGGCCGTTCTGTTTGTGGTGGCCGTGGTCGCGGTTGCACTACGGCGGTTCGCCGACAACGGTCAGCTGGCCGCCGATCGGTGGCAGCCGTTCACCCAGCCGTCCTACCTCAGGTTCCTGGGGCAGGGGCTCGTGGGCACGCTCAAGGCCACTGCCGCGGCGGCCGTGCTGGCGTTCCCTCTCGGTGCCCTGCTCGGGCTGTTGCGGCTGGCCGGGAACCGGGTCGTGCGCTACCTGGCCACGGGCTACGTCGAGCTGTTCCGTGCGGTACCGCTGCTGTTGCTGATCTATGCGTTCCTGCTCGCGCTGCCCCCGCAGGGAATCAACCTGCCGATCTTCTACAAGCTCGTCGTCCCCATCGTGCTGGTCAACGCAGCGGTGCTCGCCGAGGTGTTCCGGGCGGGTGTCCTTGCGCTGGATCCTGGGCAGTCCGAGGCGGCTGCCGCGATCGGCATGACGTACTGGCAGTCGATGCGCACCGTCGTCCTGCCGCAGGCCGTCCGGCTCGTGGCCCCGGCGCTGGTCGCCCAGCTGGTGAGCCTGCTCAAGGACAGCACCCTGGGCTACATCGTCAGCTATCCGGAGCTGATGAAGCAGGGCAACAACCTCACGGTCTTCACCCACCTGCTCATCCAGACCTACCTGATCATCGCCGTCGTCTACGTGGCGATCAACTTCGCGCTGTCCCAGCTCGCCAACGCGCTGCAGCGACGGTTGCAGCGAACCCGGCGACCCAGACGCGGCGCAGACGCCGCCCCTGCGCGTCCGGCTGCCGGCGCGCGGAAGGCCACCGTCGCCACGATCCTGCACTGAGATCCCTCAGTGCACCCATCCGGCCGCGTGCCGGCCGGCCAACGCCCGATCGGAGTGCCAGCAGATGTGTCGCCTTCTCGGCGTGGTGTCCTTGACGCCGCCCCGCCGCCTTGCCGAGTTGCTCGATGGCGAGCTGGAGCCCTTCGCCGCCCTGAGCTCGGTGCACTGCGACGGTTGGGGGATCGCGCACTGGGATGAGGCCGAGAGCCTGGTGATCGACAAGGCTCCGGAAGCCGCGCAGGACAGCCACGCCTTCCGGGTGGCGGTGGATGGGGCGCGTACCCAGGCAGCACTGCTGCATCTGCGCAAGGCATCGGTCGATATGGCCAACACAGCGGCCAACACCCACCCCTTCGCGGCTGGCAGCGTCGCCTTCGCGCACAACGGCTACTTCTCCCCCCGGGCGGCCAGCGACGCGTTGCTCGCCGAGAGCTCAGGGCGTCCGTGCGCCGGCGACACCGACAGCGAGCGCTACTTCGCTCTGGTACTGGCCGAGATGCGGCATCACGGGCCGGTGCACGCCCTCGCCCGGGCGGCGGCGCGCATCTCCGCCGCCGCCACAGTGGTTTCCCTCAACGCCCTGATGCTCACTCATCAAGCTCTGTACGCCTTCGCCTGCTATGACGAGGGGGTCATCGCCGCGCAGGGAGGTGACATCGACTCCTACGTCCTGCGGTTCCGTCCGGGCCGGGACGACGTGATCGTGGCCTCGAACGGATGGGACCAGCCGGCCCCGCGGTGGGAGGTCATCGAAAACGGCAGCATCCTGGAGATTCGCCGCGACGACCTGCGAACAACGATGCACCGCCATCAACTCGACCGGCTGGCCCTACGCCCAGGGGCGGGACGACCGCGGGGCTCGTCTCAGGTGGCGGTGGAGTTGTAGCGCCGGACGGCCAGGAAGCCGAAGACCAGGGCAATCGCGGCCGTCCAGATCAGCGACTGCACGATCAGGCTGGCGGTGCTCTGGCCAGCGAAGAGCTGCTGCCGGACCGGCCCGGAAATGTCGCCGAGGGTGAGCGAGCGCACCGCGTTGATCACGATGCTCACGGGTTGATGGTCGGCGAACGAGCGCAACCAGGAGGGCAGCGTTGCCGTGGGGACAAAGGCGCTGCTGGCAAAGGTCAACGGGAAGATGACCGGGAAGGTCGCGGCGTTCACGGTCTGGACGTTGCTGGCGAACAAGCCGACCAGCGCGAAGATGAAGGAGGTCGAGAGCGCGAAGGCAAGCAGCAGCACCAGGCCGAGCACGAGGCCGCCGAAGCTGTGCGGGCGGTAGCCCACCGCCAGCCCGACGACCACGATGATGATCAACCCGACGGCGTTGCTCAGCGTGTCGGCAAGAACCCGGCCGGAAAGCACCGCACTGCGGGCCATCGGCAGCGACCGCAGCCGGTCGATGAACCCCTTCCCGCGGTCCTCCGCCAACGCGAACCCGGTGTTGCCCGAGGAGAAGATGGCGGTCTGCACCGCGATCCCGGGGATCAGGTAGTTGACGTAGTTGATCCCCTGCAGGCCGCCGATCGCACCGCCGAAGACGTACCGGAACAGCAGGGTGAACATGATCGGTGAGATCAAGGTGAAGACGAGCTGGTCCGGCGCCCGGGAGAGCCGTCGCACGTTGCGGCCCATCATCGACAGGGCATCCCGCACGGCCCAGCTGATCCGGCTGTGCGACGGCCGCTCGGGCAGGTTTCGGCCGGTGGCCGGTGCCAGCGCTCCGGGCGTCGGGGTCGTGGTGGTCGTCATGCCGCTGTCTTCCTGCTGCGTCCCCGTCGCGGCGCGTCCTCGGCCGGCGCCTGTTCCGCGGAGCGGCCGGTGAGGGCCAAAAAGACGTCGTCCAGGCTCGGTTGTCGGAGCTGCAGGCCGGTCGGCTCGAGCTTGTCGGCGTCGAGCCGGCGGACGACCTCGGTCAAGGTTGCTGGTCCGGCGACGGCCGGGACCCGCAGCACGTTGCCCTCGCGGACCGGGGGCGTCGCTCCGATGCCGGTTAGTGCGGTCTCCACCCTCAGGGCGGTCGCCTCGTCGCTCACCTCGACCTCGACGACGGTGCCACCGAGCGTCGCCTTCAGCTCCGACGCCGTGCCTTCAGCGATGACCTTCCCGTGGTCAATGACGCAGATCCGGTCGGCCAGCCGGTCCGCCTCCTCCAGGTACTGCGTCGTCAGCAGCAGGGTGGTGCCGTCTGCCACAAGCTCCTGGATGACACCCCACAGCTCGATCCGGCTCCGCGGATCCAGACCCGTCGTCGGCTCGTCCAGGAACAGCACCGGAGGCCGCGCCACCAGGGCGGCGGCGAGGTCCAGCCGCCTGCGCATGCCGCCTGAGTAGGTCTTGAGGGCCCGGTTCGCGGCGTCGCTGAGCCCAAACCGGTCGAGCAGCGCGGTGGCGCGCTCACGCCCTTCGGCTCGACCCAAGTGGTTCAGTCGGCCGACGAGCAGCAGGTTCTCCCGGCCGGTCAAGGCCTCGTCCACCGCGGCATACTGCCCCGCAAGTCCGATGACGCGGCGCGCCGCCTCGGGATGGGCGAGTACGTCCACACCCGCGACCTGCGCCTGCCCGGACGTCGGCCGCAGCAGGGTGCACAGCACCCGCACCGCGGTGGTCTTGCCGGCGCCGTTGGGCCCAAGCAGACCGAGTACGGTCCCCTGCGGTACGGCGAAGCTGACGCCGTCCAGCGCGCGCACGTCCCCCTTGTAGATCTTCACCAGATCCTCTGCCAGCACCGCCGCCTCCGCCATGTCCCGGACGCTAGCGAGCAGGTCCGACAACGCAAACTCATAGCGACCGTCAGCGGAACGCCGGTGCCAGCGGGAGCTCGTGGGCGCCCCACTGCCGCAGCATGGCCCGGTGGGTCTGGGCGGCGAGGTCTTCCAGGGCAGGCAGGACCCCGGGCGACCGGGTGGCCACCGCGTGCAGGCGGCGTTGCAGGAGGGCCTTGCGCGTCTGGATCAGGTGCCGGCGGGCCGGGTCGGGCGGCGGCGGGTCGCCGGCGACGGCCGACCCGAGAAACCAGGCCGTGGAGATGAAGGCCCATCCCGTGGTGGCACGGGCCAGGTCGTCGTCGAAGCCCGACGTCGAGACGGCCGGAAGCGTCTGGGCGAGCCTGTCCTGCCAGACCTGCAGGGCGTCTGCTGCGACATCGGCCGGCAGGGCCCAGCTGCACCAGCAGGACGGCCAGGGCACAGTCAGATAGGCAGCCTCCCAGGCGACGTGGCGGTACTGGGCGCTCTCGAAGTCCAGAAGGACGAGCCCGGCTGCTGTCTCCACCGCGTTGCTGGGGCACGTATCCCCGGGCACGAGCGCTCCCGGGGCGTCCGGCAAGGTGACGTCCAGATCGTCGGCCAGACCGAGCAGCTCCTCGAGGGCGTCGTCGCCGGGGGTGATGCCCAGGAGCGGCAGGTCCCGGGCGAGCACCGCCGCGGCCTCGGCCAGGGACTCACGGGAGGTGTCTGTGGAGGGCGTACCGGCCGGGTCGGCCGCGCGCAGGGCCTGAAGATAGGGCGGGCCGAGCCCCACGGTGTTGGCCTGTAGGTCGGCGAGGGCGACGGCCCAGCCGTGCACTGCCGTACGGGCCGCGTTGGGGTCCTGGGCCAGCAGGCGATCCGCGAGGGTGGGGCCGCTGCCGAGGTCGTCCAGCACCAGCAGGGGTGGCTCGTCGGTCGTGCCGAGCAGGGGGACCACGCCGGGTACGCCACGGTCGGCCAGCAGGCGCAGCGCCGCCTGTTCCCTGCTGCCGCTGTCGCCCGTGCCGGTTGCCGCCTTGAGCACCACGGCGTGCTCGACACCGTCCGCACTGCGAGCAAGGGCGCGCTGCACCGTGGCCCGGTTGCTGCTGGTGAACCGCTCTCCAAGCGTGACCTCGACCCGGCCGAACCTGGCAGCAAGCGCGAGGCGGGTGCCCCGGATCAGGTCGGCGGAACAGGTCGGCATCCCTGGAGTGTGTCCTGCCCTGGGTGACAACGATCACGGTGGGATCTGTGCTTGCTATGGTTAGCACCCAGCACGCACCGGGCATCCCCACTACGACCCGCCCACGACGGAAAGGCCTCTCATGGCAACCCAGAACGCCGCACTGATCCTCCAGCTGAACACCCTGCTCCGCCTGACGGCCCACGAGGCCACCACCGCGCGCGCCCGTGTCGCCCAGGCCACGACCGACCGGACCCGCCGGGAGCTCACCCAGAACGCGCACAAGTGCGACGAGCGGGCCGACGCCATCCGGCAGGCCGTACGCGACCTGGGCGGCGCCCCGGACGTCGTCGGCGTAGCTCTCGGCAAGGCCGCAGCCGCCGCCAAACTGCCACTCGAGCAGGCTCTTCCGGTCACCGAGGCCCTCCTCGCCGACCTGGCGCTCGAGCACCAGCTGTTCGACCGGGCCCGCCTGGTGAAGGTCCTGGCGCACGACGCCGACGCCACCGACCTGGTCGCGCTCGCCGAGCGGTTGGAGGAGGCGCACGGCAACACCATCGGTTGGCTGTTCACCGTGCTGTCCGAGACCGCGCTCGGCGGACCTGCCGCGCTGGCGCCGTCCGGCGTACAGACCGCCGCCGCTGCCGCACGGCACGCAGCCACCTACGCCGGCGCTGCCGCGGCGACCGGGGTGAACAAGGCCGTCGTCTCGGCCGGAACCTTGACCGAGCGCGTCCAGCAGACGAGCTCCTCGCAGGTGGGACGCTTGCGCGGTCTGGTCACCGGTGCCCGCAAGGTCGCCTCTGCCGGTCGGGACGCCACGTTGGCCGAGACCGAGAAGCAGGCCGGCAAGGAGTTCGGCGCCGAAGCTGCCCGCAGCGTGCACCAGGTGCGGGAGAACCTCGGCGTCGTGGCCGCGTCCGACCTGCCGGTCAAGGGCTTCGACGGGCTCACCGCGAAGGACGCGATCGAGCAGGTGCAGCAGCTCCGCAGCGTCGAGGAGGTTCGCATCGTGCTGGCCTACGAGCAGGCGCACAAGAACCGGCTCGGTCTCGTCCAGGCCGCGAACCGGCACGTCGCTGACCTGGCCACGAAGCTCGTGAACAGCTGACCCGAGCACAACTGCGACAGGGCGGAGCGCATTGCGCTCCGCCCTGTCGCGTGTGCGAGTGCCTCCGCGGGCGGTGAGCAGCGGGGCGGCTCTCGGCGCCGACTCAGTGTGCCGGTAGTTCCAGGGTCAGGCGCGCCAGCAGAGGCCCGACGACCGCAGTCGGGACGAAGTCCGTACGGGCCAGTTCCCAGGCCGCTCTGCGCAGCCCCAGTAGCCGGTCCGGGTCGGCGGCGAGTCCCTCGAGCGCGCCAGCTAGGGCTGCGGGGTCGCCGGGCGGGACGAACAGCGCGGCGTCCTGGAGCACCCGCCGTTGCGGCGGGGTGTCGGAGGTGACGATGGCGCAGCCGGCCGCCGCACCCTGGAACACCTTGTTCGGCACGACCCGAGTCCCCTTGCCCCCCGCCGAGAAGATGCCGAGGCAGACGTCGTGCTGGGACACCAGGGCCGGCAAATCCTCTGGCGCGACCCAGTCGCGCCAGACCACGCCGGCCACATCGCCGGCACCGGCCCGGCAGCGGGCCAGATCCTGGCCAGTGCCGATCATGGTGACCTGCACCCAGTGACCGAGCAGGCGAAGGGCGTCGCCGATGACAGGTGCGCCCTGCAGCGGCGTGAACAAGCCGAAGAACACCACGCGCAGTGGACCTGGGCGGGCCCGTGGAGGCGGCCCGGTCCATGCGGAAGGGGCACCGACCGCGACCACGACACCGTCCGCACGGCGGTCCGCAGGCAGTGCCTGACGGTGCTCCTCGGTATCCACAACGACCAGATCGCTGGACGCAACGGCGGCGGCATCCAGCCCGCGCAGCAGCCGCTGCTTGAGACCACCCGCTCCCCGGTCGCGGGCGGTGTCGGAGGCGAACACAAGCATGTCGTGAACGACGGGGGTGTGGCGGAACAGCCGTCGCGCCAGCAGCACGTCGAAGTGGCCGAGGTAACCCACGAGTACGGCGTCCGGTTTGGGGAGGCGACGCGCGCGACGCGCCAGGGCCAGCCAGGTGCGCGCAAGTTCCACGGCGAGCAGCGGGAGGCGCCACGGCTGCCGGAGCATCCGGACCCGGTCAGCGGTGTCGAGGCGGAGCGGGACGTTGCACTCGTCCACCTGGACGCCCTGTTCGCGCAGACCGTCCATTAGCACCGCCATGCGAGGGTGCCGCACACAGTCGTAGCTGCCAAAGGCCAGCACGCGCACGCCGCGATCTCCTCCTCAAGGTGGGGACGCAGCCTAGCGAGCGCCCGCCGGACCGGTCGCGGCACACTGCGACGCCATTGACCGGGCCAGGTGCGGTCCCGGCGGGCCGTTGGAGGTGTGATGCGGATCGTCGCCTTGCGCGCCCTCGGCCTGGGTGACCTGCTGACCGCCGTTCCCGCGCTGCGGGCGCTGCGGCGCGCGTACCCGGACGCCCACCTCAGTCTGGCCGCCCCCGCCTGGCTCGCGCCGATGGTCACGCTGCTGGACTGCATCGACGAGCTCGTCGACACCGCGCCCCTGTCACCGCTCGCGCCCCGCCTGCACGGCGCCGACCTGGCGGTCAACCTGCACGGCCAGGGCCCACAGAGCACCGAACTGCTGCGCGCCAGCTCGCCGGAGCGGCTGCTGTCGTACGGCGTGGGTCCGGTCTGGCGCGACGGCGAGCGGGAGGCAGCGCGCTGGTGCCGGCTCCTGCAGGAGTCCGGGATCCCCGCCGATCCGGACGACCTGCGGGTGGTACGTCCCACGGGGCTGCCGGTCGAGGCCGGCGCCGTACTGGTGCATGTCGGCTCAGCGGCTGCCTCGCGCCGGTGGCCGCTCGAGCGTTGGGCGCAGGTAGTGCGTGCGCTGCCCGGCCGGGTCCGGCTGACCGCCGGACCGGGTGAGGAGCAGGTTGCCCGCGAGGTCGCTCGGCAGGCCGGGCTGACCGACCAGCAGGTGCTTCAGGAGTTGTCCCTGCCAGCGCTCACCAGGTTGGTCGCGGCCTCGCGCCTGCTGGTCGCACCCGACACCGGCGTCGCCCACCTGGCCACGGCGGTCGGCACCCCGTCGGTCGTGCTGTTCGGTCCGGTGCCACCGCAGGTGTGGGGGGCGCCCCCGTCCTGGCGTCAGCACCGGGCGCTGTGGGCAGGCGTCGAGAGCGACAACCACGGCGCCGGTACAGCTCCGGGGATGCTGCTGCTCACACCGGCGCAGGTCCTCGAAGCCTGCGTTCAGGTGCTGGCGATCTCCGCGACCGGCCCCGGGTAGCGGTTGGTCCGCCGACCGTCGAGCGGCCTTAGCGTGAGGCGGCGACTCGACGGGTAGTGCCGCGGGTGAGCACGCAGTGGATTTACTTTTCCTGGACAGCGTCGGAACGAGGGGGCGAGGTGGACGCCGAGCAGCCAGGGCGTCACCGGCGCCTCGAGGTGACGCTGCCCTCGGTCCCGGAGAGTGCGGGCCGCGCTCGTGAGCTGGTCACCTCCACGTGCTGGCAGTGGGGGGTAGGGGGACTGGCCGACGACATCGCGCTGGTAGTCACCGAACTGGTCGCGAACGCGGTGCGGCACGCCGGTACTGACCTCACCCTGCGCCTGGTGCGGCTCGACTCGGGGGTGCGCCTGGAAGTGGCCGACCGGTCCACCCGGCCCCTGCGCCCGCGCGAGGCCGGACTGGTCGACGAGGGCGGCCGGGGTCTGTTGCTCGTGGACGCCCTGTCGACCCGGTACGGCGTAGAAGCCGATTCGGACGGCAAGCTGGTCTGGGCCGAGCTGGCCCTGGAAGCGAGCGGTTGAGCGGGTCCGCCGGCCGCGAGAGGCACGACCGGAGCGCTCAGATGCTCGCGCGCCGCTCCGTTGGGGTGTAGCGTTGCGCCCGGTTGCAGCATGAAAGCGAACGTTCTCGAACGCCCGTTGGAGTGTGGTCGCGGGCGATTGTCGTCTCCGGCGCAGCCCGGGTCCCGCACAGTGCGGCCCCGACCTCGTCTTATCAAGGAGACACCAGCATGGCTCAGGGCACCGTCAAGTGGTTCAACGCGGAGAAGGGCTTTGGCTTCATCGCCCAGGACGGCGGCGGCGCTGACGTCTTCTGCCACTTCTCCGCCATCCAGTCCGATGGCTACAAGTCCCTCGATGAGAACCAGCGCGTCGAGTTCGACATCACGCAGGGCCAGAAGGGCCCGCAGGCGGAGAACGTCCGCCCGCTGTAGTCCCCAAGACTCCTCGAACGGCCCGATCCCCTCGCGGGGGTCGGGCCGTTTGCGTTGCCCGTGCCGTCAGCCCGCGCCCGGATCGGTCGTCAGCCCGGCGCCCGGACCAGTCGTGAAGATCGTCGTGCGCAGTCCGGGCAGGAATTGAGCGTGCGTCCCAACGCTGAGCCGCACGACGATCTTCACGGCCCCGCTGGACGGCCGCGCCCGGGACCGGTTGTGAGCCCGGTGCCCGGATCGGTCGTCAGCCCGCGCCGGGACCGGTCGTGAAGATCGTCGTGCGCGGTCCGGGCAGGAATTGAGCGTGCGTCCCGACGCTGAGCCGCACGACGATCTTTACGGCGATCTTCACGTCGAGACGCACGACGCCGCGGTACGCCCGCTCCAGCACCCACCGAGTCGGGTGACTCAGGATCAGGCGCGGTGCGGGTGGCCCACGGCGACCGGCGCAGTACCTACTGGCACGCCTGAGCCGTCCCGGCGCCCGGTCGGGGCAGGCAGCTCGACCGGGTCACCGTTAGCCGCTGCAGCCCAGGCGGGGGAGGCGCCGGCCCACCCGAGCACGAGTACGGACTCCCCGGACAGCAGCCGGTGGCACCGCACCCCACCGGTCCCGCGGCCCTTGCGGGGGTACTCCGACAGCGGGGTGAGCTTCATCGACGACACAGTTCCGGGACCCTTCGCGCGGCCCTCAGGCGGTAGACCGCCGCCGGTCACCACAACCGGCTCGTCGAACAGCGTGTCTCCGCCCGCCAGCGCGACCGCGCTGAAACCTACGATCGTGGCGCCCGCGTCGAGCCTCATGCCCGCCATGCCCCCTGCGCTGCGGCCCTGCGGACGCACCAGCGAGGCGGGGAAGCGCAGCAGGTCACCGGTGGAGGAGAACAGCACCAGATCCTCCGCACCGTCAACGAGCTCGGCGCCCCCGACGAGCTCGTCGCCGGGCCGCAGGGCGAGCAGGTCGAGGGAGTCGCCCCTCGGCGGCCAGTCGGGCAGCACCCGCTTGACGACCCCCAGCCGGGTGGCGAGGGCGAGGCCGGGGCCGTCGGGACGCAGCGAGCACAGGCCGAGGACGCGCTCCCCCCGGGCGAGCTCGGCGAACTCCACCGCAGCGGTACCTCCGCGCAGGGACAGCGCCCCCGTGGTCACGCTCGGGACGGCGGGGACGTCCAGGACGCTGACCCGGATCAAGCGACCGCCGGAGGTCAGCATCCCGACCTGACCACGCGTGGTGGTCCGCGCCGCGGCAACGACGACATCGTGCCGGTGGCGGCGCCCACCGGGCTGGACGGCACCCTCGTGCACGGGGGTGCGCGCGAGCAGTGCGCTGGAGGACAGCAGGACGTCACACGGTTCGTCCACGACCTGCACCGAGGTCGCCCGGGTCACCAGGGCCTTGAGGTCGCCACCGACCAGGACCGTACGGCGGGGTGTGCCGTGCTCGGCCGCCACCTCGGCGAGCTCGTCGGCGATGACGCGCCGCAGGACGACCGGGTCGCGCAGGATCTGCTCCAAGGCGGCCATCAGCGTGCGCAGCTCGGCCAGCTCGGCTTCGAGCTTGTCGACCTCCAGCGCCACCAGGCGGCGCAGCTGCATGTCGAGCACGTGGCCGGCCTGCACGTCGGTGAAGCCGAAGCGGTCCATCAGCGACGTCCGGGCGAAGGCGACGTCGGGGGAGGACCGGATGATCCGGACCACCTCGTCGATGTTCGCCAGCGCCAGCAGCAGGCCCTCGACGAGGTGCGCGCGCTCCTGCGCCCGGCGCAACCGGTAGCGCGAACGCCGCGTCACCACGTCCACGCGGTGGGCCAGGAACACCTCGAGCAGCGACTTGAGGCCGAGCGTGCGCGGCTCGCCGTCGACCAGCGCGACGTTGTTGATGCCGAAGCTCTCCTCGAGGGGGGTCAGCCGGTAGAGCTCGCCGAGCACCGCCTGCGGCTGGAAGCCGGCCTTCACCTCGAACACCAGCTGCGTGCCCAGCGAACGGTCGGTCAGGTCCTTGACGTCGGAGATCCCCTGCAGCTTCTTGCCGTTGACGAGCTCCTTCACCTTGGCGATCACCCGCTCTGCGCCGACGCCGTACGGCAGCTCGGTGACTGTGATGCTGGCCTTGCCGCGGGCCAGCGCCCCGATCTCGGCGGTGGCCCGCATGCGTACGACGCCCCGGCCGGTCTCGTACGCCTGGCGTACCTCGTCCATGCCGAGCAGCTGGCCGCCGGTCGGCAGATCCGGCCCTGGGAGGTGCTGCATGAGCTCGGCGAGCGTCGCGGCCGGGTGCTGCAGCAGGTGCTGCGCGGCGTCCACGACCTCGATCAGGTTGTGCGGGATCATATTGGTGGCCATGCCGACGGCGATGCCGGACGTGCCGTTGACGAGCAGGTTCGGGTAGGCGGCCGGCAGCACCGTCGGCTGCTCCTCGCTGCCGTCGTAGTTCGGCTCGAACTCGACGGTGTCCTCACCGAGCCCGTCGGTGAGCAGCAGCGCCGCGGCGGTCAGCCGGCACTCGGTGTAGCGCTGGGCCGCCGGTGGGTCGTCGGGCGACCCGAAGTTCCCGTGCCCGTCCACGAGCGGCACCCGCATCGAGAACGGCTGCGCCAGCCGTACGAGCGCGTCGTAGATCGCGGTGTCGCCGTGTGGGTGGAAGCGGCCCATCACGTCCCCGACGACGCGGGCGCTCTTGACGTGTCCCCGATCCGGACGCAGGCCGGAGTCGGCCATCGAGTACAGGATCCGGCGGTGCACCGGCTTGAGGCCGTCGCGTGCGTCGGGCAGCGCCCGGCTGTAGATGACGGAGTAGGAGTACTCCAGGTAGCTCGACTCGATCTCTTCGACGACGTTCGTGTCGACGATCGTCCCCTCGCCCTCGAAGGGCGGGATGGTCGCGCCGGTACCTCGGCGACGCGGCGGCATCAGGCGTCCAGCGCGGCGCGGTCGACCCGCCCGGCGCTGGCCACGATGAACTCGCGTCGCGGCGCCACGTCGTTGCCCATGAGCAGCTCCAGCGCGCGCTCGGCCGCCTCGGCCGCACCCGGGTTGATCCGCCGCAGGGTGCGGGTCGCCGGGTGCATCGTGGTCTCGGCCAGCTGGTCCGGGTCCATCTCACCGAGCCCCTTGTAGCGCTGGATGGGCTGCTTGACCCGCTTGCCCGAGGCCTCGACCCGCTTGACGAGCTGCTGCATCTGCTTCTCGCTGTAGGTGTAGACCGGCTCCTTGCTGCCGCTCACCTCCAGGCGGTGCAGGGGCGGTACGGCGGCGTACAGCCGGCCGGCTTCGATGACCGGCCGCATGTACCGGGCGAACAGCGTGATGAGCAGGCACCGGATGTGCGCGCCGTCCACGTCGGCGTCGGTGGTGATGACGACCTTGCCGTAGCGCATCGCAGTGAGGTCGAAGGTCCGGCCGGTGCCGGCGCCGACCACTTGGATGATCGAGGAGCACTCGGCGTTGGCCAGCATCTCGCCGACGCCGGCCTTCTGGACGTTGAGGATCTTCCCGCGCAGGGGCAGCAGCGCCTGGAACTCGCTGTTGCGGGCGAGCTTGCCTGTCCCCAGGGCGGAGTCGCCCTCGACCAGCCACAGCTCGGTACGCGAGACGTCGGTCGAGCGGCAGTCGGCGAGCTTCGCGGGCAGCGTCGAGGTCTCCAGCGCGGTCTTGCGCCGGGCGGCGTCCTTGCTGGCCTTGGCGGCCTGCCGCGTCTTGGCCGCGGCACCGACCTTGTCGAGCACGGTCCGGACCTGCGCCTTGCGTCTGCGGTCGTCGAGGAAGGCGGTCCGCAAGGTCCGCGCCGTCACGTCAGCCACGATCTTGCTGACCCCTGGAGTACCGAGCTCGTCCTTGGTCTGCCCGAGGTACTGCGGCTCCGGAACCTTCACGGTGATGACCGCCGTGAGCCCCTCGAGCACGTCGTCCTTCACGACCGGGTCGTCGTTGACGCGCAGGACCTTCGCCGCCCGCAGCGCGTCGTTGACCGTACGCAGCAGCGCCCGCTCGAAGCCGTTCTGGTGGGTGCCCCCGTGCGGTGTCGCCACGACGTTGCAGAAGCTCTGCACGACCGTGTCGTACGAGGTGCCCCAGCGCAGGCTGATGTCGACCTCGCAGCTGCGCTCCACCGTCTGAGTCGTCATGTGCCCGGAGCCGTCGAGCACCGGCACGGTTTCCCGGTAGGTGCCCGAGCCGAGCAGCTGCACCGGGTCGCACACCGCTGCATCCGGCGCGAGGTGCTCGACGAAGTCGCGGGTACCGCCGTCGAAGCGGAAGACCTCCTCGTCCTGGATCCCCTCACCGCGCAGGACCAGGGTGAGACCGGGTATTAGGAAGGCGGTCTGGCGCAGCCGGTCCCGCAGCGCGTCCAGGTTCACGGCACTGCCCCTGATGAACAGCGCGGTGTCGGACCACCAGCGGATCGACGTCCCGGTCTGGGTGCGCGACGCCTTCCCGGCCACCGAGAGCCCCGGTCTCGGGGAGAACGGGGCCCCGGGGCCGTCGCCGTCGAACACCCCCGGCACGCCGCGCTGGAAGGAGATGGCGTGCACCCGGCCGCCCCGTCGTACGACCGCGTCCAGGCGGGCCGACAGCGCGTTGACGACCGAGGCGCCGACGCCGTGCAGGCCGCCGGAGGTCTTGTAGCCACCGCCGCCGAACTTGCCGCCGGCGTGCAGCTTGGTCAGGACCAGTTCGACGCCGGTCAGGCCGGTCTTCGCCTCGGCGTCGACCGGGATGCCGCGGCCGTCGTCGTGCACCTCCAGCGAGCCGTCGCCGTGCAGCACCACCTCGATGCGGGTGCAGTAGCCGGCTAGGGCCTCATCGACGGAGTTGTCCACGATCTCGTGGGCGAGGTGGGTGAGGCCCTTGGAGTCGGTCGACCCGATGTACATCCCCGGGCGCTTGCGTACGGCCTCCAGACCCTCCAGCACCGACAGGTCCTTCGCGGTGTACCCGCCCTGCTGCGGTGGTCGGGAGGCGGCAGCCGATGTCACACGTGTCCTTTCGAGTCCGGGTGCCCATGGTCCCACGCAGGACCGACAGGTCGCGGTGCGACACGATCGGGGTGTGCGTGACCTGGCGAGCCTGCCGAAGGCGCACCTGCACCTGCACCTGACCGGCGGCATGCGGCCGGCCACGCTGATGCAGTTGGCCGCGGAGCAGCACCGCACGCTGCCCCCGGGCCTGCTCGACCCCGGCTCTGTGGACCTGGACGCGACCGGGCTGCGCGGCTGGAACCGCTTCCAGCGCCTGTACGACGCGGCGCGCACCGTCCTGGTCGGGCCGGTCGAGGTGCGCCGCGTGGTGCACGAGATCGTCCAGGACCAGCGGGCAGCAGGCGCAGGCTGGCTGGAGCTGCAGGTCGATCCCTCGTCCTACGCCGCACGTCTCGGTGGGCTGCAGGCCACGGTTGAACTGATGCTGTCCGCCCTGGCCGAGGCGAGCGCGGCCACCGGGGTGGGCACGGCGCTCGTGCTGGCCGCCAACCGCACGCGGCACCCGGCCGAGGCCGAGACGCTCGCTCGGGTCGCCAAGCGCTTCGCCGGCCGGGGCGTGGTCGGGCTGGGCCTGTCCAACGACGAGACGCGCGGGGACTCCCGGGAGTTCGCCAAGGCCTTCCGGCTGGCCCGTGACGCCGGGCTGCTCGCCCTGCCGCATGCCGGTGAGCTGCGGGGGCCGAGGTCGGTGCGGGCCGCCGTGGAGGTGCTGGGCGCGACCCGCATCGGTCACGGGGTTCGCGCCGTGGAGGAGCCCGGGCTGCTGGACCTGCTGGCGGCCCGCGGGGTGACTTGCGAGGTCAACCCGGTTTCCAACGTCGCTCTGGGCGTGCACACCTCGCTGTCGGACTCGCCGGTGTCGGTGCTGCGCGTCGCTGGGGTAAAGGTGGCGCTCGGCGCCGACGACCCGCTGCTGTTTCGCGCCGGCCTGCTGCAGGTGTACGCCGCGGCCCAACACTCGCTCGGGTTGTCCGACGCCGCGCTCGCCGACCTCGCGCGCTGCTCGGTCGAGGCAAGTACCGCTCCGCATGAGGTGCGGCAGCCGATGCTGGACCGGATCGGGCAGTGGCTGGCGGAGCCAGATCCAGGACTGGGGCAGGACGTCCGGGCAGGACGGCTGGCGCCGGAGTGACGCGCCGTGCCACTATAGGCGCGCACGGGCACGACAGCGCGAGAAGCACACGAGGCCGCTGGGGAAGGCGCACCTCGAGGAGGCTTCCGTGACGTCTGGCGTGCTGTTTGTGCACTCATGTCCACCGGCGATGTGCCCCCACGTCGAGTGGGCGGTCTCCGCCGAGCTCGGCCTGCGCGTATCGCTGTCCTGGACGGCGCAATCGGCCGAGCCGGGCACCCTGCGGGCCGAGACCGGCTGGCGAGCGCGTCCCGGGACGGCCGGCCGACTGGCCGCGGCCCTTCGCGGCTGGACCGTCCTGCGCTATGAGGTCACCGAGGAGCCCAGCGCCGGCTCGGACGGGGAGCGGTACGCCTTCTCGCCCAGCCTGGGGGTGCACCGCTCGACCACGGGCGCGAACGGCGACATCGTCCTCGGCGAGGATCGGCTGCGGGCGCTGCTGGCGACCACGCAGGGTCCGGCCCTCGCGCATGGCCTGGACGCCCTGCTCGGAAGCGCCTGGGACGCCGAGCTCGAGCCCTACCGTGAAGCGGGTGACGGTGCGGCGGTGACCTGGCTGCACCAGGTGGTCTGAGCTGGGCGCGGTTGGGCCCGTGATCAGCGGGAAGATCCGCGGGAATGCGCTGCTGACCTCCAGGAGAGACCGCCATGACCCTGCTCGCCCAGTCGACGATCTCCAAGGGCTTCGACGACAACGTCCAGAAGGCCATTACCTTCCTGCCCAAGCTCGGCGCTTTTTTGCTGATCCTTATCGTCGGCTTTTTCGTCTCGAAGATCGTGGCGAAGATCATCACCACGGTCCTGCAGAAGGTCGGCTTCGACCGGGTCGTCGAGCGGGGCGGCATCAAGAAGGCGCTGTCCCAGAGCAAGTACGACGCGGCCGCCATCCTCGGCCAGATCGTCTACTACTTCATCTTCCTTGGTGTGCTGTCGTTGGCCTTCGGGGTGTTCGGCAGCAACAACCCGGTGAGCCAGTTCCTGGCCCAGATCATCGGATACCTGCCGCGGCTGTTCGTAGCCGTGCTCGCCCTGGTCATCGCTTTCGCCATCGCCGCTGCGGTCAAGGACCTGATGGAGAACGCCTTGGGCGGCCTGTCCTACGGCAAGGCGATGGCCAATGGCGTGTCGCTGTTCATCATCGCGATCGGTGTCTTCTTCGCCTTGAACCAGCTCAACATCGCCTCGCTCATCGTCGGCGGGGTGTTCTACGCGCTGCTCGCGTTGCTCGTCATCCCGCCGATCATCGCCTTCGGCGTGGGTGGGATCGAGCCGGCCCGGCAGGCCATCACAAACCTGCAGGACAAGGCGCAGGACAAGGCGCAGGAGATCAAGACCGAGGCGGGCAGCGGCATCGGGCGGGCTCCCCAGCAGCAGCAGGACCCGCCAATCGTCCCCGCGCGGCGCACCCGTCCCACCGGCGCGCCCACCAACCGACGGATGCGTCCGCAGCCCTGACCGCGACCGACCCGCAGCGCGACCCGGCGGTCCCCGATACGCCGGGCCCGCTCCGCGACCCGGCTGTCCCCGATACGCCGGGCCCGCTGCGCGACCCGGCGGTCCCCGATACGCCGGGCCCGCTCCGCGACCCGGCGGAAGACCTGCGACGGATCGCCTTTTGCCTGGAGCGGGCGCTCGAGCCGTCGTACCGGGTCAAGGCCTTCCGCACCGCTGCGGGAGTCGTGGACCGTACGCCGCACAGCGAGCTCGTCGAGCGGGTGACGCTAGGGACGCTGACCGAACTGACCGGCATCGGCAAGGTCACTGCGCAGGTGATCCTGGAGTCGCTGGAGGGGCAGGAGCCGGTCTACTTGCGGCGCGTCCAGACCCTCGGTGACACCCCGGTGACCGAGGGGGCGGCGGCGCTGCAGGCGGCTCTGTTGGGCGACTGCCACGTACACAGCGACTGGAGCGACGGTGGCTCGCCGATCCGCGAGATGGCCGAGGCGGCAATCGGGCTCGGCGACGACTACATCGTGCTGACCGACCACTCCCCGCGCCTCACCGTCGCCCGGGGGCTCAGCGCTGATCGCCTGCGCGAACAGCTCGTCGTGGTCGCCGAGCTCAACGAGCAGCTGGCGCCCTTTCGCATCCTGACCGGCATCGAGTGCGACATCAACCTCGACGGCTCCCTGGACCAGGAGCCCGAGCTGTTGGCGTCGCTGGATCTGGTGGTGGCCAGCGTGCACTCCAAGCTGCGGATGGGGCGCGAGGACATGACGGCCCGCATGGTGGCCGCGATCAGCAACCAGCACACCGACGTGCTCGGGCACTGCACCGGCCGAATGGTCCTGGGCAAGGGTCGGCCGGAATCGGAGTTCGACGCCGACCTGGTCTTCGCGGCGTGCGCCTCGTTCGGCGTGGCGGTTGAGGTCAACAGCCGTCCGGAGCGGCTCGACCCGCCGAAGCGGCTGCTGCGCCTGGCACTCGAGGCCGGCTGCATGGTGGCTATCGACACCGACGCCCATGCACCTGGGCAGTTGTCCTGGCAGCCGTACGGATGCGAGCGCGCCTACCTCTGCGGGGTAACCGCGGAGCGCGTCGTCAACGCCTGGAACGCCGAGGCCCTGCTCAGCTGGACGGGCCGCGCAGCCGCGGGAAGGCCCGCCGCGACGTAGCGGCCGGCCACGGCAGCCGAGCTCAGAAGCGTTGGTCCTCGACCTCACCGGTGAGAGCGGACCACACAGCTGCCAGGTTCCCGAAGCGCTCCCCGGGCGGCAGGTCCCGCAGCCGCTCGACCACATGGTCCGGGGCGTTGACGGACTGCGCGCGCTCGACCAGCGCTTTGCTGTCCGCCGGCCACACCTGCTTGCCTAGATAGCCGGCGATCTCGGCCCGCTCGTCGAGGTCATTACCAGTCATGCCCTCCGGCGCGCCGCCCGCGATCGACCCGTCCGGGCTGAAAGCGACGTCGGGCTGGTCCTCCCCGGAGGGCTCTGCGGAGGCGGACTCCTCAGCCCGGGTCTCGTGGCCGGACTGGACCATCGCCCTCACCTCGCCGTCCAGGGCATCGTCGAGTCGGGGGCTGTGCTTGTCGCTACCTCTTTCCATGGGTTCCCGGTACCCCATCGACCGGCGGCAACACGGCATCGCTAGCCGCTGACCTCGCTGCTGCCGGCCTGGTTGTCCTTGCCCGGATCCACCCGCTCGTCGGCGAGCCGGTAGCTCTGGGCCGCCTTCGCGGGTACGTCCTTGGGCACCTCGCCGCGACGGGCCAGCTCGACCAGGACTGCCGTCGCGATCGACTCGGCGTCGGTGTGGAAGTACCGCCGCAGGGCCGCCCGAGTGTCGGACCGGCCGAAGCCGTCGGTGCCCAGGCTGCTCCAGTCGCCCGGTACCCACCGGTTGATCTGGTCGGGCACCGAGCGCATCCAGTCGCTGACGGCAAGCACGGGCCCGCTCGAGTCCTCCAGCTGCCGCGTGACCCAGGGGAGGTCCACGGACCGCTCGGGGTCGATCAGCCGCTGCCGCTCGCAGGCCAGCGCGTCGCGGCGCAGCTCGTTCCAGCTGGTGACCGACCAGACGTCCGCCGCGACCCCCCAGTCCTCGCGCAGCAGCTGCTGCGCCTGCAGCGCGTGCTGGACGCTGACCCCGCTGGCGAGCACCTGCGCACGAGGACCGTCGCCCTCGGCGCCGCGCAGCAGGTACATGCCGCGCAGCACCCCCTCTTGCAGCCCGTCGATCTCCGGCATGGGCGGCTGCGGGTACGGCTCGTTGTAGACCGTCAGGTAGAAGAACACGTTCTCGGGCTGGTCGCCGTACATGCGCCGAAGGCCGTCCTCGACGATGAAGGCGATCTCATAGCTGTAGGCCGGGTCGTAGGCGATCACCGCCGGGTTGGTGCTGGCGAGCAGCATGGAGTGGCCGTCCTGGTGCTGCAGCCCCTCGCCGTTGAGGGTCGTGCGCCCGGCGGTCGCCCCGAGCAGGAAGCCACGCCCGAGTTGGTCGGCCATGGCCCACATCTGGTCGCCGGTGCGCTGGAAGCCGAACATCGAGTAGAAGACGTAGACCGGGATCATGGGCTCGCCGTGCGTGGCGTACGACGATCCGGCGGCGATCACGCTGGCCATCGAGCCGGCCTCGGTGATCCCCTCGTGCAGGATTTGGCCGGTCTCGCTCTCCTTGTAGGACAGCAGCAGCTCGCGGTCGACGGCCTCGTATCGCTGTCCGAACGGCGAGTAGATCTTCGCCGTCGGGAACATCGCGTCGATGCCGAAGGTGCGTGCCTCATCGGGGATGACCGGCACGAAGCGGGCGCCGATGCCCTTGTCCTTCATGAGGTCCTTGAGCTGGCGGACGAAGGCCATCGTGGTGGCCACCGCCTGCTTGCCCGAGCCGCGCTTGAGGTCGTCGTAGGACGAGGAGCCCGGCAGCGTGAGCTTGGTCGGGGCGACCACCCGACGCGGGATGGAACCGCCGAGCGCGGCCCGGCGCTCCTTCATGTACTCGATCTCCGCGCTGTTCGGGCCGGGGTGGAAGTAGGGCGGCAGGTCGCTCTCGAGCGCCCGGTCGCTGATGTCGATGAGCAGCCGGTCGCGCAGCTCCTTGAGCTCGGCCTTGGTGAGCTTTTTCATCTGGTGGGTGGCGTTGCGGCCCTCGAAGTCCTTGCCGAGGGTCCAGCCCTTGATGGTGTGGGCCAGGATCACCGTCGGCTGCCCGACGTGGGCCTGCGCGGCGGCAAAGGCGGCGTACACCTTGCGGTAGTCGTGACCGCCGCGCGGCAGCCCGCGGATCTGCTCGTCGGTCAGGTGCTCGACCATCCGGCGCAGGCGCGGGTCGGTGCCGAAGAAGTTCTCCCGGGTGTAGCCGCCGGGCTCGACGCTGTAGGTCTGGAACTGCCCGTCCGGGGTCGTGTTCATGGCGTTGACGAGTACGCCGTCGACGTCGCGGGCCAGCAGGTCGTCCCACTGCCGACCCCAGACGACCTTGATGACGTTCCACCCGGCGCCGCGGAAGTAGGCCTCGAGCTCCTGGATGATCTTGCCGTTGCCCCGAACCGGGCCGTCGAGGCGCTGCAGGTTGCAGTTCACGACGAAGGTGAGGTTGTCGAGCTCCTCGCGGGCCGCGACGCCGATGGCGCCGAGCGACTCCGGCTCGTCCATCTCGCCGTCGCCCAGGAAGCACCAGACGTGGCTGGAGCTGGTGTCCTTGATCCCGCGCGAGCGCAGGTAGCGGTTGAAGCGCGCCTGGTAGATCGCGGCCAGCGGCCCCAGGCCCATCGAGACGGTCGGGAACTCCCAGAACTCCGGCATGAGCCGCGGGTGGGGGTAGGACGACAGCCCGTGCGGATTGCTCTCCTGGCGGAAGCCGTCGAGCTGCTGCTCGCTGAGCCGGCCCTCGAGGTAGGCGCGGGCGTAGATGCCGGGGGAGGCGTGGCCCTGGAAGTAGACCTGGTCGTTGCCCCCGTCGCGGCCCTGGAAGAAGTGGTTGAAGCCCACTTCGTACAGGCTCGCGGCGCTGGCATAGGTGGCGATGTGGCCGCCGACGCCGATCTCCGGCCGGTTCGCCCGGCTGACCATGATCGCCGCGTTCCACCGGACGTACGCCCGGATCCGTCGCTCGACGTGCTCGTCGCCGGGGAACCACGGTTCCCGCTCGGGCGTGATCGTGTTGATGAAGTCGGTGCTGCGCAGCGCCGGGACGCCGACCTGCTTCTCCCGGGCCCGTTCGAGCAGCTTGAGCATGAGGAAGCGGGCCCGTGCTCTGCCGCCCGACTCGACCACAGCGTCGAGGGAGTCCAGCCACTCGGCCGTCTCCGCGGGGTCGATGTCGGGCAGCTGGCTCGGCAGCCCGTCACTGATCACCCTGAACCGCTCAGCCCGCTCCGTCACACCGGTCCCGTCCGTCGTCATGGCTCCATCCAACTCCTTACCCGCTGGTAGCAGGACCCCCGGACGGGCACGACCGGGTCATGGACTCCGAGCTGCTCAGCGTGCGCACCGGCGACTGCGAGGTCGTCCACGACCTGACCCGGGACTGCGCGGCCTTTGTGCGCGGCCGGGGCGACGGGCTGCTGCACGTATTCGTGCCGCATGCGACTGCCGGCCTCGCCGTCCTGGAGACCGGCGCCGGCTCCGATGCGGACCTGCTGGTGGCGCTGGACGAGCTGCTGCCGGCCGACGACCGGTGGCGGCACCGGCATGGCAGCCCGGGTCATGGCCGCTCGCATGTGCTGCCGGCCCTCGTCCCGCCGTACGCCTCGGTTCCGGTGCTTGGTGGCGAGCTCGCACTCGGGACGTGGCAGAGCCTGTGCCTGGTCGATCTCAACGTCGACAACGCCGTACGCCAGGTGCGGCTGTCGTTCCTCAGCGGCTGACAGCGGGCCTGACCGGCACCCGTTCCGGGCCGTCGTGCGGCTCGGTGCCCAAGGCCAGCAGCAACCGTTCGGTCGCCGCGACGACCTCGGCCACGGCGGCGTCGTACGCCTGGGTGTTGGCCCGGGACGGGGTGCGGAAGCCCGAGAGCTTGCGGACGTACTGGCGGGCGGCCGCTTCGACGTCGCCCGTCGTGGGCTCGTCGCCCCGTAACGTCTTGATGGACCGGCACATCTGAGACCTCACTGCTCGGCGTAGCGGGCGGTCGGGCTGGCGTAAGCGGCGGCGCGGCTTCGGGTGCGGCTGCGGCCGGGGCAGGCCCCGAGTCTGCCCCACCCCGGGCGCCCGGCACTTGCGCAGGAGGTTGCCGTCCGGTGGACTACGCGGGCGCGCGCCCACCTGGGGTGCCGGCGACAGGAGTCGAACACGGTGAGCACGTCCGCGGACCGGGCCGGAGCGCGTGGGCTGGCCGAGCGGCTCGGGGTCGAGCCCGGCATGGTCGTGCAGGTCGTGGGGGCCGACGACCGCGAGCAGGTCGATGGCGTGCTGCTCGACGACGTCTCGGCCCGTGCCGGCACCGAGGTGGTGTTCGACGAGGACTCCGACGAGGTCGTCGACGTCGTCCTGCTCTGGTGGCGCGAGGGTGACGGAGACCTTGTGGATGCCCTGGTGGACTCCCTGACCAATCTCGGGGACAGCGGCGTCATCTGGCTGCTGACGCCGAAAGCCGGCCGGGACGGCCACGTCGAGCCCAGCGACATCGATGAGGCTGCGCCCACTGCCGGCCTGTCCAGCACCCGCAGCACGAGCGCCGCACCCGAATGGTCCGGCACCCGGCTGGTGTCGCCCAAAGCCAGCCGGGCCAAGCAGAAGCGCTGACCCCGCAGGCAGCCCGGCTCCTGCTGTCCGATCGCGGCCGGGAGGCGGTCGCGCTCGCCCAATCCCTCGACCTCAGGCCGGCGGCGCGGGTGCGCAGCGCCGAGGCGGTACGCCATCTCGGCGAGCTCGGGCCGCTTGCCCTCGACCAGGCTCTCCTGCGCGAGCGGGCCCGGGCCAAGCGCCCGGACGGCGACCGCCTGTGGTGGACCGGTGAGGCCCTGGAGCAGTCCACCTCGTTCGCCGTCGCGGTGCACCGGGCCATCAGGTATGCCGGGTCGGCGCGCGTCCTTGACCTGGGCTGCTCGGTCGGGGGTGACCTGGTCGAGCTGGCCCGCGTCGCGCCCACGGTCGGGGTCGACAAGGACGAGGCGCGTCTGCTGCTGGCCCGGGCGAACCTCGAGGAGCTCGGCCTGCAGGGCTCACTGGTTCAAGCCGACGTGGCCCGGCTGCAGCCCACGGGTGACGTGTTCGCCGACCCGGCGCGGCGGTTGGGCGGTCGCCGTACCTTTGACCCACGGTCGTACAGCCCGCCGCTGGACACCGTGCTCGGCTGGTCCGGCCTGCGTTCGCTGGGGGTCAAGGTCGCTCCGGGCCTGGACTTCGCCCTCGTGCCGCAGCACCTCGAGGTCGAGGTGGTGTCCCTCGCGGGTGAGGTCAAGGAGGCCGTGCTGTGGGACGGGCAGGCTCGCCGCGGCGCCCACCGCTCGGCGACCGTGCTACCTGCCGGCGGCACGCTCACCGATGACGAGGCGCGCGTCCCCGACGTACGCGCCCCTGGGCCGTGGCTGCTGGAACCGGACGGGGCCGTCGTGCGCGCGCATCTGGTCGCTCAGGTCGCTCAGCAGGTCGGCGGGTGGTTGCTGGACTCCTCCATCGCCTACCTCGCCGCGGAGGTCATGACGCCCACGCCGTGGGGCAAGTGGTTCGAGGTCCTCGAGCACCTGCCCTTTTCGCTCAAGCCCCTGCGCGAGCGGCTGCGCGCCCACGACGCAGGGCCGCTGGTGGTCAAGAAGCGGGGTACGGCCGTGGAGCCGGACGTCCTGCGCCGCCAGCTCAAGCTGAGCGGGGGCACCGAGGTGACAATTGTGCTGACCCGCAGCGCCGGCCGTCAGATCGCCCTGATCGTCCGCCCGCTCGCGCTTTGACCCCGCTCTCGCCGGCGCCTGCGACCGCGGCGCCGGACTCGTCAGCGGCGGAGTCGGCCCAGTAGCTTGGCCGCCCCGCCGGTGACGCCGGTCAGTCCGGACACCGCGGTCGTGAGAGCCGCGCCGCCCGGCAGCCCGGGCACGTCGTTGAGCAGCGGCGCCAGGCGCATGAACGACGGCAGCTGCTGGACGACGAGCCGGCGGGTGAGCAGCAGCTGGCCAAGGTTCTGTCGGCCAGCCGAGGCGTCGAGCAGGTCGGTGGCGCTCCCGCGTACGCCCGTGCCGTCGAAGCGGCCACGGGTCAGCTCGGTCGTCCAGCCGCTGCGGTCGCTGGTGAAGCGCCAGCCCCCCGCCGGGCTGCTCGCGGTCAGGGTGATGTCGATCCCGGCTCTGGCCGACAGCGCGCCAGTTACGTCGAGCAGGGCGGCGAGGCCGCGGTCGAGCAGGTGCCGGCTGGGCGGCGGCGCACCACACGGCGCGAGGTCCATTGCGTGGACGGCCAGCTCGTAGCAGCCGGCATGCACCAGCGTGAGCACCGGCAGCGTCCCCACTGAGGACCGGGAGCGGGCCCGCCCGAGCTCGAGCGGCAGGTCCGAGGTGAACCAGGCGGCGACCGCTGTACGGGAGCGCTCAAGGGCCGCGACGACCTCGGCCGGGGAGGCGTTGCGGTGCCGGGCCAGCAGCGCCTCGTTGTCGGCGTCGGGGTGCGGCTCACCACCCTCGCCGCCGTTGCGGGCGCTGGCCACGACGCCCTCGAGCACCCGATGGTCGTCCCACGCTCCCAGGTGCACGCATGTGTCGGCGCCGGACCAGCCCGGCAGGCGGGACCGCTTGACGAGGACGGTACGGGGATCGCGCGCGACGTCGAGGAAGTCGTCCCAGCACTGCACGACCGCCCGTCCCACGGCCTCGACGTCGGTCTCCGCGATACCGCAGCGGCCTGGGAACGGGACGGCTCCGGCTAGCATCCCGCCATCCTGCCCCGACCCCTCGAGGAGAGCACCTGATGGTCGACGTCGGCGACACCGCCCCGGACTTCGAGCTGCCGGACGGCAACCGCAGGCCCGTGCGGCTCTCGTCCTACCGGGGTCAGAAGAACGTCATCGTGGTGTTCTACCCGCTGGCCTTCACCGGGACCTGCCAAGGCGAGCTGTGCGCGATCCGCGACGAGATCGCGGACTTCAGCGGCGACGATGTGCAGACCCTCGCGATCTCCTGCGACTCCACCGCGGTGCACGCGAAGTGGGCCGCCGAGCAGGGCTACACGTTCCCGCTGCTGGCCGACTTCTGGCCGCACGGCGCGGTCGCGACGTCGTACGGAGTGTTCGACGAGGCCCTCGGGCTGGCGCTGCGGGGGACGTTCATCATCGACAAGCAGGGCGCGGTCGCCTACAAGGTCGTCAACGCGATCCCGGACGCGCGCGACACCGCGGACTACCGCCGGGTGCTCGCCTCGCTTTAGACTCTGGTGCACAGGGGCGCGTAGCTCAGCGGTAGAGCGCCCGCCTTACACGCGGGTGGTCGGCGGTTCGAGACCGTCCGCGCCCACGAGCAGCGGCATTAGCCTCCTGGCATGACCGCCCGCCTCGCCGCCGTGACGGCGGCGATGGACGCGATGTACCCGCCCGCCCTCGCCCAGGAGTGGGACGCGGTCGGCCTGGTGTGCGGTGATCCGGACGCACCGGTCACCCGGGTGCTGCTGGCCGTCGATCCGGTTGCCGTCGTGGCCCAGGAGGCGCTGGCCGGCGGCTTCGACCTGCTCGTGACGCATCACCCGCTGTTTCTGCGTGGGACCTCGACCGTCGCTGCCACCCAGCCGAAGGGCCGGATGGTGCACGAGCTCATCACCGGCGGCTCCGGGCTGTTCGTCGCGCACACCAACGCCGACACGGCGCGGCCCGGAGTCAGCGACGCCCTGGCCGCCCTGTTCGACCTGCGGGACACGGAACCGGTCGTTCCTGTACCGGACGAGCCGCTGGACCTGCTGGTCGTGTTCGTGCCGGTCGGCTCCGCAACCGTGTTGCGGGACGCCCTCACCGCAGCCGGGGCCGGCGAGCTCGGGGACTATGACCGATGCACCTGGACCACGAACGGCTCCGGGACCTTCCGACCGCTCGAGGGTGCGCACCCCGCCCTGGGCGAGCTCGGGCGGCTCGAGCAGGTGCAGGAGGCCAGGATCGAGGTCGTCCTCGCGCGCAGCCGGCGCGACTGCGTCCTGGCCGCTCTGCACCGCACGCATCCCTACGAGGTCCCCGCTTACCACCTGCTCGAGCCGGCCGCGGGTCCAGGCCGGCGCGGCTACGGGCGGGTGGGGGACCTGCCGAACGCCCTGACCGTCGGGGAGCTGACCGCCCTCGCCGCAGAGGTGCTACCGGCGACCGCGACCGGCGTACGCGCCAGCGGGGACCCGGACGCCGTGGTGACGCGGCTGGCGGTCGGCGGTGGCTCGGGTGACGATGCGCTCGGCGCCGCGGCCGCCGGCGGAGCGCAGGCCTTCCTGACCGCCGACCTGCGGCACCATCGGGCTAGCGAGGCGCCCGAGGGACTCGCCCTGCTCGACGCGGCGCACTGGGCGACCGAGTGGCCGTGGCTCCCCGACGCCGCGGCCCGGCTGGCTAGGTTGGTCGACGTCGAGACCGCCGTCTCGAACCGGTGCACCGACCCCTGGACGTTGAGCCGGCCGACCACCTGCTCGAGGAGTCCCCGCGCGTGAAGGCCGACCCGTTCGTCCAGCTCCGCCTGCTGGACCTGCAGGCGCTCGACAGCGGCCTCGACCGGTTGGCGCACCGGCGCCGTACGCTGCCCGAGCTGGCCGAGCTCGCGCGACTGGACGCCGCGATTACCGCCGGCCGGGACGACGTCGTGGAGGCCGAGACCCGGGCCAGCGACCTGGGCCGCCAACAGGACAAGCTCGAGCAGGAGATCGCGGTCGTGCGCGCGCGGCGCCAGCGCGACGAGCAGCGGATGGCCTCCGGCGCGGTGACCCAGAGCAAGCAGCTCGAGGACCTGCAGCACGAGGTGGGCAGCCTGACCAGGCGGCAATCGGAGCTGGAGGACGCCGAGCTGGAGGTCATGGAGCTCGCCGAGGTGGCGCAGACCGCGCTGGACGGGCTGCTGGACACCCGCCGCGACCGTACGGCCGCCCGCGCCCGGGCCGCGGTCGGACGGGACGAGGCGCAGGTCGCCCTCGACAGCGAGGCCGAGCGCGCGCGCATCCAGCGGACCGAGGTCGCCACCGAGATCCCGGCCGACCTGCTCACGCTGTACGACAAGGTCCGGGCGGCCGAAGGTGGCATCGGTGCCGCGCCGATCGAGCGCGGCCGCTGTGGTGGTTGCCGGCTGGACCTGATGAACAACGAGAAGGCCGAGTTCCGGTCGGCGCCGGTCGATCAGGTGCTGCGCCACGAGGAGTGCTCCCGGATCCTGGTGCGTACCGCGGAGTCCGGGCTATGACCCCTGACTCGCGGCGTGATCTGCGTTGACGTGGGCGCAGTCGTGAGGCGGGTGCTGATCGAGGCCGACGGTGGCTCGCGCGGCAACCCCGGGCCGGCCGGGTACGGCTCGGTGGTGCTCGACGCAGTGACCGGCGATGTGCTGGCCGAACGCGCCGAGGGCATCGGCAGGGCCACCAACAACGTCGCGGAGTACCGCGGGCTGATCGCCGGGCTGACTGCAGCGGTTCAGCTGGGTGACGTCGCCGAGGTCGAGGTCCGGATGGACTCCAAGCTCGTCGTGGAGCAGATGAGCGGCCGCTGGCAGGTCAAGCACCCCGACATGAAACCGCTGGCGCAGCAGGCGATGGCGCTGGTCCGCCAGCTGCCGCGGGTGCGCTTCTCCTGGATCCCGCGGGAGCGGAACACCCACGCCGACCGGCTCGCCAACGAGGCCATGGACGCCGCCGCGAAAGGTCTGCTCTGGCGCGCCGCCGGAGACAGCGGGAGGGCTGATGCGGCGGACGCGTTCCTGGCCGCTCAGCCTGGGCCCCCGTCCGCGGGCCGGCCCGACCCGGGGACCGGCGCGCGGCCCGAGCCGGCCGGGACGAAGACGCCCCACCGACTCTCGGGCTGGCAGGACGCGCCGGCTGCGCCAACCACGACGCTGCTGCTCCGGCACGGGCAGACGGCGTTGAGCATCGACAAGCGCTTCTCCGGCCGCGGTGACCAAGAGCTCACCGAGCTCGGCCGGCGCCAGGCGGCAGCGGCGGCGACGCGTCTGGCGGCCAGCGGCGCGAGGGCCGTCGTCGCGAGCCCACTGCGTCGCGCGCAGGAGACCGCAGCGCTCGTGGCCGCGGCGCTCGACGTCGAGGTGCTCACCGAGCCGGGGCTGGCCGAGACCGACTTCGGCGACTGGGAGGGCTACACCTTCGCCGAGGTACGCGGGAAGTGGCCGCGCGAGCTCGACGCCTGGCTGGCCAGCACAGCCGTGGCCCCGCCGTACGGCGAGAGCTTCGATGACACCGCCACCCGCGTGCGGCAGGCCCGGGACCGGGTGCTGCGCGAGCACGGCGGCAACACGGTCGTGCTCGTCAGCCACGTCACCCCGATCAAGACGCTGCTGCGGTTCGCTCTCGACGCGCCGCCGAGTGCGCTCTACCGCATCCACTTGGACCTGGCGTGCCTTTCGGAGATCCAGTGGTACGCCGACGGGCCCGCCGTCGTGCGCTCGCTGAACGACACCGCGCACCTGTCAGAGCAACGGCACGGTGCTGACCAGCAGTAGCGGGACCAGCACCAGGCCGGCCAGTGCGAAGCGGAACCAGGGCACGCGCACCCCTCGGGAACGGCAGCGCTCGGCCCACAGCAGCGTTGCCAGCGAGCCCCACGGCAGGACGAGCGGGCCGAGGTCGACCCCCAGCAACAGGGGGAGCAACTGGTCGTGCGGGACGACGCGTTCCAGGGCCAGGTAGGCCGGCAGGTTGTTGGCGAGGTTCGCGCCGAGTGCCGCCACCGCGGCCGTCTGCAGCGGCGCACCCACCCCGTGCCGCAGCACGTCGTCGAGGAACAGCGGGCCGACGCCCTGCACCACCAGGAACAGCCCCTCGACCAGCAGGACGAGCCGCCACGGTAGGAGCGAGAACCGCAGGAGCGAGCGCCGGCGTAGCAGGCAGGCGAGGACCAGCAGCCCTGCCGCTAGCGAAGCGGCGACCGAGACCGCGACGCCGGCGAGCAGTGTGGGCACGAGCAGCAGGCAGGCGGCGGCGGCCACTGCAAACAGCACCCGGTCCTGCGGTCTCAGGACCGCCGGCACGTCGTACCGCCCCCGCAGGGCGCGTCTCTGCCAGGCGGCGAGCACGACCACCGAGACAAGCACCGCAACGAGGGCAGGCAGGGCGAGCCGTTGTGCGTACGACGTCGTCGTCAGGCCCAGCTTGCCAATCGCGAGCAGGTTCGTGAGGTTGCTGACCGGCAGCAGCAATGAGGCAGTGGCGGCGAGCCACACGGTGACGATGGCGAACGGCAGCGGGGACAAGCGCAGCCGCGCGGCAAGGGCGAGAACGACCGGTGTCACCAATACGGCGGTCGTGTCCAGGCTGAGCACGATGGTGGTGGCGGTACCGAGCAGGACGACGAGGCCGAACAGCACGGGCGTCCGGCCGCGGGCCAGGCGGGCGGCCCGCACAGCTGCGACGTCGAAAACCTGTGCGGCGTCGGCAAGCTCGGCCAGCACGGTCACGGCGACGAGGAACACCAGGACGGGTGCGACCCGCACGGTCACATCGACGGCCCCGGACAGGGGGAGCAGGCCGGTCAGCAGGGTGAGGGTGCCGAGCAGCGCGGCGGCGAGCCACACCGGCGCAGGCTAGCGGTCCCGGCGTACGCTGCTCGCGGGACGAGTCGGCTGGACGGTCGCGGCCCCCGCCAGGGGTCGAGGAAAGTCCGGGCTCCACAGGGCAGGGTGGTCGTTAACAGCGACCCGGGGTGACCCGCGGGAAAGTGCCACAGAGAACAGACCGCCAGGTTCGCGCTGGTAAGGGTGAAACGGTGCGGCAAGAGCGCACCAGCGCCCGGGGTGACCCGGGCGGCTCGGCAAACCCCACCCGGAGCAAGGTCGAGAGGGGCTCTTCGGAGCCCTGCGCAGGCGCTCGAGGGCGGCCCGCCCGATGCCTGCGGGTAGACCGCACGAGGCCACCGGCAACGGTGGTCCTAGATGGATGGCCGTCGCCTGGGGTTCGCTCCGGGTACAGAACCCGGCTTATAGGCCGACTCGTCCCTCACACATGCTCTGACCTGCAGCGTTACTTCTCGACCACCCGGTCGGTCCGCAGGGAGTCCGCAGGAGCACCGAGAACGGCGTCGATCGCCTCTCTCGTCTGGTCCTCGGAGTCCGGCCAGAGGTGCGAGTACGTGTCCAACGTCTCGGCGGCCGTCGCGTGCCCAAGCCGAGCTTGCACGACCTTCACCGACTCGCCATGGCGGATGAGGAGCGAAGCGTAGTAGTGCCGCAGGTCGTGAAACACCGCCCCTGTCAAGCCGGCCCGTTGCGTCGCCGGCCGCCAGACAGCCGCAGAGAACCTGGTCCGGTTGAGCGGGTGCCCCTTCTCCGTCGTAAAGATCAGCCCGCTGTCGGCCACAGGAAATGCCCGAAGATGCTCCGCCAGAGACTCAAGCACGACCTGGGGGAGGGGGAGGACTCGGTAGGAGGCGCGAGTCTTGGGCGGCGCGTGACGGGGTCCCTGCCCCGGCAAGAGCAAGAGCTGCCGGTCAACGGTCAGCGTCCGGCGCAAGAAGTTCACACGGTCCGAGGTCAGTCCAAACGCCTCACCCTGCCGAAGTCCGGTGCCGGCTGCCAGGGTGACCAGGGCGCTGTGCCGCTGAGGAACCGACGCGGCGAGGGACCAGACGGCCGACGTGGCCAAGGGGACGACCTGTACAGGCTCCCGCCTCGGCAACTTGATCCCGTCGCAGGGGGAGGAAGGCAGCTTTCGATCGCGGACGGCTGCCTTGAAGATCGCCGCAACTAGGCCGTGCACCACAGCCACCGTGGCAGGAGCAAGAGCGCGCTGGTCGGTGCTGCCGGTGCTGAGTCGTTTCACCCATGCCTGCACCTCGCCAGGCCGTACGGTCCCTAGTTGCCGAGAGCCGAAGGCAGGGTAGGCGTGCCGCCGCAGCATCGTCTCCACATGCGCCACGGACGACGGCCGGTGCACCTGCCCTTGACGCCACGCTTCGGCGTACTCCATGAAAGTAATCCTGGCGGCGCGCGGGTCCACGTACTGCCCCGTGACAATCGACGCTGTGACCTCGTCGAGCCAGCGCTGGCCGTCTACTTTGCGGTCGAAGTGCTTGGCGTGCTCCTTGCCGGTGTCATCCCGATAACGTGCCCGCCAACTACCGTCATGGCGTTTGGTGATGCTGGCCATGCTTGTTACCACCGCTTCTTACGGGCGGCCTCTGACGACTCGGATGGCGGCGGAGTCGAGGCGGCTTTCGGGGAGGCAGCCACGGCGGCCCTTCGGTGGTACGGCAGGGACCGGAAGTTGAGCTCAGCAACGGTCGGCTTATTGGGCTCGTCGGACCGCAGGCGTTCCCGAATGCCCTCGTCGAGATTCTCAACGGCGGCCCCTAGGTTGCCGAGAAAGTATTGTGCGTCCGTACATGCCTCGGACGCCCACGCGACACTCCGCTCGTCCATCGCTATGAGTTCGGAGAGCTGGGTTAGCTCTTTGAGCACAACTTCCACGCAGGTCACGGCATAGCCACCGACCCTACTGATCTGGCGGTAGGAGTCTGCGATCTGCTTGTCGCTCGCTGCGTGCGCAGGCAACAGCAGGTCCTCGACCTCCAGCTCATAGACCTTCGCGAACGCCACGAGCTCATCGACCGTGATGCGGCGCGGCGGGTCGCCCTGCTCGATCTTGTTCACCGCGGACTGGTTGATGGGACAGCCGGCTGTGGTCATCCTCCGAGCGAGCTCGGCAGCGGACCAACCGCGTCGCTCGCGTTCAAGAGCGACGCGGATTGCGGCATCGGCTTCCGGTCCTCGTGGGCGGCTTGCGTTGATCTTGGGCATCGCGTCCTTCCAAAGAAGACCCGACCTTGACAGTCTTGGGCTGGCTTTGCAAGCGGTTCTCACGAAGGATCGGCGCTACCTACCGAGCAGGGAGCGCCATGAGCGAGAAGTACCTGACGACCGCTGAGGTGGCGAGCTTGTGCCGCACATCGCCCGACACAGTCCGGTACTGGCGGCACGTCGGGAAGGGGCCGGCCTCGTTCAAGGTGGGCCGCCGGGTCCTGTACGACGTGAGCGTCGTCCAGAGCTGGCTCACCGAGCTGCAGACGGGCTAGAGGTGATCGCCGACGCCCGTGAGCAGGCCGAGCGGTGGTGTTCCGCCCTCTGGGGTGACCGGGAGGGCTGGGCCCTGACCGCGGTGGGCCGCTCGCCCCAGATGAGCTCCGGCCGCTTCCGGCACGACCGCCTCGACCACCTCCCCTACTGGTGGCCTGACGACCGGGATCGGTTGCTGAGCGAGCTCCTGCCGCTGGCGGACAGCTGCGATGTGTATGTCGCCCCTCTGCTGCGCAGTGCACCGAACCGGCGCAACGCCGACAGTGAGCCCCTCGACGGTCAGTACGTGTGGCTGGACGCCGACGAGTGGGACGAGGACCGGGAGCGCGTGCTAGCCGTGTACGAGGCCCCCCTGTTGCGGGTGCAGTCGGGAGGGGCACCAGGTCGGATGCACCTGTATCTGGACGTGGGTGAGCTGCGCCCTGGTCACCAGATCGCCCGGATGGCGCAGCTGCTGTCGGAAGACCTTCGTACCGACACCTACGGGGGCGCGAACAAGCTGCTGCGGTTGCCCGGCACCATGAATCACAAGCCTGTCCTGCTAGGTCAGCCGGCCGGTGCCGTCATCCTGCTCCCGTGAGCAAGCTGGAAGCCCTGTTCGAGCGGGCGCAGGAGCCGCTGGACCGGTCGGGCGAGACCTACCGGCTTGCCATGCAGGGCCTAGAGGACGGAGACGACGACCAGACGATCATCGCGTCGGTCTGGGCGGACTCTGGGTCCGTCCAGAAGTACGGCAGCCGGCTCGCCGCTGAGGTCATGCGCATCGTGGACAAGGAGCGCCCACGCCACCAGCACGTCGGCAAGACGTGCGCGCAGGCTTCGTGCGGGCAGATACGGATTGCATCCAACCCGGTTCTCGTGTCGCCCGTTGAGTGGACGCAGCTGTGGGCCGGCAAGGACGAGCCGCCCGAGTACGTGCTGGAGCCCTTCTTGCCGGCTGGGCGCACGACGACCGTGGTCTCACCGCCGAAGCTGGGCAAGAGCCTTCTGGGGTTGGAGATCGCAGCTGCCGTCGCGACTGGCAAGGCCATGTGGGACCGGGAGGTCCAGCAGCGCTGCGTCATGTACCTCGACCAGGAGATGGGCGAGGCGGACCTGCGCGAACGCCTCCGGGACATGGGCTACGGCCCGGACGATGACTTGTCGCGCCTGCACTACTACCTCCATCAGCCTTGGCCGTTGCTCGACACCGAAGCCGGTGGCATGACCTTGCTGAACACCATCCAGGCCTGCGGTGCGGAGGTGCTCATCATCGACACCCAGTCCAAGGTGCTGGAAGGCGACGAGAACGACGCCGGCACGATGACGCGCTTCTTCCGGCACACGCTCGGTCCCCTCAAGGCGAGCGGTATGACTGTGCTGCTCTTCGACCACGTTGGGCGAGAGGCATCCAACGGGCCTCGGGGCAGCAGTCAGAAGCCCGCCGACGTCGATGCGGTCTGGGCCCTGAGCAGCCGCGGGAAGGACGGCCTCACCCTCACGAGGACCCACAACCGCACCCGGCACGGAGAGGACATCCTCTACCTGGATCGCTCCATCGAACCGCTGCGTCACGAGCTGGTGACAACCGAGGCACGTACCGAGGAGATCATTGAGGCCATCAGGCGGAAGATGGACAGCCTCGACCTCAGCCTTGATCTGACGGGCAGGTCGGTGTTGGGGGCAGTCAGGAAGCAGGGCACCAAGGCGCGTGACGAGAACATCCGGGAGGCGTACAAGCGCTACAAGGCGGACTGGGCATAGTGCGTCCCAGCCAGGCCTGACCGAAGCAGCCCATAGTGCGTCCCGGCCGCGTCCCGCTGCGTCCCACAGGCGGGGGGGGCGTCGCATGAGTCCCAGGGTCAAGATGAGCGTGCGTCCCGGACTGCGTCCCCCCCTAGGGGGACGCGGGACGCGCCCCAGACCGATGAGCTGAAGAAGCCCCGCCGCCTGTGGGACGAGACGGCACCGACCCCCGGTGGAAGGCCTGACGAAAGCAGTAGGCAAGGCGTCCTGGGCCCTGCGGCGAGGCCCCGGCATCATGGAGGCCTAATCCGAAAATCCATGGTGATTGGGCAGGCGAAGCTCCCGGCGTAGCGAAGCGGAGCCGGGAAGTGCGTGCTGCTGGTTCAGGCGGCGGGCTGAAGGGTGACGTTGTAGCCGAGCGCTTCCAGCT
>JAABUR0100001435.1_pt1 | contig 42539 bp, 37 predicted proteins | sample 5560091 | NCBI WGS metagenome assembly JAABUR01 (sample SAMN10711879, study PRJNA513375) | rock metagenome | isolation source: Antarctica rocks | place: Antarctica: Victoria Land, University Valley sud | reverse complement strand
ACGCGTACGGCCGTCCCCTGCGCCTTTAGCTCATCGGCCGCCCGCAACACCTCGTGCAAGGTGATGCCGGCGGAAATAACCGTCACCGCGTCGGCCGGGCTGATACGCAGCGTCTCCGAACCACCGATCATAAATTTCGTGTTTGGTTCGTAGAGCACCGGCGTCTTGCCGCGCGTCGTCCTCAGATAGCTAATCCCGTGATGGGCCACCGCGAGCTCGGTCAAGGCTTCGGCGCTGATGGCGTCACCAGGATAGAGGACGACCGCCCCGGGTACGCTCCGGAAGAGGGCGATGTCCTCCAACCCCATCTGAGAAGGGCCATCCGGCCCGATCGAGGCACCGGCGTGCGAGCCGACGAAGGTGATGTTGCCGTCCGAGTACCGGCTCATCCGAATCTGGTCGTGAGCGCGTGTCCAAAACGCGGCGAAGGTCGCCGCGACTGGTTTTTTACCGCGGCGGCTGAGGCCGAGTGAGGCCCCGACGGTGTGCTGCTCGGCGATGTAGGTCTCGATGTAGCGATCGGGATGGGCCTCCCTGAACATCTCTGTCATTGTCGAATTACCGACCTCTGGGTCGAGCACCACCAACGCCGGATCGGCGTCACCAAGTCGCTTGAGGGCATTACCGAAAGCGGTCCGGGTAGCGATTTCCTCCCCAATCGGGTAAGTCCGGGGTGCGGCCGGGGCGGCCGGTTTGACGACTCGCTCCCCCACCTGCGGCGGGGCGGCGGTCTGGCCACGCAACCCCAGGTCGACCTCGCCGAGACCGGCCAGGGCCGCCGACAACCGATCGGCCGGCAACGGCTTGCCGTGCCAGCCCTCCTGATCTTCCCAGAACGGCACGCCCTTACCCTTGACGGTGCTGGCGATGATCATCACCGGTGCCTCCGTCGTCGCCGTCGCCTCAGCCAGTGCCTGTTGCAGCGCCGCCTGGTCGTGGCCGTCGACGGAGACGACCTGCCAGCCGAAGGCTCGGAGGCGGGCAGCGTAGGCATCGACGTCCCGGCCGAACATCGTCTCGCCGCGCTGACCAAGCCGATTCAAGTCAAGCAGGCCGACCAGGCCGCCGAGCTTGGCGACGCCCGCCGCCATGATCGCTTCCCAGTTCGAACCTTCGGCCATTTCCGAATCGCCCAGGAGCACGAAAGTGCGGTAGGGCAGGCCGTCCAGGCGCGCCGCCAGCTGCATGCCGCAGCCGACGGACAGCCCCTGCCCCAGTGAGCCCGTCGCCGCCTCGGCCCACTCGAACACCGGCCGCGGATGGCCCTCTAAGCGGCTGCCGGCTTGGCGGTAGGTCAACAGTTCATCATCACTGATTACCCCGGCCGTCGCGTACAGCGCGTAAAAGAGGGGGGACGCGTGGCCTTTGGAAAAGATCAAGCGGTCGTTGGCCGGATGGGCATACTCATCCAAATCCGCGCGGAACGTCCCGCCAAAGAGAAGGGCCACCAGCAGGTCCGTGGCAGATAGCGACGAAGTCGGGTGGCCGGATTCGGCCTCGGAGGTCATCGTCAGGATACGGTGACGGATGGCGCGGCTGAGGGCCGCCAGCTGCTCGGGTTGGTTAGCCATTTTCACCTCCACGCAGATCACGCAGGCGGTCCATCGCGGTCAGGAGGTCATCGGCCGTGAACAGGTACGAGGTCGAAACCAGCCGAGCGGCTCCGGCCGCCACGATCGCTGCGGCCGTCCGATCAGACACACCGCCGTCGACGCTGATCGGCAGCTCCGGGTACGTCTCATTCAACTGACTGACGATTGATATGATTGAGGGATCGAAAGCCTGGCCGGACTTCCCGGCTTTGACGCCCATCACCAGGACACCGTCAAGTTTGCTCGCATACGGTGTGAGGGCGTCTGGGCCGGTGCCCAGATCAAGGGCGCCGACGATTTCCAAGCCCTGGCCGGCAGCCGACGCAAATTCGGCGAAACCGGGCGCTTCGACGTGGCCGATCAAGCGCTGGTAGCCGGCGGCGCCGGCGGCGGCGAGATACTTGGCCGGATCATTGACCATCAGATGTGCTTCTACGCTCAAATCCTGGAAGGTCGGTATCGTCTCCGCGACCGCAAAGGCGCGGCGCGGCACCAACCCACCGTCCGCCACGTCGATGTGAAGCCAGGTGGTCATATCAGTGACACTGGCGACCTTCTCCCGGACCGCGTCTTCGGTCTCCTCGAAAACACCGGGGATGATTTCGGGAATGACCGTCTCGAGACGATGAATTTCCGCCCGCCGACGCTGATGACGGGGTTCATCGTTCGCGGGCGTTTGCACGAATGTCTCCAGGATGCGCGCTGCTTGATCGAGATCCGTCCAGTCGCCGGACAGCGCCAGGACGTTAGCGTCGTTGTCCGCCCGGGCATGGACGGCTTCTTCCGGCTTGAAGGCAACGGCGGCGCGAATGCCAGCCAGCTTGCCGGCGGCCATCACCATGCCGGCGGCGGAGCGGCAGCTCAAGACACCGAACGATGCCTTGCCTTCACGACGGTCGGCCGTCACATTCGCCGCGACCAGGAGCGCGTACGGCGGATAGTCATCAGACGCTTCCGGTTGCGCATCGCCGACATCGACCGCCTCGTACCCTAAGGCCTCAGCCTGCGGCAGGAGATGCTGTTTCAGACTGTAGCCTCCGTGATCCGAGCCGAAGTAGAGGCATGGTTTGGCATCGTCGCTCATCCTGCCAATCCCTTTCGGTTACCTCGACCGGAAGAGAAGGTTTTTTGGTGGTGGGTTCTGAACATCGTTTCTGTTTCCTTACCTTTTCAGACTACGCGCTGCGCAGACAAAAGAAAACGGCCGCGCAAGGCGGCCGTTTTCGAGATAAAGACGGAAGTCTTACTTCATCGCCCCGATCTTAAAGAGCTTGTTGCCGCAACTCGGGCAAACACCCTGGACCGCCGGGCGGCCGTTCTTCATCGTAACTTCTTTCGGGTCTTTCATATCGACCTTCTTGCGCTCTTTGACGCAGTACGCTTCGACAGCCATATGCATCTCCTTTGTTTAGTTAGTAGAGCTGCCCCGAGTATATGACGCCTGACCACGCCTGGCAAGCGCAATTCAGGTTTTTTTGACGCGCTGCCCACCAGGAATGTCCTCGACGTCCCATCCATGCGCCTTAATCTGGTCCCGGATCTCGTCAGAACGTGCGAAATCCCTAGTATCGCGCGCTTTTTGTCTTTCTCCGAGGAGTCCTTGTATTTCTGGCGGTGTCGCCCGGGTGACCAACTCGAATACGCCCAAAACGGTCTTTACATAGGCAAAGAACGTGAGTGCCTCTCCCCGCTTGGCCTCACTTAATTCATCGTTATCCAGCGCATCATTGATGTTCGTGATCAGGTCGAAAATCACCGCCAGCGCAGCCGGCGTGTTCAAATCGTCGTCCATCGCGGCGGCGAAATCACGTTTGACGACCTCTGTTTCGAAGTAAACAGGATTTGGGTCTGCCGATGCCACCGGCTCGTTAAGGCGTAGCAACAGTTGCTGGATGCGCTCGTAGCTGGCTTTGGCAGCGGTCAGGCTTGGCCAGGTAAAGTTCAGCTTCGAGCGGTAGTGAGCGCTGACGAACATCAGTCGCAAAACACCCGGATCGAAGCCCTTGTCCCGAACGTCATCGAGCGTGTAGAAGTTGTTCTTGGATTTTGCCATCTTGGCGCCGTCGACCAGGAGGTGCTCGGAGTGCAGCCAGTAGTTTGCCAAGGGTTGACCGGTCAGGGCGGTCGACTGGGCAATCTCATTCTCGTGATGCGGAAAGATCAGGTCGACTCCGCCGGTATGGATATCAATCGTATCGCCAAGTTCCGCCCGCGCCATCACCGAACACTCGATGTGCCAGCCGGGACGGCCGTGGCCCCACGGTGAATGCCAGCCCGGCTTATCCGAACGTTCCGCTTTCCAGAGCGCAAAGTCCTGGACGTTATCCTTGTCATACTCGTCCTGATCGATCCGCGACACGGCTCCGAAGCCTTCCGGATCCAGATTGAGCAGCTGGCCATACTTTCCGACTGCCGATTCATTGTATGCGCGAATATCAAAGTAGACGCTGCTGTCGCGTTCGTAGGCGAAACCGAGTTCAATCAGTTTCGCCACGAAAGCAATCATTTGCGGGACGTACTCGGTGGCCACCGTCAGCTTAGTCGCCGGCTCGGCGCCCAAGGACGACAAATCGGCAAAGAACCGTTCCGTAAAGGGTTTGGTGAATTTCCGCATTGCCGCGACGGTGGTGGCTCCGGAATCACGGATAATCTTGTCCTCGACGTCAGTGATGTTCATTACATGACGGACGTCGTACCCATGCCCGTACCGTAACCAGCGCTTGAGAATGTCACCAAACACATAACTCCGTAAATTACCGATCTGGGCCGGAGCGTAAACCGTCGGGCCGCAGGTGTAGAGGCTGACCTTCCCTTTGTCGCGCGGCTCGAACGGTTCCTTTTTTCGATGCAGTGTGTTGAATAGCTGAAGCATGGTACCTGTCATTCTAGAGATTAGCGGGGCTAAGGCTCAGAGCCATCGTTTGAAGAAAATATAGATGTAAACCAGCGTGACCGCGGCGATACTGAGGATGATCGACGCGAAGAAGGTCGTCGTGCCGACAGAAAATGGGAAGTCGACGTTCATCCCAAGAAGCGCTGCGGTGGTGGAAAGCGGCAGGGTCACCAGGGAAACCAGCGTCAGCATCTTCACCAGGTTGTTCGTGCGGTGCTGGATGAACGTTTCGTTGGTATCTTCCAGCGACTCGACGATTTCCTTGTAGTTATCCAGCAGGTCGGCCGTGCGCTCGACCGTGTCCTGGACATCGTCGAAGTAAATCTCCAGGTTATCCGGCAGGAACTTCTTCTTCTTCTCCTCAAGTACGTCGAGCAACGCGCGCTGCGGACGGATGATGCGCCGGAAATTGATGATTTCCAGCTTCAGGTGGGATAACTCCTCCGTGAGCGCTTCCTGGGACTTTTCCTCGAGGATGCGATGTTCGGAGACGTTGATGCGCTCGGCGATGCGGTCCAGCATCGGGAAGGCATTCTCGAACAAACGCGAGATGCTTTCGTAGAGCAGGAAACCAGAACCTTTGCCCATGTACTCGTGGCGGCGCCCAGCGTGTTGACGGATTTCAGTGAACAGCTCGTTAAGTACTTTGAGCCGGCCGGAGTGAATCGTTACGAAGTAATCGGGCCCGACGAAGACGTCGACTTCCTCTTGCACCAGCCGACGGCTGCGCCGATCGAAGAACGGCACATGAAAGATAATGAAGAGGTACCCCGGATAATCCTCGAGCTTCGGGCGCTGCCGCGTCGAACGGACGTCTTCATGATCCAGCGGGTGGAATTTGAACTGACGCTGTAAGTACCGGAAGTCGGCCTCGCCCATGGTGGTGAAGTTGTACCACGTCAGATTACCGTGCTTGATGCGCTGCACGGCGGTACGGGACTGGCGCGCCGGCTCAGCCGGTTGTTGACGGCGGGTAGGGAAAACTGCCATGGCTCCAGTGTACGTGCTGGCCGACGGCTAACAAAACCATGCCCTATCAATGAATCAGGATACTGGAGCCTCGGAAGAATAAAATTGCCGTTACAGGGCTGGCGTTCGGAAGGAAACGCCACAGCCTGAGAGTTAGGATAACCCGATATGGCTACTTCCACAGTGTTGCTTGTAGGCAACATATGTCGCATACTCGTGTTGCCCAAAAGCAACATATCGCCCGTGACCAAACAACCGTCCCCTTCCGTGGCCGAACTCGTATTGTACAAAAAGCTCGGCCGCCGCCTGCAACAGCGCCGCGTTGAACTCGGCTGGTCGCAAAGCGACTTGGCTCGTCGATCAGGTATCGATCGTGTCCACCTATCCTTACTTGAAAACGGACGCAAGCATCCGACACTTTGGACCCTGAAGACACTCGCCAAGCCGCTGCGACTGAAGCTAACCGAGTTAGTGCATGGCCTTTAGCCTTACCAGCTTAAACCCCCAAGCGTCAGCTTGCGGGATGCAGCACCCCGCCGTCGACGGCGGGCAGGTCTTACCTGTATCCGGCTAAACCCCCGGGCGTAAGCCCGCGGGAAGTTTAGTATTTGTTAACGGCCAGCCAAGCCGGCCGTTACTCTGGCAACGCAATCGATGTCCAATCGGCCTGCCCTTCACCGGCTTCGATTTTTCGTTGGTACTGCTTCAACGTGAGGTCGGACAACGGGTGCGTGGCATCTCCACTCAGCGCCGCGGCATAGCCGAGATCCTTGGCGATCCACTCGACGGCAAAGTTGATTGGCTGTGGCCCCGCTGGATAGTCACGCCAAGAGAATTCGGTGGGGATGCCGCCCGGCCGTTCCACTAGTTCCTCACCCACCTGCTGCTCATCGAGTCCCGCCGCCCGGGCTAGCCGCATCGCTTCGCCGAACCCCGCGATATGGATCGCTTGCAGGGTATTCAGCACGAGTTTGTACCGCATCCCGGAGCCCGCCGGGCCGAAGTACTTGACCTCTTTCGTGACCGGCGTGAGGTGCTCCTGAAGTTCGATCAGCTTGGCCTGGTCACCGCCGGCCAGCAATGTCAGTTGACCATTTTCCGCCCCGATCCGACCACCGGTCATCGGCATGTCGAAAAACGACAGGCCCCGTGACCGACATAGTCCGGCCAACTCATCGGTCCAGGCCACCGAGATGGTAGCGCAAGTGATCAATGAGTCGGGAACGGGGTCCACGGCCAAGATCCCGTCATCGCCCGTCCAGACCATTCGGGACGATTCGTCGTTGGCGGTTACCTCGAAGACGATGTCTGCGTGGGCGGCCACCTCCTGCGGCGTCGCACTGGCCTTGGCGCCGTCAACCACCAGGGGTTCCAAACGCTCCGCCGTACGGTTCCAGACATGTACCGGGTGACCAGCCTTCAAAAAGTTCCGGGCGATGCCGGCTCCCATGATCCCCGTCCCCACCACGCCGATCGTACGCTTTGCCATCAGTACTCCCGCCGTCCGTCAAGGGCGCGGGCCAAGGTCAGCTCGTCGGCATACTCCACATCGCCGCCCATCGGTAATCCGCTCGCCAGCCGGGTCACTTTCGACGCCAGTGGCTGGATTAGTCGTTGGATATACATCGCCGTCGCCTCTCCCTCGAGGTTCGGGTTAGTGGCCACGATCACTTCGGTAACGTCATGGTCGCGGAGACGTGTGATCAGTTCGGCGATTTTCAATTGCTCCGGGCCGATTCCCTCCATCGGGGCGATCGCGCCGTGCAAGACGTGGTAGAGCCCCTTGAAAACCCCGGCGCGCTCGACCGCCACGATGTCGAGCGGATCTTCGACCACGCAAATGACCGTGCGGTCCCGATCACTGCTGGAGCAGACTGCACAGCGTTCTTGTTCGGAAAAGTTATAGCAGACCTCGCAGTGACGAAGGCCGGCTTTGAGCTCGAGCAGCGCCCGTCCGAGCCCCTCGGTGTCATGATCCGGCGCCTTGATCAGGTAGAAAGCGAGGCGCGAGGCACTTTTCGGTCCGATGCCCGGTAGTTTCTCCAGCTCGCTGATCAATCGCTCGACCGATGACGGGATGATACGCATGGGTCTAGTATAACGTGTAGATGGATATCAACGCCTACAATCGAAGCCACGTAGAGCGCGCCCTCTCTGGTGACTATCAGCGTCACGGTGACCCGGCCGACGCGGACTGTGTGGTCGCGGCGGCGTTCGGCTACCGTCAAGACGGTACCCCCGGCCGCAGTAACGAGCAGTTGGCCAGCTTCATCGCGACGCGCTTTCCCGCCCTACCGAAGATTCTGCAGTTCGAGATTGCAGACGCCCTAGGTGACCCGAAAGCAATCCGCATCTCCGCCCCCGCCGAAGCGGCACGGCTCGACACGCCCGATCTGATCGCCCAAGCAAAAACGGTGATGGACCAACACGGGTGGCGCACTGCCATCGTGGTCGCTCACCCGCATCACGTACCCTGGGTGGATTTTTTGTCCCAGCAAGCCGGCATCGAGACGATTACCCCCGATGGATTACAGGTCGTCGGTTTCGAACCTGAGTCCGCCCAGTACTGGACGCGCAACAAGGAGGCCTGGCAGAAGGAAGTCAGGCTACGGCATGACGCCGGTAACCCGCGCGAAATCCAGGAATAATCACCTCTCTGACAGTACGCGACGTATGCCGCGGAAGCGATCCGGTGAAATTAGGAATGCTTCCAGCACTTCTTCGCAGACCCCACCATTGGTCGCATGGATAATCATTCCTTCGGAGCTGACGATTCCCACGTGACCGACTGATTCACCATCCGATGCTACCCAATTATGCCGATAACCAGTGCGAAAAATCAGGTCACCGAGTCGGCGCTCTTCAAAAGCCACCGGATAACCGGTTTCGCGTTGGTCTACGGAATGCCGGGGCAGCTCGACGTCAAATTGCCTAAAAATCCACTGGGTGAAGCTAGAGCAGTCGAAGTAAAGCGGGGCTTCCGTAGAATCTATGCCCAGCTTGAACCGGGCACGGTCTTGGGCTCGTGCCACATCCAGGAGAGCCTGATGCCTCTCACATGCCGGGAAGTCCCAGTCCTCCGGCGATCGACTGCATTTTCTGCGCCGCCACCTGCTGTGACTGATTGATCGCCTGGGTAATACAGCTTTTCAGCGCCTTCTCTAACTCCTGCTTCTTATCAGCCGAGAGCAGCGTCGGGTCGATCGTAATCTCCTCGAGCTTTTGCTCACCGGTAAAGACGACTTTGACTTGCCCGTCGAGTTCGGTCGCCTCGATCAGCGTGTCGCGCAGCTCCTTCTGGATTCCCTGGGCCTGCTTCCGGAAGTCGTTCAGTTGCTTTGCTTGCTTGATTTTGTCGAATGCCATGATAAATCCTTTCTGTTACCTGACCAGTATACGTAATTGTCATTCGGCGTGCAGGGAGAAATCCAGCAACCCGGAATGACCAACCGGCCCACCGGTAGCCGGAATCGTGGTTTTGAGGGATGGCTGTTGGGAAGGGTCCCCGCTTTCGCGGGGATGACGAGAGGTGTACAGAAACAACGGCAAGCCGAAGTCAGCTCGTCTCGGCGACACGCGCCGAGTAGCGACCGCGAAAAAGGTTCCAACGAATTTGGCCAAGGTCCCATAGCGTCCTAACCGAAGAACTGTACGGCCGGAGCGTACTGCCCGGCGTGTCGTACCAGTTGACGGGAACTTCTTGAATCTTGAAGCTGCTGGCCTTGGCAATCACCAGCAGTTCCATGTCGAAGGAAAAACGTTCCATCGTCAGTTGCGCAGCGATCGTCCGTGCCGCCATGCGCTGGAAGAGTTTGAAGCCACACTGGGTATCCTTCACTCCCGGCAAGATCAAGAGACGGATCAGAAGATTTCCGGCGCGCGAGACAGCGACCCGGTACCAGGGTTGCTTGATCTTGATCAAATCCCGCTCCAGGTAGCGCGAGCCGATTACCACGGGAGTGCCGCCCTCGGCGACCGGCAGCAACTTCTCTACCTCGGTGACGTGAGTGGAGTTGTCAGCGTCCATGAAGAGGATGAAGTCGCCGTTCGCCTGCAGTAACCCCTCACGCACCGCCGCCCCCTTGCCACGGTTCGCCTCGAAACCGATGATCTGCGGCGGCATAGCAGCACCCGGCATGCCGCGAACGGTTTCCGCCGTGCCGTCGCTCGACCCGTCATCGACGACGATCACCTCGGCGTCGATCCCGGACAACTCGATATATTCGGAAATCGCCGCCAGCGTCGCCGGCAAACGACGCGCCTCGTTGTACGCCGGAATGACGATCGACAGCTTCACCGCGCCATTTTACCGATTATCGGCGCGCCTGGCTACGGCAGGAACCGGTCGAGCTCGCCAGCAAAATAGCGTTGCACGAAGGGCAGACTGGCGCTGCCGCCCTGCCGCTCCAGCAGAGCGATCGCTTCCGGCTCTGCGTAAAAGTCTGCCTGAGCCACTTCAGAACGTTGCAACGTCAGTACCGGGTCGTCTAGTTGCCCCACGTAGTTATAGAAGAAACGGCTTTGCGTCGGTATCTGATTGAATGTCTTTCCGACAAAGGCCAATTGCACATCGAATCCCGGTTCTTCGGTTAGTTCCATGTGCGCCGCCTCTTCCGGCGTCATGCCGGTCGGGATATGCCCCGCGGCCGTAATCGTCCAGAAGCCCGGATGATGGCTTTTTGTCAGCGCTCGCTGCTGCAACAACACCCGGCGGTTACTATCGACGATCAAGATACCGACTTCACGGTGATACTTGGTCGGATCGGTATTGGCGACTTTGATCGGGACGGTGCCGATCACCTGGTCGTTCTCGTCGACGAGATCGAGGATTTCCTCGGATTAGCCGCTATCAGGCAGTTAGATTAGCGGTGTTGAAGCCGACCGTCCGTGCCGTCGCTGAGAAACCTGCCGGGAGACTCGAGTCCTCGTCTTACTCGCACCGGAAAGGCAGGTTAACCACCCCATGCTTCTAGCCAAAGCAACCATATTTCTGCGAATCAGCGAGGAAGGCGGCGACGGCTGGGTTCTCACGTCGTTCGCACGAGGGAATCACGGCGCGCTCCGGGCCAGGTCGGTAAACTTCTGCTGGTCGGCGGAGAAGAAAAGGTCGGCTTCCCCGGTCGGACCGTTGCGATGCTTCTTGATCAGGATTTCCGCGATATTCTTCTTATCGGTGTCCCGGTTGTACATTTCGTCACGGTAGATGAACATCACGACGTCAGCGTCTTGCTCGATCGAGCCTGATTCCCGCAGGTCGGAGAGCTGAGGGGTGTTGCCGGGCCGGCTTTCGACTGCACGGGACAGCTGGGACAGCGCCAGCACCGGCACCTTCAGCTCGCGGGCCAAGGCCTTGAGAGAGCGGGAAATTTGAGAAATCTCTTGAACCCGATTATCCGGGTTACTCTTGCCGCTGGCATTCTCCATCAACTGGAGATAGTCGACGATCAGCAGGTCGAGCCCGCCCTCTGCCTGCAGACGCCGCGCCCGAGCACGCATCTCCATGATCGAAATCGAGGGATTGTCATCGACGAAAATCTTCGCGCCGGCGAGCGTGTCCATCGCGCCGGCGAGCTTCGGGAAGTCGGCCTCCGCGAGATTTCCGGTACGTAGCTTCCAGGAGTCGACACCGGCCTCGAGGGAAAGCAGTCGATCGACGAGCTGCTCCTTGCTCATCTCGAGCGAAAAGATACCGACGGAGACGCGGCTTTTGACGGCGGCATTACGCGCGATGTTCAGCGCCAGGGCGGTCTTACCCATCGAGGGGCGGGCGGCCAGGATGACGAGGTCGGACGGCTGCAGGCCGGCCAGCTTGGCATCGAGCGAGGCGAAGCCGGTCGGCACGCCACGCAGCTTCCCCTTGTCCTTGTGCAGCTCGTCGATGCGGTCGAAAGAGGCGGACAGGACGTCGCGCAGCGCTGAGAAGGCAGAATCGTTGTAGGCTTTCGCCACCTGAAAAAGCCGTTTTTCCGCCGAGTCGACGATATTAACGACGTCGTCGCTCTCCTTCAGGGCGAGGTCGGAAATCTCGCGGGAAGCGCTGATCAAGCGACGAAGCGTCGCTTTTTTGCCAACGATCTCCACATAGGTGCCGAAGTTCGCGGTGGTGGGGACGCTGCCAGCCAGTTCGGCCAAATAGGCCGCCCCGCCGACCGTATCGATTTGCTTCGCCTCGTCAAGCTTGTTGGCGACGGTCAGGACGTCGATCGGCTCCGATGCTTCATACAAGCTAAGCATCGAAGTATAGATCAGACCGTGCTGCTTGCGATAAAAGTCAGCCGCCGCTAACTGGTCGGTGATCGTTTCGAGCAGACTGCCTTCGAGCAGGATCGCCCCGAGCACGGAGGCTTCCGCTTCGATGTTCTGCGGGGGCACGAGTGCTTCAGCCATCGGATCGCCTACTCACTGAAACCGATCGGAAAGGAGCCCTTGACCAATCAGCGAAGTGGCCGGTACGTTCTTGCTTTCCCGTAGAAAGGAGAAACACTCCTGACATTTTTGGCTGCCCGTGACCAAGCGAGTTGCGGAAACAGGGGCGGTGAGTCGTCATTCGACCTTCGCTCCTTCGAAGACGGCCAGGGCGTCATCAAAAATATCGCGCGTCTCGGCGTCTGCGATCGTCAGCCGAAGGGTCACCGAGCGACCGAGCGTTTCCGCGCAAATCGCCTGGACCTTCTGCTTCGATTTGGCATCCTGAAGTTTTTTGAGAAAGAAATCGGATTGCACGGCGAGCTTGAATTCCTGGTGGTCCAGGGCGAGGGGTCGCGTCTTTTGGAGGCACACTGATAAGGAGTACTCCGTCTTCGTCCGACGCAGCAGTTCTTCCCAGAGACCAGCCGCCTCGGTAATCGGCGTTTTCGGCGTATCGGGTGCGCTGGGCACGTCCTGGGCGGCCGTCGCCGTACTCGCTACCGACGCGCTCGCCTGCCCAGGCGAATCCTCAGTCGGCGCCAAGACCGGGGTTGCCGCGGGGCGCGGGGTTGCAGCCGGCGGTGAAGCCGGAGACTTCGATTGGGCCAAGGACCTGGATGTCAGCGGGGATGCAACGGGCGGCGGAGTTACCGAGGACGACGTTGGAGCAGACGCCTTCACGGAAGCGGCTTTCACCCCTGGCGTCTCGGTCACGTGCTTGGTTGCCAGGGAGCTAGTCACCGCGGCGACCGGATCGCCAGGTCGTGTCTGATCGTCACCCAGCAGTTCGAGAATAGTCAGTTCCAGCGTCAGTTCCGGCAGGTGCTCGCTGGTACTATCGGCCGCCTCGACCAACCGGCGGATCGTCAGGGCCAGCATTTTCAGATTCCAGTCAGCGGCCAGCGCCTTCACTTCATCCGGCGCGGTAAGCCCCGCACGGGCCAAGAGGATACTCCGCAGGTAGGTAATCAACCCTTCCCGCAGGACGGCCGAGTCGATGCCTTGTTCGCCCGCCTGCTGAAGGAGCGTCAGGGCCACGGTACGATCGCGAGCCACCAGGGCGCGTTCCAGTTTGCCAATCAAGACGGAATCGGCCAGTCCTAACACTTGCCGGATGTGCTCGGCGGTGATGTCCGTCTCCGCCCCACTCATTACCACGTCAAGGATGGACAAGGCGTCCCGAAAGGAGCCGCGCGCCGCGGCGGCGATCAGTTCCGCCGCTGGCAGCGCCAGGGTCCGCTCCTCAGCGGTGGCGATTTTCACCAGATAGGCTGCCAGTACCGTCGTGGTGGCCGGACGAAAATCGAAGCGCTGGCAGCGCGAGATGATCGTCTGCGGTACCTTGTGCGGTTCGGTCGTCGCCAGGATGAAGACGGCATGAGCCGGGGGCTCTTCGAGCGTCTTTAACAGAGCGTTGAAGGCTTCCTTGGTCAACATGTGGACCTCGTCTATGATGTACACTTTGCGTTTGGCGGCACCTGGCGCGAAACGGACCTTATCGCGCAGTTCACGGATCTCGTCGATACCGCGGTTGCTGGCGGCGTCGATCTCCAGCACGTCCATCACCGTACCGGCAGCGATCCCCCGACACATCTCACACGTCGCATCGGGCTCACCCTCTTTGGGTTTCTGGCAATTGATCCCCTTGGCCAGCAAACGAGCGGTCGTCGTCTTGCCGGTGCCACGCGAGCCGGTGAAGAGGTAGGCATGAGCCACTTTGTCCGAAGCGATCGCCGCCTTTAGGGTGGCGCTGATCGGCGCTTGTCCAAGCAGGTCCGTAAAACTTTGCGGGCGGTATTTTTGGTAAAGCGCCTGATGGGCCATGGGTTCGAATCTATCCTTTCTGAGTGGTGGTGCGTGCGGAAAAAAGAAATCACCGCGGCGACTCTCTCCACTATAGAAGCGGGTCACTCCCCTGACTAGCGATCGAGGGCGCGGATGAAAAATACTGTCTTACATGACTCACGTTAACCAACGGACTATACATAATGGATGCCTGGTTAAAGATTTATTGTCCACTTCCTGCCCCCATACTTGTCCCCCTCTCGAGCAGGCAACAATGCATTACTAGGTCAATATGAAATAGTATACAAAAGTATACTATGCGTGTCAAGCGGCTTTTGAGCTACTCGCGACGATATTCGCAGATGTAGGTGACGCCTTTTTGCGTCTGCGGGGTGCTGACGCGGATCTTCGTACTGCCCGGAATCTGGACCTGGTCCTTTCCTCGCAGCACGTGGTCCTGGACGGTGTGACCGTCTTCATCCAGTTCTTTGATGTGCAGTTCGCCTCCACCTTCAAGTTCGTCGAGGGTAATCAGCTCGCCGCGGGCGTCTGCCTCGATCTCGGCCTCGAAGCCGGGCAGCACGTGCCCGTAGGTCATCTCGATCCCGTCCTTGGTCGTCGTCACCCAGCTGATCAGGTCGTGGCCATCCGGAAAGTAATCGTTGTCCGGCGGTTCGGACACTAATTTTCCAAGGTCAGGCACGTTTTCCGGAGTGGCCATGTCCGCCTTACGCTGCCGACTCTTCCGGGTCACCGACCGCTTCGTTCGAGACCTCCTCGACTTCAGCCATGTCGACCTCGGCGGCTTCGTCCTCCGGGCTCTCAACCGGTTCGCCGTCCTTCGGCGCGACGATCAGGTTGTCGACCGCTGCCCATTCAGGGTCCTGGTCTTCCGGTAAGATGATCGAAATCTGGTCCCCGGCCTGGGCCTTGAAGTAGGTCACCGAGGCCAAGAGGACGCCGTAGGCCTTCCCGCCGGCCAGGACCTTGAACTGGTTGCCTTCCTGGGTCAATGTACCGATCTGCTTGCGACGGGCCGTCGGGCCGATCTGCTTGTAGATGTAGGAGCCGTCGTCGGTGATCGTGAGCTTCAAGACATCCCCGGCCACCAGTTTCGATTTGGAGGCGTAGTTCGCCGGCACGGGGTACTTGCGCTCGTCGGGACCGGCCATGTCCTTGCCGTCGAAGACGCCTTCGACGATCCGACCGCCCTCGGCGACCTTGCCGACGGAGGTGGCTTGCTTGGTGTAGTCCGGACCGAATTTCATGCCGGTCAGCTCGGCCAGCAGCTGCTTGGCGGAGCGCAGGTTGCCTTCAGCGGATTCCAGCATCTGGCGGACGACTTCGAGTTGGGCGTTTTGACTCATGGTGTTCCTTTGGTGTTTGAGGGAATCTTTTAGATCGCCCCTCAAAATTGTATCAGTTTGTGTAAAAGCATTTCAGTATAGCTATAAACGAGCGGCTTGTCAAGCCTTGGGGGTGATGACGCAAATCATACCGGCTCCTCACCGCCCTCGACTCCCAGCTCGCGCTCAAGACGATCCAGCTCCCCTTCAATTTCTTCCGGCGTAAACTCTAGCTTAGTAAGGTCATCCAGATACTCGGCGACGCGCGGGAATAATTCGCGCATAAACCTAACGTTCCCCATCTCTCCTAGCTCCCTACTTTCCAGGATGTCACGCGCCGCCGAGATTAATTTTCTCGCTACTTCGCGTCCTTCGGGCTGATCCAAATCCATGTCGACTAGCCACTGATCATTGACCACTTTATGCAAAGCTTCGGCGGGCCCTCCCGGCCTTCCGAGGGATGAACTTTTATTTCCGCCGGCTTTGCTCGTCGCCCGACGCCCCACCAGGGCTGCTTGCAGTTCGTCCAGGTCTTCCCTGATCGCTTCCGGCGGGTCGCTTTCCCCCAAGCGACCCCAGACGTATCGCGCGGCATCACTGTCTTGTCCGTCCTTCAGGTTGCTTAAGGCAGCACGTGCTTCCTCGGTGATAAGATACTGTTCGTCGTGCAAATACTCTGCGATTTCCGGCCCGCTCATCCCTCGCTCGAGCGCTTCGCGAGCCGCCTCGGTCATCGCCTTTCTCGTGAAAAGCGGGTACTTCCCTTGTAAATCATCGCCTTCGCTGAAGCGGCCGACCATTTCTTTGACATCGGCTTCCCGGGGAGCCCTTTCGTCGCGGTGCACTTTATCCGGTTCATTCATTACTCGAACTCCCGACCTTGTTCGTTCTTGAACGACCCTAACAGGACACACAGGAGGTAGGCCTCGGGATCACCGGAATCCTCGAACTGTGCGACGCGACCGTGGACAAGGCCGGCACGACTCTCCGCTTCAGAGAAGTCGAGGTTCGGCAGCTTGACCGTTCTTTCGGTCTGACCGGCCAGTAACCTCTCTGCTGCCCGCTTCGCGCAGGGTGTCTGTAGACCCTGCTTGATCCGGGTACCGCCAGCCAGTGACGCCGAGTCGGTCGGAAAATCGGCGACGATCGTAATGCCACCTTCGACCTGTGCGATACGCGCCCGGACCGTCGGCACGCCTTCACGCTCGGCGTAGTGCCTGCCGATTGACTCGCCTGGTGGTGGTCCGGCCATAGGTTGTTACTTCAGCCAATCTGGCAGTTTCTGCCGTATTACAAGTTGCTCCGCATGCGGATTTCGTAGTCGACCAGCTTCCGATCACGCCCGAACTTGAGGCGTGAGAGCTGGCGGATCGCGGCGGACACTTCTTTCTCCTCGTCGGAAATCTGCTCCGGTGTGTACGTCTTCATGTTGAAGGCACGGCCAGTGACGCCGTCGATGATCAGCTTGGTGTAGGCATTCGCCTTACCGAGGTTGATCAGGTCGTGGCCGTCGAAGACCGGCTCAAATTGCTTCTCGAGGTATTCGGCGTCATCCGCCCCCACCCCGAAGCTGACGGCGGTGCCGACGTTGCCGAAGACGGCGTCGCGCACCTTTTCTTCGAGTTGCGCGATGTACTGATGGGCGATGATCAGGTTCAAGCGGTACTTCCGCGCCTCGGAGAGGATCGACTGGATCGACTCCTCGTTGGTGAGGTTTTGGAACTCGTCGACGTAGAGGTAGAAGTCCTTCCGGTCGTCCTCGCGCGGGATGTCGACACGGCTCATCGCGCCCATCTGGATCTTCGAGACGGCGATCATGCCGAGCAGCGACGAGTTCATCTCGCCGGTCTTGCCTTTGGAAAGGTTCATGATCAGGATCTTCCCCTCGTCCATCACCTGGCGGACGTCGAAGGCGGATTTCGGTTGGCCGATGATGTTGCGCATCATCTCGTTGGTGATGAAGCGCCCGAACTTCGAGATGAAGTAGCCGAGCATCTCCGACTTATGGAAATCGTTGGTCTGGGCCATTTCACGCTCCCAAAACGACTTGACGACCGGATCCTTCACCTTGGCGATCTTGGCAGCGGCGAAGTCGCGTTCGGAGAAGAGCCGTGGCAGGTCGAAGAGAACTGCGCCCGTTTCTTCGTCTTCCATCAGGGTCAGGACGCCGTTCCGTGTCCAGTGCTCGAACTTCGGGCCGATCATCTCGTCGCCGAAGAGCTTATAGAAAATTCCGACGGTCTCCTGGACGACGAAGTCTTTCTGCTCCGGTGATTTGTAGTCGAGCATGTTGAAGGCCATCGGCCGGGCGACGTCGCCCGGGTCGAAGTAGATGACATCTTCGGCGCGCTCGCGCGGTACCTTGGTGAGGACTTCCTCGGCCAAATCCCCGTGCGGGTCGATCACGGCCACACCTTTGCCGTCACGGATGTCCTGGATAATCATGTTCTTAAGAAGCGTCGACTTACCCATGCCGGTCTTACCGACCGTGTACATGTGGCGGCGGCGATCCTCATCCTTGACGTGGACGTCGGTGTTTTGGCCGCGGTACTGGTTGTAGCCGAGTAAGATGCCGGCCGTCGGCATGTTGGACGGCGGTGGGGCGGTCTTGGCGCCCAGCCAGCGCACGTGCGGCGTCTCGATGTCCTTGGTCGGGGGGTGCCAGAGGCTCGCCAGCTCTTCGGCGTTCAGGATGATTTTCTTGCCGGCGCCTTCGAGCTCACGGAAGATGTAGCGCGTCACCAGTTTCGCCTGGCTCTGCACCGGGCCGATCACCTGCTTGAAACCGTTCAGATCGGGTGAGCCGAAGGGCACGAACGACGAAGTGATACCGCGCAGGTTGGCATCCGCCAGGCCACGGTCCGGAGACGCCGTGACGATGCGGATGACGACTTCGAAACCGACCTTGGACGACTTGGTCTCGATTTTTTCGACGAATTCTTCCTGCGCTTGGGTGAGCTTCTTCCCCTCATCGGGCCTGCCGCCGTTTTCTTTCTTGGGATCAGCGACGGCCGCGGTCATCAGTTCACCACCGAATTTGAAGAGACCGCCCAAGACTTTCCCGCTGCTCGAGCCCTTCTTGCCCTGGGCGTACTCGCGTGCCATCGCCTGGCCCTTGGCTCGCCAGCGGTTGCCGGCCGGTGCGATCATGATCTGGACGGCCGCGCCTTCATCGCCAGAAATCTTCGACAGCGCATTGACGACACCGGCCATCGGGTCGGCCTCGAAATCATTGTAGGTTCGAATCGGGTAGAAATTTTTCTTGTTCAGCCCGAGCGAGACGGTCGAGACGTACCCTTCCTTGGAGAAAATGTTGTAGAGCGGGACCGGGGTGATCTCAGCGTCGGGATAGTAGGCGTGGATCTGCTTCTCGACCAACCCCTGTAGGTGCAGGGGCACGGCGACGAACCAGCCGATCGCGCCCTGGTAGGCGGCGATTTCGAAAGAAATGGAATCCTGTTCGAAGATCGACGAGGTCAAGCCGCCGCGGTAAATCGAGTGCAGCGCCGAAAATAGTTGCTCTGTCAGGGCTACCTGGGCCTTGAGGTCGGCTTCTTTCTCGCCATCCTTGGCACGATGGCGCGGGATGCGGATTTCAAGCAAGACACGCTCAAGCTTCTTGACGATATCCTTGTCCTTCTTCGTCAACGTCTCAAGGACGTTGGCCGGTCGTGGGACGAGGTTGGCAGCCATCAGGCCTCCTCCTTATAGAGCGGGTGGCCCGGCAGGTTTTCTTGGGCGGTATTGATGCCCATCACTTGCCCGCCGGCATCGTGCGCTTTCTGCGCTGCTTGCAGCGTTTCGATCGCGTCATGTAGCGGACCTGCGTCGATCGCATTATTACGTTCGATCTTCGCCGGCAAGGTTACCTCGACCGGTTTTTCTTCCGCGCGCTCCTGGTCGTGTTGGGGTATCGGCTGGATCTGGGCCTGGGCCTGTGATTCCCGAGCACGAAGCTTGTCAACGATTTCCGCCGTCATCTCGGCCTTCTTCTCCGGCTGATCTTCCAGAGGCGTTTCCGGAGGCGTTTCCGCCGGTGCCGTCTCTACGGCGCTCCCCCCTTCGAGGCCGCGCTCACCACCGACCGAACGGCGCGGGGTGGGGCGGGCTGACAGTTTACGGAGCATCTCTTCGAGTTCATCCGGGGTTGGGGCGGGCCGGCGACCAGAGCGGGGCGGCGGCGCTCCGTCGGAGGACGGAGCAGCAGACCCGGGTCGCGGCGGCAGCGGTGGAGGTGAAGCAGTCGCGTTCGGAGTGGGCGTAGGTGGCGTTGCGGGAGAAACCGTCGGCGCCGGAGCGGCCGGCGCGGGAGAAGTGGCGCGTTGCTGCCGGACGTGCTGGCGCATGTTCTGCAGGGCGGCGCTCGCTAAATCGTTACGATCACTCAGCTCTTGCAAGCGGGGTCGGGACGGCCGGATCGGCGGCAGGGGGTCTTCGTCGGTCGCCGAACCCGGGGCGCGCGCCGGTGACACGGGGGCCGCTGGACGAGCTGGCGTAGTCTCCGGCCGCGGACCTGCGGCCGGCGGCGGAGCAGGGAGTGGACCAGCCGTGCCGGCGGAGGGTTCTGGGGTGGCCGCTTGAGCAGCGTAGGCGGCTTGGCGCGACACCTCTTGCCTGGCACGGAGTACCTGTAGCTTCGACTCTTCGGCGCTGTCCAGCGCCGCTTCCTTGGCCTGCGCCGCCTGCGAGAGATCCTGGGCACGCGAACGCTGCTGGTCGTCGGCCTGTTGCTCGGTCGGCCGCACGCTATCGTCGCCGAAGAGAGCCGACAGGTGCTTGGCCTGCGCGTCCTTGATCGAATCTTTGCTTTGCTTGTTCATAGGCGTGGCTAAACGTTCTCAGAGTTGAGAAATTATAGCATGATTACCGTTAAAAGTCAACACCCCAGCGCGAGATGCCTAGCGACTGCCCTCGGCCTGAAACCTGGCAGCCATCAAAAAGCCGGTTCAGCGCGGGTAGTAGGTCCGTTTGCCGCCCGCGTCAACGGTGTAGTAGTAGGGACCGTTCGGCGGCGTATCGCTGCCCTCCCCGCTGGTCGCCCCGGGCGGAATGGTCGCCCCCGACTGTTCGCCGCCCGTGACGCCACGCTCCTGGTTCTGGCTTTGCCCTTTCTGGAAAAACTCCCGCACACCGCCACCGAGTCCCCGCACGCAGGCACAGCCAGAGACGACATTGGCGGGCTGGTTGAAGTTCTCGACTGGCAACGGATCTACCAGACGATGCATCGCCGCATTCCAGATCGGCGCCGCACCTTGCACCCCGGAAATGCCCTCCATCGGTCGGCCGTCGCTATTGCCGACCCAGACGCCCACCACCAGGTTCGGCGTATACCCGACCGTCCAGTTATCCTTGAAGTCATTAGTCGTGCCGGTCTTGGCGGCAGCCGGACGGCTGCCGAAGTTAAGCGGCGAATTGGCGCCGAAGTCGAGGGTGCGCGCCGTGTTGTCACTCAGGATGTTGGTCATGATGAAGGCGATACTGGGATCGAGCACCGGCTTCGGGGCCACCTTCCTTTCATAGAGAGGTTTGCCCTGATGATCCAGCACCCGCGTCACGGAGGCACGACCAGGGCTGACACCGCCGTTGGCGATCACGCCGTAGGCGCTGGTCATGTCGAGTAGCTTCACCTCGCCACCGCCCAGCACCAAGCTGAGCCCGTAACGATCGGGGTCATTGAGCGTGGTAATCCCCATCTCGTGAGCCAGGTCGAGCGATGGTTTGGTACCGACCTTATCGAGGAGCTCGACCGAGGGAACGTTCAGCGAGTTAGCCAGGGCGTAGCGCATCGTCACGTTACCCTTGTAGGTGCCGTCGTAGTTGCGCGGCGCATAGGTGTTATAGAAGGTCGTCGGCCGGTCGTGCAGGACCGTGTTGGCCCCCAGGCCGCTCTTGAGAGCGGCCAGATAGATGAACGGTTTGAAGGACGAGCCTGGTTGGCGGTCGGCCGTCGTAACGTTAACTTTCCCGCCGATCGTGTCGTTCGCGAAGTCGACCGAACCCACCATCGCCAGGATCTCGCCGTTCTTCGGGTCAGCCGCCACCAGGGCGCCGTTGGTCGCCCCATAGCGTGCCACCTCGGCGACACCGGCCCTGACCGTTTCTTCGGCCGCGGTCTGCTTGTTGAGGTCAAGCGTGGTGTAGACCTTCAGACCGCCCTGGTCGACGACGTCATCGCCGTAGAGCTTGGCCAACTGCTGCTTGACGTAAAAGACGAAGTGCGGCGCGTGCAGGACCTGTTCCTGTTTGGTATACGCCAGCGGTTCGGCATACGCCGCCTCCGCCTGCTCCTTAGTGATATAGCTAAGCTTGACCATGCGGTCGAGGACGTACTTTTGGCGTTGCTTGGCGCGTTCCGGATTGTCACCAAGCGGCGAGTAGAGCGTCGGTGCACTCGGCAGCCCCGCCAACATCGTCGCTTGAGCTAAGTCGAGTTGATTCAAGTCCTTACCAAAGTAGGTCCGGGCGGCATCGGCTACCCCGTAGCTTTGCTGGCCATAGTAGACCTCGTTCAGGTAGCGCTCCAGGATCTGGTCCTTGGTGAACTTTTGCTCGATCGAAATCGCGTAGGTCATCTCCTTGAGCTTCCGGGTGACGGTGCGGTCCGGCGAGAGATAGGTGTTCTTGATCAGCTGCTGGGTAATCGTCGAGCCGCCCTGCTGGTCGTCGGTGAAGACGTTCTTGTAGGTAGCGCGGGTCAGTGACTCCGGGTCGATTCCCTGGTGCTTATAAAAGTCGGCATCTTCCGCCGCCAACGTCGCCAGCACCAAGGGCCGAGGTACCTGGTTGAGGCCGACGTTGATCGGTTGATGGGCACCACCGGTCTTGTACAGCTCGACGCCGTTCCGGTCATAAAAAATCGTTTGCGTGGCGTGGAAGTTTTCCTTCGCCGGCAGTTTCAAGAGCGGCGAGGCAGCCTTGGCAAACCCGGCGTACGTCAGGGCTGGAATGGCGAGGGCCAGGACGATCAACGCCAAGACGTACGTCAGCGGATGGCGTTCTTTGTGGTAGGAGATGATTTGGCGCATGCAGGGCTTATTGTACGCTGCGACAGGCGGTCGGGGCTAGCGGAATATGTGCGTTACAGATCGAACAGGTCCACGTAACACCGCCTGCCTATGCACGGCCACCGTATCGTGACGCTTAGACGCCGGCCGCTTCGTAGCGCGGGTCCACCTCGGCGGCCCAATCACACTTGGTGCAGGCGACTTTCGACTTGCCGCGTTTAGTGACGAGGGACTGGCATTTCGGGCAGGGCTCTTTGACCGGTTCCTGCCACGTCGCGAAATCACAATCCGGGTAGCGGCTGCAGCTAAAGAAAACCTTGTCCTTTTTCGTCTTCTTCTCCGCCAGCTCGCCTTCCTGGCACTGCGGACAGGTGATTCCGGTGGACTTGATCAGCTTGACGGTACCCTTGCACTCGGGGTAGCGGGCACAGGAAATAAACACACCGAAGCGCCCGTAGCGCGCCGCGACCGAGCCGCCGCAGGTCGGGCACTTTTCGTTCTTCGCGACTTCTTCCGCCCGCGCAAATTCCGCCACTTCTTCCGGAGAGTGAATACCTTCGATCCGCTTACACTCCGGGTAGCGGCTGCAGCCGAAGAACATACCGTACTTGCCGAGTTTTTTCAGCTCGTCGCCTTTGCCGCAGAGCGGACACTTCCGGCCGGTGGGTTCCGACCAATGTCCGGGATCGGCATCGTCGATCGTCTTCTTGAAGGGCACCCACCACTCCGTCAGGGTCTGCACCCGTTTGGCATTCCCGGCGGCGACCTGGTCGAGCTTCTCCTCAAGCGATGCCGTGAAGTTGTAGTCGACGTACTGGTTGAACTGGCTGGTCAGGATGTCCGAGACGATCAAGCCGATTTTCTCGGGGAAAAACCGTCGTTCTTCCAGCCGCACGTACTTCCGGTCCTGGATCACGGAAATGATCGAGGCGTAGGTCGAGGGCCGGCCGATGCCGTATTCCTCGAGCGTCTTGACCAGGCTCGCTTCGGTGTAGCGCGGCGGCGGCTGGGTAAAGTGCTGCTCCGGCGTGACTTCGTTAAGGTCGAGAGAGTCGTTTTCCGCCAACTCCGGCAGCAGGTTCTCCGCGTCCTCGCTCGAAGCCTCGTCGCGACCCTCCAGGTAAACCTTGATGAAGCCGGCGAAGCGGACCTGCGAACCCGTCGCTTTCAGCGTGGCCTGGCCTCCCTGGCCGGCGGCGATCTGGACGGTGGTGCCGTCCATCAGGGCATCCGCCATCTGGCTGGCGATCGCCCGCCGCCAAATCAATCGGTAGAGCTTGTATTGGTCGTCGTTAAGGTGGTCCTTGACGGCCTCCGGCATCCGGGCGAAGCTCGTCGGACGAATCGCTTCGTGGGCTTCTTGCGCACCCTTGGCACGCGTCTTATAGATGCGTGGCTGGTCGGGCACGTACTCGGCCCCGTAGTGTTTGCCTATCAGCGAGCGGGCGTCGCTGAGCGCCGACGCGGCTAGGTTGACGGAATCGGTCCGCATGTACGTGATTAGCCCGTCGGTGCCGTCGCCGCCGAGGCTGACACCTTCGTAGAGCGACTGCGCCGTACGCATCGTACGCCGGGTCGCGAAGCCCAGTTTACGGCTGGCTTCCTGCTGCAGCGTCGAGGTGGTAAACGGAGGCGCCGGACTGCGCTTGCGCTGCTTGGTCTCGACGGACGATACGGTAAGGGGGTGGTTGGGCAATTCGGCGGCCAAGGCGCGAGCGCGCTCCTCGCTCAAATCAAACTGGGCAAGCTTTTGGCCGGCGTCCGCGGAGAGGGTGGCGCGGAAGGTCGCCAAAGCTTCTTCCTGCTCCTTCGGCTGTCGCAAGGCGACCTCCAAGCTCCAGTATTCCTGGGCCGTGAAGGCGTCGATCTCTCGCTCCCGGTCAACGATCAGACGAAGGGCCACTGACTGCACGCGTCCGGCAGACAAGCCGAAGTAGAGTTTCTTCCAGAGAAACGGGGACAAGGTGAAGCCATAGAGATAATCCAAAGTCTGGCGGGTTTCCTGAGCCTGCACGAGATCCTCATTGAGCTGCTTCGGTTCCTTCACCGCCTGTGTGATCGCCTCTTTGGTGATCTCATGAAAGATGATCCGCTTCGGAGCGGACTTCGGCTTAAGGAGCTCTGTCAGGTGCCAGGCAATCGCCTCTCCTTCTCGATCAAGGTCGGTGGCGAGATAGAGATCGTCGGCATCCTTGAGCGCCTTTTTCAGGGTCGTAACGTGCTTCTTGTTCGCCTCGATCGTTTCGTACTTCGGCGCGAAGTCATGCTCTACATCGATGGAGCCGCTCTTGCTCGGCAACTGCCGGACATGACCGTATGATGCCAGGACATGGTAATCCTTGCCGAGATACCGCTCGATGGTGCGAGCCTTCGCAGGTGATTCGACGATGACGAGGTGTTTGCTCATATACAGTGGCTAATCTTAGGCTGGCAAATTCGATGTTGACAAGGTGTATACATATGTATACTATACGGGTGCGCTCCCTTTAAAACCCGTCACTTCCCACTGTAGCTCCCCTGTCAAGGTGGGAGGTGACGGCTCTCTCTTTTGCACAAAACTCCGATACCTAGCAATAAGGAACCACATGACCGACAATCCTGATCAAACCCTCTCACCGCGGCAACAGCAAACGTTTGACGTGATAAAAAAGCACATTCGCGATAACGGCTTGCCGCCGACGATCCGGGAAATCATGGCCCATTTGAACATCGCCTACCCCCGCGGTGTCCAACGTCATCTCGAAGGGCTGGAAAAGAAGGGGTACATCAGTCGGGATTCTCGGTCCCGCGGCATCACCATCTCGGAACGGTTCCGTGATGCCGTCGCTAATCTTGCGGAAAATATCACGCGCCTGCCGATTCTCGGTCGTATTCCAGCCGGTGGTCCGATGCTGGCGGAAGAAAACATCGAGGATTGGATTACCCTGCCCACCGACCTGACTAGGGGTAAGCGCGATGTCTTCATACTGCGCGCCACCGGTGACTCGATGATCGGGGCCGGAATCTTTGACGGCGATCTTCTGATCATCCAGCCCCAAGAGACGGCACACCATGGCGACATCGTGGCGGCCCTACTAGGTGACGACGCCACCGTCAAACGCTTCATCCAGAAAGATAATATGTCTTATCTGAAGGCGGAAAACCCGAACTATCAGAACATCTACCCGGACCAAGAGTGGCAAATCCAGGGAAAAGTCACGGCTGTCGTCCGACCGAACGTCTAATCATTAATAAAAGGAGGTACTATGCAGCTTTCACTCACTCTAAGCCCACGTCATCGACTGGCGGTTTCCCGTCGACGTATACGCTCCGGTTATCGCCGAGTGGCCTTTAAGGCCTTCCCTCGCTTGACTGGCTTTCTCGTCCTCTAGACCCCGTCATGCGCGCCAGTCCGGCTACCCTAGCCGGACATACCGACGACCGCCAAGATGGAGGAGATGGCCCGCGAGCTCCAAGCGAGTTACGGCAACCTCGCACTCAGCCGAGGTCAGCCCTGACGCCATGACAATCGTGTCCAATTGACGTGGGTCGCCATTAAATAGCTCGAGGATTTCTGAATGCTCCGTTTCCAGAGAAGCCGGTGCTGACAAACCAAGGCTACCCAGGAATTCCTCGATGTCGCGGAGGGGATGGGCACCTTGGTCGATTAGCCAGTTCGTCCCTGTGGAAACGGGACTATCGATCGGTCCCGGCACGGCCCAGACATCCTTGTTTTGATCGGTGGCATGACGAGCGGTTATCAGGCTGCCGCTGGGCAGAGCGGCTTCGACTACCACGACTACCTCCGCCAAGCCCGAAATCAACCGGTTGCGAGCTAGATAATGGTCTTTTCGAACTGGTGTTCCCGGGGAGTATTCACTAAGCAAGGCGCCACCTCGAGCAACGATCTCCCGGGCAAGGCCGAGATGGCTTTGCGGAGAGATTTCGCGCTCCGATAGACCGGTCGGCAGGACGACGATACTTCGACCCTGCGCGTCGAGTACAGCACGATGCGCGCAGGCGTCGATCCCGAACGCCAAACCGGACACCACTGCGCCTCCTCGTGCCGCGATGAGGCTGGCTAAACGTGCTGCCGTTCGTAAACCGTAGGCGGTGGCTTTCCGGCTACCGACGATGGCAATCAACCGGTCCGACGGTACAGCCCCCGCCAGGTAGAGAGTCTGCGGCGGTTCAGGGATGACCGTCAACGCCGGGAATTCACCAGGAAGCACGTTTCGTGATCTTATGGTCGCTTGCATAAGCCAAGCATAGCAATAAGCAAGCTAGTTTTCTAGAACCCACCTAAGCCTGCTTTTAGGAGGAGCCGCGTGGTGGTGGAGCGGACGCCCTCGGCACTTAAGAAGTAAGGGTGGCTTCTTCAAGGAGTTAGACTAACGCCTGCCCTAGATAGAGTCGGAGCGAGTTCCGACCAGGTCATCCGGAGATTAGAGCGGGATAAGGGTTTCGGAATGGGATTTACGCTTTCGCCTTGGCGGATTTACGTCTGGCAACAAAATGCCCGTCCGTCGGAAGCGTTCCCAAAATCCTTAAGATCGCTTCCGTGGCCTCGAGCATCTCTTCCTCCACCGCCGTCTTGGCCATGCGCTGCGGCGTGACCTTCCAGCCATCCTTCAGCACCCGCTGCTCTAGTTCCTCCGTGAGCGGGTGGGCCAGTTCCGCCAGCAGTACGCGAGCACTACGATTCGTGCCAGGCAAAGCCGTGTAGCGAAGAGCGGTCAGCCCCGAACGAGCGCCCGCCAGGCGAATCGCCTGCAACCGGAATAGGTTCGAAAGCTCATCCGGCCACTCTGGCTTCTGCTTACGTAACCGCTCGGCAACATCAATCAGCTCTTCCTGGGTGGTCGCGTTAGAAACCGCCTGGTAATAGCGCAGTCGCTCAATCTCGTCGGGAATGACATCGGTCGGGATGGCCGTTGCTACCGGCAAGTCAAGTTCCGTCTCCAGGAAGCGTTCCCCGGATTCGAGCTCTTCCACGGCCCGGGACAAGACCTTGGCATAGAGCGTCAAGCCGACTGCCCGGACGTGGCCAGATTGTTCGGACCCGAGGACGTTGCCGGCGCCTCTGATTTCCAGGTCTTCCAGCGCGATTTGGAAGCCGGAACCGAGTTCTTTGGCGTTTTGTAGGGAGCGCAGGCGCTGCCGGGCCGTTTCGGACAAGGCGCCTTTCTTATAGAAAAAGAAGGCGCGGCCCTGCCGGGAGCCCCGGCCGACGCGGCCACGCAACTGGTAGCTTTGGGCGAGACCCAAAGTGGAGACGTCATCGACGATCAACGTATTGGCGTTCGGCAGGTCCAGCCCGTTTTCGACGATCGTCGTGCAAACCAAAATATCCGTTTCTCCGGCGGCGAAGGTGGCCATCACCTCGGCTAACTGCTCCTCGGTCATCTGGCCATGAGCGATATCGATGCGCGCGTCCTCGTGGCGCTGCGCCAGCTCATTAGCCGCCGCCCTGATCGTCGCAACGCGGTTGTGGAGGAAATAAACCTGACCTCCCCGACCGAGTTCATCACGAATGACCTGGGCGACGACCCCGTCGTTATACTCGCCGATCGTCGTCTCCACCGGCCGTCGACCCGAGGGTGGGGTTTGAATCGTCGAAATTTCCCGTAATCCCGATAAGGCCAAGTTGAGCGTGCGGGGAATCGGGGTCGCCGACAAGCTCAGTACGTCAACTTGGGCACGCATCTTCTTCAGCCGCTCCTTGTGACGGACTCCGAAGCGCTGTTCCTCATCGATGATCAGGAGGCCGAGTTTATCGAAGATGACGTCGCCGGACAGGAGCCGGTGCGTCCCGACCACGATGTCGATCTCCCCGGCTGCCAAGCCAGCCAAGGTAGCGCGTTGCTCCCGCGGTGACTTGAACCGCGACAAGCCGCCGATCTTGAACCCGAATTCGGTCAATCGCTTGCCGAAGGTCGCCAGGTGCTGTTCGGCTAAAATCGTCGTCGGCGCCAGCACGGCGACCTGATAGCCGGAAGCGGCCGCCTTGGCGGCGGCCCGGATCGCTACTTCGGTCTTGCCAAAGCCGACGTCGCCGCAGACCAGCCGGTCCATCGGCCGCGAATCCTGCATGTCGGCGAAAACGTGGGAAATCGCCCGGTCTTGGTCTTCGGTTGCATCGTAGGCGAAAGCGGCCTCCAAACGTCGCTCCACGTCCGGCTGCTTCGGAAACGTAATGCCGGTGACGATTTCGCGGCGCGCAGACACGGTCAAGAGCTCACGCGCCAGCTGCTCGGCCGACTCCTTGACCTTTTCGCGCACATGCTCCCATGAGGCGGAACTGAGGCGGGTCAAGGTGATATCCTTCGGACCGACGTAGACGTCGACCTTATCGGCCTCGGCGACCGGGACGTACAGTTTGTCTCCCTTGGCATATTCCAAATAGAGATATTCCCGCTCTACCTCCTGGACGGTGCGGCGGACCAGGCCTTGGAACTTGCCAACGCCGTGGTCACGGTGGGTAATCAGATCGCCCGGCGTAAGCTCCAGGGTCAAGCGGTCCGAGTGACGCTTCTTCGGCTGCGCCGGCCGCGAGAGGATTTCCGAAGGCGTGAAGACGACCCAGGAGATCTCCGGGCACTTGACGCCCTCGGTAATCGGCAGACGGACGTCTTCGACTCCGTCCGGCAGTTCCGAGGCCGACCCTTCCCAGCGGGCGAGACCGACCTGCCAACCATCCTTTTGATACCCGGCAATGACCTCGTGAAGCTCGCTACGGTTATGGGTCACGTCGGCACGGGTCCACGGCAACTGGACGACTTCTTCTTCTTTTTTGAAGGTGAATGCCAGCTGATCGAGGCCCTCGAGGTCGGCGGCGGCCTCAAGAAGGTATTCTTCGCCAGCGATGACAGCCCCGGCCAACTTGATATAGTCACGCAGACGAGCCGGACCTTTCGGATCGGTAATGGACGCCGGGAATAAGCGGACTTCCGGCAAACTGATGGCCTCATCCCCTTCTTGACGGGTGATTTTCTCGATCGTGTCGCCGAACCACGCCACGCGCACCGGAAAGCGGTCACCAATGCCCCAAACGCGCAGGGTGTCTCCGGTGTGGTCAAAGGTGCCGGCGCGTTCGATATCCGAATCCGGGTCGTAACCGGCATCGACCAACCCCTTCGTCACCTCGCCCGGACCCATCTCCGAGCCACTTTGAAGTGTCTTCGTTAAGGCATCGTAGCGCCGGACGCCGATCAATGGCACCTCGAGGAGATCAGGCGGTACAAGGTGGAGCCCGGCCTTGTTACCGAGGACCTGGGCCACGCCGACGGCAACCTCGTAGGAAGCACCGGTCACTTCGGAAGGCCAAGCGAAGGCAATGCCCGGTGCGAAAAGGTGCTCGGAGGTGATTACCATGAAAGGGCGGCCGATATGCTTCGCCAACGCCAAAAGGAGGATTTCCCGGACGCCGCGTGAGCTTTCCCCTACACGTAACCGCCCTTGGGAGAGCCGGGCGGCGTACGCTTCGACATCGGTATGGGCGAGCAAACGTTTGAAGAACGTCCCGTTACTCATCCAACTGCTCCGCGAGCGCTGCGATGGCACGATCCAAAAATTCTGGCAACGCTTCCTCTTCTTCCGGTGAAAAGCGGCTGAGAACGTAGTCAATCGGCGTCATCTCCGGCGGCGGGCGACCGATGCCGAGCCGGAGACGCGGAACTTCTTTCGACACTCCAAGCTCGCGAATGACACTGCCCAAGCCGCGGTGACCGCCGGACCCCCCGCTAGGCCGGTAGCGCACGTCACCGAACGGCAGGTCGAGGTCATCCGTAATCACCAGGACAGACGGTGGTTTAATTTCATAATAGTCAGCTTGCTCCCGAACCGGCTGGCCGCTTTCGTTCATGTAGGAGCCTGGCTTGAGGTACACCGTCCTCCCGTCACGCAAGAGATGATCTTCTTTTCTATTCATCCGCCAGTCACCGGCGAGTCCTTTTACTTCCGCCAAACGGTCGAGGGTCCGCCAGCCCAGGTTGTGCCGGGTCCCGGCATACTCCGCGCCCGGGTTACCGAGACCGACTACCAGCCGATCGGGGGCGCTCATACCGGCGCCTCGCGGGGCGGTTTGGACCGGAACCGTAGCTCGATCGGCGTCGCCAGGAGCTGGTAGCGATCACGTAAGACATTCATCAGGTAGCGGCGGTGATTATCACGCCAGGCATCAGCGCGATTGACGAAAAGCATGAAGGTCGGCGGGCGCGTATCTACTTGGGTCGCATAGTAGAGCTTCGGCGCGTGCCGACCAGCCCCGGCCGGCAGCTTCGTAAGCGCCTGCCGGAGCGTCCGGTTCAGTTCGGCCGTCTCGATATCGGTCGCCGCGATCCGCCAAACATCGTAGACCGCGCGCGCCAACCGATCGACCTTCGCCCCGGTAACGGCGGAGAGAAAAACGACCGGCGGAGATGGCAAGAAGCCGAGCTTATCGCGAAGTGCCAGATAGAACTCATCCTGGATTTCCGGCGACTTTTCGACGACATCCCATTTGTTGACCGCCAGGACGATGCTCTTGCCGGCTTCTTCGATATACGAGGCGATGTGGGCGTCTTGGACGGTCGGCCCCTCCACCGCATCGATCAGGAGGACGGCGACATCAGACTCATTGATCGCTCGGAGCGTCCGGAGCAGGCTGAATTTCGCCAGGCCCCTCCCCGACTTGCCGCGCCGCATCAAGCCCGCCGTATCCGTCAGCTCGAGGGGTCCTTCCGTGGTTTCTATCCTGGCGCGGCCGATATCCCGCGTGGTGTGCGGTACGTGGCTGGCGATCCGTTCGCTACGTCCCGCTAGCGTGTTGAAGAGAGTCGACTTACCGACGTTCGGACGACCGACCAAGGCGAGCCGGGGGAAGTTCTCGGGTGTCGTACCGACTGACGGGCTGGGGTTGGCCGTCTTCGCTCTGATGATGTCCAAAAGATCCCCGGTGGCTTTGCCGTGGACGGCGGAAATCGCCATCGGCTCACCGAGGCCTAACTCAAAGAATGCCCGGGCGAAGTCGGCTAGCTGGGGATTGTCGGCCTTGTTGGCAATCAGCAGGCTCGAGGACGCATAACGGCGCACCAGGTCAGCGACCACCTCATCCTCGACGACCGGCCCGCTTTGGGCATCGACGACCATCAAGACCAGATCGGCCTCACTCGCCGCCGCCCGTACCTGCGCGGCGATCGCCGCGTGCAGTCCCGGCAGGTCTGACTCCCGGTCGGAGAGGCCGCCCGTATCGACGAACGTGAACGTCCGACCCTGCCACTCACCGTCACCATAGGAGCGGTCGCGAGTAGTGCCCGGGGCATCATCGGTTATCGCCTGCCGGGAGCCGACCAGACGATTGAATAGGGTCGACTTTCCGACGTTCGGTCGGCCGACGATAGCGATAAGCGGTTTGGGTGCGTTCATTGTCTCTCTGGGCTGCTCATCGTAGGCGCACCGACGTTTGACCGCTAGGCGGTATGAGCCCGGTGCAACATGCTTAAAACAGCGGAAAAGTTCGCATCAGTAGCAGGTTTTCCTACTTTTCACTATACCAGCTGGGGTGGCTGGTGCAAGACGAAAGGCTCCGTGAGAAACGATGTGCTACCACGACGGCAATCTTCGATAGCCCCTCGACGGTCGAATATTTTGTTTTAGAATTCCTCGGGCGGGTAACCTACCAATGATACGAGCGCAGTGACCAATCAAGCATCGATTTGTTCTCCTGGAAACGGCTCGGTGAATTGAGTACGATCGCCAGCACTTCGCGGTCCCCCGACTGCAACACGCTGACCAGGCACTCGCCGGCCGCATCGGTAGTGCCGGTCTTGAGGCCGGCAATCGGCAGATAACCACCGAGAAGCTCGTCGGTCGTCTGCAGTTTGAACTCCGTTCCGTCGACCGCTTTGATGACACGTTCCTTACTGGCGACGACCGCCCGGATGCGCGGCTCCTGCATCACCGCCCGGGCCAGGATGGCCAAATCGCGCGCCGAGGCATACGAATCTCCGGAGTCGTATCCGGTCGGGTTGGCAAAATGGCTGTCCGTCATCCCTAGCCGTTTCGTCTCACGGTTCATTTCTGTCACGAAGGCGTCAAATGAGCCGGCCGTCTGGACGGCCAACGTCATCGCGGCGTCGTTGGCCGAGGCGATCATCGTGGCCGCCAAGAGGTCATCGGCCGTGAATTGTTGTCCTTTGGTGAGACCGCTGCGCGACTCGACCTCGGTGACGTTTGTCTCCGGCACCGTAATAATGTCCGTCGGTTTCGTCCGCTGCACAGCCAGATGCGCCGTCATCAACTTCGTCAAGGAAGCGATCGGCAAGGGTTTGTCGGCGTCTTTGGCGTAGAGGACGGTACCACTCGGCACGTCGACCAATAGAGCCGCTTTGGCAGCGACGACCGGTGCGATCTGGCCTTCCTGCTTGATCGGGAGCGGAGCAGGGCGCGAGACCGCGACCGGATGGTTAGCCGGCGCTGGCGTCGGCAATGGCACGGAAACTGCCGGCCACACTACTGATACTCCGGCCAGACCAGCAATCCAGACATGTTCGATGACATTCATCAGGAGGAGACGCTAGCGTACGACTTTAGTTTCGCCTCCTGATCCGGCGACAACAAGGGCAGCTCCTCTTTGGAAGAAATACCCAGGTCTTTCAAGAGCTCGATCGTCGTCTCGTACAGGATCGGCCGACCGACCTCGCTCGATCGGCCAGACTCACGGACCAAGCCACGGATTGCCAAGGTTCGTAACGACGCCGTCGATTGGACACCACGGATGGTCTCGATTTCCGACCGGGTGACCGGCCCTTGATAGGCGACGATCGCCAGGGTTTCCAGAGCCGCCGGCGAGAGGTTGCCCCGTAATTCCGACTGGTGATAGCGTGAGACCATCTCCACCGCTTCAGGCGCCGTTACGAGCTGTGCCCCCGTCCCGTCCCGGACCAGCCTGACGCCGCCCTGGTAACGAGGCGCCAGCTCATCTAGCGAACGGAGGACCTGGGAGCGACTGAAGCCGGTCGCCTGGGCAAGCTCGCTCAGGCCGACCGGGTGTCCAGCCGCGAAAAGGATGCTTTCGATCGCGTCGGTGCGTTCCATCAACGGGCCACCACCATCAATTGCCGGCCTGTCGTACGGATCATTACCAGTCGCTGCTTGACGAGCTCGAGGAGGGCCAAAAAGGTGACGATCAAGGCTACTCGGTTTTTGAGGCCGGCGAAAAGCGTTTCGAAGCGGGCCGGTTTTTTTGCCACCGCGTTCCGTACGGCCGCGATGCACTCCTCGATCGTGACCACCTCTTCGAGTAATCGTTCGTCGAGCGGTGTCTGGGTCGGCAAACGCTCGACCACTTGCGCGAAAGCTTGATGAAGACCGTTAAGCGAAACGCCGTCGGCCACCAACCGCGGCGTCCAGGCGTAGTCACTTGGCGCCTTGCCCAGGCTCACCCCCGGAGCTTCGAGCCGCTCGCCGAGCAACCTGGACAGTTCACGGTAGAGCTTGTACTCCGCCAGTTGGGCCGCCAGGTCATCGGCCGGCTCTTCCTCCGTCTCCTCATGCAGGAGACTGCGGGATTTGATCAAGAGTAACCGCGCCGCGATCACCAAGAAGTCGCTGATTTCCGGAATGCGATCCCGTTGTAACGCCTCGACCCGTTTCAAGTACTCTTCCGTCACTTCGGATAAGGCGATCGTCGTGATATCGAGTTCGTCCTTCTCGATCAGCTGCAATAGTAAATCGAGGGGTCCTTCGAAACTCTGCTGACGAACCTGGAAGGTCATGGTTTTTTTACCTCGATATGTAACTCCCTCAGCTGCTCTCCCGACACCTCGCTCGGGGCGTTCATCATCGGATCCTCGGCCTTTTGGGTCTTCGGGAAAGCGATCACTTCGCGGATGTTAGGCTGGTCCGCCAGGAGCATCACCAACCGGTCGATACCGGGCGCGATACCACCATGCGGCGGCGCACCGTACTCGAACGCCTTCAAGAAATGACCGAAGGTCTTGTCGAAATGGGCGTCGGTATAGCCGACCTTATGGAAAGCGGCCCGCATGATGTCCGGACGATGGTTACGGATGGCGCCGGACGCCAATTCATAGCCGTTACAGACCAAATCATACTGGTGGGCCTTGACTGCCCCCAAGTCTTCGGCCTCTAGCGCCGCCAGTCCGCCTTGCGGCATCGAAAACGGGTTGTGAGAAAAGTCCCATCCGCCGCGCTCCTCGTCATATTCATACATCGGGAAGTCGACGATCCACGCGAAAGCCATCACCTGCGGATCAGCCAAGCCGAGTTGATGACCCAGTCGGTGGCGGATCGCGCCTAAGACCTTTCCTACGGTCGCTGGCGTATCCGCCGAAAAAAGCAGCACGTCGCCCGGCTTACTGCCGACCGCCTGATGCAAAGCTGCCTGCACGTTCTCGGAGCAAAACTTGGTGACCGGTGACTCATCGAAGGTGCCGTGCTCGTTTACTTTCGCCCAGCCGAGTCCTTTGCCGCCTTCTTCCTGGGCGAAAGCCACCAGGGCGTCCAGGTCACCGCGGCTGGCGCCGGCGAAATCCGGTACGACCAGGCATTTCACTCGTTCCGCGCCGGTGAAAACCTTGAAGTCGCTTTGCTTGACGATTTCCGTGACATCCTGAAGTTCAAGCCCGAAGCGGAGGTCCGGTTTGTCGGTGCCATATTTTTCAATCGCCTCGGCATACGTCAGTCGCGGGAAGGGCTCGCGCCAGACCTTCTTCTTCGTAAACTTTTTGACGAGCCCGGCATAGAGTGGTTCGACCACCGCAAAAACGTCATCCTGTTCGACAAAACTCATCTCCACGTCAAGCTGGGTGTGTTCCGGTTGTCGGTCGCCGCGCAAGTCTTCATCGCGCAAAGCGCGGGCGATTTGGAAATACCGGTCAAGGCCGCCGATCATCAGAAGTTGCTTGAACTGTTGCGGCGCCTGAGGTAGGGCGTAAAACTTACCGGGATGCAGGCGGCTCGGCACCAGGTAGTCGCGGGCTCCCTCGGGCGAGGAGCTGGTCAAAAGTGGGGTCTCTATCTCGATGAATCCTTGAGCCACCATGTAGTCCCGGATCGCTTTGACGACCTCGTGTCGCAGGATGATCCGGTCCCGCAAACCAACGCGTCGCAGGTCGAGATAACGATGCTTGAGACGCAGTTCCTCATTGACCTCCTCCGGGGAATCGATTTCAAAGGGGGGCGTCTTGGCCTGAGCCAACACCTCCACGGAACTGACCGACACCTCGATCTCTCCGGTCGACAAATCACGATTGATGGTACCCGCCGGTCGTGCCCGAACCTGGCCGGTCACCTGCAGCACCCACTCGGGCCGGGCGGTCTCCGCCACTTTGAAAATATCCGCTTGGTCAGGGTGAAAGACGATTTGCGTCAAACCGTAACGATCACGCAAGTCGATGAAAATCAGCCCGCCATGGTCGCGCCGTCGATGGACCCAACCAGCCAGAGTAACCTCGTCCCCAATCTGTTTTTTGGTGAGCTCACCAAGCGTCGCCGTACGGAGCATTCGTTTTCCGTTAGTTCTTGCTTCATTGTACCCGTCTTACGCCGGGGCGACGAGGGTTTGGACCGCTTCCAAGCGCGCCAACGTTTCCTCCTGGCCGAGAGCCTCGGCGATATCCCAGAGGGCCGGCGTCTGGGGCGCCCCCGTCAGCGCTTCTCGCAACACCGGATAGAGTTGCTTCGGAACCAGCTTGAGTTCGTCCAAGACATCTTTCAGGGCGCCCTGGATCCGCTCCGCCTGCCATTCCGTCACCTGGACGAGTTCCCGCTGGGTTCCTTCGAGCCAGACGCCGACCGTTTCTGGATTCTCCTGGCCGGCCACCTGCTGTACCGTCAGTGTCGGACGGGCATCATAGTAATCATCCCGCTGGATTTCGGCCAAAGTATGGGGGCGCTCGGCGGCTAAGGCGAAGATTTTTTCTTCTTGTGGCGAATCTGTAGACGCCCAGAAACCGCCCGCCTCGGCCCGGGCCATTAATTCGCGGCGGTCAAGGTTGTTCAGATGTTGCTTATTCAGCCAGCGAAGTTTCTCTTCGTCGAACCGGCCGGGCGACTTCTGTAGGCCGTCCAGGGTGAAGGCTTCGACCAGCTCGCCCAGGGAAAAGAACAGCTCACGGTCCCCGCCTGGGCTCCACCCGATCAAGGCAATGAAGTTAGCGACTGCCTCCGGTAGATAACCGGCGTCGCGGTACTCGATCATGGTTTTTGAGCCTCCGCGCTTGCTAAGTTTTTTTTTGCCATCGGGACCGAGGATCGGCGGTACGTGGATATATTCGGGCCGCGGCCAGTCGAGCACCTCGTACAGCTTGGCATATTTATTCAAGGAAGAAACGAATTCATCACCACGAATAACATGCGTGATTCCCAGCTCGTGGTCGTCGACGACATGCGCGAAGTTATAGGTCGGGAAACCATCCGCTTTGATTAGTACGAAGTCCTCGAACGCACTTGGAGCCTCCTGGGGAGAAAATTGCATCGTCCGTGTCGTCTTTTCCGTTTCAAAGTAGGAGACGTCCATCGTGGCCTGATCGGCCGGCCACTTGAAGCGGATCACTCGGCTGGCCTCCGGTTCCCACCTCAGGCCTTTGTCACGGGAGCGACCGTCGTAATGTGGTTGCTCGCCCCGCTTTTGCTGCTCTTCACGCAAGACCGCTAGCTCCGTCGGCGTTTCGTCCGCGACATAGGCGTGACCCGCCTCGAGTAAACGTCGTGCCTGTTCCAGGTAGACCTTTTGGCGCTCAGACTGGTGCCAGACCTCGGGGCTCCAGTCTAGGCCCAACCAGGAGAGGCTTTCCTTGATGTGAATCTCGCCGTCTTCCAGGAATCTAGCCCGGTCCGTGTCTTCGATTCGTAAGAAAAATGTGCCGCCCTGATGTTTCGCGAAAAGCCAGGCGAACAAACCAGTACGGACGTTACCGACGTGCAGGTAGCCAGTCGGCGAAGGAGCGAAACGGGTTCGGACGGGTGGCTGACTCATGCCGCCAGTATACGTTTTTCCTGATGGTAGCGTACCCTAGCTACCCTCGTGAGGATCCTTTCTTCAGCTGGCGGCTGGCCTCACTAATAGCTTCTATGATTATTCTTTCATAGAATTCTTGTGCTGAATCGGGCGGTACCGGCTCTGATCTGCTCGGTAAAAACGTCCAGGCAGTTCGAATACCGACTACCCGAGACTCCCTGGGTAAATGCAAAACGTCAGGATGATCCAAGGGGTGTGCCTTGAGGTATTCAGTAAGGCGGCCTTCGATCACCGTAAGGGAGGCCGAGAGACGATGTTCGGTCCCCTGCCTCCCAGGCTCTACCACCCTATCCGTCTCGCCTTCCCCTAAAGAAGGCACCACGGACAAGGTTGGTATCAGAACGACCAACTCATCGGCCGCCCCGTCATACCGCCCCATGAAGTCGCCGATCCGCAGGTTAGCTTCAAGGGCATCGATGGAGCGCTGGATCGCCTGGTTGCCGACATCATGGCTGAAGGTATCATTCAATTCTTTCAGGCACCTGACGTCCGTCATCAGGACGGCGAGGAGGCCTTCCTCCTGACGGTCCAGGATAGAAGCTAGGACAACACCCTCCTCGATGACCGCCCGGTAGTTTGGAATCTTGAATTTCGGGTCTATCCTGGCCTCATCCTGAGCATCTTCCGCAACCCGTTTCCATCGTTCTGCTTCCTCTTCAGCATCCTGGCGGCGTTGAATTTCCAAAGCCAGGGCGGCCCTAAGTTCCTCAACGTCCGTGGGTAACTCCGGCTTCTGTAAACCATGCTCGGAGTTCTCAAAATCACGCCCTTTTCCCGACATCAGTAGCACCTCATTAGCGCCCCAAGGTAGCATAAAACGTCTTAATTGTCTAGTTTTTAGACGACCGCACGACACGGCGTACGAAAAGCGGGAAGGCGGCGGCAATCCGTTTGCCGCGCGAGGGCTGTGTCACCAATCGCCACAGCCACTCAAATCCGCGGCGGCGAACCCAGGCTGGCGGGGACTTGGCCGGCTTACCGCCGGCCACCGCCTCAGTCCCCGCCCAGTAATCGAACGTTCCGCCGACGCCGATCGCCAGCAGCGGTGCCGGCAAACTCGACAGGTTACGGGCAATCCAGCGCTCTTGCTTCGGCGCCCCGTACGCCACCAAGACGACGTGGGCACCGGAGGTTTGGATCAGGTCGCGCAGTCGTTCATCATCCGCCGCCTGCCCCCGACCCCCTTCCTCGAAACCGGCAAGCGTTAAACACGGAAAGCGTTCGACCAGAACAGCGGCCGCCTTTTCGGCGACACCCGGACCACCGCCGAGCAGGAAAACCGGATGATCGAACTCCTCGCACATCCCGGCGATATCGACCGCCAAATCGGAGCCAGGGATCGTTTCCGGCAACGGTGAACGGAAACGGCTCGGCGAAAGCGCCAGGCTCACGAGCAAACGAAAAGCCCGACCGTAGCCACCGGGCTTTTCCAGGAAGCGCGCGGCCCAGCGCACGCCGACGCCGTCAGTCAAGCGCAGCGACGCTGAATTGACGATTGCTTGGTAGCCATCGTCGTGAGCGGCGGCAGTAATGATTTCCGGATTTACCGTGACCACGAACTGACGTTCGCCGCGGTCCAGGCGTTCACGAAGCGTTACCATTGCCTCCGGCGCCGTCAGAGGATCGACGTTGACACCAAGGATACGGACAGGCGTGCTCACGCCGTCAGTATCGCATGGATGTGCTCGGCGGTCTTGCGCCAAGAAAAATCCTGCACTCGCCCTGCACCCCGTGCCGTCAGCGTCTCGGTGAGTTCGGTATCGCTGAGGAGGCGCTCGATACCCTGATGAATCGCCGTCACGTTTTCCGGATCGACCAGTAGGGCCGCGTTACCGGCGATCTCGGCGGTCGCGCCGCGATTGGACGTCAGGACCGGGGTGCCGGCCGCGAAGGCTTCGAGAATCGGGATGCCGAACCCTTCAAAGAGCGAGGGGAAGACGAAGGCGCGGGCACCGAACATCAGGGCCGCGCGGTCGGCGTCGGCCACGTAGCCTGGCTGGATGATGTCATCGCGGTCACGCTGCTTACCGATCAACGCTTTGATGTCATGATATCCCTCGCCGGGATTACCGGCGAGCACGAGCTGGCCACCGAACAGCCCGGAGTCTTTCAGGCGATAAAAGGCTTCGATGATGCGCACGACGTTCTTCCGCTCCTCCAGCCGTCCGAGAAATAAGAGGTATGGATCGGCGATCCGGTGACGCTTCAAGACATCGATGATTACCTGCGCCGCCGGTTGATGGAAGGCTGCCGCGTCGACGCCGTTCGGTACCACCTGCACTTTGCGGCCAGGCGAGGCGTAGGTGCGGCGCACGTCGTCCGCGACGGCCTGACTGGGCACGAGGACGTCCGAGGCCCACTTGACCGACCAGCGGGTGCCCAACTGTAGGCTGAGGTAGTGATAGAACGAGTAGTTTTTCCGAAATTGGCGAAAACCCAGGTCGTGCACGGTGACCACAGTCTTCGGCGGATGAACCCGCGGCACCACATGCGAGGGGACGAAGAGTGCCTCGACCGGTTCACGCTTCAACTCGCTCGATAAGGCCGTGTGTGGCCAGGCACGACGTGTCGGCACTTCGACATTCTCAAAATTATCCGGCAAATCTGCCAAGTCCTCACGGAGTGGTTCCCAAGAATAGAGGCGATAGCGGTTTTTGGTATCGAGCCGTGCCAGCTCGCGGATGATATGCCAGCCATACCATTCCACGCCGGTTTTGTTCCGGAGGTTCGCTCGCGAGGCATCGATACCGATAGTCATGGTCTAAGCTTACTGCACCTTTTTATTAAGAGTCGGATTAGAGGCCTCGGAGCAGCTCACTGAGCGGCATACGGAGCGCTTTACAGATCGTCCGCAGTGTCCGGAGGGAGGGATGCCGTCGGGCGGTTTCCAAGGCTGCGAGGTGAGAACGATCAAGACCACTCCGCCGTGAAATTTGCGCTTGGGTCAAGTTTAGCTGAACCCGCCGCTGTGCCAGGCGACGACCGACCTTTTGAAAAAAGATGTGTTCCGCATGGGTTGAGGACGTCACTTTTGGGCCAAGGGAGATTGTTTGCATTATACAACATCATAATATTATGATGTTGTCATTTGTCAACATACTCCCTTGGCCCAAAAGGAGGATCACAGCTTGCGGACGATCTGCTAGCCGTATCGCTCCACCCCGGTTTTGTTCCGAAGGTTCGCGCGTGAGGCGTCGATACCGCTGACCATCAGGCGTCCCAGTAGACTTGGCCGGTGCGCAGTGCTTCAAGGCTCTCCGGCTCCCCTGCGAAAATGGGGGTCGGTAGTTGATCCCGGTCATACCAGCCCCAACTTTTATATTTAGCTGGTTCCTTGACCTCAGGTTCGCCGGAAACCCAATCCGCTTGCAAGGCGATGTCCACAAAATGCTTTGGAGCGTATTTTTTTAAATTCATCAATCGAATAAAGCGAATATTACCAATTTCAATACCCGTTTCTTCACGGACTTCTCGCCTCGCACACTCTTCGAAGGACTCTGATAAATCCAACTTGCCGCCGGGCCAGCAGTACTCCCCGCTGCCGTGAGAACCCCGACGCTGCCCAAAAAGCATTTTGCCGTCTTTCCAGACGAGCACGCCGATGCCGACGACCGGTTGGGAGTAGTCCGTCATACTCAGCGCAGGGCGACCGCCCGTTTGTACGAATCAAGGTTCTCGACGGCGATCCCGGTGCCGCGCACGACACAAAACAGCGGATCTTCCGCCACGTGGCACGGTACGCTGGTCGCCTGGGTAATTACCTTGTCGAGGTTCCGCAGCAGCGAACCGCCGCCGGTCATCACCATGCCACGATCGATCACGTCCGCGCTCAACTCCGGCGGCGTCTGCTGTAGGACTCCCTTCACCGCCAGGGTAATTTCGTTGATGTTGTTTTGGATCGCCGACACCACTTCGTTGGTGGTGATCGTAATCGTCTTCGGCATCTCGGCGACCATATCTCGACCGCGGACTTCCATTTTCTCTTCCTCGTCTTCCGGCACCGGTGTGGCGGAACCGATCTGAATCTTTACTTGCTCGGCCGTAACCTCCCCGATCGCCAGGTTATGCCGGCGCTTGATGTAGGCGGAAATCGCTTCGTCAAACCTGTTGCCACCGACGCGGGCGGAATTAACCGCCACGATGCCGCCGAGCGAAATCACCGCGACTTCCGAGGTGCCGCCACCGATGTCGATCACCATGTTGCCGGACGGCGAACCGATCGGGATGTCGGCCCCGATCGCCGCCGCTAACGGTTCACGGATGATATAGGCATTCTTGGCGCCGGCCTGGGTCGTCGCGTCGATTACGGCACGGCGCTCGGTCGACGTAATGCCGGCCGGTACGCACACCATCACCTCGGGCCGGAAGAAACGAACCGACCCGACCGCTTTGTTGATGAAGTATTTCAGCATCGCCTCCGTAATCCGGTAATCGGCGATGACGCCGTCGCTGAGGGGCCGGTGCGCGACGATGTTCTCCGGGGTGCGGCCCACCATCTCCTTGGCCTCGGCCCCGACGGCCATGATCTTATTGTCTTCGGTCGAGACCGCCACGACAGCCGGCTCGTTAATGATCACCCCTTTATCCTGGACGTAAACCAGGACGTTCGAGGTGCCTAAATCGATGCCGAGACGTTTGCTGAACAAAATATATATCCAATTCTATATGAGCCAACGCGATGTTTTGGCTGCCTCGTCAGTATACCCAATTTCCTGAGGAGGGGCGATGGCCCTGACACTTCTATCCACTCCTACCCTTGTCACCCAGCCCTACCCTTGTCATCCTGAGCACGGCGAAGGATCTTTAATCAGTCGACGGTCGCGTCTCTGCTCTCAAGCTTACGAACGTAAAATGTCCGCTCCCAGCGCCTGCAAGCGGCGATCGATATCCTCGTACCCCCGATCGATGTGCTCGGCATGGTCGATTACCGTCTCGCCGTCCGCGATCAGGGCGGCCACCACTAGGCTGATGCCCGCACGGATATCCGGACTTGCCAAAACACGCCCGCGTAAGCGAGTCGGTCCGAAGATAATCACGCGGTGGGGGTCGGCCATCGTAATGTGCGCCCCCATGCCGACCAGTTTGTCGGTGAAAAAAAGACGCCCTTCGTACATCCACTCATGAACGATACTGACGCCCTCCGCCTGGGTCATTAGGACGGCATAGGGCGAGGCGACGTCGGAAGGAAAGTTCGGCCAAAGACCGGTCTTGATGCTCTTCGCCCGCAAATGGTGCGGCCCCCGGACCAGGAAACTGTCCTTTTTCGTCTGTAGGTTGATTCCCGCCTCACGCAGTTTGTACGGCAACACACCGAAATGCTCCGGGTCGACATCGGCCACCTCGACCGTACCGCCGGTGACCGCGGACGCGATGATAAAGGTGGCTGCTTCCAGCTCATCCGCTCGCACCCGGTGCTCCCCGCCGGTCAGCCGGGGCACCCCTTCGATGACAATCTTATTGGTGCCGGCCCCCGTTATCTTTGCCCCGGCGGCGTTCAAGAAGACGGCTAGGTCACGCACGTGCAACTCGGAAGCCGCGTTC
>JAABUR0100001432.1_pt1 | contig 42599 bp, 37 predicted proteins | sample 5560091 | NCBI WGS metagenome assembly JAABUR01 (sample SAMN10711879, study PRJNA513375) | rock metagenome | isolation source: Antarctica rocks | place: Antarctica: Victoria Land, University Valley sud | reverse complement strand
CGTCGCCGTCCCCTTCGGTGCCCACGACGGGCGGCGCACCTGGCGGAGGGAGCCGAGCCACGACGGCGTCGAGCAGGTCGCCGGTGCCCCGCCCGTGCAGCGCGCTCACCGCGAACGGGTCGCCGAGACCGAGCTGCACGAAGTCCCAGACGAGCCCCTCGCGGTTCACGTCGTCCACCTTGTTCGCCACCACCAGCACGGGCGTCGCCGACCGCCGCAGCACCCCCGCCACCCGGGCGTCGTCCTCGGTGACCCCGGTGACGGCGTCGACGACGAGCAGGACGGCGGCGGCCTCGGCCATGGCCCGCTCGCTCTGGCGGCTGACCTTGTCGTCGAGGCTCGAGCCTCCGGCCATCCAGCCCCCGGTGTCGACGAGCAGGAACTCGGCGCCCTGCCACTCGGCCGGCACCTCCTTGCGGTCGCGGGTGACGCCGGGCCGTTCCTCGACGATCGCCTCCCGCCGGCCGAGGATGCGGTTCATCAGGGTCGACTTGCCGACGTTCGGGCGACCCACGATGGCCACCACCGGCAGGCCGTCGGCGACCTCGCCCACCCCGTCGCCGCCGGGCGGCGTCATCTCCCGAGGGCCCGCCGCAAGGCGATGCCGTCGGTGGGCACCACCTCCACGGCCCGGGGCAGGTCGGCGGGGGTGGTGCCGTCGAGGAAGCGGCCGGCCGAGAGGCAGGCGTCGGGCAGCAGGTAGCGGTGGCCGGCCGGCTCTTCGGCGAGCACCCGGGCCAGGTCGTCGCCGACCAGGAGCCCGGCCACGCCGATGTTGCCGCCGAAGTAGCGGTTCTCCACCGCCACCACGCGCACATCGTCACGGCCGAGACGGGCCACCAGCGGGGTGAGGACCCGGGCGCCGTACTCCCCAGTCAGCACGGCCACCGGCGCGTCGCGCCGGGGGCGCAGGAGAACCGCCGTCGCCCCGGCCGTCCCGCCGACCGCGCACGGCTCGGCCGCCCGGGTGGCCCGGTAGCCCTCGGCCGGCGCGTCGTAGTCCCCGGCCGCCTCGTAGCGCGATGCGGCTCCGGCGCCGTCCACCTCGGAGAAGAACCCTGCGCTCACTCCCGTCGGTGCTATCGCCTCGCCCCGGAGCTCCAGCTCGAACGTCCGGGCCATGCCCACGCCGTCCTCGTGCATGGGGAAGCCCTCGTACGCCTCGGGCGGGGGGAAGGGCCGGTCGGCCAGCAGGTAGTACTCGTCGGCGGCAAAGGCCAGGCGCCGGCCGAGCACCCGGAGGTAGACGTCCTGCCAGTCGTGGACGATGTCGACCACGGCCGCCGCCTCGGCCCGGGTGTGGGGGCGCATGCGGGGCTCGGGGTTCCACCGGCTGACGCCTAGGGGCACGACGCACACGCTGGCCAGCTCCGGGTAGCGGTCGAGCACCCCGGCGAGGGTGTCGTCGAGCACGGCGCCGTCGTTCACGCCGGGGCAGCACACGACCTGGCCGTGCACCTCGATCCCGTGGTCGAGCAGGGCCCGCAGCCAGCGCAGGCTGGTGGCGCCCCGGCGGTTGCGCAGCATCGCCGCCCGCACCTCCGGATCGGTGGCGTGGATGCTGACGTTCAGCGGGCCGAGCCCCTCGGCGACCACCCGCTCGAAGTCGGCCTCGGTGAAGCGGGTGAGGGTGGTGAAGTTCCCGTAGAGGAAGCTGAGCCGGTAGTCGTCGTCCTTCAGGTACAAGCTCGGGCGGAGCCCGGGCGGCAGCTGGTAGATGAAGCAGAACTCGCAGTGGTTGTCGCACGTGCGGACCTGGTCGAACAGGGCCGAGTGCACCTCCACGCCGAGGGGCTCGCCCGCCCGCTTCGACACCTCGAGGTCGAGCTCGAGCCCGCCCCGGTCGATCGAGAGGACCACGTCGGGTTCGTCGGTGAGCCACTTCCAGGCGAGCACGTCACGGGGGGCCTCACCGTCGACCGCGCCGATCACGTCGCCCACGGCCACGCCCGCCCGGGCCGCCGGGGATCCGGGCGCGACAGCGACGACGCGCGGAGCGGACACCCGCCCCAGGGTACCGGCGGGCCCCTCGGTACCCTGAAGCGGTGGACGTGGACCGGGTGCTGCTGGCTGAGCCGCGTGGGTTCTGCGCCGGCGTCGAGATGGCCATCAAGGCCCTGGGCTGGATGGTCCGGGCCTTCGAGCCGCCTGTGTACTGCTACCACGAGATCGTCCACAACAAGCTGGTGGTGGAGCGGTTCCGGGAGCAGGGCGTGGTCTTCGTCGACGACGTGGCCGACGTCCCGCCCGGCCGGCCGGTCATGCTCTCGGCCCACGGCTCGGCCCCCGAGGTGGTGGCCGCCGCCCGGGCCAACGGCGGCTACGTGGTCGACGCCGTGTGCCCCCTCGTCACCAAGGTCCACCACGAGGTCAAGGTGCGGGCGGGCAAGGGGTACTCAATCGTGTACGTCGGCCACGAGGGCCACGAGGAGGCGGTGGGCACCATGGCGGTGGCGCCCGCGGCCATGCATCGGGTGGAGAGCGTGGACGAAGTGTCCGCCCTGCCCGCCTTCGAAGGCCCGGTGGCGATGCTGGCCCAGACCACCCTCAGCCACCGGGACTGGGCCGGCGTGCAGGCGGCCGCCGTCGAGCGCTTCCCCGACATGTGGGTGCCGGGGCGCAGCGACCTGTGCTTCGCCACCACCAACCGCCAGACCGCGCTCTTGGAGATGGCCCCCCGGTGCGACGCCATCGTGGTCATCGGGTCGGCCAACTCCTCCAACACCCGCGCCCTCGAGCAGCTGGCCCGGGAGGCCGGCTGTCCGGCGGTGTTCCGGGTGAACACGGCCGACGAGCTCCCCGACGACATCACCGGCACCGTCGGCGTGACCGCCGGGGCGTCGGCTTACGAGCAGCTCGTGGACGAGGTCATCGAGCGCCTCGGTGTCGGCCCCGAGCGGGTCGAGCTGGTGAAGGTGACCGACGAGGACGAGTACTTCCCTCCCCCCCGGAACCTGCGCGACCTCATCAGCGCGGTGGCGGTGATGGCCACGTTCACCCTGGGGGGTTCGGTGGCGGATCGCCCCCCGGCCGACGACCGGTCCCTCCCGGCCAGCGAGGTGCTGGCCGCCCTGACCTGACGCGCACTTCGTCGGGCCGGCGACGGGTCACCGCGGGGTTGTAGCAGACGCCCTTCATGCCCAGCATCTGGGCCGGGACGCACAGGTTGGAGTACTGACACCGCCCCGGTGACCGGTCCCCGCCGAGGACGCGCCGGGCGAGGTCGGGCTCGGCGTAGAAGGGACGGCCGATGCCGACCATGTCGGCCTCACCGTCGTCGAGGATGGCCTCCACCTCGGCGGTGTCGCGGATGCCACCGACGGCCAGCACGGGGATGCCGAGGCGCCGGTGCGCCTCCCGGAAGCACTCCCGGTTCCACACCGGCCGGTACCGGCTCTGCACCCCGCCGAGGACGTAACCGGCCTCGATGGCGAACCGGTCGCGTCGTCGGGGCGCGGCCCGCCGCAGGCGGCCGGCCATCGCCTTGTTCCGCCAGATCGACCACGGGATGCCGCCTCGGCTGAGGGTGGTGTCGGGCAGGACCGAGACCTGCACGGGTGTCACCGAGTCGAACCCCCACTCCTCGCACAGGCGGGCGACCTCGAGGCCTTCGGCCACCGAGGTGCGCCGGGCGAAGGGCGGTGCCTTCTCCCCCACCGGCACCTTCACCGTGCACGTGAAGTCGGCGCCGGCCCGCTCGGCCACCGCCTCCCGGATCACCCGCAGCACCGATGCCCGCCGCTCGACCGAGCCGCCGAACTCGTCGGTGCGGCGGTTGTAGAACGGCGAGAGGAACTGGTCGAGCAGCTTGGCGTTGCTGGACGCGAGCTGGATGCCGTCGTAGCCGGCGTCCCGCGCCCACGCCGCCACCTCCCCGTACCGGGCGGCCATGGCGTGGACCTGCTCGGTGGACATCACGTGCACGGGCACCCGGCGGAACAGCGGCCGCAGGGCCAGGGGCACCGGCGACGGCGCCAGGAGCGGCCCCTGCCGCCCACTGGCCCACGGCTCGTGCCAGGCCTCCATGGCGTAGAGCCCGCCGTGGCCGGCCTGGAGCCAGATGGCGGCACCGGCCCGGTGGACGGCGTCGACCATGGGCGCCAGGCGAAGCACCCGCTCGCGGGTGTACACGAGGGTCATGCCCGGCGACGTGCGCCCCTCGGCCAGGATGCAGGCGCTGCCCTGCACGATGAGGCCGACGCCGGCCTCGGCGTTGGGCACGAACGTCCGGGCATACCGCTCGACGCACTCGGGACCGTCCCCCGCGCCCTCGAGCACCGGCGCCCGGTAGAGCCGGTTGCGGGCGGTGGTCGTGCCCCCGATCCGCAGCGGCGTGTGCAGCACCCCGCCCATGCCCCGGGACGGTACCGCCGCTGATGGTTCTGGCATGCACAGCGGTCGCCCTGGTAGCCGGATTGCATGCCAGAACCCGAAAGCGGGCGGAGCACGGCAGAATGTCGGCCATGGCCACGACCTTCACCCGCATGGACGAGTCCACCGCCGAGCAGTGGGCGGTGATCGGCGCCGAGACGATGCGCAACCAGCCCCGCGTCGCCGACACCGTCCTCGACATGCTCCGACAGCTCGAGGGCATCACCGACGGCTTCGCCACCGATCAGCTCACCCACGCGCTCCAGACGGCCACCTTGGCCGAGAAGGCGGGAGCGGAGCCCGAGGTGATCGTGGCGTCGCTGTGCCACGACATCGGCAAGCTGATCTCGGTCTTCAACCACCCGGGGATCGCCGCCGAGATCCTGCGGCCCTACGTGAGCGAGGACTCGTACCACATGATCCGGACGCACCAGGACTTCCAGGGGCGCCACTACTACCGCCACTTCGGCCAGGACCCCGACGCCCGGGAGCAGTACCGGGGCGAGCCGTGGTTCGACCTCACCGCCCGGTTCGCCGACGAGTGGGACCAAGTGGCCTTCGACCCCGACGGCGAGACCTACCCGCTCGAGCACTTCGAGCCGATGGTCCGCGAGGTCTTCGCGCAACCCCGCTCGATGTAGCGCCGGCGCCGCCGGTCAGCGCGAGCGGACCCGGCGTCGGGCCTCGTCGAACAGCTCCTGCAGCACCGGCTTCAGCGCTGCCGTCTGGGCCCGGACCGAGCTGCGCCTCGCCTTGGGCCCCTCGAAGGTCGGGGCCTCCAGCGGGTCGCCGATCACGATGGTGACGGGCCGGGGCCAGATCATCTTCGACCCCTTCGGCATCACCCGTTCCGATCCGCCGATCCCCACCGGCACGATCGGCGCACCGGTGCGGGACTGCACGAAGGCCGGGCCGTCGAACAGGGGTTGCACCTCGGGGCCGGTCTGGCGGGTGCCCTCGGGGAAGATCACCAGCGGCTCGCCGGCCTCGACCACCTCGATGCAGGTCCGCAGGGCGTCGCGGTCGGCGCTGCTTCGGGCCACCGGGATGCCGCCGAGCGCCGTGAAGAGCCGAGAGGTGACCGGCGTCCACAACGAGTCCTTGGCCAGGTACCGCATCCGGCGCGGGGAGCAGGCCAGCACCACGAGGAAGTCGATGTTCGACCGGTGCACGGGCGCCAGGATGAACGCCCGGTCGGCGGGGACCTTGTCGGTCCCGTCGACCCGGAGGCGCATCCAAGTCCGCGCGAAGGCGACGAGCACCGCCCGCAGCCCGCGGTAGAGGATGCGTTCGGGCCGCGTCAGGGCCACATGTCGGACCGCGGGGGACGTCACGACAGCCGCTCCGCGAGCGACCGCACGATCTCGTCCACGGTGAGGTCGGTGGTGTCGACGACCACCGCCTCGGAGGCCTGCGCAAGGGGGCTGGCCTCCCGCCCGCGGTCCAGGGCGTCGCGGCGGGCCAGGTCGGCCGCCACCACCTCGTAGGCCAGATCCCGCACCTCCTCGGAGCGACGGCTGGCCCGCACGTCGGGGGCGGCGGTGAGGTACACCTTGAGTTCGGCGTCGGGGAACACGACGGTGCCGATGTCGCGGCCTTCGATGACCCCGCCGCCTCGGGCGGTCGCCCACTCCCGCTGCCGGCGCACCAGCTCGGCGCGGACCGCCGGGTTGGCGGCGACGATGCTGACCGCACGGGTGACCTCGGGGCCCCGGATCTCGATGGTGGCGTCCACGCCGTCGACCCGGACGCCGTCGTCCCCCACGTCGAGATCGAGGCCGACAACGAGTCGGGCGACGTCGTCGGGATCGGCCGGGTCGATCCCCCGGCGCAGGGCGGCGAACGTGACCCCCCGGTACATCGCTCCCGTGTCCAGGTACTCGAGCCCCAGGTGGTCGGCGAGGCGACGGGCCACGGTGGACTTCCCGGAGCCCGCCGGGCCGTCGATGGCGATCACCCTCATCGGCCCCGGACCCTACCCGTCACCCCCGGAGGGCCCGATCCGCAGGCGGTCGAGGCGGGCGAAGAAGTCGGGGAACGTCTTGGTCACGCATCCCGGGTCGGCGATGGCGATGCCGGGAGCGACGAGCCCGAGCAGGGCGAAGCTCATGGCCATGCGGTGGTCGTCGTAGGTCTCGACCACAGCCGGTCGGGGGAGGCCGGGGTGCACGACGAAGCCGTCGTCCTCCTCGTCGGCCTCGATCCCGCAGCGCGCCAGCTCGGTGACGACGGCCCGGATGCGGTCGGTCTCGTGGCCGCGGATGAACCCCACGCCGGTGACCCGGGTCGCCGATCGGGCGAACACGGCCACGGCGGCGAGGGTCTGGGCCATGTCCGGCAGGGCCGACAGGTCGAACTCGCCCCCCTCGAGGCCGCCGGGAGCGGGGCCGACCACGGTGATCGACCGCTCCCCCCGCTCCACCGCGGCTCCCATCCGCTCGAGCAGGTCGACGAAGGCGAGGTCGCCCTGCAACGAGTCCCGACCGAGCCCCTCGACCCGGACCCGGCCGCCGGTGATGGCGGCCGCCGCCAGGAAGTACGAGGCGGCGCTGGCGTCGGGCTCGACGGCGTAGCGGGTGGCGCGGTAGCGGCCGGGCCGCACGACGAAGGCACCATCACCGTCGCCGTCCCTGTCGACCTCGGCCCCGAACGCGGCCATCACCGCCACCGTCATGTCCACGAACGGGCGCGACACCAGCTTCGACGTCAGCGTCAGGGCCAGCCCCTCGGCCATGGCCGGCGCCGACAGCAGGAGACCGGAGGCGAACTGGCTGGAGCCGTCGCCGGCGACGCTGACCGGGCCTCCCCGCACCGGTCCCCCGGTCACGGTGACGGGGAGGTGGCCGGTACGCCCGTGCGGCTCCAGGGTTGCGCCCAGGGCGCGGAGGGCATCGATGGTGGCGGCCATGGGACGGCTCCGGAGCGGCTCGGCGCCGTCGAGGTGGTAGCGCCCGGGACCCAGAGCGAGCACGGGGAGCAGGAAGCGGCTGGTGGTGCCCGAGAGGCGGGCGTCGAGCTCGAACGAGCCCTCCGGCAGGCGACCGCCGAGGCCTGTCAGCTCCACCGTCGCCGTCTCGGGATCGGCTGTCACCTCCACCCGGAGCCGGGCGAGGCACTCGAGCATGGCCGCGGTGTCGTCGGCGAAGAGGGCGCCCTCGAGCCGGGAGGTGCCCTCGGCCAGCGCCGCCGCCACCAGTGCCCGGTTGGTGAGGCTCTTGGACCCGGGGACGCTCACGGTGGCGTCGGGTGGCACGGCCAGGGGCTCGATGCGGCGGGGGCCGGCCACGTCAGTCGGGCAGGTCGTCGCGCAGGTTGCGGGCGCCCTCCAGGTACACGTGGTGGAGCTCGGCCCGGCTGCGCTCGGTGGTGAGGTGCATCATCACGCGGATGCAGCGGGGCGTCCCGCCCTCCACCGACAGCTCGCGGGCGCAGATCAGGGGCACGTCGCCGAGGCCGTAGGAGCGGGCGGCGGCGGCGGGGAACGCACTGACCACGTCCTCGGTGGCGGTGAAGAAGACGCTGATGATGTCGTCGTGGTCGACGGCGTTGCGCTCGACCATCGCCTCCAGCAGGGCGACGACCCGCTCGTCGACCTGGTCGGCGGTGTCGGCCTCGATGGTGGTGGCGCCCCGCAGGGCCCGGACCGCGGGTGCCATCACCGGAATCTAACGGCCGGTGCCGGCGGCACCGTCACCTGGTTTGGCGGGTGGGGTCGGCGGACGTGGTCGCCTCGTAGAGCGACCGCACCTCCTCGGCGGTGAGCGCACGCCACTCCCCCGGGGCCAGCCGGCGCTCGGCCAGCGGGCCGATCCGGGTGCGGACCAGCCGGCGCACCGGATGGCCGATCGCCTCGCACATGCGCCGGACCTGGCGGTTGCGACCCTCGTGGATGGTGATGCGGACCAGGGCTGGGGCCACCAGCGCCGCCGCGGCCGGAGCGGTGGGGCCGTCGTCGAGCTCCACGCCCTCGCGCAGCCGACGCAGGGCCAGGCGCCCCGGCGATCCCTCCACCTCGGCCAGGTACTCCTTCTCCACGCCGAAGGAGGGATGGGTGAGGCGGTGGGTCAGGTCGCCGTCATTGGTGAGGATCAGCAACCCCTCGGTGTCGAGGTCGAGGCGGCCCACCGGGAAGACCCTCGGCTCGGCTGGGACGGCCTGGAGGACGGTGGGGCGCCCGTGCGGGTCTTCCGCGGTGGTGATGACCCCGGCCGGCTTGTTGAGCAGGTAGTGCACCAGCGTGGGGTCCACGACGACGGGCACGCCGTCCACGGCCAACCGGTCGGCCCCGGTGTCCACCCGCCGCCCGAGCACGGCCACCTCGCCGTTGACGGTGACGCGCCCGTCGGCGATCAGCTCCTCGCACACCCGGCGCGAGCCGAGACCGGCCCGGGCCAGCACCTTCTGCAGGCGGTCGCCTTCGGCCTCGGCCTCGGCCTCAGGGGCCGGCATGGGGCGGGTCGGCCGGAGCCAGGCCGGCCTCGCCGACCGGCTCGAGGCGGAGGCCGTGCTCGAGGGCCTCGAGCACCTCGGGCCCGGGGACGAACTCGACGAGGCTGGGCAGGTCGTCGAGGGAGTCGAGCCCGAGCCGCTCGAGGAAGGAGCGGGTGGTGCCGAACAGGACCGCCTGGCCGGGGCCCGGATCCCGGGCCACCTCGGCGATGTAGCCCCGCTGCTGGAGCGTGCGCATGACCCCGTCGACGTTGACTCCGCGGATGGCGGCGACCTGGGCCCGGGAGATGGGCTGCTTGTAGGCCACGATGGCGAGCGTCTCGAGCGCCGCACCCGACAACCGGCCGCCTTGTCCCTCGAGGACGAACCGCTCCACGTACGGCGCCGCCGCCGGGTGGCTCTGGTAGCGGTAGCCGCCCGCCACCCGGACCAGGACGAACCCCCGGCCCTCGGCCTCGTACCCGGCGGCCAGCTCGGCGCACAGCTCCTCCACCCGGGCGGGGGCGACCTCGAGGAGCTGGCCGAGCAGCTGGGGGTCCACCGGCTCCTCGGCCACCATCAGCACCGCCTCGAGGGCCCGCCGGGCCTCCTCGGGCACCGGCGGCGGGCCGGGATCGGCGCTCACCCGTCGTAGACGTCGATCGACGCCACCAGATCCACCAGGAGCGGGCGGTCGTGGGCGGCGTCCTCGCCCCGCCACACCACCTCGATGTCGCCAAAGGTGTCGGCCTGGACGAGGTCGACCACGCCCTGCTTGCACAGCTCCAGGATGGCGAGGAAGCGCACCACCACCTCCAGCCGGTCGACGAGCGCGCCTGTGAGCGCTCGGAAGCCGATCCTCCCGGCCCGGGGCAGCTCGTCGACCAGCTCGGCCACGGCGTCGGTGACGCTGGCGCGGATGGGAGCGAGGTGCTCGACGTCGACGCGGGGGACGGCCCGGGGCATGACCGCCCGCAGGAAGGCCGCCCGCACGTCGGCCGGGGCCACGCCGGCGAGCAGGTCGGGAGCGAGGGCGGCGAAGCGGTCCTCCAGGCCGGCCACCCGGGGGTAGGACCGACCGGCCTCCTCGGCCAGGCCGGCCAGCGCACGGGCGGCGTCGGAGAACGTCTTGGCCTCGAGCAGCCGGGCCAGGAGCATGTCCCGCTCCTCCCACAGGGCCAGTTCGTCGTCGAGGTCGACGCCGTCGTCGCCGGGGAGCAGGCGGCGGGCCTTCAGCTCCACCAGCGTGGCGGCGATGAGGAGGAACTCGGTGGCGACATCCAGGTCCACCACCTCCATGCGCTCGACCTCGCCCAGGTAGGCGTCGACGATGGCGGTGAGCGACACCTCGTAGAGGTCGACCTGTTCGCGCAGGATGAGGTGCAGCAGCAGATCGAAGGGCCCTTCGTAGACCGCCGTCTGCACGTCGTAGGCCATCGCCGCATCCTAAACGACACCGGTGTCGTTCCCGGGATAGCTTGCCCGGCCATGGCCCGCGTCTTCTCCGGCATCCAACCGAGCGGGGACCTCCACCTGGGGAACTACCTCGGCGCCATCCGCCAGTTCGTGGTCGACCAGCACACCCACGACTCGTTCTTCTGCATCGTCGACCTCCACGCCCTCACCGTCCCCCAGGACGCCGACCGGCTCCGAGAGCGCACCCTCGACCTGGCTGCCACCTACATGGCGGCGGGGCTGGACCCCGAGGTCTGCACCCTCTTCGTGCAGAGCCACGTGCCCGCCCACACCGCCCTGTCGTGGCTGCTGGAGTGCACCGTCGGCTTCGGCGAGCTGCGCCGGATGACCCAGTTCAAGGACAAGTCCGACTCGGCGGACTTCACCTCGGCCGGGTTCTTCACCTACCCGGCGCTCATGGCCGCCGACATCCTCCTCTACCGGACCGACCGGGTGCCGGTGGGAGACGACCAGCGCCAGCACCTCGAGCTCACCCGGGACGTCGCCATCCGGTTCAACGCCCGCCACGGCGACACCTTCGTCGTGCCCGAGGCGGCCGTGGCCGGCGTCGCCGCCCGGGTGATGGACCTCCAGCGCCCCGAGGCCAAGATGTCGAAGTCGGCCGTCTCGCCGGCGGGCACCGTCCTCGTGCTCGACGACCCCGCCACGATCACGAGGAAGCTCAAGCGGGCGGTGACCGACCCGGGCAACGAGGTCCGCTTCGATCCTGTCGCCAAGCCCGGGGTGTCGAACCTGCTGTCCATCCTCGCCGCCACCACCGGTGCCGACCCTGTCGCGCTGGCGGAGCGCTACACGCAGTACGGCCCGCTCAAAGCCGACGCCGCCGAGGCCGTCGTCGCCGCCGTCGCCCCGGTGCAGGCCCGCCACGCCGAGCTGGTGGCGGATCCGGGCGAGCTGACCCGGGTGCTCGCCGCCGGCGCGGGCAAGGCCCGGGCGCTGGCCGCCGAGACCCTGGAGCGGGCCCAGCGGGCAATGGGCCTGCTGCCCGCCGGCGAAGGATGACTTCGGTGCGCCCGGCAATGCCCCTCTTCGTCGTGGGCTACCCGGTGGCCGTCGGGGTCATCACCCGGTGGGTGCCGGTCGTGCGCGAGCGGCGGTCCCGTTGGTTCGTGGCCCACACCGCCGCCGTCGGCGCCATCGTGTTCGGCTGGGCGATCGAGGAGCGGTGGTCGGCGGTGGCCGTCAACGGGTCCTGGCTGGCCGCCTCGGTGGCCTGGTACGCCGCCGGCTCCCGGCGCTCCCGTCCGGGCTGACCGGCCGGTGCGCCCGGTCGGGTCGGAGCGCCCGGTCGGGTCGGAGCGCCCGGTCGGGGTCGTGCGCTGGGTCGGGCAGGAACCGACCGGGCGCACCAGGCTCCCGGGCCAGGATGGTGCGCCGGGTCGGGGGTGTGCGCTGGGTCGGGCGGGAACCGACCGGGCGCACAACCTCGCCGAGCGGCCGGGTGACGCCCCGGGCTGACGCCCCGGGGTGGGTCGGGGTGGTGCGCCGTGTCGGGCTGGAGCCGATAGGGCGCGCCATCCCTGTCGTCCAGCGGACCGGGCTCAGTCGTCGTCGGCGGTGCGGAGGGCGGCGGCGACGGGGGCCGGCACGGTGCCCCGGCCGGCCGGGAGGTGGTGCTCGCGGGCCCAGGCCACCGTCAGCGGGTCGCTGCCGGCCCGCGCCAGCTCGTCGGCACCGAGCTCGGGGTGGCGCAGGTACAGACCCACCCGGCCGGCGAACCCACGCGCCGCGCTCCAGGCCTCGGCCTGCTCCCGGCCGGCCACCGCGGCCGACACCGTGGCCACCACCCGCCCGTAGGTCCCGAGGCCCGACACGGTCTTGCCCACGTCGTGGAGCAGGGCCGCGGCCAGGACGGGACGGCTGGCCCCGGCGCCGAGGGCCGCCTCCACCCGTCGGGCCACGGCTGCGCTGTGGCGGCGGTCGGCGCCCGGCATCGACCTCCAGAGGACCCGCTCGGAGTCGGTCAGGTGGGACTCGGCCCAGGCCACCTCGCCGGCCCGGGGCCCGCCGGGGCGCAGAGACCCGGCGAACCGCCGGATCAGGTGGAGGCCGTGGGCCGCCACCTCACGCGTACTCCACCCGCACCCGGGTGGCGGGCATGGCGTCCAGGCGGGCTTCGGGGATGGGCTCACCCGAGACCTCGCACCGGCCGTAGGTCCCGGCGTCGAACTTGGCGAGGGCGTGCTCGACCTCGTCGAGCTGCTCGCGGAGCGACGCCGCCAGGGCCCGGTTCTCACCCTGCTCGGCGGCGACCTGGCCCGAGTCGGCGAAGTTCTCGTCGAAGACCGGACCTTCTCCGCTCTCCGAGCCCAGGGCGTCGAGCTGGAGGCACAGCCGGTCCCGCTCCTCTTCCAGGGAGGCGCGCAACTCCGCCCGCTTCTGCTCGCTCAGCATCGGGCCAGGCTACCCGCCCCCCCGGCCCGCCTCTGCCCGGTTCCGCTCGCGGGCCACGGCCCGGGGGTGGGCGGCCCGGTAGACCGCCCACAGACGCTCGGTCGACACCAGCGTGTAGAGCTGGGTGGTGCTGATCGACGCATGGCCCAAGAGCTCCTGCACGGCACGGATGTCGGCGCCGTGGTCGAGCATGTGGGTGGCGCACGAGTGGCGCAGCACGTGGGGGGTGAGCCGCGCCCCGAGGCCGACGCGGTCGCCGTACCCCCGGACGATGCCCCACGCTCCCTGGCGGGAGAGCCGACCGCCCCTGGTGTTCAGGAACAGCGCCTCCGCGTCACCCCGACGGGCCCAGCGCTCCGGCGCCAGCCGCGGCCGGCCTTCGGGGGCGAGCCAGGCCTCGGTGGCCTCCGCCGCGCACCGGCCGACGGGCACGAGGCGCTCTCGGGCGCCCTTGCCGAAGGCCCGGATGAGGCCCTCGAACAGGTCGACGTCGCCGAGCGACAGGCCCACGAGCTCGGAGATGCGCAGCCCTGTCCCGTACAGGATCTCGAGGATGGCACGGTCCCGGCGGGCCAGGGCGTCTTCTCCCACCACCGCACCGAGCAGGCCGGCGATCTCGTCCTCGGTCAAGGCCTTGGGAACGCCCCGGGGCACGCGGGGCACGGCCACCTCCGCCGCCGGATCCGACCCGCTGGCGCCCTCGAGGGCGCAGAACCGGTGGAGCGACCGGACCGCGACGACCGAGCGCTTCACCGTGGACGGAGCCCGCCCGGCCGCCCGCAGGTGGCCCACGTAGTCGGTGATGTCGGCCTCGGTGATGCCCTCGAAGGCCCGGCCCCGCTCCCCGAGCCAGGCCCAGTACGCCCGCAGGTCGGCCCGGTAGGCGGCGAGGGTGCCGGCCGAGCGCCCCTTCTCGACCCGCAGCCAGGTGAGGAAGTCCTCGGCCTCGAGCGGCAGGTCCGGGCCGCTCACCCCCGGGCCAGGTGCCCGCGGGCCAGGAGCAGCCCCACGATGGTCTTCGAGTCGGTGAGACGTCCGTCGGCGACCATGGCCTCGACGTCGGCCAGCGCCACCACCTCGGTCGTCATGTGCTCCTCCTCCACCCCTTGGCGGTCGTGGGGGACGTCGGTGAGCCCGGTGGCCAGGAACATGGTGATGCGCTCGTCGGAGACGCCGGCGGCGGGGTGGACGGTGGCGAGGCGCTCCAGTTGGGCGGCGGCCTTTCCCACCTCCTCGGCCAGCTCGCGGGCGGCGGTGACCTCGAGGTCGTCCTCGCCCTCGACGTCGCACAGGCCGGCCGGGATCTCCAGGATCTCGGCGTCGACTGGCCCCCGGTACTGGCGCACCAGCAGCACCGAGGCCCCGTCGTCGAGGACCGGGACCATGGCCACCACCGCCATGTCCCGGATCACGTCGCGTTCAAAGGTGGAGCCGTCGGGGGCGGCGAAGGTCGCCTTCACGACCCGGATGCGATGCAGGGCGACGATCTCATCGTCGCCCAGGTGCCGGAAACCGGCCACCTAACCGGCAGCCGCCACCGGCGCCACCTCGGCCACGGGGAACAGGTGGGGGGCGCGCCCCTCCGCCCGGACCAGGGCGGCGCCGATGAGCTCCCGGAACAGCGGCGCCGGGCGGGTGGGGCGGCTCTTGAACTCGGGGTGGGCCTGGGTGCCGACCCAGAACGGGTGGCCGTCGAGCTCGATGAACTCCACGAGCCGGTTGTCGGGCGACGTGCCCGACATGCGGAAGGTGCCGTCCTCGAAACGGGACCGGTAACGGGGGTTGAACTCGTAGCGGTGACGGTGGCGCTCGGACACCACGGTGTGGCCGTAGGCGGCCGCCACCCGGGAGCCGGGTGCCAGCTCGGCCACGTAGGCACCCAGGCGCATGGTGCCGCCCAGGTCGGTGACGTCACGCTGGCTCTCCATGAGGTCGATCACCGGGTGGGGGGTCTGCGAGTCCATCTCGCGGGAGTTGGCGCCGGCGAGGCCGAGCACGTTGCGGGCGTACTCGATGGTCATGGCCTGCATCCCGAGGCAGAGCCCGAGGCAGGGGATGGCGTGCTCACGGGCGAAACCGGCGGCGGCGATCTTGCCCTCGACGCCACGCTCGCCGAACCCTCCCGGGATGACGATGCCGTCGAGGTCGGCGAGCCGGCCGGCGGCGAGCAGGCCCTCCACCTCCTCGGCCTGGATCCAGTCGATCTCCACCCGGGCGCCGTGGTGGAACCCCCCGTGCTTGGCCGCCTCGACCACCGACAGGTACGCGTCGACCAGGCTGACGTACTTGCCGATGAGGCCGATCCGCACCGGCCGATCGGCGGCGTCGACCCTGTCGACGAGGGTCTCCCACTCCCCCAGGTCGATCGGATCGCCGTCGATGCGGAGGATCTTGCACACCTCGGTGTCGAGGCCCTCCTCGTGCAGGATGAGGGGGATCTCATAGACGTTGCGGGCGTCGGCCGCGTTGACCACGGCGTCGACGGGTACGTCGCAGAGGTTCGAGATCTTGCGCTTCAGGTCCGAGCTGATGGGCTCGTCGCTGCGGCAGACGATGGCATCGGGCTGGATCCCCCGGCTGCGCAGCTCGGTGACCGAGTGCTGGGTGGGCTTGGTCTTCTGCTCACCCGACGGCCCGATGAACGGCACGAGGGTGACGTGCACGTAGCAGACGTTCTCCCGGCCGACGTCGAGGCGGAACTGGCGGATGGCCTCGAGGAACGGGAGGATCTCGATGTCACCCACGGTGCCGCCGACCTCGGTGATGACCACGTCGACGTCGTCGGTGGCGAGCCGGTTGATGCGGCGCTTGATCTCGTCGGTGATGTGGGGGATCACCTGGACGGTCTTGCCCAGGTAGTCGCCGCGGCGCTCGGCGGTGAGCACCGCCGAGTAGATCGAGCCCGTCGTCGCGTTGGAATCCCGCGACAGGTTCTCGTCGATGAACCGCTCGTAGTGGCCGAGGTCGAGGTCGGTCTCACCACCGTCGTCGGTGACGAAGACCTCCCCGTGCTCGAAGGGGTTCATGGTCCCGGGGTCGACGTTGATGTACGGGTCGAGCTTCTGGATGCTGACCCGCTGGCCCCGCGCCTTGAGCAGACGCCCGAGTGAGGATGCGGTGATGCCCTTCCCGAGGGAGGACGCCACACCGCCCGTCACGAAGATGTGTTTCGTCACGGGAGTTCACCCTACCGCGACCGCTCCGACCGACCAGGGACCGGCCGGGCCGGGTCACCCTCGACGGCCGAGGCGGTCCAGCGCCCGCAACGGCGGCACCGCGTCGATCACCCGTGAGTAGCTGGCCAGCTCGCTGACCAGGTTGAGGGCCAGCACCACGGCCAGGACGACCAGGCGGATGCCCGGCCCGCACGTGAGCACCACGCCCAGGCCGAGGGCGGCCCCGAGGGGGTTGGCGCCGGCGTCACCGAGCATGAGCCGCTCGCGCAGGTCGGGCCAGAGGAGGGCGGCGGAGGCGCCCGCGGCGGCGGCGGGACCGGCCAGCTCCGGATCGGCCCCGGTGACGGCCACGAGGGCGGCGAAGGCGCCGAGGGCGACCTTCGTGGTGCGCCCGGGGGCGCGGTCGAACAGGTTGGCCAGGTTGGCGGCCAGGGCCACCAGAGCGGCGTCAGCCAGCAGGTGGAGGAGGCGCCGGTCGAGGTGCGAGCCGACTCCCGTGCCGGCCACCACGGCGACGGCCAGGACCGCGCCTCCGAGCAACTTGAGGCCCCCGGTGGTGAGGCGGCCCCGTGACAGCGCCCGCAGGTGACCGGCGAAGCCCCGGTCATCGCCGGCCCCGGCCAGGTCGTCGAACAGCCCGAGCAGCCCGAACCCGGCCACCGCTGCCAGGATGGGAAGGCGATCGGCGCCGCCGACGTCCACCGAAGCGGCCCGCAGCAGGCTGGCGGCGGCGGTGACCGCCATCACGGCCAGGACGACGATGATGCCGGCGCTGACGGGCACGAGGTCGCCGCGGTGGTTGCGGCGGGCGAAGAGCGGCGACGAGAAGGTGGAGGCCAACGTCAGCCACCCCAGAGCGGCGATCAGCGCGCCGCCGCCGAACGAGGCGACCAGGGACACGCCCCGAAGGTACCGCCCCGCGGGCGTCGGGATGGGGTGCGCCCCCGCTGGCGGCGGGGGTGCCCCGGTACGGTGGCCGCGTGCTTCGGGACCGGTTGGCGCCGTTCTTCGTGGCCCCTCCCCGAGCACGGCTCGGACAGCTTCGGCGGCTCGAACGCATCGTCCGGCAGCTGGCCGTCGCCTCGATCCTCGCCTACGGGTTGATCACCCTCGTCGTGGCCCGGTGGCCGCGGTGGGCGCTCGACGTGGTCGTGTTCGAGTGGATCGACGGCCGGCTGCTCCACCGGGGACCGGTCAGCTACGTGCTCTCCCACCTCGGATCGGCACCGGTGCTCACGCCCCTCGTCGTCGTCGCCTGCGCCTACCTGGTCCTGCGCCGGCGGGCGCTGGCGGCCGGCGCCATCCTCGGGATCTCCTACGGCGTGGTCGGCGTGCTGGTGACCCTGGGCAAGACGATGCTCCGCCGCCCGGAGCCCACCAAGGCGGCCGACGCCGCCGGGTACGCGTACCCCTCGGGCCACGCCGCCGCCGCCGTGGTCGCCTGGGGCGGCCTAGCCCTCGCCTTCTACGTCCTCGGGCTCCTTGACGGGGAGTCCCCGCGACGCCGGGTGTTCCTCTGGGCGGGCACGGTCGTCGGGATCGTGTGCCTCGTATCGCTCCTCCGGTCGGCCCACTGGCTGACCGACATCGCCGGCGGGATCGCGGTGGGCCTCGTCAGCCTCACCATTGCGGCCGTGGTCGTCCTGCGCCTGTGGCTGCCCCGCCAGGCTCGGGCGTTGGCGGCCGGCGTCGGATCGGAGCGCTGAGCCCCAGGCCCGTCGATCAGGCCGGTGCCGCGTCGAGTCCGGGCGGCGACTGCCCGAGCGCCCGGAGCAGCACGACGGCGGGGAGGAACGCCCAGAACAGGGCGAGGACGAGTGGCCCCGAATCGTTGGTGACGAACCCGAGCGCGCTGCCCACCAGGCAGGCGATCACGACGATCCGCAGGGGGTGACCGGGCGGCAGGAGCGCATCCCGGCGGGCCCGGGAGCCGAGCACCCCGACCAGCGCCACCGCGACGACCACGGCCAGCCAGGTCCAGACCGAGCGCTGGAGGATGCGGAGGTTGGCGGCCTCCTTGCGGATGACGGTGTCGACCAGGGTCGACGGGCCGCCTTCGACGAATCGCCCGGCGAACCGGCCGAGGTGCGTCCGGCGCTCGGCCGGGCGGGACAGGTCCACGGCGGTGGCGAGGCCGAGGACGGCGGCGGTCACGGTGCCGACGGCGGCGACCACACCGACCCGGATGCGCCGGCCGGCCAGCGCGACGCCGGTCACGGCGAAGACGGGCACGAGGGTGAGGATGCCGCCTACGTCGCCGCCCATCGTCGGGGATCCGTCCACGACCGCCACCACGGCGAGGAGGGCAAGGGCAGAGGCGACGGCGGCCGACCGGGGGATGCGCTCGGCCACGAGCACCCCGGCCAGGATCAGGGTGGCGGAGGCGAGGACGGCGAACGTCGTGTTGGGGATGCCATAGAACCGACCGGCGCCGTGGGGCGAGTACCCCAGCCAGCTGTTCAGGTGCATGGTGCTGCCGGTGCAGGCGTCGACGACGATGGCGGCGACGCTGGCGCCCAGCACCCAGGCCAGCGGGCGGATCGGCGACCGTCGGTCGAGACCGGCGAGGAGCGCGGCACCGACGGCGAGCACCACCTCCAGGGCGAGGGCGGCGTCGCCGTGCACGGGGAGGAGCCGGACGAGCAGCGAGGACAGGGGCACGGCCGCCACGGCGACGAGGAGGTGGGGTGCCAGCAGGGCGAGCCACCGCGACCGACCCCGCCCGAACGCCACCAGGGCGGCCAGGGCCACCGCCACCGCCTCGGCCAGGATGAACGCCACGGTGTGGCCGTAGTAGGAGCGCTCGCGGCGGTTGGTATCGAGGTCGAGGCGGTGCAACGCATCGACGTCGGATGGGCCGGCCTGGTAGCGCACCGGGTTGCCTGGAAGGTCCGACGGCGGCTCCACCCCGAGAGCGGAGAGGATGGTCGGAGCCAGGTCGGTGATGGCCACCAGCCCCTGGCGCTTCGTCGAGGGCGACACCGCCCAGCCCTCGGGCACGCCCGGCCCGGTGAGGACGAGCGGGGTCAAGCGGTAGCCCGAGCCGGGCGGCATCACCGACACCACCATGACCAGCGTGCGTTCGTCGACCGCGGTCAGGATCCGGCCGAGGATCGCATCGGTGCTGCGCAACGCCATCCGCCGAGCCCGACCCTGGCCGCCGAGGGAGGCGGGCGCCCGGAACCGTTCGGCTCGGCTGAGATCGCCGGGGTCGGCCACCACCACGTCCGCCTCGGCCAGGGCGTCGGTGATCGCCTCGACGGTGGCGTCGGCGTCGGCCCGCACCCCGAAGGGGGCGCCCGGATCCGGTGTGAGCAGCACAGCAGGGTCGAGCTCGCCGGCGGCCACGGTCAGGTCGCGGTCCATGACGCTCAGCGCCGCCGGACGGCTCCGTACGCCCCCGGCCGGATCGAACGGGCTCGGCCGATCGGCGTTGCCGACGGCCGCGGACCGCAGCCCGGCGCGGCGCAGGGCCTGCCCCAGGGTGCCCGGCGGGGTGGGCACGTCCGCCGCCAGGTTGCGCTCGACCACCGACGCCGCGCCGACGGCGGCGATGGCCCCTTCGGCGCGGCGCCCGGTGAGGGCGGCCAGCGCCTGGGACGCGGTACCTGGCCCGTACGGCTCGTCACCGCCCAGGACCAGATCGGTGCCACTGCGGGCAAAGGCGCGCGATCCGGCACCGAAGCTGAGGTAGCCCTCGCGCAGCGTCGGGAGCCGGGCTCCGGTCCGCACGCTCAGGGCGGCGACGGCCTCGGTCCGGATCAGGCGGTCGAGCACTGGCGTGTCACCCCGGCCGAGGTCGCCGAAGCCGAGGGGCGCCATCCCGAACACGAGCACCTTGTCGGGTCGGTCGCCGAGCGGCTGGCTGGACGGCTCCCACCGCGTGCTCAGCACCCCCACCACCGCCAGCGCCGCCAACGCCACCGCTCCGACCGCCAGCACGGGCCGGCGGGGCGTCACCGCGCGGCCACCTCGCGACCGGTCGCCACCGCACGAGGCACGGGCGGCTCGGCGGTGGCGGCCAGGAGCTCGGGCTCTCCGGCGCGGGCGGCCAGCGCCAGCAGGGTCAGGTAGGGGCCGAGGAACACGAAGATGAGGGCGGTGACCACGATCCCCGAGTCGTTCACGAGCCAGCCGACCACCCCGGCGGCGATGGTGCCCACCACCCCGGCCCGCAGCGGCGAGCCCGGCGCGAGCATCCGTCGCCAGCCCTTGGCGATCACCAGCACGTAGATCATGAAGATGGCGATGATCGGGACCATCCAGGTCCAGATCGACTGCTGGAAGACCCGCAGGTTGGTGCTCCACTTGCGGGCCACGGTCGACCAGAACGTGCTGTTGTCGCCGCTCGAGCTCACCACGAAGCGGGCGAGGTGGGTCTGGTCCTCGGCCGGGCGGAGGAGGTCCACGCCGACGGCGACGGCGAGAACGGCGACGGTGGCCAGCGCGGCCAGGCCGACCGCCCGCCAGGACAGGCGGCGGCCGCTCATCACCGCGAGGGTCAGCCCGAAGACGGGGACGAGGCTGAGGATGCCACCGACGTCCGAGCCGAGCCACGGGGCGCCGTCGACCACGACCACGAGAGCGAGCACGGCGCCGGCGCCGAGCACGGCCTCGCGCCGCCGCGGCGCCCGGTCGACGTGGACAGCAGCCCAGACGATGGCGGTGGCGGCCAGCACGGCGAAGGCTGAGTTGCCCATCCCCGAGAACCGGGCGGCGGTGTGGGGTGAGTACCCGAGAACGCTCGAGAGCTGGAGGTGGGCGCCGGTCGAGACGTCGAGGATCAGGACGGCGACGGTCAGGGCGGCGATGCGGGCCAGCGGGGCGAGGACGTGACCGCGGGCGCGAAACGCCAACAAGGCGATCGCCAACGCGATCAGCCAGATCATCAGGTGGGCCAGCCCGCCCAGGGTCGACAAGCCGGGGAAGATGCGGAAGAGGAAGGTCGCTACCGGCCAAGCCGCGAACGTGAGCACGACGACGCGCAAGGCCCGGTCGAGGCGGTGGGGCATCCCCGTGACGGTGAGCGCCAGGATGGTGATCAGGTAGACGAGCGCCTGGACGACGATGAAGGTCAGGGCCATCGGGTAGTAGAGGCTCTCGCGACCGGTGGCGGTGGCGTTGGTGCGCTCGAGGTCGCTGACCCTTACCTGGCCGGCCCGGTAGCGCAGTGGCTGGCCGATCATGCCGTCGGGGATGGGCACGCCGAAGGCGTCGAGGATGGTGGCGGGCAGGTCGGTGAGGGTCACCAGGTCGGGCCGCTGGGTCGATGGCGAGTGCAGGTGCCCCGGGGGGACGCGGGCACCGTGGACCACCATCGGGGTGAGGGCCCAGTCCGACTCCGGCGGGGTGATGCCCACCACGACGAGCAGGGCACCGGCCGGGAGCGACGCCTCCACCTGCCCGAGGAGGCGGTCGGTGCGGGCCAGGGCCGCGGTCCGGAGGACCTCGGCCTGTGCGGCGGTGGCGTCCTCGGCGTAGGCGTAGGCGCGGTCGGTCTCGCCCGGGTCGACCACCACGAAGTCGGCTCGGTCGACGGCCCGCTGCACGGCCAGGAGGAAGCCGGACGGGCTGGTCCTGATCCCGAACGGCGCCGACGGGTCACGCACGAGGAGGCGGGCATCGACGGTCCCGAAGTCGACAGATGCCGTGCTGTCCATGGCCGCCACGGCCGCCGGACGGACGAAGAAGGGGATGCCGAAGCCGTTGCGGGTGTCGGCGTTGTTCACGACCGCGGTGCGGAGGCCGGCCCCGTGGAGGGCGTCGGCGAGGGCGCCGGGCGGGCTGGACGCATCCGTGCCGGGGCTGCGGATGGCGGCGGCTCCGCCGACCACCACGACCTCGCCGGTCGGATCTTGGCCGGTGCGGCGGCGGACCACCTCCCGGGCCGTGGACCCTTCGAGGGCGGCGTCGGGCGGGTGGGCGTCGTCGGCCCCCTCCACCCCCTGCACGCGGGTGCCGGCGGACAGCGACGAGTAGGCCTCGACGGTGGAGGGCCGGCTGCGCAGGGTCCGCACGCTGGCGGCGGCGAGGGCGCCCTCGCGGACGATGCGGTCGAGGTTCGGCACCAGCCCCGACTCGAGGTCGTCGAGGCCGAGGTGGGGGATGCCGAACACGACGACGGTGCGGACCGGGCTCCCCAGGGCGACGCTGTCGGGCTCGGCCGCCTGGCCGCTGACGTAGGTGAGCGCCAGGGCCGCCACCAGGGTGGCGGCCATGAGGGCGGCGCGCACCGGGCGGGAGGTGAGCCGGGGCCAGAGCGCTCGGATGACGTCGGACCCCTGGGTGGCCCGGTGGCGGAAACCGGCCACGCTGCGCCCCGTGTGGCGGTGGTCCATGGGCACGTCCACCTCGACCACCCGGGCCCCGGCCCGCTCGGCGTCGATGGTCATGGCCACCTCGAGCCCGAAGCGCTCGGCCGAGGAGAGGGATCGGAGGAGCCCGGCCTGCACCGCCCGCTGGCCCGACAAGGGTGCCCGGGTGCGACGGCCGCAGGCCCGGGCGATCCCCCGCGCCGCCAGGTCGCGCACCTTGCCGAACCCGCCCCGCCCGTCGGCCGGGGGCAGCACCCCGATGGTGAGGTCGGCCTCGTCGGCCAGGACCGGGCCGAGCAGGAGGTCGGCGGCACCGGCCGTCCCCGCCAGGTCGGCGTCGATCAGCAGGTACACATCGGCCTCGGGGGTGGCGTCGACGGCGGCCTTGACGGCCCCGCCCTTGCCGCGGTTGCGGGGCAGGCGCAGCACCTCGGCGCCGGCGGCCCGGGCCACCTCGGTGGTGGCGTCGGTGGACCCGTCGTCGACCACGACGACGCGGTCGACCCCGGGGACCGCCCGCAGGGCGCCCACGGTGGCGGCGACGGAGTCGGCCCGGTCCTTGGCGGGGACGATGGCGACGACGGTCATGGTGCGAGCGGCCTCATGGTGGCGCTCACGTTGGCACGATCCGGGGTCGGGGAGGTGGCACCGGGAGTCACGACCTCGCCGCCGGTGACTGCCGCCGTTGCCGGCGAGCCCGGAGGAGCTCCAGCTCAGGGGTGCGGGTGAGCGCGAGGACGGCGGCGTAGGCCACCAGCCCCGCCGCCGCGGCCGCCACCACGGCCAGCAGGGCAGAGCCCCGCCCGTCGGTGCCGATCAGGCGCACCGGCACCACGGCCACGCCCACCGCCACCGCGGTGCCGAGGACGGCCCGGGCCAGCGTCGCCGCCACCGGCACCGGCCGACCGACGGCCCGCTGCAGGCGACCGAAGAGCACCACCGACCCGCCGGTGACGGCGACCGCGTGCACCAGTCCGAGGACCACCACCCGGCCGTCACCGTCGACCATGGTCGAGGTGGCCGCCATCGCCGCCACCGCCCCCAGCGTGACCCCGAGGTTCACGGCCGTGGGCGACCTCACGTCGCCGAGGGCGTAGCTGGCCCGGGTCAAGAGGAAGAAGGCGCTGTAACCCAGGAGGCCCACGAGGTAGGCCGAGAGGACGGCGGCGACCAGCTCGGCGCCCCGGCCGTCCAGCCGTCCGACGCGCGCCACGGTCAGGGCCGGCAGGGCCACCACCGCCAGGAGGCCGGCCGCCGGTGCCAGGAGGAGCGCCATGGCCCGCACGCCACCACCGACGTCGTCGGCGAAGCGGTCCATGTCACCGGCGGTAGCTGCGGTCGAGAGCCGGGGGAAGAGCGCGGTGAAGATCGGGTGGGCGAGCACGGCGTGGGGCAGGAGGAAGAACGTGAAGGCCGTCTGGTAGGCGATCACCCCGCCGCGCACCCGGGCGGCCCAGATGACGGTGGCCGCCACGAGCACCTGGTTGAGCCCGATGTGGCCGGCCCCCCAGAGCCCCTTGCGGGCCAGCCCCGCCAGCCCCGTGGCGCCAGGATCCCGCCAGCGGGGACGGGCGACCAGACCGCGCCGGCGTCCGCCGACGAGCAGCACGGCGGTCAAGGCCACCGTGCCGGCGAGCGTGCCGCCCCCGAGAAGGAGCTTCTCCCCCCCGGTGAGGGTCAAGCCGGCGGCGGGCCGGTGCACGGCGGCGAAGGCGACCATGGTGGCCAGGACCACCACGTTGTTGAACACGGGGGCGACGGCCACGGCGGTGAAGCGCCGGTCGGCCTGGAGCAGGGCGCTGGAGACGGCGCCGGTCGCGTACAGGAGCAGTTGGGGGAGGATGAACCAGAGCAGGAAGCTCCCGAGGCGGACCTGGTCCTGGCGGGCGGCCGGGTCCTCTACGCCGAGGGTGAGGGCCCGCATGATCAGTGGGGCGGCGACGATGCCGACCACCACCAGCGCACCCAGGGCGGCGAGGGCTCGGGCGAGGAGCACCCCCGCCAGGGCCGAGGCCTGGTCGCGACGGTCCTGGTCCAGGAGGCCCACGAAGGTGGGCACGAGCACCGAGAAGAGCAACCCGCCGGCCAGCAGCTCGAAGAGGATGTTGGAGACGACGTTGGCGCTCTGGTAGGTGTCTCCGAGGATGCCCACGCCGAGGGCGCCGGCGGTGGCCAGCGTGCGGGCGAAGCCGGTCAGCCGTGACAGCAGGTTCCATCCGGTGATCGTCGCCGCTGCCCGCCCGACGCGGTCGGGGACGCGCACCGGTTCCCCGGCCAGCGCCGTGTGCGGGTCGGTGAGCTCGTCCACGGGGCCTAGTCGCCGGGGCTGGCCGGGAGGAGCGAGCTGGCGCCGTCGCCCACCCCGTAGTGGCCCCGACGGCCTTCGGCCAGATCCTCGAGCGCGAGGACGACCGCCGCCACCCCGCTGAACTGCTCGAGGTCGTCGACGGTGGAGATCCGGCCGGCCAGGGTGTCGTCCTCCAGCAACGGGCTGACGACCGCGCCCCGGACCTTCTCGGCATCGCCGCCGGTGGCGGCCGAGGCGACCACCACGGGCGCCGGCCGGTCGGAGCTGAGGGCCCGCAGGAGGGGACGGAGAAAGGCCGTGTCGGGGAGGTCCGGTTCGGGCCCCGAGACCACCACGTAGCGGTACCCCTGCTCGGTGAGCAGGTCCTGGGCGGAGGCGCCTCCACCCGGGGCGGGCGTGTAGTCCAGGAACCCGCCGTCGATCAGGCCCTGGAGGAGGTTGCGGCCCTCCCCCACCACGGCCGAGGTGCTGCTGGTGGTGCTGGCTGTGGCCGGGGGGCGCCGGGCGGCGTCCAGAAGGACGTCGGCCAGCCGGGACACGAGGATCCGGCGGAGGGCGGCCGGGTCGACGATGGTCGTGTCGAGGATGTCGGAGAGATCCCTGGCATCGCCCTCGCTGAGGGTGAGCTTGTCGGTCGCGGTGAGCGAGCCCTCGAAGCCGGCGGCGGATCCCTCGAGCGCGCCGGTGAGGGCGTTGAAGCTGTCCTCGTCGACCCCTGGTGCGCTGATCACCACGACGGGCACGTCCTCGAGACGCCCGTCGAACATCCGGCCGGTGGCCTGTTCGGTGAGATCTGTCCCCCGCTCGTCGAGCCGGCCGACCTCGTCGCGAAGGCGGTCGTTCTCGGCGCGGGTGGTGCGGACCTCCCGTTCGGCGTTGTCGATGTTCTTCTCGATCTGGTCGATGGTGGCCTTGCCGAGGAAGGTCGAGCCGGTGGCGATGCCGATGCCGAGGGCCAGGAACACGGCGGTGATGCTGACGATGTGGTAGCGGAGGTTGATCAAGAGGGGTGTCCTACTCGAACGGGAGGCCGAGGCCCCGCAGGATCACGCGGACGGGCTCGCTGACCATGGTGATGAGCACCAGGGTGACGAGGGCGGCGGCCACCAGCAGGAGGAGGTCGCGCTTGCGCACCCGGTTCTCATAGAGCCGGCTCACGCCCTTGGCGTCCACGAGGATCGGGCCCACCTTCAGTCGCACGAGGAAGGTCGACGCCATCCCGGCCCGCCCCTTGTCGAGGAACTCGACCATGGAGTTGTGGGTGCCGACGGCCACGATCAGCTCGGCGCCCCGCTCGTAGGCGAGGAGCATGGCGATGTCCTCGCTCGTTCCGGCGGACTCGAACATGCGGTGGTCGAGGCCGAGCGCGTCGAGGCGTTCGGCGCCCGGGGCCCGCCCGCCGGGGTAGGCGTGGACGACGAGGGCGGCGCCGCTGCGCAGGGCCCGCTCGCTCACCGAGTCGAAGTCCCCGATGATCACGTCGGGCTTGAACCCCAGCTCGAGCAGGGCGTCGGCACCACCGTCGACGCCGATGAGCAGGGGGCGCATCTCGCCCAGGTAGCCGCTCTGGCGCAGGACCCCGAGGTCGTTCTTGTAGCCGAGGCCCCGGACGACGATGAGGACGTGGCGGCCCTTGAAGTCGACGGGCACATCGGGGATGTGCGGCGAGTCGACGAGGAGGTGGCCCTCCTTGCGGATGTACTCGAGGGTGTTGGCCGCGAACAGCTCGAGCTCGGCACCCATGCTCGTCTTGGCCGACTCGATGATGTCGGTGACCGACTCGACGGTCTGGCGGGTCCCCGTGGCCACGACCTCGCCGCCGATGAGCAGCTGGTCGCCGTCGAGCTGCACCACCTGGCCCTCCACCACCCGGTCCATGACCCCGGGCCCGACCCCGTCGAGCAGGGGGATGCCCGCTTCGGCGAGGAGCAGGGGGCCGGGGTTCGGGTACCGGCCGGTGATCGAGACGGCGGCGTTCACCACCGCGCCCACGCCGGCGTCGATGAGGGTCTCGGCGGCCACGCGGTCGAGGTCCTCGTGGTTGATGACGGCCACCTCCCCGCCGGTGATGCGCTTGGCCAGGTCCTTGGTGCGGCCGTCGACCCGGGCCAGGGCCACCACCTCGCCGGCGTGCTCGAGCTCACGCCGCGCCATCGGGTCGCTCCCCTCGGGCGGTCACCGGCCGCGCTCGGCCGCCGCCGAGGCGAGGAGCTCGGCGGCGTGATCGCGGGCGCTGGCGCTCTCGGGCGTGCCTGACAGCATGCGTGACAGCTCCACGATCCGCTCGTCGGTGCTCAACGGTGCCGCCCGGGCGGTGGTGGTGCCGGCCACCTCGGCCTTGGTGACGGTCACCTGGGCGTCGGCAAAGGCTGCCACCTGCGGGAGGTGGGTGACGACGAGCACCTGGTGGTCGGCACCCAGGGCGGCGAGGGATCGCCCCACGGCGATGGCGGCGGCGCCGCCGATGCCGGCGTCGACCTCGTCGAACACCAGGGTCGGAGGGGCGGCGGTCAGCACCAACCGGAGCGCGAGCATGGCCCGGGCCAGCTCCCCGCCGGAGGCCACCTTGGCCAGCGGGAGCAGGGGCGTGCCCCGGTTGGCGGCCAGGAGGAACCGCACCGCGTCCCCGGGATCGTCCTCGCCGACCTCCACCGACAGCCGTGCCCCGGCCATGGCCAAGGCCGCGAGGTGGGACTGGACCGCCTCGGCCAGCGCCGGTGCCGCTTCCCGGCGGGCCGATCCCACCGCCGCCTCGACCCGGGCCACGTCGGCCGACGCCCGGGCCCGACGACGCTCGAGCTCGCCCGCGGTCTGCTCGTGGCGCTCGAGGGCGCCGAGGCGGGCCCCGGCCGAGGTGGCGTAGGAGATCACATCGCTCAGTGTGCCCGTGCCGGGCCGGCCGCCGGGGGCGGCGGCGGTGCCGTACTTGCGACGGAGCTCGGCCAGGAGCTGGCGGCGGGAGCGGACGGCCTCGAGCCGAGCGGGGTCGTCCTCGATGGCCTCGCCCCGCTCGCGCACCGAGGCGGCCAGGTCCGCCAGCTCGGCCGCCACCGAGCGCAACCGCTCCTCCTCCGCCGTGAACGGGGTCCTCCCCGCCACCGCCGCCAGCGCCGAGGCCAGGGCATCACCGGCGCCGTCCTCCCCTCCGAGGACGGCGGCGGCACGAGCCGCCGCCTCCTGGTGGGCGACGGCGTCGGCCAGGGTGCTCTCCTCCTCGTCGAGGCGACCGTCCTCGTCGGGGTCGTCCAGGGCGGCGGCGTCGAGCTCGGCCACCTGGAAGCGGAGGAGGTCGACCTCGCGGGCCCGGGCGCCGGCGTCGCCCCCGATGGCCTCGAGATGGGCGTCGAGGTCGGCCACCACCGCTCTGGCGTCGGCCAGCGGGGCCAGGTCGATGCCTGCGAAGCGGTCGAGGGCGTGGCGCTGGACGGCGGCACCGAGCAGCGACTGGTGGTCGTGCTGGCCGTGGAGGTCCACCTGGGCGCCACCGGCCTCGGCCAGCGCGGCGGCGGTGGCCATCGCCCCGTTGACGTAGGCCCGGGACCGGCCCGAGCGGGGGATCACCCGGGTCAGCACCAGCTCGTCGCCATCGACGTCGAAGCGTCCTTCGATGGTGGCCTCGGCCGCACCGGGCCGCACGAGGACCGGATCGGCCCGCCCGCCGACGAGGAGCTCGATGGCCTCGACGAGCATCGTCTTGCCCGCCCCGGTCTCGCCCGTGAGGGCGGTGAGACCGGGGCCGAGGACCAGGCGTAGGTCGTCTATGACGCCCAGGTCGCGCACCGCCAGCTCCACCAGCACGGTCGGCCTACCGGTCCTCGAGGCCGAACTTGGCCTTGACGATCTGGTGGAAGTCCCGGTCTCCGAAGGTCACGAGCCGGGCGGAACGGTCGGCGGCGGTGCACACCACGGTGTCGCCGTCGCCGAGCTCGCCGAGGTTGCGGCCGTCGACCGAGAGGGTGGCCGGCCGGTGGCCGCACACCCGGAGGCGGATCTCGGTGGAGGGCTCCAGGACGAGCGTGCGGTCGAAGAGCATGTGCGGCGACACCGGCGTGAGCAGCAGGGCCCGGTGCCCGGGGGCCACGATCGGGCCCCGGGCCGAGAAGGCGTAGGCGGTCGACCCCGTGGGGGTGGCCACGATCATCCCGTCGGCGGCATATGTCGTGAAGAACTCCCCGTCGAGGTCGACCGCGAGGCGCACGGTGTGGCCCATCGGCGTCTTCTCCACCACCGCCTCGTTGAGGCCGAGGGCCCGGACCGGTCCGCCCGCCCCGGTGGCCGAGGCCCCCTCCACCCGGATCGAGAGGAGCATGCGCTCGTCGATGGTGTACTCCCCCGCCACCCACCGCTCGAGGGCGCGCTGCCAGTCGGCGGGATCGACCTCGGTGAGGTATCCGAGCTGGCCCACGTTCACGCCGATGACGGCCACGCCGTGTTCGGCCACCAGCTCCACGGCCCGCAGCATCGTCCCGTCGCCACCGACGCTGACGACGACGTCCACCGCGGCCGACAACTTCTCTGCATCGATTCCGTGATCGACCAGGCCGATCTCGTCGGCGTCCTCGGCCGGCAGCAGCGCCCGATGGCCCTGATCGGTGAGCCACGCGACCGCCGCCCGGGCGAGGTCGGCCGCCTCCGACCGCTCACGGTGCACCACCAGCCCCACCGCGCTCACCGCCTCCCCCCGCTCGCCTCGAGGACCACGGCGTCGAGCTCCGCCGCTCCGATGCCAGGCCGCCGAAGCGCGCCGGTCCCGGGGGCGAGGGCATGGAGCAGGAACTCGACGTTGCCGTCGCTGCCCCGCAAGGGCGACACCATGGCCCCCATGATCGCGGCTCCGCGCCGCTCGAGGGCGCCGGAGACATCGCCGAGGCTCCGGCGCCAGACCACGGGGTCGGCGATGACCCCGCGGCCACGCGACACATCGGCGCGGCCTGCCTCGAACTGCGGCTTCACCAGGACGACCAGGTCACCGTCGGCCGCGGTCAGGGCGACCAGGGCGTCGGCGACCGTCCGCAGGGAGATGAACGACAGGTCGGCGACCACCAGGGGGAACGGGCCACCGAGAGCGGCGGGGTCGGCCTGCCGGACGTCGGTGCGCTCCCGGACGTCGACCCGGGGGTCGGCCCGCAGGCGTTCGTGGAGCTGGTGGCGCCCGACGTCGAGGGCCACCACCCGGGACGCGCCCCGCTGCAGCAGGCAGTCGGTGAACCCTCCGGTGGACGAGCCGGCGTCGAGCACGGGGCGCCCCGCCACCGGGACGGGGAACCGGTCGAGGGCAGCTGAGAGCTTCTCGCCGCCGCGACCCACGAAGCGGGGCGGGGGGCCGAGGACGACGATGGGGTCGTCGGGGGCGACCAGGCGGGCCGGCTTGGCCGCTGGGGCGCCACCGACGACCACCTGGCCGGCCTCGACCGCCTCCCGCGCCCGTTCCCGGCTGGGAAGCAACCCCCGTCGGACGAGCTCGGCGTCGAGCCGTCGCCGAGCGGCCGTTGGCCTCAGGCCTTCTTGGCGGCCGTCTTCTTGGTCGACCCGGTGCTGCGGGTCGCCTTCTTGGTCGAGGACGGCCCCGCCGTCTTCCTGGCCGGGGCCTTCCGCGCCGCCGCCTTTTTGGTCGTCGTCTTCTTGGCGGTCGTGCGCTTGGCCGCGGCCTTCCTGGCCGACGCCTTCTTGGCCGTCGCCCGCTTGGCCGTCGCCCGCTTGGCCGTCGCCCGCTTGGCTGCGGGCCGGCTCGACGTCGAGGAGCCAAGGCCGCCGATCTTCCGCTCGATCCGGGCGATGTCGGCCTGGGTGGCGAGGCCGAGGTTGGACACCTGGTCGCGTACCTCGCTCCGCACCTGCTCGAAGAAGGTCTCGGTGTTCTGGCGGCTGCGGTCCATCAGGTCCCGTACGGCGTTCTGAGCCTGCTCGGTCTGCACCTCGCCCTGCTTGACGAGGTCCTCCACGATCGCCTCGGCCCGGGCCCGGGTCAGGGCCGTGAAGGCCAGCCCCGCGTCCAGGTAGCGCCTCAGGGTGTCGTTCGATGCCATGGCGACACCCTACGCGGTGCTTGCAACAGTTAGCAATCCTCGGTCGGCCCGCCCGAGGACGCCCCGACGAGGGAACCAAGCGAGGCCGCCACCTGGTCCGGCTCCGGGACCAGCCCCGCGGGGTCGGTGGTGACCCCGGTCAGGACGAGGGCGAAGCGCCAGCCCAGCGCTCGGGCCAATGCTCCGTCGGTGTCGACCCGGTCGCCCACCACCGTGCCGGCGGCGCCGAAGCGGCGCCGCAGGTGCTCGGCCATCGGGGGGTGGGGCTTTCCCGCCACCACCGCCCGCACGCCCGACGCCCGCTCGATGCCGGCAAGGATCGCGCCGGCGCCGGGGATCGGCCCTGCGGGCGTGGGGTAGGTGGGGTCGTCGTTGCTGGCGAGGAGGCGGGCCCCCGTCCGGACCGCGGCAACCGCCCGCCGCATGCGGTCGTAGTCGAAGCGACGGGAGAAGCCGACGGCCACGACGTCCACCTCCGGGGGGTCACCCGGCCCCCCGGCGTCGACCACCACTCGGGCCCCCCGGGCGGCCAGGGCCTCAGCGAGACCGGGGCCCCCCACGCACAGCACCCGCTCGCCCGGCGCCACCAGCCCGGCCGTCACCTCGGCCGAGGTGACCACCAGCCCGGTGGCCTCGATGCCCATGTCGGCGAGCTTGGCCTCCAGGTCGGCGACGGGCACCGAGGAGTTGTTGGTCACGAAGCAGACCTGCTCACCTGCCGCCCGCAGGGCTGCCACCGCGGCCGCCGCCCCGGCGATCGGTTGATCCCCCAGCCACACCACCCCGTCGAGATCGAGGGCCCAGGTCACCCACCATGTGTACCGGGTGCAGGCTCGGACCCGGCCCGTACCCCGCCCGGGGCGGCGAGCACCGTCTGCTAGGACAGGCTCGTGCCCCGCTTCGAGCCCTTCCGGGGCGTCCGCTACGACCTCGGCCGGTTCCGGGCGGCAGACGTGACCGCCCCGCCCTACGACGTGGTCGATCCGGTCGAGCGCGAGGCGCTGGTGGCCCGCTCACCGGTCAACGCGGTGGTCATCGACCTGCCCACCGAGGCCGAGGGGCCCCACCGGTACGAGATCGCCGCCGCCACCTTCGAGCAGTGGCGGTCCGACGGCACCCTGGTCGCCGACGAGCGGCCGTCGTTCACCGTGTACCGGATGGGTTGCACCGACGACCTCGGCCGGCCCGCCACCACCCTGGGCGTGCTCGGCGCCCTCACCCTCTCGCGCCCGGGCGAGCCCGGGGGTGGCGGGATCCTCCCCCACGAGCACACCACCCCCAAGGCCCGCAGCGACCGCCTCGACCTGATGCGGGCGACCTCGGCCAACCTGTCGCCGGTGTGGGTCCTGTCGCTCACCGCCGGCCTCTCGGACCTGCTCGAGGTGGGTGGGGCGCCGCTGGCGGCGTGGACCGACGACGACGGCGTGGACCACGGCGTCTGGCGGGTCGACGAGCCCGAACGGGTGGCCGCCATCGCTCGGGCCGTCCGCGAGTCGGCTGTGGTGGTCGCCGACGGCCACCACCGCTACGAGACGGCGCTCGCCTACCGCGACGAGCGCCGGGCGGCGGCTGGGAGCGGCGAGGCCGGCGCCGCCGAGGCCACCCTGGCCTACGTGGTGGAGCTGGTCGAGGACCAGCTCACGGTGCGCCCGATCCACCGCCTCCTCCACGGGGTCGCCCCCGGGTCGGACCTGCTCGGCGCCCTGGCCCCGTGGTTCGAGCCGGGCGCCACCGTCACCGCCGACGAAGGCGCGGTCCCCCGCATGATCGACGAGGGCGCGCTGGCCCTGGTGGGCGAGACCGGCCTGGCCACCCTCCTGCACCCCCGACAGGGGGTGTTCGACGGGGTGGCCGACCTCGACAGCGCCCGCCTGGCCACCGTCATCGCCGACCTGGCGGACGTCACCGTCACCTACCAGCACGGCGTCGACCACGTGGCCGGCTCCGTCGCCGCAGGCGCCGCCGACGCCGGCCTGCTGCTGCGCCCGGCCACCGTCGCCCAGATCGCCGCCAACGCCCATGCCGGCGACCGCATGCCACCGAAGACGACGTTCTTCTCCCCCAAGCCCCGGACCGGGGTCGTGTTCCGGGCCCTCGACTGACTGTGTCGCCGGAGGCTCAGACCTCCCAGGTGGGACGGGAGTGGAGGAGCGAGCCGAGGTCGGCGTTGGAGTTGGCCCGGGCGGCGTCGAGCTGGCGGGTGGTCTCCGAGCCGTAGTCGGGCCGCTCCACCGCCCGGAACACCCCGATCGGGGTGGGCTCGGTGGGGCCGGCGTTCAACCGCGAAAGCATGAAGGCCAGGCCCGGCTCATCCCGGGACTCGTCGTGGACCAGGACGTTGCCGATCCCGACGTCGGCCACGTCGACGATGCGGGCGCGGCCCTGGCCGTCGAGGACGACGCCCTTCTCCCCGTCGGGCCCGAAGCAGATGGGCTGGCCGTGGACGAGCGGGATCAGCATGGACTCCCGGTTGGCCTTGGCCGTGACCGCCTCGAAGGCGCCGTCGTTGAAGACGTTGCAGTTCTGGTACACCTCGACGAAGGCGGCACCGTTGTGGTCGTGGGCCCGGCGGAACACCTCCATCATGTGGGCGCGGTCCATGTCGTGGGTGCGGGCCACGAAGGTGGCTTCGGCCCCGAGGGCCAGGCTGACGGGGTTGAACGGCTGGTCGAGCGACCCGAACGGCGTGGACTTGGTGACCTTGCCGAGCTCGCTGGTGGGTGAGTACTGGCCCTTGGTCAACCCGTAGATCTGGTTGTTGAACAACAAGATGGTGAGGTTGACGTTGCGGCGCAGAACGTGGATCAGGTGGTTGCCGCCGATGGAGAGGGCGTCGCCGTCACCGGTGACGATCCACACGTCGAGGTCCTCCCGGGCCATGGCCAGGCCGGTGGCGATGGCCGGCGCCCGGCCGTGGATCGAGTGCATGCCGTAGGTGCTCATGTAGTACGGGAACCGGGCGGCGCAGCCGATGCCCGAGACGAACACCGTGTTCTCCCGGGGCACCCCGAGGTCGGGCATCAGCATCTGCACCGCGGCCAGGATCGAGTAGTCCCCGCAGCCCGGGCACCAGCGCACCTCTTGGTCGCTGGTCCAGTCCTTGCGGGTCGTGGGCGGAGCCACCGCGACGTCGGTCACGTCGGTACGTCGGTCATGAGTCGATCTCCTTGAGGATGGCCGCTTCGAGCTCGCCGGCGGTGAAGGGCACGCCCCGGACCTTGGTGACCGAGCGGGCGTCGACCAGGTACTCGGCCCGCACCATCTTCACGAGCTGGCCGAGGTTCATCTCGGGCACCACCACCCTGGGGTAGCGGCGCACCACGTCGCCGAGGTTGCGGGGGAACGGGTTGAGGTGCACGAGGTGGGCCCGGGCCACGCGGCGCCCCCGGGCCCGGCAGCGGTCGACGGCCCCCCCGATGGCCCCCCAGGTGGAGCCCCACCCGAGCACCAGGATCTCGGCGTCCTCGACGTCGCCTTCGACCACCACCGGCGGGATGTCGGCGGCGATCCCGGCCACCTTCTCGGCCCGCAGGTGGACCATGCGCTCGTGGTTGGCCGGGTCGTAGGAGATGTTGCCCGAGCCGTCCTCCTTCTCGATGCCGCCGATGCGGTGCATGAGCCCCGGCGTGCCGGGGACCGCCCAGGGGCGGGCCAGGGTGTCGGGGTCGCGCAGGTAGGGCCAGAACTCGTCGTTGCCGTCGGCGTCGGTGTGGTTGGTGTCGGTGGCGAACGGCGTCGAGATGTCGGGCAGGTCGTCCACGTCGGGGAGCCGCCACGGCTCGGTGCCGTTGGCGAGGTAGCCGTCGGAGAGCAGCATCACCGGGGTGCGGTACTTCAGGGCGATGCGGGCGGCCTCGATGGCGGCGGCGAAGCAGTGGGACGGGCAGTAGGCGGCCACGATCGGGATGGGCGACTCGCCGTGACGGCCATACATGGCCTGGAGGAGGTCAGCGGCCTCGGTCTTGGTGGGGAGGCCGGTGGACGGCCCGCCCCGCTGCACGTCGATGACCAGCAGGGGCAGCTCGAGGCTGACGGCGAGGCCCATGGTCTCGCTCTTGAGGGCCACTCCGGGCCCGCTGGTGGTGGTGACCCCGAAGTGACCGCCGAAGGAGGCGCCGAGGGCGGCGCCGATGCCGGCGATCTCGTCCTCGGCCTGGAGGGTGCGCACGCCGAAGCCCTTGTGGCGCGACAGCTCGTGGAGGATGTCCGACGCCGGTGTGATCGGGTAGCTGCCCAGGAAGATCGGCAGCCCGGCCAGCTGGCCGGCGGCGATCAGCCCCCACGCGAGGGCGGTGTTGCCGTTCACGTTGGTGTACGTGCCGGACGGCAGCGCCGCCGGCTTGATCTCATAGGGGTGGTCGAACAGCTCGGCCGTCTCGCCGAAGGCGTGGCCGGCCTTGAAGGCGGCCAGGTTGGCGTCGCGCACGAGGGGCCGGCTGGCGAAGCGGTTCTCGATCCAGGTGACGGTGGGCTCGACCGGCCGGGTGTACATCCAGGTGACCAGGCCGAGGGCGAAGAAGTTCTTCGAGCGCTCGGCGTCGCGCGGCTTCACGCCGAGGTCGGCCACGGCCTGGCGGGTGAGGGTGGTCATCGGCACCTCGTAGACCGTGTAGCGGTCGAGGCTGCCGTCGGCCAGGGGGCTGGACCGGTACCCGGCCTTGGTGAGGTTGCGGTCGTCGAAGGCGTCGGTGTTGACCAGGAGCGTGCCGCCGAGCTCGAGGTGGTGGAGCTCGGCCCGCAACGCCGCCGGGTTCATGGCGATGAGCACGTTGGGGGCGTCGCCGGGGGTGGTGATCTCGTGGTCGGAGATGTGGACCTGGAAGGCCGAGACGCCGGCGAGGGTCCCGGCCGGGGCGCGGATCTCGGCCGGGAAGTCGGGCAGGGTGACCAGGTCGTTGCCGAGGACGGCGCTGGCGCTGGTGAAGCGGTCGCCGGTGAGCTGCATCCCGTCGCCGGAGTCGCCGGCGAAGCGCAGGATGATGCGGTCGAGCTCGACCGGCTCGTGGCCGGATGGACGCTCGGCGATGTCGGCCATGCCTGTCCCTTTGCTGACGCGGGCCTTCAGGCTACCGGCGACGGCGCGATCGGCCGCCCACCCCCCTGCTCAGGTGAGGGAGGCTTCGTAGATGCTCTTGATGGACGCGTCGAGGGCGGCATCGAAGTCGTCGTCGCTCTGCCCCGCGGTCAGGCCCTCGGTGAGGGCCCGCGAGAAGCTGGCGATGAGGCCGGGGTTGCGGGCCAGGCGGTCGTTGGCGTCGTCCCGGCTGTAGCCGCCGGAGAGGGCCACCACCCGCAGCACCCGGGGATGGGCCATCAGATCGCTGTAGAAGCCGTCCTCGTCGGGGATGGTGAGCTTCAGCATCACCTGGTCGCCGTCAGCGACGCCGTCGAGGTGTTCGACGATGGCCGTCTTGAGCAGCGACTCGGCCTCGGCCTTGCGGGGGCTGTGGATGTCGACCTCGGGCTCGATGATCGGGACGAGGCCGTGGCCGAGGATCTGCCGGCCGACCTCGAACTGCTGGTCGACCACGGCCTCGATCCCGGCCGGGTCGGCGTCGGCGATGACCGACCGCATCTTGGTACCGAACATGTCCTTGGCCACGGCCCGCTCGAGCAGGTCGTCGAGGCCGTCGATCGGTTTCATCAGCTGCGCGCCGTGGTCCTTCTCGGCCAGGCCCTTGTCGACCTTCAGGAACGGGACCACGCCCTTGACCGACCACAGGTAGTCCCCCGTGTCCCGGTCCTCGACCTGACGGTCCATCGTCTTCTCGAAGAGGATCGCCCCCAGCACCCGCTCGCCGGTGAAGCTCGGGCTCGTGATGATGCGGGACCGCATCTCGTGCACGCGGTCGAACATCTCAGTGTCGCCGTCGTACTGGTCCTCGCCGACCCCATAGAGCGAGAGGGCCTTGGGCGTGCTCCCTCCGCTCTGATCGAGCGCGGCGATGAAGCCCTTGGCGGTCCGAACCTTCTCGACCTGGTCCTGGTGCATGGTGCGTCGACCCGTCCTCGGTGGCGGAAAGAGGACGCCATCTTGGCCGAATCGCCCCCACGGCGCCCAGGCCCGCCGCCGGTCACCGGGCGACGGGAGGTCACGGCGCCGGCGCCTCCAGCCGGGCGACGGCCGCTCCCACCGCCTTGCGCACGCCGGCCTTGCGGCTGGTCGGTACGACCGAGTCGGCCACTACCTCGGTGCGGCTCTGGGTTCCGCCCCCGCTCCGGAAGAACCGCCGGCGGACCCGGCCCACCGCCACCACCTCGGTGCCGGCGGCCAGCCGCTCCACGCCGGCGGGCGGGTCGGCCCACACCACCGGCACCGACTCGGCCCGCTCCCCTGGCCGGGCCACGGTGACCTCGAAGCCCACCAGGCGGGTACCCGACGCCAGCTCGCGCTCGTCGGGCTCCCTCGACAACGTCCCTTGCACCACCACCACGTTCATCGCTCGCGCTCCTGCGCTCGTCGAAGTCGGGGGGAAGGTGCCGCCACCCTAGCGAGGGGGTGTGACACTCAGGCCGACTCGGCGAGAGGTCAGGCCAGGGCGCGGCGGCGTTCGGCGGCGTCGGCGAAGGACGGGTCCTGCTCGCTCACCCAGGCGAACAGGTCCCGGGCGCCGGGGAGGTCACCCGCCCGTTCCCGCAGGTCGGCCAACGCGTAGGCCAGGCGGAGGTGGTGGGTCTGCACCCGCCGGCCCCGCCGCCGGCCGACTTCGAGCAGGGCGACGGCGTCGGGGAGGCGGCCCCGGTCGGCCAGGGCACCGGCGGTGACGATGCGGCCCTCGGCCACCAGGGCTGCGGACGGCGAGGCCTCCCTCAGCTCCTCCCACAGGGCATCCACCGCAGGCCAGCGCTTCAGGGCCCGGTAGCAGTCGGCCAGGACCGGGTGCTGCTCGGTGGACCCGGTGAGGCTGCGGAACGCCTCGAGCTCGCGCAGGGCCGAGGTCCACTGGCCCAGCCGGTAGTAGGTCAGGCCCAGGAGCTCCCGCACCGACGCCGCGCGCGGCGCCTCCTTGGCCAGGGGCCGCAGCAGCCGCCGGGCTTCGGCGAACTGCTCATGGTCGAACGCCCGCGCCGCCTCCTTGAGCCGGAGGCGGGCCCGTGCCGCCCTCGCCGGCGACAGCGCCTGGGCCAGCTCCGCCGCGGCGGGGTCACCGGAGCGGGAGCTCTCGGCCTCACCGGTGGCGGCCGTCCGCGCTCGCCGCCTGGGCCTGGTGTCGCCCCGCGCGACCGCCACCTCGGCCTCGGAGCGGAGGTCCTCGCGGACCCACACGTCGTCGTCGCGGGGAGCCCGAGGTCCCTGCACCGGGGGCGGCGCCGAGCCACCTCGTTGGCCGACGGCCTTGACCGTGCGGCCCCCCCGCCGGGCCAGGGCACCCCACTCTGGCGGCCCGGGCTCGCCCTCCGGAACCCGCTTTCCCGGATTCCGGCCGCGCTGCGGGGTGGCCCGGCGGCGCCCGGGACGGCCTCGATCCGGGGACGCCATGGGCCGCAGCGTACCGCCCGGCGCTCCTGGGCTCGGCCGGCCCGAAAACGGACATGGGCCCCGCTTCGGCGGGGCCCATGTCCAGAGAAATCCGGCGGCGTCCTACTCTCCCAGGGAGTCTCCCCCCAAGTACCATCGGCGCTGGCGGGCTTAACTGCCGTGTTCGGGATGGGAACGGGTGTGACCCCACCGCCATGGCCACCGAAATCTGTTGTCAAGCGGGAGCGCCGCTCGGCGCTCTACCCCTCGAAGACTCCATAGCGAGCACGAACATCGTTCGTCGATCCAAGCCCTCGGCCGATTAGTACCGGTCGGCTGAACGTGTTGCCACGATTACACCTCCGGCCTATCAACGTGATGGTCTCTCACGGGCCTTACCTGGTTGACCCAGTGGGGAACCTCATCTAGGAACGAGCTTCGCGCTTAGATGCTTTCAGCGCTTATCCCTTCCGCAGGTCGCTAACCAGCCATGCCCTTGGCAGGACAACTGGCACACGAGAGCTGCGTCCGTCCCGGTCCTCTCGTACTAGGGACAGCCTTCCTCAAGTTCCCTCCGGCTGCAGAGGATAGGGACCGAACTGTCTCACGACGTTCTAAACCCAGCTCGCGTACCGCTTTAATGGGCGAACAGCCCAACCCTTGGGACCTGCTTCAGCCCCAGGATGCGATGAGCCGACATCGAGGTGCCAAACCTTCCCGTCGATATGGACTCTTGGGGAAGATGAGCCTGTTATCCCCGGGGTACCTTTTATCCGTTGAGCGACGGCGCTTCCACACGCAACCGCCGGATCACTATGCCCTGCTTTCGCACCTGCTTGACGTGTATGTCTCGCAGTCAAGCTCCCTTGTGCCATTGCACTCGACGCCTGATTGCCAACCAGGCTGAGGGAACCTTTGGGCGCCTCCGTTACTCTTTAGGAGGCGACCGCCCCAGTCAAACTACCCACCTGACGCTGTCCCCCATCCGGATCACGGACGTGGGTTAGAGACCCGTCATGCGCAGGGTGGTATTTCAACAGTGACTCCACACACACTAGCGTGCATGCTTCCCAGTCTCCCACCTATCCTACACAACACATAACAAATCTCAACATCAAGCTATAGTAAAGGTCCACGGGGTCTTTCCGTCCTTCTGCAGCTAACGAGCATCTTTACTCGTACTTCAATTTCGCCGGGTCTGTGGTTGAGACAGTAGGAAAGTCGTTACGCCATTCGTGCAGGTCGGAACTTACCCGACAAGGAATTTCGCTCTAGGAGCCCCCATGTCGCCATGAGGCTAGGACCATATCTTCACGTCGCTGTCGACACGACGTGGCTGGCGTATGGCCTCTGAGGATTCCAGGTACCGAGACCGCGCTCGCCGGTTCATCCCCTCGGTGATCGAGGCGATGCGCCGGAGGCCGTCCTCGTGCAGGTGAGCCCCCGTCCCCATCAATCGGATGACGAGAGCGAACTGCTCGAAGTCGGCACGCTTGGCGGTGAAGAGTGGATGTTCTTCGAAGAACGGCACGACGGTCGCCACCAGGTCCGACCTACGCTTCACGGAGAAGCGCAGAAGCGGATGACGGTGGTTGTCCGTCCGGATGCTCTCGATGATGCGCCCACACCCGAACCGCTCGACGAGCAGCTCGAGCGCCGGCCTCGATGGCGCGGCCTGGGTGACGGAGAACTCGTGCTGGACCTGCCAGCCGAGCCGACACCCGGGGTTGCGCACCACCGAGATCGAAAAGCACCCTTCGCCGTCGACGAAGCCGACGACCCACTGCTCGATTCCTGGCCTTTCCTGCTGATTGTCCGCACCGGTCGGATTGTCACTGCTCATCGCCTCACCTTACGAACGGGGTGTGACAATGAACGAGTACCGCCGGATGCTCGGGGTTTCCAGCATATAGCCAGCTGCACTTACGGGATCGCTCCCGCAAGGGGCAACGCCCTGCTGCACGCAGGGACCTTTACCTTAGGACCGTTATAGTTACGGCCGCCGTTTACCGGGGCTTAGGTTCAGAGCTTCGCCTTGCGGCTAACCCTTCCCCGTAACCTTCCGGCACCGGGCAGGCGTCACAGCGTATACATCGTCTTGCGACTTCGCACGCTGCTGTGTTTTTAGTAAACAGTCGCTTTCCCCTGGTTTGTGCCACCTCTTCGAGCTCCACACGCGAGGTGTGTCACCCTAACGAGGTCCTCCTTCTCCCGAAGTTACGGAGGTATTTTGCCGAGTTCCTTAACCACAGTTCTCCCGATCGCCTTGGTATTCTCTACCTGCCCACCTGTGTCGGTTTGGGGTACGGGCACCGTGCCAGCTCGCTAGAGGCTTTTCTAGGCAGCATGGGATTAGTGACTTCGCCTGAATCGGCTCGGCATCGCGTCTCAGGATGCGTGAGGCCCGGATTTGCCTAGGCCTCTCCCTACACGCTTACCCCAGGACAACCATCGCCTGGGCTCACCTACCCTCCTGCGTCCCCTCATTGCTTACCTCCTTCTGGTGGGTCGGTTCGTCTCCGAAGAGACAGCCCCTTAGCAACCGGAACTTGGTATGGGCGCGGACACGGTGGTACCGGAATATCAACCGGTTGTGCATCGACTACGCCTTTCGGCCTCGCCTTAGCTCCCGACTCACCCTGGGCGGATTAGCCTTCCCCAGGAACCCTTGGGCTTTCGGCGGAGGGGTTTCTCACCCCTCTCTCGCTACTCATGCCTGCATTCTCACTCGATCACGGTCCACGACGGTTCACACCGCCGCTTCGCTCCGAGATCGACGCTCCCCTACCACCCACGCACAAGGCGTGGATCCGCGGCTTCGGCTCTGAACTTGAGCCCCGTTACATTGTCCGCGCAAGACCACTCGACCAGTGAGCTGTTACGCACTCTTTCAAGGGTGGCTGCTTCTAAGCCAACCTCCTGGCTGTCTGGGCGATCTCACATCGTTTTCCACTTAGTTCAGAATTTGGGGCCTTAGCCGGCGGTCTGGGCTGTTTCCCTTTCGACCATGAAGCTCATCCCCCATGGTCTCACTGCCGGGCTCTGGAGCGATGGCATTCGGAGTTTGGCTGGGGTCGGTAAGCTTGTAGGCCCCCTAGCCCATCCAGTGCTCTACCTCCATCGCTGAACACCCGACGCTGCACCTAAATGCATTTCGGGGAGAACCAGCTATCACCGAGTTTGCTTGGCCTTTCACCCCTATCCACAGGTCATCCCCCCAGTTTTCAACCTAGGTGGGTTCGGCCCTCCACGGGGTCTTACCCCCGCTTCAGCCTGCCCATGGATAGATCACTCGGCTTCGGGTCTGCAGCACGCGACTGAACGCCCTGTTCAGACTCGCTTTCGCTCCGGCTCCCCATCACTGGTTAACCTCGCCACGTACCGCAACTCGCAGGCTCATTCTTCAAAAGGCACGCCATCGCGGCCGGGGCACGAAGCCCCGACGACGCTCTGACTGATTGTAAACCAACGGTTTCAGGTACTATTTCACTCCCCTCCCGGGGTACTTTTCACCTTTCCCTCACGGTACTAGTTCGCTATCGGTCGTCTACGTATACTTAGCCTTACGAGGTGGTCCTCGCAGATTCACACCAGTTTTCACGGTCCCGGTGCTACTTGGGAGGTCCGATCGGAGTCTGAGTGCGTTTCGTGTACAGGGCTCTTACCTGCTGTGGCCTGCCGTTCCAGAACAGTTCCACTACGCATCAGATTGGTAACTCCGTGAAGGATCTGGTGCTCCTTCCATCGGTTCCCGCAACCCCGGACTGGCAACGCCACCAGGCTTTGACACCAGTTCGGTTTGGGCTGTTCCCGTTTCGCTCGCCGCTACTCAGGGAGTCGCTGTTGCTTTCCATTCCTGTGGGTACTGAGATGTTTCAATTCCCCACGTTCCCTCTGCCGGTCCTATGTGTTCAGACCGGAGTGACACTCCATGACGAGTGCCGGGTTTCCCCATTCGGACATCCACGGATCGAAGCTCTCTAGGCAGCTCCCCGTGGCTTATCGCAGCCGGACACGTCCTTCATCGGTAGTAGACGCCAAGGCATCCACCGTTGGCTCTTTGTAGCTTGGAAGAACAAAGATGCTCGTGCTCGCTATGCAGTTCTCAAGGGACGAACGGCCGCGCCTGCAGGGCGCCTGACCGGTCGGAACGGAAAGGCAACCGACGCCGAAGGCGTCGCCGTCGCTTTCCGAAGGAGCGGCCGGCCTCCGCAGGGGGACCGGCCGGGCACGTTCTCTGCGAAGCAGAGAGGCGCTCCCTCAAAACGGAACAGAGGACGACGGCCCTCTCACCTGGCGGCCGGGAGGAAGACCTACCACCGGCCGGCTGGCTCGAGGGACGAGTAGCGAGTGCATCAACTGGGAGCTCTCCTCCACATGGAGGTGATCTCCTTAGAAAGGAGGTGATCCAGCCGCACCTTCCGGTACGGCTACCTTGTTACGACTTCACCCCAATCGCCGACCCCACCTTCGACAGCTCCCTCCCTTGCGGGTTGGGCCACTGGCTTCGGGCGTTGCCGACTTTCGTGGTGTGACGGGCGGTGTGTACAAGGCCCGGGAACGTATTCACCCCGGCGTTGCTGATCCGGGATTACTAGCGACTCCGGCTTCATGGAGTCGAGTTGCAGACTCCAATCCGAACTGAGA
>JAABUR0100001427.1_pt1 | contig 42687 bp, 43 predicted proteins | sample 5560091 | NCBI WGS metagenome assembly JAABUR01 (sample SAMN10711879, study PRJNA513375) | rock metagenome | isolation source: Antarctica rocks | place: Antarctica: Victoria Land, University Valley sud | reverse complement strand
GACGATGTTTCCGCCCGGTCTGATCACCGCCGTCGACCACGTCGGCATCGCCGTCACCGACATGGATCAGGCGATCGCCTATTACAGTGAGAACTTCGGGTTCTCGATGGTGCACGAGGAACGCAACGACGACCAGGGCGTCCGTGAGGCGATGCTCGCCGTCGGCTCTTCGGACACCCGCCTGCAGCTGCTCGCCCCGCTCACGGCTGAGTCCACGCTCACGAAGTTCCTGGACCGCTCGGGTCCGGGTGTGCAGCAGCTGGCGTACCGGGTCACAAGCATCACCGAGGCGATGGCCGCGGTGCAGGCGCAGGGGATGCGGTTGCTGTACGCCGAGCCGCGACCCGGCACCGCCGGTAGCCAGATCAACTTCATCCATCCCAAGGACGCCGGCGGCGTCCTCGTGGAGCTGGTCGAGCCGGCCGGTGAGGGCGAAGGGCCTCCGCGATGAAGGACATCCTCGACGCGATCCTGGCCGGCGACGCGACGAGCGCCGATTTCGCGGCAGTCGACGTACCGGAGCACTATCGAGGCGTCACCGTCCGCAAGGACGACGTGGCGATGTTCGAGGGTCTCGAGTCGCGCGACAAGGACCCCCGGCGGAGTCTGCATCTCGACGAGGTCCCCACGCCGGAGCTCGGTCCCGGCGAAGCGCTGGTGGCGGTGATGGCGTCGTCGATCAACTACAACACCGTGTGGACGTCGATCTTCGAACCGGTCTCGACCTTCACGTTCCTCGAGCGCTACGGGAAGATGTCGCCTCTCAGCAAGCGGCACGACCTGCCCTACCACGTGGTGGGTTCCGACCTCGCCGGCGTCGTCTTGCGCACAGGCGCCGGGGTGCATACATGGTCACCTGGCGACGAGGTCGTCGCGCACTGCCTCTCGGTCGAGCTGGAGAGCCCCGACGGCCACAACGACACGATGCTCGACCCCGAGCAGCGGATCTGGGGGTTCGAGACGAACTTCGGCGGGTTGGCGGAGCTGGCCCTGGTCAAGTCCAACCAGCTGATGCCCAAACCCGCCCACCTCTCCTGGGAGGAGGCTGCTGCGCCGGGCCTCGTCGGCTCGACGGCGTACCGCCAGCTGGTCTCCCGTAACGGCGCCGACATGAAGCAGGGCGACACGGTGCTGATCTGGGGCGCCTCGGGTGGCCTCGGGTCGTACGCCACCCAGTTCGCCCTCAACGGTGGCGCCACCCCGGTCTGCGTCGTGTCGTCCGACGCGAAGGCCGACATCTGCCGGGACATGGGTGCGGAGCTGATCATCGACCGCCGGGCCGAGGACTACCGGTTCTGGAAGGACGACACGACCCAAGACCCGCGGGAGTGGCGACGGCTGGGCGCCAAGATCCGCGAGCTCACGGGCGGCGACGATCCCGACATCGTGTTCGAGCACCCGGGGCGGGAGACGTTCGGGGCGTCGACGTTCGTGGCGCGCAAGGGCGGCACGATCGTGACCTGCGCCTCCACCTCGGGATACCTGCATGAGTACGACAACCGGTATCTCTGGATGAGCCTCAAGCGCATCGTCGGATCGCACTTCGCCAACTACCGAGAGGCATGGGAGGCAAACCGGCTGATCGCCAAGGGGTTGGTGCATCCGACCCTCAGCCAGACCTACCCGCTGGAGCAGACAGGTGAGGCGGCGTGGGAGGTTCATTGCAACCGACATCAGGGCAAGGTGGGGGTACTCTGCTTGGCACCGGAGGAGGGCTTGGGGGTCCGCGACCAGCACTTTCGTGAGGCCCACCTGCAGGCCATCAACCGGTTCCGAGGAACGTAGACACACCCGGCGGCGGCACCGGTCACCGGGAGCGAGAGAATGAGAGCGGCAATGTCTGACAGCGGCCAGCGCGGACTGTCCATCTTCGACGACCATGCCGGTGACTCGACTCCGTTGACGGCGAAGGGCGGCTCTTCCGACGAGGCGAGTCGAAGCTTTCCCGCGGTCGGCTCAGGTCCCGGATCGGCCCCGCCGCCTCGTCCTGAGTTCTCGGTCGTCCGGCGCGGCGGTTACGACAAGGCCGCGGTCGACGCCTACGTCGCGCAGGCGCAGGCCCGCCAGGCGGCTGAGGAGCGTGCGGTCCAGGAAGAAGCCAGCCGGCTGCGCCAACGGCTCGCCGAGCTGGAGAGCCTGCAGGCCGAGCAGACCTCCCCGACGTACGCCGGCCTCGGTCACCATGCCGCTGCCATGCTGCGCATCGCTGAGGAGGAGTCGAACTCCGTGCGGGCCGCTGCCCTCAAGGCCGCCGAGGAGTCGCGTCAGCGGACGCTGCGCGAGGCCGCTGCTCTGCGGGCCGACGCCGAGAAGGAAGCGTCCGACATCCGCACCGTGCAGCTGCAGGAGGTCGAGGAGCGGCGTGCCTCGATGCTCGCCGAGGCAGAGCAGGAGCGTGATCTCGCCAAAGCCGAGGCGACTGACCTACTCGCCTCCGCCAAGCGAGAGTCGGAGCAGCTGCGGCTGGCTGCACAGCAGGAGACGAACGCGCTGCGCACGTCGGCCAAGCGTGAGGCCGAACAGGCGCGGGCCGCGGCCGACCGCGAGGCCATGGAGTCTCGGCGGATGCTGGCAGTGGAGAAAGAGCGCCTCACCAAGGAGGCATCCGAGCGTCACACGTCGGCCACCGCTGAGACTTCGCGGCTGGTCCAAGACGCCGAGGCACGTGCCCAAGCGGCCGAAGCGCGCGCCCGCGAGGCGATGACCGTCTCCACCCGACACCGCGAGCAGGCCACCATCGAGAGTGAGAAGTCGCTGGCCCGGTCGCGCCGGGAGGCCGAGCAGATCGTCACCGCCGCGCGCCGCCAGGCGGAGCAGATCGTCGCCAACGCCACCGCTGACTCCGACCGTCAGGACACCGCAGCCCGTGCAGAAGTCGAGCACCTGCAGCGCAGGCGTGACGGCATCGTCGCCCAGCTGGCGCAGCTGCGCGACCTCGTGGCGCAGTTCGGCTCGGACGACGAACCAGCGCCCGCGACTGCAGGAGTGGCACCGACGACGGCTACGTCGGCACGCGCGCCTGGAGCCCCCCCGGTCGAGGCCCGCAAGGCATCGGCCCCGAGCGAGGCGACCGCTGTCGCCACCCCCAGTCCCGCCTCGGTCGATGCACCCACCACCGTGATGGCCAAGCCGGTGGCGCCGCCAGAGGACGCCGCGACCGAGGACGCCGCTGCCGCGGAGTCGGAGGAACCCCCGAGGAAGGCTGCGCCGCGACTTACCGCCGCCCAGCGTGCAGCAGCGTCACCTCCCACGGCCGCCGAGCAGGTCGACGAAGACGATCCCACCGACGAGGACAGCGACGCCGAGCACTCCCGGTAGCTGCCGACCTGCGCCGCCGTCAGCAATGCTGTGCCGCGACACGGATATGACAAGGTGTGGGCATGTCTGACGAGGAGGTCGAGAAGGCGCGCGACGCCGCAGCTGACGCAGCGGAGTCCAAGCGCGGCGCCGAAGCCGCCAGAGACGACGCGCAAGATGCCGCGGAAGCGTCCAAGAGTGCGCAGTCCGGCTCCCATGCCGCCCCCGACGACCTGCTGATCCACCCCGATCAGGCGCCCACCCCCGGCGACCCCGAGGCCTTCGGGTTTCCCGGGCCACCGATCTCACGACGGTCCCCCTTCTATCTGGGGTTCTTCGGTGGCCTTGGGGTGCTGGTTGCCATTTTCTTCGGCATCGCCTTCCAGCAAGCGCAATCGGTGCTCGTACTGATCTTGGTGTCCGGGTTCCTCGCCGTCGGCCTCAACCCGCTCGTCGAGCTGCTGATGCACCGGGGCATGCGCCGGCCGTGGGCCGTGCTGATCGTGACGCTCGGGGTGGTCAGCTTGGTGGCGTTGTTCGTGGTCGCATTGGTTCCGGTGCTGCGCGACCAGATCACGGCACTCATCACCAACGCGCCGCAGTGGCTGAAGCAGCTGCAGGGGAACGGCACGGTCAAGAACCTCGACCAGAAGTACGACGTCATCGACAAGGTCAACGAGAAGCTCCAGGACCCCAAGCTCGCCCAGCAGGCGTTCGGCAGCGTCTTCACTGTCGGCCTCGCCGTCCTCAATGCCTTGCTCAACGCGTTCTTGATCTTCGTGCTGACGCTGTACTTCCTGTCCGCACTCCCCCAGATCAAGCGCGCCTGCTACACGCTCGCGCCGGCGTCTCGGCGTGAGCGGGTCAGCTCGCTCGGGGACGAGATCCTGCGCCGCGTCGGCGGTTACGTCGCCGGAGCGTTCGTGGTGGCACTGTGCGCGGGCGTCTCGTCATTCATCTTCCTGGAAATCGTGGGGCTTGGCGAGTACGCCCTGGCGCTGGCCCTCGTGGTGGCCATCCTCGACTTCATCCCACTCATCGGCGCCAGCATCGGGGCGGTGATCGTCTCCGTGATCGGGTTAGCGACGTCACCGACCGTCGGGGTCATCTGCATCATCTTCTACGTCATCTACCAGCAGGTGGAGAACTACGTCCTCTACCCCCGGGTGATGGCCTCGTCGGTCGACGTACCGGGTGTGGTGACTGTCATCGCCGTACTCATCGGCGGCAGCCTGCTCGGTGTCGTGGGCGCCCTGCTCGCGATCCCGACCGCGGCAGCGCTGCTTCTGCTGCTGCGTGAAGTGTTGCTGCCACGGCAGGCCGTTACTTAGCAAGACCGCGACCGTGACCGCGGTCGGACGACGCTAACCGGTGTCAGCGGGGTCGGGCATCAAGGTCAGCTGCTCGAGGTAGCGGCCGAGGGTGGGAAAACGCATCCTCCAGCGCCTCCAGGGGGTTATCCAAGCTCGAACACATGTTCCTATAGAATCACATACTACCGACACTCTCAGCGCACATTCGCCATCTGAGGAGGTCGCTCACGACGACGTCTGCTGTGACTAGGCAGTCGCCCCTGCGGGCCGCAATAACCGGTCCCCACATCGGGATCGGCTCAGGTTGCGATGGGCGAAGAGTGCTCTATCGGCCCGTCCCAGGTGTCCGGCAGCGGCACAGCGTCGGGGTTCAGCCGCTGCACGATCAGGTCGAGGACCTGCTCGGCCTGTCCCACCCACAGATGTCTGCCGTTCGGTACGGCGATGACCTCGGCCTGCGGGATCGCTGCAAACCGCTCCCGTGCTTCGGCCGGGCGCAGATAGTCGTCGTACTCCGGGACGATCGCGACCACGGGCTTCCCCGAGGACGCCCAGCCGGCCAGGTGCTCCGCGTCGGTGAACCGTAGCGGAGGAGAGAGCACGATGGCCCCCTCCACACCGGGGTCGTTGCCGTACATCAACGCCAGGTCTGTGCCGAACGACCAGCCGACGACCCAGATGCGGGGCAGCTCGGCGAACTCGGCGTACTCGAGCGCGGCGGCGACGTCGTACTGCTCGCCGACGGCCTCGTCGAACTCACCGTCGCTGGTGCCGTGCCCGCTGCTGGTTCCGCGCGTGTTAAAGCGCAGCACGGCGATCTGCGCCAGCGCGGGGAGGCGAGCGGCCGCCTTGCGGAAGATCTGGCTGTCCATCATGCCGCCGTGGGTGGGGAGCGGGTGCAGGCACACCATGGTCGCCAGGGGGTCGCCCGCCGGCGGTAACGCCAGCTCTGCAACGAGGTCGAGCCCGTCGGCCGTGGTCAGCGTGAGCGCCTCCCGCCGTGCCGGCAGGACGGAGTTCGGCCTGATGCGTTGCGGTTCGCGCTGGGGTGCGGGCATGCTCAGCGGTCGGAGTAGTCGCGGAAACCGCGGCCAGTCTTGCGGCCCAGGTAGCCGGCGGTCACCAGGTGTTCTAGCAGCGGCGCGGGGGCAAAACCGGGCTCGCGGAACTCCAGGAAGAGCGTGCGCTGGATAGCCAAAGAGACGTCGTTGCCGACGACATCGAGCAGCTCGAACGGGCCCATCGGCAGCGCACACCCCTCCTTCATCGCGGTGTCGATGTCGTCGGCGCTCGCGTAGTGGGCCTCAAGCATGCGGACGGCGTCGTTCAGGTACGGAAAGAGCAGCGCGTTGACGATGAAGCCGGCGCGGTCGCCGCACGACACCGGGTGCTTGCCGATGGCGGTGCACAACGCTCGGACCGTCTCCGCGGCGTCGGAGTCGGTGGCGACCGTCGAGACGACCTCCACCAGCTTCATGACCTGAGCCGGGTTGAAGAAGTGCATGCCCACGACGTCGCGCGGACGAGCGGTCACGGACGCCAGCTCGATGACGGGCAAGGACGATGTCGTGGTCGCCAGGATCGCGCCGCTGCGGCAGATCTCGTCGAGGTTCTCGAACAGCGCCGACTTGGCGGCGAGGTCCTCGGCTATCGCCTCCACAACGAGATCGACGCCGGCAAGGGCGTCGAGCGTGGTGGAACCGTGGACGCGTGCCAGCGCGGCGTCGCGCTCACTCTGCTCGAGCTTGTTGCGCTGAACGGCTTTCTCGAGGCTGCGGGTGACGGCGGTGCGGACGTTTGCGACCTTGTCCTGGCTCCGGGTGACGTAGGTGACGTCGTACCCGGCCTTGGCGAAGACCTCGACGATGCCGGTCGCCATGGTGCCCGAGCCGACGACGCCGACCGATGCGATCTCACGGCGGAACTGCGGCGCGGAGTCGCTGGTCGGCGTCTCCCTGTCGGCGACGACGACCGGGCTGTCGGACGCCTCGTAGGTGTAGAAGCCGCGGCCGGTCTTGCGGCCGAGCAGGCCAGCCGTGACCAGTTGTTTGAGGAGGGGGCTGGGCGCGTGCAGGCGGTTGCGGCCCTGCAGGTACATCGTGTCGAGGATCTCGTACGCCGTGTCGAGGCCGATCAGGTCGAGCAGCGCCAGCGGCCCCATCGGGTAGCCGCAGCCGAGCCGCATGGCGGCGTCGATGTCCTCGCGACTGGCGTAGTTGTTCTCGTACATCGACACCGCGTGGTTGAGATATCCGAACAGCAGTGCGTTCGCGATGAAACCGGCCTTGTCTCCTACGGTGACCGGGTTTTTGTCGAGGGCACGGGCGATACCTTGCACGTCCTCGACCACGTCGGGCTCGGTGACGACGGTCCTAATCACCTCGACGAACTGCTGCACCGGCGCGGGGTTGAAGAAATGCATGCCGATAACGCGGCCCGGTCGGGACGTGCCTGCCGAGATCTCGGTGACGGACAGCGAGGACGTATTGGTGGCCAGCACGGCGTCCGGGTGGACGATCTCGTCGAGCTGCTGAAACACCGCCCGCTTGAGGTCGAGCCGTTCGACCACCGCCTCGACGACGAGCTGGCAGTCCTTCAGGTCCGCGAGGTTCGTCGTCAGCGTGAGTCGGTCGAAGACCGCCTGCTGCTCGCTCTCGGCGAGCTTTCCACGCTTCTTGGCCCGGTCCGTGGAGTGCTGGATGTGGGCGCGGCCACGCTCCACCTGCTCCTCGCCCTGTTCGACGCCGACGACGTCGAATCCGTTGCGGGCAAAGACCTCTGCAATCCCGGCTCCCATCGTGCCGAGGCCCACGACACCGATCGTGCTGAACTCTCGCGACATGCAGGCGAGTCTCCCACGCCCACCGGCGTGCCAGCCAGGTCGGGATAGGGTCGGGCGTTGTGAGACTCGTGGTGGCCCGGTGCCAGGTCGACTACGCCGGTCGACTCACCGCGCACCTGCCGATGGCCACCCGGCTGCTGATTCTCAAGGCCGACGGCTCGGTGCTCGTCCACTCCGACGGTGGCTCCTACAAACCGCTCAACTGGATGTCGCCGCCGTGCACGCTTGTCGAGGGACTCGATGCCGAGGGTCAGGTCGAGTGGGTCGTCGAGGCCAAGAGCGGTGACACGCTGCGGATCCTCATCGGCAAAGTGCTGAGCGACTCGGCGTACGACCTCGGGATCGACCCCGGGCTGCAGAAGGACGGCGTGGAGAAGCACCTGCAGGAGCTGCTCGCCGACCACCCGTCGTCGCTCGGCGACGGGCTCAGCCTCGTACGCCGGGAGTTCCCCACCGCGATCGGGCCGGTCGACCTGCTCTGCCGCGACGACCTCGGGGCCAGCGTGGCGGTCGAGATCAAGCGCCGCGGAGACATCGACGGGGTGGAGCAGCTGACCCGCTATCTCGACCTGCTCAACCGCGACCCGATGCTCTCGCCGGTGCGCGGCATCTTCGCCGCACAGGAGATCAAGCCGCAGGCGCGGGTGTTGGCCGGAGACCGCGGCATCGCGTGCGTCACGGTCGACTACGACGCCCTGCGCGGGATGGACGACCCGGCGGCTCGGCTCTTCTAGACCTGACTACAAGCGGGACGACGTAATTCAGTGGTGGGTTTGCTGGCCGCCGTTGCACGATGGGCGGGTGCGCAAGAACTATTTCGACGAACGAGTCGCTGCCCGCTACGACGCGAGCTCCGCCGACATGTTCGAGCCGGCTGTCCTGGAGCCGGCAGTCGACTTCCTGGCTGAGCTGGCCGGCAGCGGCACCGCCCTGGAGCTCGGTATCGGCACCGGTCGGGTGGCGCTCCCGCTGAGCCAGCGCGGCGTCCGGGTGCACGGGATCGAGCTGTCGCGGGCGATGGTCGAGCAATTGCGCGCGAAACCCGGTGCTGAGGACATCGACATCACGATCGGCGACTTCGCCGACACCCATGTCGGCGGCGACTTCGGCCTGGCGTACCTGGTGTTCAACACGATCACCAACCTGACTACGCAGGACGACCAGGTGGACTGCTTCCGCAACGTCGCTGAGCAGCTGCGACCCGGCGGCTGTTTCGTGATCGAGGTGTTCGTCCCGATCCTCCAACGGTTGCCACCGGGGGAGGTTTTTCGCATCTTCCATCGCAGTCCCGGCCGGCTCAGCTTCGACGAGTACGACGTCGTCACCCAGATCCTGCACTCCCACCACTACCGGTTCGACGCCGACAGCTACGAGGTCAGCTCCGCGCCGTACCGATACGTGTGGCCGTCGGAACTCGACCTGATGGCACGCCTTGCCGGCATGCGGCTGTGTGAGCGCTGGAGCGACTGGGCGCGCCGGCCCTACACCAGCGAGAGCACCGCGCACGTGTCGGTGTGGGAGAAGCCGGCGTGACCGGCTAGCCGGTCAGAAGCCGAAGTCGCCACCACCGAAGTCCCCGCCCATGCCGCCGCCGCCATCGCCGCCGTCCCAACCGCCGCCGTCGCCGCTGGCCGAGTAGTCGCCACCGTCGCCACCGTCGCCACCACCGCCGTCGCCACCGCCGTCGCCGTCGCCACCCGCGTCCTGGCCGTCGTTGTAGCCCTCGTCGTAGCTGCCGTCGAAGCCGCCGCTGAAGACCATCCCCATCATCGTGCCCATGAACAACGCCGGCATGATTCCCGACGCGGCGAAGTAGCCTGCCGTCCATGGGGCGTATGCCGGACCGGCCTGCCAGTAGGGCACGCGCTGCGCCCCCCGCATCACCTTGCGTGAGTCAGGCTCGGCGCCTCGCTCGACGCGTTCGGCATCGAGGGCACACGCAGGCACATCGCGCGGTGCCCCACGTTCGGGCGTCCACAGCACGTCACGGGCCGACGGGCCGTGCTGAGGGTTGAAGAAGCACGGCGGGCGCCGGGCCGGCAGCTCTTCGCCGGCCACCCGGGCCCGCACACAGGCCACGGCGTAGCGACCGTCCTCGAGGATCTCGGCGACGTGCCGGATCTGCTCGGCCTCGGTGACCGCGTCGAGCGACTGCTTGGCCGCGTCGTAGTCGTCGAGCGCGCGTTGGTAGTCCTGCCGGGTGCCCTCGTCGAGCTCGTTGCCCGCAAGCTCGGAGTCGAGCCGCTGGAGCTCCTCACCGAACTGGGTCACGTCCTCGTCGGCCGTGCGCTTGACGCCTTCGAGCTCGTGCGCGGTCGTCTCCCGTTGCTGTTCGGCGAGCTTCTTGCGGTTCTGGCTGCTGACGAACGCGAGCACACCCAGCACCACCAGTGCTATCAGCAGGAACTCCACGACAGCTCCTCTCTCGGACAGGACCACTTCCCGCTCGACCAGCGGACGACTTCAGCCTACGGGGTGTCCTCACCCACATCTGGCTGAGAAATGGCTCACCCTCGGTTAGCGACTGCCTTACGGGGTAAGTATCAGCAACCGATGGAAGGAAACTTCATGACCACACCTCACGACCCCCTGACCCCGGGCGGCCCGACCTACCCGCCTGGTGCGTTCTCCCCCACGGAGACGGCCGTCCAGCCCGGGCCGCCTACCGGCGTCGGCAACGTGTCGGACTCCACGATCTCGGGAGACTCCAGCGGATCGGTGACAGACACCGCACGTGACCAGGCCCAGCAGGTCAAGGACAGCGCCGCCGACGCGACGTCGCAGGTGGCACAGACCAGCAAGGAGCAGGTACGCCAGGTCACCGACGACGTGCGGAGCCAGGCCAAGCAGCTCGCGGGCGAGACCAAGAGCCAGCTGAACGAGCAGGCCAGCTCGCAGCGCGACCGGGCCGTCTCCGGACTGCGGTCGCTCGGTGACGAGCTGAGCAGCATGTCACAGAACTCCGAGCAGTCCGGCGTCGGCACCCAGCTGGCCCGAGAAGGCTCCGATTTCACGCACAAGACGGCGGACTTCCTCGAGCAGCGTGACCCGACCCAGCTCCTGGACGAGGTGCGCAACCTGGCCCGACGTAAGCCGGGAGCCTTCCTTGTCGGCGCAGCGGTGGCCGGTGTCGTTGTCGGCCGGCTGACGCGGGGCGCTGTCAGTGCCCGCTCCGACGACTCGTCGGCGCAGCAGTCATCCGACATGTATCCGCCGGCGCCCGGCTATGGCGGCAACCACGTCGGCGCGCAGGTCGACCCGCTCTCTGCAGGCATCAGCGTCCCGGGCCGGACTGCAGCAGCGTCGAGCCCCTCGGTTGCGGGCGTCGGCGAGCCGGCTCCGATCCTCGAAGAGCCCTACGGCGAGGAGCTCCCGCCGGCCGGCTACTCGGGGCAGCGTGGGGGCTTCGCATGACCACGACTCCCCCGGGCGCACACAGCGCCACCGGCGCCTCCCGCGCCGCGCCGAGCGAGTCCGCGGAGTCGGACGAACAGTCTCTGGGCGGCATCGTGTCGCGGATCTCCAGCGACTTCTCACAGCTCGTCCGGCAAGAGATCGAGCTGGCGAAGCTGGAGATGAAGGAGGAGGGCAAGAAGGCCGGCAAGGCGGCCGGCATGCTCGGCGGCGCCGCGTTCGCCGGATGGATGTTCGCCATCTTCGCCTCCGTCACGCTGATGTGGGCACTGAACCACGTGATGGACATCGCCTGGGCCGCGCTCATTGTCGCGCTGCTCTGGGGCGTGCTGGCCGCCGTACTCGCCGTCCAAGGCCGCAACAAGATGCGCGAAGTCAACCCCAAGCCCGAGCAGACCGCAGAGACACTCAAGGAGGACGCACAATGGCTCAAAGCCCAGAAGAGGTAAGGCGTGACATCGAGGCGACGAGGCAGGACCTCAGCCGCGACGTCGACGCACTCAATGACAAGGTGAGCCCGAGCCGCATCGCCGAGCGCCGCGTCGGTGCTGCCAAGGAGAAGGTCGGCTCGCTCAAAGAGCGGGTCATGGGCTCGGCATCCTCAGGAACCTCTTCGATGAGCGGCACGGCTAGCTCAGCCGGCTCCGCCGTCACGGGTGCGGTCAGCGCCGGTCCTGACATGGCACGCCGCCGCACCGAGGGCAACCCGCTCGCCGCCGGACTCGTGGCCTTCGCCGCGGGTTGGCTCGTGTCGAGCGTCCTACCGGCCTCGAAGGCAGAGGAGCAGGCCGCCCAGGCACTGCAGGACAAAGCCAGCGACCTCGCCGACCCCGCAAAGCAGATGCTGTCCGACGCCGCCAGCGAGATGAAGGACAACCTGCAAGGTCCCGCCCAGCAGGCAGCACAGTCGGTCAAGGACAGCGCGACTGACGCGGCCGCCACGGTCAAGGACGAAGGCGCCTCTGCCGCCCAGTCGGTGAAGGACGACGCCCAGAGCTCGACCCAGGAAGTCAAGAACGCCCAGTCGGGCGGGACCTCCGGCTCCGGGAGTGCGTTCTGACGTCGACCACCCGCCGAGCGACCCCGTCCACCGGAGACGTGCCGGGGTCGGACGCCACCACGCCACGGGCCATCCCGGCCCGCGGCTGGTGGCAGGTCACCAAGCGCGCCTGGGCGGAGGCGAAGACCGACCAGGTACCTCTGCTCGCAGCAGGCGTCGCCTTCTTCGGATTCGTGTCGCTGTTTCCGGCCATGATCGCCGCCGTGATGACCTACGGGCTGGTGGCGGATCCCCGGCAGATCCGCGACCAGGTCAGCAACGTCACCGACACCATGCCCAAGGACGCCCGGAGCCTGATTATGGGCCAGATCGACACCATCACGTCGACACCTCAGCAGTCCCTGGGCGTCGGGCTGGTCATTGCTCTGGTGCTGGCGCTGTGGAGCGCGTCGGGTGGCGTCGGCTACCTGATCTCCGCCGTCAACCTGGCCTACGACGAGGAAGAGACTCGCGGGTTCGTACGCCGCAAGGGTCTCGCGCTCGGGCTCACCCTCGGCTCCATCGTCTTCGCGCTGATCGGCATCGCGCTGGTGGCGGTCGCTCCGGCCGTTTTCGACGCGCTGGGGCTGTCGACTGCCGGCCGGGTGATTGCCGAGGTGCTGCGGTGGGCCCTGTTGCTGATCGTGGTCATGGTCGCGCTGGCGTTCGTGTTCCGGGTGGCGCCGGACAGGGATGCGCCGAAGTTCGCGTGGGTCAGCACCGGCGCTGTGGTGGCGACGGTGATCTGGCTGGTTGCTTCGCTCGCCTTCTCCTTGTACGTCGACAACTTCGGCAGCTACAGCAAGACCTACGGAAGCCTCGCTGCCGTCGTCGTACTCCTGCTCTGGCTGTGGATCACCTGCTACATCGTGCTTCTGGGGGCCGAGATCAATGCCGAGAGCGAGGCGCAGACGGTTGCTGACACGACCAAGGGCACGGATGAGCCACTGGGCCAGCGCGGTGCGGTGAAGGCCGACTCCCTTCCACCGGCCAAAGGAGCAGCCGAGAAGGACGCCGAGCAACGGCGGCACTGACCTTCGCCGACATCGGCGTCAGCTGACAGTCGTGGCCAGCGCGAGTACCTCGTCGGCGCAACCCCACGACGTCGTGACTCCGGCGCCACCATGGCCGTAACAGTGGATCACCGGGTGGCCCGCGCGGTCGTCCAGCTCCAGCCGCACCGATGGCCGTGCCGGTCGCAGCCCGACCCGGTGGCCGAGCACCCGCGCTCCAGCAAGCTCGGGCACGAGCGCAGTGGCCCGCGCCACGATGTCGCGGGCGACCTGGGCGTTCGGCCGCCGGTTCCATTCATCCTCGGTGTCGGTGCCTCCGAGGATGATGTCGTTCGACCGCGGCACCACATACGTCGGCACCGAGCCGTCCAGCAGCCAGCGGTCCAGGCCGACCTGCTCCACCCGGACCACCTGGCCACGGACGGGACGCAGTGCGACGTCATCGACGAGCAGCCGGGCGCCCAGCCCGCTGCAGTTGACTACGAGGTCGGCGCGGTCGGGCAGCGCGGCCAGTGCCATCCGCGTCAGCGTGCCGCCCGCCTCCTCGAGCCGGCGCTGCAGCCAACGCAGGTAGACGGGCATGTCGATCACGGGAGCGGTGAACGACCACCCGTCGCGGTACGGCGCCGGCACGTGCTCCAGTCGTGCCAGGTCGGGCACGGCTGCTGCCCACCACGGGTCATCGAGCCGTTCACGCAGCAGCTCGCGGCCGGAGCGCAGCGCCACGCCCACGTCCGGGATCGCTGCGAGCCTCACGAACTCGTCATAACTGCGCTGCGCCCAGGCGAACACCCGCTCGCGTGGCTCGGCCAGGTAGGGGTACCACAGGGCGGCCGCAACCGACGAGGTCGTCTCCAGCGGCAGCTCCCGCGCCAGGAGGTCGACCTGGAACCCGGCTTCGGCCAGCCGGACCCCGGCCGTCAGCCCGTTGACTCCTGCCCCCACGACGAGCACGCGCATGCCCTCAGCCTCTCGCTCAGCCCTCAGACAGCGCGGAGCCTGCCCATGTGCGGAGCACCCACCCGTCGCCGTCCACCGCCAGCTCACCGGTCGCGCAGCTGTCGAAAGACTTCGCCACGCCGAAGTCTGCCGGAACGTTGACCGCGAGACGCGGCAGCACGAGCCTCATCACCCCGCCGTGACTGACCACCAGGGTGGTCTCACCTCGGTACTGATCAGCCATCGACGACAGCTCGGCGCTGACCCGCCGTACGACGTCGTCGCCGGTCTCGGCGCCAGGGAACCCTACGCCGAGGTCACCAGCCAGCCAGGCCTCGAACACCGGACGGCAGAGCTCGTCCGTGTAAGGCTCACCGGCAAGCTCTCCGACAGAGAACTCCCGCAGGCCCGGCCGCACCCGTACCGGCAGGCCAAGCTCTGCTGCCACGATCTCGGCCGTCTGCACGGCCCGTGCCATGTCACTGCACCAGATCGCCGCGATCCTGCGGTCACGCAGCGAGGCCGCCAACGACCGACCCTGGTCTCGCCCCGCCAGGGTCAGGGAGCCCCCGTCGTCGGAGGCCAGCTCCGTGTCGTACTCCGCCTCGCCGTGGCGGGCGACGATCACGGTGGCCGCACAGAAGAGGTCACTCATCGCAGCCAGCTGCCTCGACGACGCGGAACGTCAGACCGGCCGCCTGCAGCCTCGCCAGCAGGGCGTCACCCATGGCCTGCACCGTCGTTACTTGACCAGCCGTCGTCGGGTTGTTATCGAGCGCCAAACACAGGGCGGACTGCGCCAACATCGTTGCGGTCTCGTTGTAGCCGGGGTCACCGCCGCGGACCTCCGTCACCACGCGTCGGCCTCCCCCCGAGCCGACGAACCTGACGCTGAACCACGACCTCGCCCGGCGTTCCGCCGACGGACCGTCCCCCTGCCGGCGCATCCGGAGCAGCAGATCACGACCGGGTGGCAGCTGTGCAACGGCGAAGGCAGTGCCCAGCACCACGGCCGCTCCAGCAGCCATCGGCAGCGAGCGCACCAGGGCGTAGTGCCCGTAGCTGAAGTCCGGCCCGTAGCGCGACACAGCACGGGCCGAGCGTCGCACGATGACCGGGTCGATCGTGGGCAGCGGGAGTGCATAGCCACGCCCGTCGGGTGCCCTCGCCGGCCGCTGTGGCAACGCGTGCACCCGTCGGCCCGCTCCCGCCCGCGCCTCCTTCCGGCGTCGTTCCTTGCTCACCTGCGTCGAGTTGCGGGCACGCGAGAACGCACGGACGGCGGAGTGGTAGGTGCCGCCGGACACGGTGCCGCCGGCACGGACGTACCCGGACACCGTCAGGGGCACGTCCTCGGGAAGCTGCAGCACGCTGAAGTACGCCCCGAGGTCGTGCGGGATCGAGTCGAAGCCGCAGGCATGCACAAGACGTGCCCCGGTGGCGACGGCGCGATCGTGATGGGCGAGCCACATCCGGTCGACGAACTCGGGCTCGCCGGTGATGTCGGCGTAATCGGTGCCGGTGTCGGCGCAGGCGGCCAGGAGCGGCTCACCGTACTCCACGAATGGTCCGACGGTCGTGGCGACGACCGACGTCTGCTCGGCAAGCGCCCGCAGCGACGACGGGTCGGTCACGTCGGCGGTGAGTACGTCGACGTTCGATCCGGCGGCACCGAGGCCCGCCAGCCGCTCGCGGAGCCGTTCGAGCTTGGCCGGGTTGCGGCCGGCGATCGCCCAGCGCAGGTCGCCGGGCGCGTGCGCTGCCAGTCGCTGCGCCGTCAGCCCACCGGTGAACCCGGTCGCGCCGAACAGAACCACGTCGTACGTCTCAGCCATGAGGCACATGCTCGCATCCCCTCCTGATTCGTCCGACCGGACCAGGCTGCGTTGATCCTCAGCCGGCCGGACGAATCGGAGGCGTCAGCCCGTTGGCGTCGCGGATCTCCGCGACGAACGCCGCCATGATCTCGGTGAGCCCGAAGTCCTTGGGGGTGAACACGGCAGCCACGCCCCCCTGCTTCAAGGCAGCGGCGTCGCCGGCCGGGATGATCCCGCCGACGACCACAGGGACGTCGACGAGGCCGTGCTTGCGCAGACCGTGGACGATCGATGGCACCAGCTCCATATGCGAGCCGGACAGGATGGAGATGCCGACCAGGTGCACGTCCTCGGCCACCGCTGCCGCCACGATCTCCTCCGGGGTGAGCCGGATCCCTTGGTAGATCACCTCGAACCCGGCGTCGCGCGCCCGCACCGCAATCTGCTCGGCGCCGTTGCTGTGACCGTCGAGCCCCGGCTTGGCGATGAGCAGGCGGAGTCGGCCGCCGAGCTCCTCGCCGGTACGCCGGACCACCTCCCGCACCGTGGCTAGCTCAGCACCTACCTCGCCCGCGCCGACAGCTCCGGAGACGCCGGTCGGTGCCCGGAACTCGCCGAAGACCTCGCGCAACGCGCCCGCCCATTCGCCGGTCGTCACCCCGGCGCGGACGGCCGCAAGGGTCGCCGGCATGAGGTTCTCACCCGACGTGGCAGCGGACCGGAGCTGTGCCAGCGCCCGTTCTACCTCGTCGGGGTCGCGCTCCGCGCGCCACTGCTGGGTCGACCGCACCGCGGCCGCCTCGGCCTCCGGCTCGGCTGCCTGGATCACGGTGTCGAGGTCTGCGGTCAGCGGGGAGGGCTCGGTGTCGACGTACAGGTTGACACCCACGACCTTGTCCTCGCCCGCCTCGATGCGCGCCCGCCGCCGCGCGTGTGAGGCCACCAGCTCCTGCTTCATGTAGCCCGACTCGATCGCTGCGGTGGCGCCGCCCATCACCTGGATGCGGTCGATCTCTTCCCGTGCGCTGGCAGCGATCTCCGCCACCTTCGCCTCGATCACGTGTGAGCCGTCGAAGATGTCGCCGTACTCCAGCAGGTCGGTCTCGAACGCCAGCACCTGCTGCATCCGCAGTGACCACTGCTGGTCCCAGGGCCGAGGCAGACCCAGCGCCTCGTTCCAGGCGGGGAGCTGCACCGCCCGCGCCCGGGCGCTCTTCGAGAGCGTCACGCCGAGCATCTCGAGCACGATGCGTTGCACGTTGTTCTCCGGCTGGGCCTCGGTGAGCCCCAAGGAGTTGACCTGGACGCCGTAGCGGAAGCGGCGCATCTTCTCGTCCTCGACGCCGTAGCGTTCGCGGACCAGCTCGTCCCACAGCTGGGCGAACGCGCGCATCTTGCAGGTCTCTTCGACGAACCGGACGCCGGCGTTGACGAAGAACGACATCCGGCCGACGACCTCGCCGAACCGCGCCGGTTCGACCTGGCCGGAGTCACGCACCGAGTCGAGCACCGCCATCGCGGTGCACAACGCGAAGGCGAGCTCCTGCGTTGGCGTCGCGGCAGCCTCCTGGAGGTGGTAGCTGCAGATGTTGATCGGGTTCCATCTCGGCATCTCGTTGACCGTGTACGCGATCATGTCGGTCGTCAGCCGCAACGAGTGCTCCGGCGGGAAGACGTACGTCCCGCGCGACAGGTATTCCTTGATGATGTCGTTCTGGGTCGTGCCCTGAAGCTCCCTTGGGTCGGCTCCCTGTTCTTCCGCGACCACCTGGTACATCGCCAGCAGCCACATCGCCGGCGCGTTGATCGTCATGGACGTGTTCATCTCCGCGAGCGGAATGCCGTCGAAGAGGCGTCGCATCTCACCGAGGTGCGGCACGGGCACGCCGACCTTCCCGACCTCTCCGCGCGCCAGCGGGTGGTCGGGGTCGTAACCGGTCTGCGTCGGAAGGTCGAAAGCGACGGACAAGCCGGTCTGACCCTTGGCGAGGTTGCCCCGGTACAGCGCGTTGGAGCCGGTCGCCGAGCTGTGCCCGGCGTACGTGCGCATCACCCACGGACGGTCGCGCTCGACGGGGCTCGAGGCGGCGGGGGTGTCGGGCATGCCCTGAGCGTACGACGGGGCGGCCGTGCCGCACCGCAGTCTGTTGCCAGTCTCACGTCGCGCCCCGGCACGGGGATGCGGGGGCGTCAGCTCACCTGAGCGGCGAGACGCTCAGGCGGAGAGCTCGAGATTTCCGCGGTCGAAGCGGAGTACGCGGTTGAGCCTGGTGACGGCGAATACCCGGCGGATCTCCTTGGAACAGTTGCGCAGCAGCAGGCGCCGACCGGCCCGCTCTGCTCGCAGATGGGCGGCGGTGAGCATCCCGAGCCCGGCGGCGTCGATGAGGGTGAGCGCCGCCATGTCGATCACGACGTCCCCGGTCGCCTTGGCGAGCACACCGTTGAGCTCGGCGCGCATGGCGGCGACATTCCTGCCGTCAAGATGCGAACCGACCGTGAACAGATCCACCGATGTCGACCTGGCCGCCATGCTTTCCCCCCGCTGCTCTTCCCCTGCGCCTATCGTGTACGACGCGCCAGCCGGCCGGAAGGTTGCCACGCGCAAAGATATAGATCCGATATGTTCGCGTGCGGAGAGTCAGCGTGGAGCCATCCGCAGCGCTCCGTCCAGCCGGATCACCTCGCCGTTGAGGTAGTCGTGCTCGGCGATCATCAGCGCCAGCTTGGCGTACTCCTCAGGGAGCCCCAGTCGCTTCGGGAACGGCACACCGGCCGCCAGCGTCGCGCGGAACTCGTCGTTGACGCCGGCGAGCATCGGGGTGTCGATGACTCCGGGTGCGATGGTGCAGACCCGGATGCCGAAGCTGGCAAGGTCGCGCGCCGCAGACAGCGTGAGGCTCACGACGCCCCCCTTCGAAGCGGCGTACGCCACCTGACCCACCTGGCCGTCGTACGCGGCGATCGAGGCAGTGTTGACGATGACGCCGCGCTGTCCGACCTCGTCGGGCTCGGTGGCCGCCATCGCCTCAGCACCCAGCCGGAGCACGTTGAACGTGCCCACCAGGTTGACCTCGACGACCTGGCGGAACAGGGCGAGGTCGTGCGGACCGCCCTTGGACAAGATCCGGCCCGCCGTGCCGACTCCGGCGCAGTTGACGACGATCCGCAGCGGGGCAGCGGCGGCCGCCTGCTCGACCGCAGCCCGCACCTGGGCCTCGTCGGTCACGTCGGCCTCGACGAGTGTGACGCCGTCGGCGCGTTCGGCCTTGTCGATCGAGCCGGCCAGGTCGAGTCCGAACACCGTGGCGCCACGGTCGGCGAGGGCGCGCGCGGTAGCTCCGCCCAGACCGGACGCTCCTCCGGTGACGATGGCGGCGACGTCGCTGATCTGCATGGCAGGTGACACTAACGGCCGCAGCGGTGCCGCCGGCGATCGGGGCGAAGCGGGTCAGCTGCGGTCGTGGTCACCGCCGGGCTGCCACAGCACGTCGCCGTCGGCCCGGTTGCTGTAGCGCGCCAAGATGAAGAGCAGGTCGCTCAGCCGGTTGAGGTAGGTGATCGCCACCAGGCTCATGGTGTCGGCGTGTTGCTCGTACGCCGACCAGGCTGACCGCTCGGCCCGGCGTACGACCGTGCGCGCGACGTGGAGCAGCGCAGCACCCTTGTCCCCGCCCGGGAGGATGAACGACCGGAGCGTGTCCAGCGGCTCGTTGTAGTGGTCACACCACTGCTCCAACCGGTCGACATAGTCGGGTTCGACCCGCAGGGGCGGGAACTCGGGGTTGTCGACGACGGGCGTGCAGAAGTCGGCGCCGACGTCGAACAGGTCGTTCTGCACCTGCATCAGCACCGCTGAGACGTCGTCGTCGAGGCCCCCGAGCGCCAGTGCGCCGCCGATCTGCGAGTTCGCCTCGTCGACGTCGGCGTACGCGGCCAGCCGGGTGTCGGTCTTGCGCGTCACGCTCATGTCGCCGAGCCGGGTCTCGCCGCCGTCGCCGGTGCGCGTGTAGATCTTGGTGAGGTTGACCATGGCCCCACCCTACGATCTGTCGCCGGTCAGACGAACGCGGTCGACTCGTCCAGGTAGTAGTCGAAGGCCAGCCGCTCGCACCCGTGCGCGTCGAGCCATGCGACGAACTCCTGGTGGACCGGGTGAGCGACGTAGGACGCCAACGTGTCGGCGTCGGCGAAGACCGTGAACATCAGGTACTGGTAGCCGCGGGTCCGCTCGCCGGTGAGATCTCCACCGAAGTGCAGCTCGTCCATCGACCCGATCGCGTCCGGCCAGCTCGCCACCATCGCGCGCATCTCGGCGTCGTCGACCGCCGTGAGGGCATGCGAGAACTTCAGCAGCACGATGTGCTGCAGCGGCGGCTGGGCCTGGTGGGGTGCTGTCATCTCGGTACTCTCCTCCTCGCGGTCCGTGGGGACCGCGCTGGTCAGGTGGGTCGGCGGTCCTGGCCGGGTGGGGCGGCCTCGACCCAGGCCAGGAAGCCGGTCAGCGCTCTATCACTCATCGCCAGCTCGATCGGGCGCCCGTCGGCGAAGGTGACCGCTACGACGCGATGGCCGGCATACAGCGAGAACGCCTCCGCCCCGTGCGGCGTACGACGCGCACCGACGGTCAGCGAGCGGTCGAACACGAACTGGGGCCGCGGGGAGAAGGAGAAGATCCGGAACCACTCCAGCTCCTGGCCGCTGTAGCGAGCGAGCCCCAACACCCAGCCGCGGGCGGTCTGCGGACCTGTTCCCCTGGACGGAGCACGCATCCGCACGCTGCACTCGAACGTTCCCCCGTAGCGGTTCAGCCAGCGGCGACGCACGAAGAGTGCCACCAGGACAAGAGCCGCCAGCAGCGCAAGACCAGCAACCACATCCAGGACGGGCTGCCACCACGGCATCGGGCCCTCCTTGCTCACTCTGCTGCTGGCTGCTCACTGGTCCCCCGTGATACTGACATGTGAAGAGACCGCCGGCCACCATCTCAGATGGCGGCCAGTACCGCGGCAGGCAAGATTTGCCCTGGCGAGCGTCGTCCAGGGCGTGCGATGGCAAGGCGCCGATGCGAAGGCAGACCGGGCATCTTTCGAGCTGCGGCAACGCCGCCAGCGTGCGTCATGGGCGGCGCGTAGCGGGCAAGGGTTGCCGGACGCGGTACTAGCGGTCCTCGATAACTCAGCGGGCGCGCTCGGCGACCCTGATCCGGGCTTCTGCGAGCCGGACCTCTTCCTCGGACTCCGGCGAATCGGCGCCGGCTTGTTTCGCCCGTTCGAGGTCGCGCTTGGCGTTCTCGAGATCGACCTCGTGAGACATCTCCGCATGCTCGGAGAGGATGGAGACCCGGTTGCCCGCTACCGACAGGAAGCCCCCGTCGACGACCGCGCACCAGTACTCGTCGTCAACGGTGTGCACCTCGACGGCCCCTGCCACCAGCACGCCGAGCATCGGGGCATGGTTGGCCAAGATGCCGACGTCGCCCTCAGTGGTGCGGGCAATGACCGTGGTCGCCTCGCCCGACCAGACGACGCGGTCCGCGGACACGAGCTCGACGTGGATCGGGTCGGCCATCAGAGCCCCTTCTGGATCTCAGACCACTTGCGCTCGACGTCGTCGAGGCCGCCGCACATGAAGAACGCCTGCTCGGCGACGTGGTCGTAGTCGCCGTCGGAGATCTTGGTGAACGCCTCGACGGTGTCGTCGAGCGGGACCGTCGAGCCCTCCAGGCCAGTGAACTGCTTGGCGACGTAGGTGTTCTGCGACAAGAAGCGCTGGATGCGGCGTGCCCGCGACACGACGACCTTGTCCTCCTCGGACAGCTCGTCGACGCCGAGGATCGCGATGATGTCCTGCAGCTCCTTGTTGCGCTGCAGGATCTGCTTCACCCGCACCGCGGTGTTGTAGTGGTCGTCGCTGATGTAGCGGGGGTCGAGGATCCGCGAGGTCGAGGTCAGCGGGTCCACGGCTGGGTAGATGCCCAGCGAGGCGATGTCACGCGACAGCTCCGTGGTGGCGTCGAGGTGGGCGAAGGTGGTCGCCGGCGCCGGGTCGGTGTAGTCGTCGGCGGGGACATAGATCGCCTGCATCGACGTGATCGAGTGACCGCGGGTCGACGTGATGCGCTCCTGGAGGACGCCCATCTCGTCTGCAAGGTTGGGCTGGTAGCCCACCGCGGACGGCATCCGGCCGAGCAGCGTCGACACCTCCGAGCCGGCTTGGGTGAACCGGAAGATGTTGTCGATGAAGAGCAGGACGTCTTGGTTCTGCACGTCACGGAAGTACTCCGCCATCGTCAGCGCCGACAACGCCACCCGCAGCCGAGTCCCCGGCGGCTCGTCCATCTGTCCGAAGACCAGCGCGGTCTGCCCGATGACCTCGGAGTCGGTCATGTCCGCGATCAGGTCGTTGCCCTCGCGGGTGCGCTCGCCGACACCGGCGAACACCGAGACACCGTCGTGGTCACGGGCGACGCGCGCGATCATCTCTTGGATCAGCACGGTCTTGCCGACACCGGCGCCGCCGAACAGGCCGATCTTGCCACCCTGCACGTACGGCGTGAGCAGGTCGATGACCTTGATGCCGGTGTGGAACATCTCGGTCTTCGACTCGAGGGCGTCGAACTTGGGAGCCTGCCGGTGGATCGGCCAGCGTTCCTTGATCTCGAGCTTCTCGCCCTCTTCGAGGTTGAGGCAGTCGCCGATCACGTTGAACACGTGACCCTTCGTCACGTCGCCCACCGGGACACTGATCGCCTGCCCGGTGTCGCGCACCTCGGTGCCGCGGACAAGGCCGTCGGTGGACTGCATGGACAGGGCGCGCACCATGCCGTCACCGATGTGCAGCGCGACCTCGAACGTCAAGGTGCGCTTCTCGCCGCCCAGCTCGACGTCGGCGTGCAGCGCGCTGTAGATGTCCGGCATGGAGTCGACGGCGAACTCGACGTCGACGACTGGTCCGGTCACCCGCGCGATGCGCCCGACGGCGGCGCCTTCTCGCTCGGTGTTGGTGTCGTCAAGGGTGGCAGTCATGTCTCACTCACTCCCGGCGTTAGCGTCGGCAAGCGCGTTGACGCCTCCGACGATCTCGCTGATCTCTTGGGTAATCCCGGCCTGACGGGCCTGGTTGGCGGTTCGGGTGTAGCTCTTGATCAACTCTTCGGCGTTGTCGGTCGCCGACTTCATCGCGCGCTGACGGGCGGCGAGCTCGGACGCCGACGCCTGCAGCAGGCAGAAGAAGATGCGGCTGGTGACGTAGCGGGGCAGCAGCGCGTCGAGCACGTCGGCGGCCGACGGCTCGAACTCGTACAGCGGCAGCACCTCCGCCGTCTCCGGACGCGACTCGCCCTCGACGACCTCCAGCGGCAGCAGCCGCACCGGGGTGGGTTCCTGGACCAGCATCGACTTGAAGCGGGTGTAGACGACGTGCACCTCGTCGACGCTGTCCTCCTCGTCGTCCTCGGCGGTGAACGCACCGATCAGCGTCTCGCCGATCTCGCGCGCGTCGTCGTACGTCGGGGTGTCGGAGAAGCCGGTCCAGCTCTGCACCACGGGCCGCTGCCGGAAGGCGTAGTAGCTGACGCCCTTGCGGCCGGTGACGTAGAGGTCGGGCCGCTTGCCGTCGCCGCGGAGCTTCTCGCAGAGGCGCTCGGCCTCCCTGAGGACGCTCGATGAGTAGGCACCAGCAAGGCCCCGGTCGCTGGTGACGACGAGGACGGCCGCCCGCTTGGGGTCCTCCGGCTCGGTCGTCAGCGGGTGGTCGACGTTGGAGTACGTGGCCACGGCCGACACAGCACGCGTCAGCTCACGCGCGTACGGCGCGGCCGCCTGGGCGCGCTGCTGCGCCTTGATGATGCGCGAAGCAGCGATCAGCTCCATGGCGCGGGTGATCTTCGCAGTGGACTGGACAGACTTGATCCGGCCACGCAGCTCACGCAGCGTTGCAGCCATCGGGTCAGCCTCGCTTCTGCTTGACGATCTGCTCCTGCTCGACGTCTTCGTCCTCGAGCGCCTCGAACTCCTCGGTGCCCGACTTGATCGACCTGCCGTCGCTGGTCTCGAACTGCCCGAGGAAGGAGTTGTAGGCGTCGTCGAGCGAGCCTGCCGTGTCGTCGGAGAAGTCCTTCGACTCGCGGATCGTGTCGAGGATGCCGCTGTGCTCACGTCGCAGGTAGTCGAGAAGCTCGCGCTCGAAGCGTCGGATGTCGTCGACCGGCACGTCGTCGAGCTTGCCCGACGTACCGGCCCAGATCGACACCGTCTGCTCCTCGACCGGGAACGGCGAGTACTGCGGCTGCTTGAGCAGCTCCATCAGCCGCTGGCCACGGCCGAGCTGCTGGCGCGACGCCGCGTCGAGGTCGGACGCGAACATCGCGAACGCCTCCATCGCGCGGAACTGCGCCAGGTCGACCTTCAGCGACCCCGTCACCTTCTTCATCGCCTTGACCATGGCGGCGCCGGCCACGCGCGAAACCGAGATCCCGACGTCGATCGCCGGGCGTTGGTTGGCGTTGAAGAGGTCCGACTGCAAGAAGATCTGGCCGTCGGTGATCGAGATGACGTTCGTCGGGATGTACGCCGAGATGTCGTTCGCCTTGGTCTCGATGATCGGCAGCCCTGTCATCGAGCCCTTGCCCATGTCGTCCGACAGCTTCGCGCAGCGCTCGAGCAGCCGGCTGTGCAGGTAGAACACGTCACCCGGGTAGGCCTCACGTCCCGGCGGCCGACGCAGCAGCAGCGACACGGCGCGGTAGGCCTCGGCCTGCTTGGTCAGGTCGTCGAAGACGATCAGGACGTGCTTGCCGGCGTACATCCAGTGCTGGCCGATCGCCGACGCGGTGTAGGGGGCGAGGTACTTGAAGCCCGCGGCGTCCGACGCCGGCGCGGCCACGATCGTCGTGTAGTCCATCGCGCCGGCGTCCTGCAACGCCCCGCGCACGGCGGCGATGGTCGAGCCCTTCTGCCCGATGCCGACGTAGATGCAGCGCACCTGCTGCTCAGGGTCACCGGTCTCCCAGTAGTCCTTCTGGTTGATGATTGTGTCGATCGCGATCGCGGTCTTGCCGGTCTGCCGGTCGCCGATGATCAGCTGGCGCTGGCCCCTGCCGATGGGAGTCAACGCGTCGATCGCTTTGATCCCGGTCTGGAGCGGCTCGTGGACGCTCTTGCGCTGCACTACCGAGGCGGCCTGCAGCTCGAGGGCACGCCGGTCGTCGGTCTCGAGTTCGCCGAGGCCGTCGATCGGCTCACCGAGCGGGTCGACGACGCGGCCGAGGTAGCCGTCGCCGACGGGAACCGACAGCACCTCGCCGGTGCGACGCACGGTCTGGCCTTCTTCGATGCCGGAGAACTCACCCAGCACGACAACGCCGATCTCGCGGGTGTCGAGGTTCAGCGCGATACCGAGGGTGCCGTCCGCGAACTCGAGGAGCTCATTGGACATGGCCGACGGAAGTCCCTGGACTCTCGCGATGCCGTCGCCGGCCTGCGCCACGGTGCCGACCTCTTCGCGGCTCGCGGTGTCGGGCTGATAGTCGGCGACGAATCGCTGCAGTGCGTCCCGGATCTCGTCGGGACGGATCGTGAGCTCCGTCATGGTGTTCGTACCTGCTCTCTGGGGCTGTCTGACTCTCGGGGCTGTTGGGTGGTAGTGCGGCAGTGCGGTTGCCTGGGCATGGATCAGCCGACCATCCGACGCCGGGCGTCATCCAACCGTCCGGCGACGGTGCCGTCGATGACCTCGTCACCGATCTCGACCTTGATGCCACCGAGCACATCGGGGTCGATCACGACGTTGAGGTGCACGTCGCGGCCGTACTGCGCCGCCAGCGCGGCGGCGAGGCGATCGTGCTCGGTGTCGGTGAGCGCCACCGCGGAGCGGACGACCGCGACCGAGCGCGACTGCCGGGTGGCGGCCACCTTTTGGAAGTCCTCCAGGGCGGCCTCGAACGACTGGTGCCAGGAGGCCACAGCCTGTACCGCCAGGGCGGCTGCTGGTGCGGACGCCTTGCCCTCCAGCAGTCCGGCCACCAAGCCCTGGCGCTTGTTGACCGGGACCTGTTTGTTGGTGATCGCGTCGCGCAACGGCGGGTTGCCGACGACCAGCCGGCCGAACCGGAAGAGGTCGTCCTCGAGATCGGCGAGCTGACTCTGCTTCTCGGCCGCGACGACGTACGCCAGCACACCCATCCGCTCGGTCGCGGCGACGAAGTCCGTGGTGCTCGACCACCGAAGACCGGCCGCGGCCTTTACCACGTCAACCGTCTCATCGCCGACCTTGCCGGACAGCAACGTCTCCGCGAGGGCGGCCTTCGCCTCCGGCGCCGCCGCGGGGTCGGTCAGCGCGCGTCGCAGCGACGGCTCGGTCCCAAGCAGCTCGTGCACGGCGAACAGGTCGCGACCGAGTCGCTCGGCGTCTCCCGACTCCGCCTGCGTCTCCAGCCGCTCGGTGGCGGTGGCGAGCGCTTCGGCTGACACTCCTCGCATCAGCTGCCCTGCCTCGACGGCTGGCTCTCGAGCTCGGCAAGGAAGCGCTCGACCGTACGCCGCTGACGGGCCTCGTCCTCGAGCGACTCGCCGACGATGCGACCGGCGAGGCCGGTAGCAAGCGTGCCCACCTCGGACCGTAGCTGGGCCAGCACCTGCTGCTTGTCCGCCTCGATCTGAGCATGCGCCTGGGACGTGATCCGTGCAGACTCGGCCTGTGCCTGCTCGCGCATCTCGGAAATGATCTGCGCACCCTGCTCACGGGCGTCCTCGCGGATGCGAGCCGCCTCGTGCCGGGCCTCGGAGAGCCGCTTGTTGAGCTCCTCGAGTGCCCGGTCGGCCTCGGCCTGCTTGGCCTCGGCCTTCTCCAGTCCACCCTCGATCGCTGCCGTCCGCTCCGCGAACGTCTTCTCGAACGCCGGCATCACAAACTTCTTCACCATGTAGACCAAGATCAAGAAGACAACGACCGAGAGGATGACCTCGGCCGGGTGCAGGGCGAGCGGGCTGGGTTCACCCTCGGCTGCGATGAAAGACATCAGAGTCTGCTTTCTTCAGATGGGCGCAACATCACTTCAGCACGAAGGCCAGCGCGATACCGATGATCGCGAGCGCCTCCGCGAGCGCGAAGCCCAAGATGGCGATCTGCTGGAGCGTGCCACGAGCTTCGGGCTGACGTGCCACACCGTTGATGTAGGCAGCGAAGATGAGCCCGATACCGACACCCGGTCCGATCGCGGCCAGGCCGTAGCCGATCATGTTCAAGGAGCCATTCAAAGTGCCGTCCACGGCGCTTTCCTTTCAGTGAGTTTATCTCGGGTCGTGCAGCGATCAGTGCTCGTCGGCGATGGCGCCTTGGATGTAGATCGCGGTCAGGAGGGTGAACACGTATGCCTGCAGGAACTGCACCAGCAGCTCCAAGAAGCTGATGGCGATCGCCATCAGGAAGGCCAGCACGCCAACCGGCTTGTAGGCGGCGTTCTCCGCCTCGATGAGCAGGTACTCACCGCCGGTCGTGAAGAGGATGAGCAGCAGGTGCCCGGCGAACATGTTGGCGAAGAGTCGCAGCGCAAGGGTGAAGGGCCGCACCAAGACGTTGGAGATGAACTCCAGCGGCACCAGCAGCGCAAGGATCGGGCCCTTGACGCCTGCCGGGACCGATACGTGCTTGAGGTAGCCACCCAGCCCGTGCTTGCGTACGCCGAGGCCGTTGTAGAGCAGCCAGACCAGCGCTGACATGCCATAGGCGAAGTTGGCCCGGGAGAACGTGGGGAACTGGATCAGCGGGATGATCCCGAACAGGTTGTTGATCAGCAGGAAGAAGAACGTCGCTACCAGCCAGGGCACGTACGGCATGAAGTCGCGAGACCCCAGCACATCACGCGCGATCCCGTTGCGCACGAACCCATAGGCCTGCTCACCGAGGTACTGGCCTTTTGTGGGCACCAGTGCCATCCGGCGGCTGGTCGCGCCGAAGAAGACCACCACCAGCACCGCGCCGAGCACCAGCAAGAACGCGGGCTTGGCGAAGAGGATCGAGTCACCGAAGAAGGGCGGCAGCTCGAAGTCAGCCGGACCCGGGGGCTCGAAGCCCTCGGCCACGGGAACCAGACCGGTGACGGTCACACGATCTCCTCTCGGGTGGGGCGGTGCGCGTCCACGACGTCTCTCATGGCGCGTGAAGATAGAGCTTGAACACGAGGAACAGCGCGAGGCCGATCCCGAACAGCGCTCCAACCGGCAGCAGGAACGAGGTCCCGAGCCATCGGTCGGACAACCAGCCCAGCCCTCCGTAGAAGGCCGCGCCCCCCACCAGGTAGCCGAACACGACCCACGGGTCTCCCGGCGGAGCCTGCTGGGGAGATTCGCTCATTTGGCACGCGAGCGTAGCAGTCTGACCACTGGCCTGACACATCGCGCATCATCGGTCACCGCCCGTCTCGAACAGCAAGATGCGTTCGCGACGGGCTGCCAGCACCAGCCCCGCCATCCACACCATCGTGCACGCGATGATGGTGAGCCCGAGTCCCGTCGTCGACACCGTGTCCTGCCACTTCTGCCGGGTGGCGAAGAGCGCAAAGACACCCAACAAGGCGACGACCTGGAGGACGTACGTCAGCAGCGCGATCACCAGATAGAAGGTGGGTGCGATGGTGCGGAACGTCTCCAGCACGATGTGACCGAAGCCGAAGAAGGCGACGACGCAGCCCAGGCCGAGCAGGGCGCCGTAGAGGCCCGCCGAGCCAGCACTGACGAGGCCGACCAAGGAGCAGACGAGACCGGTGACCAGGCTCGGGCCCACCGCGAACCTTGCCACCGGGGCTGGTCGCTGGTACGTCGTGCGTGCGGTCGTCATGATGGCGGCCGATCCTCGATTTCTCGGGGGTGGGTCAGTCAGGGTGACGGCTTGTTGCTGTGCTTGTGAAAAATAGCACAAGCACTGGGAGACTGCCTAACCGGGGTACGTCGGACAGCGAGGCAGCGGAGGTGAGCAGCGGACCTACGTCTCCTGGGTCTTGATGAGACCGCTGTGCCCGGGCACGCCGAACGTGACGAGCAAGGCCGTCACGGCCATCGCCGAGAGGCCGAGCGTCGACCACCATCCGGAGAACAACCCCAACACCACGACACCGAACGCCACCAGGCTTGCCCACAGGTACATCACCAGCACGGCGCGCCGCTGGGAGTGACCGATCTCGAGCAGCCGGTGGTGCAGGTGACCCTTGTCCGGCGCGAACGGGGACCGGCCGGCCCGGGTCCGCCGCACGATCGCGAGCAGCATGTCGACGAACGGCACCACGAGCACCGCGAACGGCAAGATCAGCGGCAGCATGGCCGGCAGCAGGCTTGCGGTGGCCCCGAAGGCTCCGTCGGCGATCCGCGAGGTCGGGTACTGACCGGTGAGGCTGATCCCCGAGCAGGCGAGCATGAAGCCGATCAGCAGCGCACCCGAGTCGCCCATGAACATCCGCGCCGGGAAGAAGTTGTGCGGCAGGAAGCCGAAACAGGCGCCGGCCAGGGCCGCGGTGAGGATGGCGGCCGTGCTCGCACCCTTGATGCCGTCGTTGATGAAGACGAGAAGGACCGAGTAGGTGAAGAACGCCACCGCCCCGATGCCCACCACGCCGGCGGCCAGACCGTCGAGGCCGTCGACGAAGTTGACAGCGTTCGCCGTGCCGACGATGAGAATCACCGTGATCAGACCTGCCTGGGAGGCGTCCATCGAGAACGTCGACACCGAACCCTCGCCGGGCAGCGGCAGCCAGAGGATCTGGACTCCCTGCACGACGACGACCGCCGCGGCGATCAGCTCCCCCGCGAACTTCGTCAGCGCGTCGAGCTCGAAGATGTCGTCCATCACCCCGACCAGGCAGATGACCGCTCCGCCGATGAGGATCGCCCTGGCGTCGCTGAGAATCTGGTCGCCTGCGGGCCGGGTGGCGAAGGGAAGCTTGCTCGCGACCAGGAACGCTGCCGTCAGCCCGCCCATGATCGCCACCCCGCCGAAGTACGGGATCGGGATCTCGTGCACGTCACGGTCACGGACGCGTGCGTACGCACCGAACTTCATCGCCAGCTCGCGTGCCACCACGGCCAGCAGGTAGGTCACCGCGAGTGCCACCAGCCCGATCAGGAGGTATTCGCTCATCAGTCGCCCCCGGCGAGCCCGATGTCGGCAACGTGCTCGCGCAGCTGTTCGAGGGTGACGACGCCTTCGCGGACGACGGTCAACGTGTCGCCGGTGGCGTCGACGATCGTGGACGCGGTCGCGCCGGGCGTCGGGCCGGCGTCGAGGTAGACGTCGATGGCGTCACCGAGCTGGTCCTGGGCGTCGACCACCGTCGTGGCAGGGGGCTGTCCGGTCAGGTTGGCGCTGCTCACGGCAAGCGGGCCGTTGTCAGCGAGCAGGGCCAGCGTCTCCTCGTGGTCCGGCATCCGGATCGCCACCGTCGCGCGGTTGTCGCCGAGATCCCAGTGCAGGCTCGGCTGCTGCCGGCAGATCAGCGTGAGACCGCCGGGCCAGAAGCTCTTGGCGAGCTCGCGCACCTCCGGGGTCAGGTTCGTCGCCAGGGCGCGCAACGTGTCGGGAGACCCGATCAGCACCGGTGCCGGCTTGGCGCGGCCGCGGCCCTTCGCGCGCAGCAGCCGGCGTACGCCGGCAGGGTCGAAGGCGTCGGCGGCGACTCCGTACACGGTGTCAGTCGGCACGACGACCAGCCCGCTGCGTGAGAGAGCCGACTTCGCCGCGGCAAACCCCTCGGACCGCCGAGCCGGGTCGTTCAGGGAGTAGACGTCGCTCACAGGGCTATCGTGCCAGCCTCGCCTGAGGAGTGAGCGGGCCGTGCAGATCGCGCCGCACCCGTCGGGCCACGACGTAGCGCGGACGACCGGCCAGGTCGGTGTGGTCGCGCACCTCGCTCCAGAGTCCGCTGGCGGCGAAGACCTCGGGCGCGGAGCGTCCCTGGACGTCGGCGTGCTCGCAGGCCACCAGTCCGCCGTCGACCAGCAGCCGCGCAGCGACCTCGCTGACGACACGGATCATGTCCAAGCCGTCGTCACCCGACCACAGGGCCGGCGCCGGGTCGAAGTCACGCGCTTCCACGTCGACACTCTCGAACGCGGCGAGCGGTATGTACGGAGGGTTTGCCGTGACGACGTGCACGGTGCCGGCCAGGTCGTCGACCGCATCGGCGATGTCTCCGTGGCGTACGTCGACGCCGGTGCCGGCGGCGTTGCGCCATGCGTAGCGCACGGCGTCGGGCGACAGCTCGACCGCCGTGACAACCGAGTCGCAGACTTCCGTCGCCAACGCGAGCGCCACCGCACCACAGCCTGTGCACAGGTCGACGGCGCGCGGGGTCTCGACCCCTGCTGCGCGCAGCCGCTGGAGCTCGGCGACCGCTGCACCGGCCATCACCTCGGTCTCGGGGCGCGGCACGAAGACGCCTGGCCCGACCTCGAGCTCCAGATGTCTGAAGGCCACGGTGCCGACGATGTGCTGCAACGGTTCGCGTCGCGCTCGGCGGGCCACGGCTGCCTCGAATGCCGCACGCTGGTCGGCGCTGAGTGGCGGGTGCCGGTGAAGCACGGCGCGGGGCTGCGCAAGCGCGTGCGCGAGCAGCGCTTCAGCGTCGTGCCGCGCCGACACCACACCAGCCTGAGCCAGCCGCTGAGCAGCAGCGCCTAGCACCGAGCCGATGTCGGCGGTCACGAGCTGTGCGACTCGACCGCCGAGAGCCGGTCCGCGAGGTCGGCATCGACACAGGCTCCGATCAGCGCGTCGAGCTCACCGTCGAGCACCTGGTCGAGGTTGTGCGCCTTGAAGCCGACGCGGTGGTCGGTGATGCGGTTCTCGGGGAAGTTGTAGGTACGGATGCGCTCCGAACGGTCGACGGTGCGGACCTGCGAACGCCGAGCATCAGACGTCTGCGCATCACGCTCGTCCTGGGCCCGCTGCAGCAGCCGCGAGCGCAGCACGCGCAGCGCCTGCTCCCGGTTCTGCAGCTGGCTCTTCTCATTCTGGCAGGACACCACGATGCCCGTGGGGACGTGAGTGATCCGGACGGCAGAGTCTGTCGTGTTGACGCTCTGGCCACCGGGCCCGGACGAACGGAAGACGTCGATGCGGAGATCGTTGTCGTCGATGACGACGTCGACCTGCTCTGCCTCGGGCATCACGAGCACTCCCGCCGCCGACGTGTGGATGCGCCCCTGCGACTCCGTGACCGGGACGCGCTGCACACGATGCACGCCGCCCTCGAACCTCAGCAACGCGTACGGCGCCTCGCCGGGCTCGGGAACTCCCTTGGCCTTCACCGCGAGGGTGGCGGTCTTGATCCCGCCGAGGTCGCTCGGTGTCTCGTCCAGCAGCTCGGTCTTCCACCCTCGGCGCTCGGCGTAGCGGGAGTACATCCGCATCAGGTCACCGGCGAACAGCGCCGACTCCTCGCCGCCTTCGCCTGCCTTGATCTCGAGGATGGCGTCCTTCGCGTCGGCCTCGTCGCGGGGCACCAGCAGCCGCCGCAGCCGCTCCTCGAGCTCACCCCGCTCCGCGTCGAGCCGGTCGGCCTCCGCGGCGAACGCGGGGTCCTCGGCAGCCAGCTCGCGGGCCGCCTCGATGTCGCCGAGCGTTGCCTTCCATTCGGCGTACGTCTTCACCACCGCTGTCAGGGCGGCGTAGCGCTGGTTGAGGCGACGGCTGCGGTCGAGGTCGGAGAAGACGCCGGGGTCTGCGAGCTGGTGTTCCAGCGCTGCATGCTCGGCCACGAGCGCGTCGATTGCCTCGAACACTGCCGATCACCTCCTGGGCCGCCGCTGAACGTGCAACAACGCCGGCCTCCTGCGCGGGGCGAGAGGTCGGCGTCGAGATGTTGCTACGTGGTGGTCTTCTTGGCGTAGCGCGCCTGGAACCGGGCAACGCGGCCACCGGTGTCGAGGATCTTCTGCTTGCCCGTGTAGAACGGGTGGCAGTTGGAGCAGACGTCGGCATGCATCGAGCCGCCTTCAGCGGTGCTCTTGGTCGTGAACGTGTTTCCGCACGTGCAGGTGACCTGTGTGTCGACGTACGCCGGGTGAATGTTCTTCTTCATGGTGTCCCTTTCTCAAGGTCGCCGGGTCGGCGCGTCGTCGACGTGCCGTGAACCGGAACCAGCAGGCAAGTGTGCCATCTGAGCGCCGTCTCCAGCGAATCCTGCCTAGGCGTGCCAACGCCTGCGCTCGACCCCGCATTCCGCGGTGTCAGGGACTCCCGGGTCAGTCCTCGCCGGACTCGCGAAGGCCCTGCGCGGTCGGGGTGGTCTTGTTGACCTGCATCAGGAACTCGATGTTGGTCTTGGTCGACTTCAGCTTGTTGATGAGCAGTTCGAGCGCCTGCTGGCCGTCGAGGGCCGACAGCACGCGTCGCAGCTTCCACGTGATCTGCAGCTCGTCCTTGCTCATCAGCAGCTCCTCGCGGCGTGTACCGGAGGCGTCGATGTCGATGGCGGGGAAGATGCGCTTGTCGGCGAACTCGCGCCGCAGCCGCAGCTCCATGTTTCCGGTGCCCTTGAACTCCTCGAAGATGACCTCGTCCATCTTGGAACCGGTCTCGATCAGCGCCGTGGCAAGGATCGTGAGCGAACCGCCGTCCTCGATGTTGCGAGCCGCACCGAAGAACTTCTTCGGCGGGTAGAGGGCCGACGAGTCGACCCCACCCGAAAGGATGCGCCCACTCGCCGGAGCGGCGATGTTGTACGCGCGGCCGAGACGGGTGATCGAGTCGAGCAGCACCACGACGTCGTGACCGAGCTCGACGAGCCGCTTGGCCCGTTCGATGGCGAGCTCGGCGACCGTGGTGTGGTCGTCGGCCGGCCGGTCGAACGTCGAGGCGACCACCTCGCCCTTGACGGCCCGCTGCATCTCGGTGACTTCTTCGGGCCGCTCGTCGACGAGCACGACCATCAGGTGGCACTCCGGGTTGTTGGTCGTGATCGCGTTGGCGATGGCCTGCATGATGAGCGTCTTGCCTGCCTTGGAGGGAGAGACGATCAGGCCGCGCTGGCCTTTGCCGATCGGAGCGACGATGTCGATCAGCCGGGTCGCGATCAGGCCGGGCTCGGTCTCGAGACGCAGCCGTTCGGCGGCGTACAGCGGCGTGAGCTTGGAGAACTCCACCCGGTGCGCCGCAGCGCCGGGCTCCGCGCCGTTGACGGTGTCGAGGCGCACCATCGGGTTGAACTTCTCGCGACGCTCACCTTCGCGCAGCTGGCGAACGGCACCGGTGATGGCGTCACCTTTGCGGAGACTGAACTTGCGGACCATCGACAGCGACACGTAGACGTCGTTGGGCCCGGGCAGGTAGCCGCTGGTCCGGACGAACGCGTAGTTGTCCAACAGGTCGAGGATTCCTGCCACCGGGATCAAGACATCGTCGTCATTGATGTGCGTGTCGGGCTCGGCGTTGCCGTCACGACGGCCGGTGCGCTCGCGGAAGCTTCCACGCTCGTTGCCGCTGCCGCTGCCGTTGCTGCTGCGGTCACGGTCACGGTTGCGACTGCGGCGCCGGCTGTTGCGGCCGCCGCCGCGCCCGTCGTCGCCGCGGTTGTCGTTACGGCTGTCGTTGCGAGTGGTGTCACCGCGGTTGCTGTCGCGGTTGCCGTTGCTCTCGTTGCGGCTGCCGTCACGGTTGTTGTCGGCTCGGTCGTCGGACTTCTGGCGGCTGCTGTCGCGGTTGTTGTCGGCTCGGTCGTCGGACTTCTCGCTGCGACCCCTGGTCTGAGCGTCGCGGCTCTGGTCGTCACGGGCCTGGACATGACGCGGTTGCGTCTCACGGTCCTGCAGGTCGGTGGCGCTGCCCGAGTCGGTCGCGGCGCCGTTGACTCGCTCACGGCTGTTGCCGGTGCGAGGCGGTGGTGATGCACTGCCGGACTGGCGGGCGGTGATGGCCTCGACGAGCGCGCCTTTGCGCATGCCCGTAGTGCCGGTGATGCCGAGACTGCTGGCAAGCTCCTTGAGCTCTCCGAGCAGCATCGAGTTGAGGCCACCTGACTTCTTGCGGGCCGGCATCTTGACGGATGCGTCGGCGGCTTCGGTGGTGGCTTCGGGGGTTTGAGTCACGTGAGGTCCTTCCCACGTCTGGTGCGCATCAAGAAGATGCGCCGGTGGTAGAGATGAATGCCAGGCAAGGTGCGAGGGAGAGCGTTCAGTTCTGATGCACCGCGTTGGGATACGCGGGCCAGATTCCGAACAGAGGGTGCTGAGCGATCTTCGCGCTTCGCCCGGGGGAAGCACCGCTCCTGCGAGCTGGTGCACTCGAACACTAGCACTTCAGTGGCTAGGTGTCCTACACCGCCGAAACACGCGGCGGAAGGCAACTATTCCGCGCGGGGAGGCAGCGCTTCGCTGGTTGCACCGAGCGCCTCGATGTCGGTCCGGCTGCTCCGCCAGCCGGGCCGAGACCAGGTGGCGGCATCGACGGGGTGCTGCTTCGTCCCCAACGCCAACAGCGACGGACCCGCCCCTGACACCACCGCTGCGATTCCGGCTTCGCGCATGGCGTCGAGCAGGGCCAACGTCTCCGGCATCGCTGAGCGACGGTGATCTTGGTGGAGCCAGTCCTTGGTCGCAGCGTGCAGGAGGTCGGGCCGTTGCGTGAGCGCCGCCGTGAGCAGTCCCGCTCGTGCCACGTTGGCGGCCGCGTCGCCGTGCGCGACGGCCACTGGCAGAAGATCCCTGGCGCGTGCGGTCGAGAGCGTCGCGGCTGGCACGAAGATCGTTGCCTGTACGTCGGCGTGGACGTCGAGACGTAACGCTCGCGATCGCCGACCCTCGGTCCAGGCAATCGTGAAGCCACCGAGCAGGCACGCGGCCACGTTGTCCGGGTGGCCTTCGAGCTGGGTAGCGAGGTCGAGCCGCCGGTCGGCATTGAGGTCTCGTTCGGCCACCGTCTCGGCGAGCCGGATCCCGGAGACGATCGCGGCGGCCGACGATCCGAGCCCGCGACCGTGCGGGATCGTGTTGTGGCAGCGGAGCAGCAGGCAGGGCTGCGCCACCTCCAACATCGTGAACGTCGCGCGCATTGCCCTGACGACGAGATGCGACTCGTCTCGCGGCAGCGAGTCAGCCCCCTCCCCCGTGATCTCGACCAGCAGGCTGCGGCTTGTGACAGCGGCCGACACTTCGTCGCGCAGGCCTAGACAGAGCCCGAAGCTGTCGAAGCCAGGACCGAGGTTGGCGCTGGTCGCCGGAGCGGAGACCTGGGCTCGTGCGCCCACCCGGTCACGCATCGCTGAGCCCCGCCACAGCAGCGGCGGCATCCGCGTCCGGGTCGACCACGACCTCCTCGAACCGGCCGAGCGCGTCGAGCGGGGTGTCGATGTCCTTCAGGCCATGACCGGTGACGGTGATGGTGATCGTCTGCCCGGGGTCCACCAAGCCGGCGTCGTTGCGGGTGAGCAGTCCGGCCACCCCGGCGGCCGACGCAGGCTCGACGAAGACGCCCTCCCGACGGGCGAGGTCGCGCTGTGCGGCCAAGATGCGATCGTCGCTCACGGCGTCGATGAGACCGCCGGACTCGTCGCGGGCGGCTTCGGCGAGAAGCCAGGACGCAGGGTTGCCGACGCGGATGGCGGTGGCGACTGTCTCCGGGTGCGTCACCACCGACCCCCGGACGATCGGCGCCGCCCCCTCTGCTTGGAAGCCCCACAGGGCAGGAGCGTGGGTTGCACGGCCCGCGGCGGCGTACTCGCCGAAGCCCTTCCAGTAGGCGCCGATGTTGCCGGCGTTGCCGACCGGCAGCACGTGGATGGCCGGTGCGTCGCCGAGGAAGTCGACGATCTCGAACGCTGCAGTCTTCTGGCCCTCCAGCCGCGCCGGGTTGACGGAGTTGACCAGTGACACCGGATAGTCCTTGGCGAGCTGACGGGCCACCGTCAGGCAGTCGTCGAAGCCGCCCCTGATCGAGATGATGCGTGCGCCGTGCATGACGGCCTGTGCCATCTTGCCCTTGGCGATCTTGCCCTCCGGCACGAGCACGATCGCATCGATTCCGGCCCGGCTGGCGTACGCCGACATCGACGCAGACGTGTTGCCGGTCGACGCGCAGACCGCCGCGGCTGCTCCCTGCTCCAAGGCAAGAGACATCGCCACCGTCATGCCCCGGTCCTTGAACGACCCCGTCGGGTTGTCGCCCTCGACCTTGAGCCATACCTGACAGCGGGTGATGTTGCAGAGCCAGCGCGCTTCGACGAGGCCGGTGCCGCCCTCCCGCAGGGTCACGACGGGCGTCTCGTCGGAGACCGGCAACCAGCCGCGGTACTCCTCGATGACCCCGCGCCACTGCGCGGCTGCCTCGGGGCTCACTCGGCTGGGCCCTCGACGCGCATCACGGAGGTGACCTCGCGTACCGCCGACATCGACTGCAGAGCCTCCACCGTTGCGGCCAGGGCTGCGTCGGGAGCGGTGTGGGTGACGACGACGAGCCGCGCCTCGTCACCGCGCCCTACCTGTCGGACGGTCTGGATCGACACGTCCTGCTGGGCGAAGAGGTCGGCAACGGACGCGAGCACCCCCGGTTTGTCGTCGACGTCGATCGCCACGTGATAACGCGTCCAGGTGTCTCCCATCGGCGCGATCACGGCGTCGACGTACGTCGACTCACCCGCGCCGGTGACGTTGCTGAGCCGGTTGCGCGCCACCGTGACAAGGTCGCCGAGCACCGCGCTCGCGGTCGGTGCTCCCCCGGCGCCTGGCCCGTAGAACATGAGCTGACCCGCGGAGTCGCTCTCGACGAAGACGGCGTTGTACGCCTCGTGGACGCTGGCCAGCGGGTGGCTCCGCGGGATCATCGCCGGGTGGACGCGCGCCGACACCGCGATGCCGTCGGGTCCGTCCACGCTCTCGCAGATGGCGAGCAGCTTGACCACGGCATCCATCTCCTTGGCCGACGCGATGTCGCTGGCAGTCACGTCGGTGATGCCTTCGCGGTGGACGTCGGCCACCGTGACGCGCGTGTGGAACGCGAGGCTGGCCAAGATCGCGGCCTTGGCAGCTGCGTCGAAGCCTTCGATGTCGGCCGTCGGGTCCGCCTCGGCGTACCCGAGCGCCTGAGCCGACTCGAGCGCCTCGTCAAAGCCCTGGCCCGCCGTGTCCATCTGGTCGAGGACGTAGTTGGTCGTGCCGTTGACGATCCCGAGCACCCGGCGCACCCGATCCCCGGCAAGCGACTCGCGCAGCGGCCGGATGATCGGGATGGCTCCGGCGACCGCAGCCTCGAAGTAGATGTCGCGACCCGCCTTCGCCGCGGCGTCGTAGAGCGTGGCCCCGTCGGCGGCCAACAGTGCCTTGTTTGCCGTGACTACCGACGCACCCGACCTCAGGGCCGTCAAGATCAGCGACCGGGCGGGTTCGATGCCGCCGATCACCTCGATCACGACGTCGACGTCACCGCGGCTCACCAGTGCTTCCGCATCGGTCGTGAGGAGCTCGCTCGGCACCCCCTCGCCTCGGGCGCGCTCCAGTCGACGCACCGCGATGCCCACCAGCTCGATGCGCGCGCCGATCCGCGCGCCGAGGTCGGCGTGCTGCTCGACGAGCAGCCGCGCGACCTCACTGCCGACCGACCCGCATCCCAGCAAGGCGATGCGTAACGGCCGGTCGGCTGCTCGCTCGCCCGTGGTGGTCGAGGTCACGGCACCTCCAGGCGGAGCAGGTCGTCCTCGGTCTCCCGGCGTACGACGAGCCGAGCCTGACCCTCCCGGACGGCGACGACGGGCGGGCGGGGGATGTGGTTGTAGGTGTTGGCGAGCGAGCGGCAGTAGGCGCCGGTAGCCGGCACGGCGATCAGGTCGCCGGCCTCCACGTCGCCCGGCAGGAACTCGTTCTTCACGACGATGTCGCCTGACTCGCAGTGCTTGCCGACCACCCGGGCGAGCACCGGGTCGGCGTCTGAGCGTCGGGAGGCGAGCGTGCAGGAGAAGTCGGCGTCGTAGAGTGCCGCGCGGATGTTGTCGCTCATGCCACCGTCGACAGCGACGTAGAGCCTGCTGGCCCCGGCGTCCAGCGCCACCTCCTTGACCGTGCCTACTTCGTAGAGCGTGAACGTCGAGGGTCCGGCGACCGCGCGCCCCGGCTCCACTGACAGGTGGGGGACGCCGATGCCCAACGCACGGCACTCGTGCGCCACGATCCCGGTCAGGTTGCGAGCCAGCTCGTGGGGCTCAGCAGGATCGTCCTGGGTCGTGTAGGCGATGCCGAAGCCGCCACCGAGATCGAGCTCGCCCAGCGCGAAACCGGCTGCGAGGCCGCGCGCGTACAGCGCCAGGACGCGCCGGGTGGCCACCTCGAAGCCCGACGTGTCGAAGATCTGCGAGCCGATGTGCGAGTGGAGCCCGAGGAGCTGGAGGGAGGCGTCGGACTCGACCATCTCCATCGCGTCGAATGCGGCCCCGTCGGTGATCGAGAGCCCGAACTTCTGGTCCTCATGCGCGGTGGCGATGTATTCGTGGGTGTGCGCCTCGACACCGGCCGTCACCCGCACCAGTACCGGCTGGCGTACGCCGAGGTCGGCGGCGATACGCCCGAGGCGGGTGATCTCCGCGAAGGAGTCGACGACGACCCGGCCGATCCCGACGCCCACCGCGCGGCGAAGCTCCGCATCGCTCTTGTTGTTGCCGTGGAAGCCGATTCGAGCGGGGTCGAAGCCGCCGCGCAGTGCGACGGCCAGCTCCCCGCCGGAGCAGACGTCGAGGAACAGGCCCTCCTCAGCGACCCACCTCACGCTGGCGACCGACAGAAAGGCCTTCCCGGCGTAGTAGACGTCAGTCCCCGCGAAGGCATCGCGAAAGGCGCGGGCGCGCGCCCGGAAGTCGTCCTCGTCGATGACGTACGCCGGGGTCCCGAACTCTCGAGCCAGCTCGGTGGCGGTGACCCCGGCCACGTCAAGAACCCCGTCGGCGTCCCGGGAGACGTGCTGCGGCCACAGCGACGTGACGAGGGCGTTGGTGTCGTCGGGCGGCTGCAACCAGGTAGGCCCGCGGCCGCCGGCCTCCGCGTGCAGAGCGCCCGCTTCGTGCGCCCGCATCACATGCGCTCGGGAGCGGTGACGCCGAGCAGGTCGAGCCCGCGGGCGAAGACGACCTGCGTGGCGGCGACCAAGAGCAGCCGCGTGCGGTGCTGCGGCGTCACGTCCTCGTCGCCGCGCGGCAGCACCCGGCAGACGTCGTAGAAGCGGTGGAACGTCGCGGCTGTCGCCTCGAGGTAGCGGGCCAGCCGATGCGGCTGCCGCAGCTCTGCCGCCGATGCAACGACAGCGGGGAACTCGGCCAGCGCCCGCAGCAGGTCGCCCTCCCGGTCGTGCGAGAGCAGGGCCGGATCGAAGTCCTCGACGGCGGGGTCGGCCCCCAGGTCGGCGCCGTTGCGGAGGATGGAGCAGAGTCGCGCGTGGGCGTACTGCACGTAGTAGACCGGGTTGTCACTGGAGGCGCGGGTCCAGATGTCGAGGTCGAGGTCGATCGAGGAGTCGCTGGAGTAGCGCACCAAGGCATAGCGCGCCGCGTCGGCTCCGACGGCCTCGATCAGGTCGTCGATCGTGATCACGTTGCCGGCCCGCTTGGACATCCGGACCGGCTTCCCGTCGCGGACCAGGTTGACCATCTGCCCGATCAGCACCTCGAGGTTGTCGTGGGGGGTGTCGCCGAACGCCTGGCACATCGCCATCAGCCGCCCGACATAGCCGTGGTGGTCCGCGCCGAGCATGATCACGCACAGGTCGAAGCCACGCTCACGCTTGTCGAGGTAGTAGGCACAGTCGCCGGCGATGTAGGCAGGGGCGCCGTTGGAACGGACCAGCACCCGGTCCTTCTCGTCGCCGTACTTCTCTGTGGCCAACCACAACGCCCCAGCGGCTTCGTAGGTGTTGCCCATCTCGGTCAGCCGCGCCACCGCCCGCTCGACGGCTCCGCTGTCGTACAGCGTCTGCTCATGGAAGTAGACGTCGAAGTCGACCCCGAAGCTGCGCAGTGTCTCCTTGATCTCCGTGAACATCAGGTCGACGCCCTCGCGACGGAAGACCTCTTGGGCCTCGTCGTCGGGCAGGGACAACACGTCCGGCTTGGCCGCAACGACCTGCGACGCGATTTCGGTGAGGTAGTCGCCGACGTAACCGTCCTCCGGTGCTGCCTCGCCCTTGGCCACTGCCAGCAGTGAGCGGGCGAATCGGTCGATCTGGGCACCGTGGTCGTTGAAGTAGTACTCCTTGCTGACGTCGGCACCGAGCGCGCCGAAGATGCGAGCCAGGCTGTCGCCCACCGGCGCCCAGCGTGCCCCTCCGATGTGCACGGGACCGGTGGGGTTGACCGAGACGAACTCCAGGTTGATCCGCTTGCCGGACAAGGCATCCGACCCGCCGTAGGCCTTGCCGGCCTCGACGATCGCGCGCGCCACCTCGCCCTGTGCGGCCGCCTCGACCGTGATGTTGATGAAGCCGGGGCCGGCGATCGCCACCGACGCGATCGCAGCCGATGACTTCAGCTCGCTCGCCAGCAGCTCGGCGAGCTCCCGTGGCGGCAGCCCGGCCGGCTTGGCCAGCTGCAGCGCGACGTTGGTTGCGTAGTCACCGTGCTCCTGGCTCCTGGGGCGCTCCACCCGCACCGTGCTCGGCACTCCCTGGGGCAGGCTCACGGCGCCCCGTTCCGCGAGTGCGGACAAGGCGTCGACGAGGGTCTGGGAGAGCTGTTCGGGAGTCACCGGCCCCATCGTATCGACGCTCAGCCGCCCGGCTGCGGCTCCGTCAAGGACCGGACCAGCGCGACCAGCTCGTCGGGCTCGAAAGGTTTGGTGATATAGGCGTCGACACCGATCTCGGCGCCGCGAGAAAGGTCCTTGCCCTGTGCCCGTGCCGAGACGATCACGATCGGTATGTGTGAGGTTGACGGGTCGGCTCTCAGCCGGGTTGCCGTCGCGAAGCCGTCCAAGCCCGGCATCCGTACGTCGAGCGTGATCGCGTCGAGCTCGACCGCCGCCGCGATCTCGAGGCACTCCAGCCCGTCGCGCGCCTCCACGACGGCGAAGCCGTCGAGCTCCAAGTTCAACACGATGAGCGAACGGATGACGTCGGAATCGTCGACCACCAGGACCCGGGGCTGATGCGCTGGCACGTGCTCGACGCTAGTGGGTCCCGCCGGCCGCCGCGAGAGGTCAGGCCGACGCCTCCCACTGCTACCCTGGCTGCGCCGTGAGCCCCCGTAGCTCAGGGGATAGAGCACCGCCCTCCGGAGGCGGTGGCGCAGGTTCGAATCCTGCCGGGGGCGCCCTTGCTCAGCGCCGATTCCGCTCATTCCATGACGAGCACCGCGCTCTGCGCATGGCGGTGGCGCAGGTTCGAATCCTGCCGGGGGCGCCTTGTGACCGCCCGGCAACACTGAAGGGTCAACAGCGTGATTCGCACCACCGGCGCGCGAGGTTTGGGGAAGATCCGACCCCGAATTCGGGGTCAGATATTCCCCAAACGTCGGCCGGTGCGGTGGAACGGGCCGGTTCGTCGACGTCTGGGGAAATTTTTCACCCCGGATCCCGGGTCGGAACTTCCCCAAACCGGTCGCCCAAGGACGTCATGGCGGTTCGGCCCTGTAGTCCCCGCACCAACCGGCTGGGTTGCAACCGACGAGGTAGCCGTTCGGCCAAAAGCGTCGCCGATTGTTGGGTTAAGAGGCACCATGAGCGACCGGTGTTCCCTACTGGTCTCGCCTCGCTGCCTTATCGTGCGTCTGCCCCGGTCGCCGTGACCTGCCGCCCCCTTACTCGTTAAGGCTGCCGAGAGTGAGTAATTCATTACTCACCGTAATCACGATTGAGAGGGATCCATGATCCCGAGAAACGTCTCCACAAGCTTTGCAGTCTCACTGCTCGCTGCCACCGTGGCACTCGTTCCCACCACCGGCTCCGCAGCTCCGCACTCGGGCGTCGCTGCGGCTGCCGCCACCAGCCCTACGCACTTCGCCCTCAGCTCGTTCGGGTACGGAACGCGCGTGCTCGGCGGCGACGTCCCGGCCGGCTCC
>JAABUR0100001424.1_pt1 | contig 42795 bp, 42 predicted proteins | sample 5560091 | NCBI WGS metagenome assembly JAABUR01 (sample SAMN10711879, study PRJNA513375) | rock metagenome | isolation source: Antarctica rocks | place: Antarctica: Victoria Land, University Valley sud | reverse complement strand
CCCGACGCACCCACCGCGGCGACACGCGGCCAGCCAGCCACGACCAACACCAAACGAAAGGAGAAAATGATCAAGACCAACTGCCGTCACACCGACCCCGCCGACTCACGAAAGATCGAGGTTAGTGGCAACCTCCCATCTGACGCACTAAAGCTCGGGGACGTGCCAAACATGTTCAGTCTAATTCCACTTGCGCAATCGGTTAACAGTCCGATAGCGCGGCTGCAGGCGTCTGATGGCCTTGCTGGTGGCCAGTATCAACAACAGGAAAATTATGCCAAGACTATTAGGGCAGTCACTGACACGCTGGCCCGAAATTTGGGCTTCGCGTGAGCATCAACTGGCCACAGGCACTTGTGGGAGAACTTGCGGAACGCCGATGTGTGATCGTCCTTGGTGCGGGTGCTTCTGCTCATGCGGCAAATGACCGAGGAGATCATCCTCCGAACTGGGCGGATTTCTTGGAGCATGGAATATCCTTGATAAGGAGCCCTGGTGATCAGGACCAAGCACGAGCACTGGTCAAGAAAGGGGCAGTGCTCGACGCGGCTCAGATTCTTGCAGACTGTCTTGGTTCCGCCGACTTTGGAATGTATGTGAGGCGCGAGTTGGAGGAGCCAAAGTTTTGCGCAGGTGATCTCCATAAGACGGTCATCGCAATCGATCCAAAGATCGTTGTAACGACCAACTACGACCAGATTCTTGAGTCACTGGCTACAAGTGGGAGTGCAGCAGAGGGTTACAATGTGTGCAGATATTACGATAGTCACTTAGTAAACGACTTGCGTTCGAATCGTCGACTTATCGTGAAAGCACATGGATGCACGTCCGATCCACAGAAGATCGTTCTTACACGCAAACAGTACTTTACGGCGCGGCGCGAATGCCCCGCCTTCTTTGCTGCTCTTGATGCCATTTTCCTGACCAGCACTTTGCTGTTTATTGGGACGGGATTTTCGGGTGATCCGGATATTGAACTGATGTTGCAGAACGTGAACATATCGGCGCCGAGTGCGCATCCTCACTACGCGGTAGTTCCAGGTGGTAGGCATGCGTCGGTTGCCCGCGCCATAGAGGAAACCTACAACATTAAATTCCTCGAGTATCCTGAGGGTCAACACGATTCGGTGAACGAGTCCCTACTCGACCTTGCAGACCGTGTCGATTCCTACAGGGCGGTCGGCCCGTAGCAGCGACGATTCCGCCCTCATAGATCCCGGTAGAGCGGGAAGCGGGTGGCGATGGCGGCGACCCGGGCCCGCAGGCCGTCGGCGAGCGCTCCGTCCAACTCGCCGGCCGGCGCGGTCAGAGCCACCGCGATCACGTCGGCGACCTCGGCGAAGGCGGCGGCATCCAACCCGCGGGTGGCCAGCGCCGGGGTGCCGATCCGCAGCCCGGAGGTCACCATCGGCGGCCGCGGGTCGAACGGCACCGCGTTCCGATTGACGGTGATGCCGATCCCGTGCAGCCGATCTTCCGCCTGTTGGCCGTCCAATTCCGCTTCCCGCAAATCGACCAGCACCAGGTGAACATCGGTGCCGCCGGTCAGCACGGACACCCCGGCGGCGGCCACATCGTCGCCGGACAGCCGCTCGGCCAGCAGCTTCGCCCCGTCGATGGTGCGCTGCGCACGCTCGGTGAAGGCCGGGTCAGCGGCCATCTTGAAGGCGACCGCTTTGGCGGCGATCACGTGCTCCAACGGCCCGCCCTGCTGTCCCGGGAACACCGCAGAGTTGATCTTCTTGGCCAGAGCCGGATCGTTGGTCAGAATGACGCCGCCGCGGGGGCCGCCCAGCGTCTTGTGGGTGGTGGTGGTGGTGACGTGGGCATGCGGGACGGGTGACGGATGCAGGCCGGCGGCCACCAGCCCGGCGAAGTGCGCCATGTCCACCAGCAGATAGGCGCCCACCTCGTCGGCGATCGCCCGGAACCGGGCGAAGTCGAGTTGCCGCGAGTACGCCGACCAACCGGCGATGATCAGCTTCGGCGCATGGTCGCGGGCCAACTTCGCCACCGCATCCATGTCGACCCGGTGATCCTCCTTGGACACCTCATAGGCCACCACGTCGTACAGCAGCCCGGAGAAGTTGATCTTCATGCCGTGCGTCAGGTGGCCGCCGTGGGCCAGCGACAGCCCGAGGATGGTGTCGCCCGGCTTGATCAGCGCCTGCATGGCGGCGGCGTTCGCCTGCGCGCCGGAATGCGGCTGCACATTGGCGAAATCCGCACCGAACAACGCCTTGATCCGCTCGATGGCCAGCGTCTCGATCTGATCGACGAACTCGCAACCGCCGTAGTAGCGGCGGCCCGGGTATCCCTCGGCGTACTTGTTGGTGAGCACACTGCCCTGGGCCTGCATGGCCGCCACCGGTGCGAAGTTCTCCGAGGCGATCATCTCCAGGGTCGACTGCTGGCGGTTCAACTCGTCGTCGATCAGCGAGGCGACCTCAGGATCGGCCTGGGCCAAGGTGGCATCCAGGCCGGGCCAATCGGCAGGAGCAGCAGTGTTGGCAGCAGACATGAGTGGCTCCTCGGGTACGGCATCCGGGCGTAGCGGTGGGCAGTCGTCGTTGCTGGCAGGTCTCGATCTGCAGAGACGGTCTTCCTGCGGCATCGTAACGATCAGATGACAGGGGTAGGCGACCGGCAAACCAGCCGTCTACCGTTCGGAGTTTCCGCCGGTTCCGACGTGAGCTGCGTCACCGGCTTATCTGGGAGGTTGAATGAGAGTGCTTCGTCAGAGGCTGATGGTGGCCGGTCTGGCCGCCACGGTGGCGGTGTCCGTCGCCGCTTGTGCCAGTTCCGACAGGAACACCAGCACCCCCACCGGGTCTGTCAATGCCAGTGCGCCGGGTACTTCAGGGGGTGTCACCGCCGATACCACGACATCGGGCGGGGCCACCGATACGACCGCCGGCGGGACCACCGATACGGCCACCGATACGGCCACAGATACGGCCACCGGTGGGGCCACCGGATCCGAAACATCCGCGCCGCCCAGCGGAGACGGTGCAGGCGCCTCGGACGCCACCCTGACCTTCGGCGCTGCCGGCGCCCCGTCGATGTTCGATCCGCTGTATGCCACGGACGGCGAGTCCTTTCGGCCGGCGCGGCAGATGATGGAAGGTCTGGTCAGCTTCAAGCAGGGCACCGCCGATGTGCAGCCCGCTCTCGCCGAGTCCTGGACCACGTCCAAGGACGGTCTGACCTGGAGCTTCAAAATCCGCCAGGGCGTCACCTTCCACGACGGCAGCAAACTGGACGCCGCCGCGGTCTGCTACAACCTCGACCGGATGTACGCGCAGAAGGATGCCGGTGCGACCCAGGCGCAGTACTGGGCGGACAACATGGGCGGCTTCAAGGATCAGAAGGACGAGGCGGGCAAGGCTGTCCCGTCGTTGTACAGCTCCTGCACCGCCGAGGCCGACACGGCGGTCGTCAAGATCACCGCCTATACCTCGAAGTTCCCAGCACTGCTTGGCCTGCCGTCGTTCTCCATTCAGTCGCCGGAAGCGTTGAAGAAGTACAACGCGAACGACGTCAAGGCCTCCGGGGAAGCCTTCACCTACCCGGCGTACGCGACGGAGCACCCGACCGGTACCGGTCCGATGAAGTTCGGCAAGTACGACAAGACCAACAACGTCATCGAACTGGATCGCAACGCCGACTACTGGGGCGCCAAGCCCACCATCAGCAAGCTGATCTTCAAGGTGATCCCGGACGAGACGGCGCGCAAGCAGGCGCTGCAGGCCGGCACCATCGACGGCTATGACCTGCCGAACCCGGCGGATTGGGACAGCCTGAAGGCCGATTACAACCTGCTGATCCGGCCGGCATTCAACATTCTGTACCTGGGCATCAACCAGAAGAACAACCCGGCGCTCAAGGACCTACGGGTGCGGCAGGCGATCGCCTACGCACTGAACCGCAAGGATTTCGTCGAGTCCCAGCTACCGGAGGGTGCAGTTGTCGCGCAGAACTTCTACCCGGACACGGTGGATGGCTGGACCGACCAGGTCACCCAGTACAACTATGACCCGGAGAAGGGCAAGCAGTTGCTGGCCGATGCCGGCGCCACCGATCTGACGCTGAACTTCTGGTGGCCCACCGAGGTCTCCCGGCCGTACATGCCGGATCCGAAGAGCGTCTTCACCGCGTTCTCGGCGGATCTGCAGGCGGTCGGCATCAAGCTGAACGTCACCTCCAAGCCGTGGAACGGTGGCTATCTGGACGCGGTCCAGGCATTCAAGCCGGACCTGTACTTCCTGGGTTGGACCGGCGACTACAACACGCCGGACAACTTCCTGGGCAACTTCTTCGGCTCTCCGACGAATAGTTTCTCCACCTACGCCTCACCCTGGGGCAAGACGTTGAGCCAGGAACTGTCTGCGGCGGACAGCCAGCCGGACAACGCCAAACGGAACCAGATGTACGTCGAGCTGAACAAGAAGATCATGGGCGAATACCTCCCAGCGATCCCGATCTCGAGTTCACCGCCGGCCCTGGTCCTGGCCAAGAATGTCAGCGGTGTGGTGCCGTCTCCGTTGACCGACGAGGACTACGCGCACGCAGTCGTCGCCCAGAAGTAATCCACTGACAGCGGCGAGCACCGGAACCTCGGTGCTCGCCGTTGTCGTGGCATTCACCAGGCACAGTGAGGAGTTCGTGGCGTGCTCCGGTATGTCGTCAGGCGGTTGATCCAACTCGTCGTCGTGATGTTCGTGTTGTCGCTGTTGTTGTTCCTGTGGTTGCGGTCGCTGCCCGGCGGACCGGACAGCGCCATCTGCGGCGAGCGTTGCTCTGCGGAGCAGCGGGCCGCGGTGCGGCACTCGCTGGGGATGGACCAGCCGATCTGGGTGCAGTATTTCAAGTACATGGGCAGGGTGTTCTCCGGGAACTTCGGCGTCTCGTCCGCGGTCGATCCCGGCACCTCGGCCGCCCAGGTGTTCTTCCATCGATTGCCGGCCACCATCGAGCTCACCATCGGTGCGCTGATCTTCGCGCTGGTGCTGGGCATTCCGTTGGGATACTTCGCGGCCCGGCGTAAGGGCGGCTGGTTCGACAACCTCGGCATCATCGGTTCGCTGGTCGGGATCGCCATTCCGGTGTTCTTCCTGGCCTACCTGCTCAAGTTCCTCTTCGCTGTCAAGTTGGGTTGGATGCCGGACAGCGGCCGACAGTCCACCAACCTGTCGCCGCCGGCCACCAGAGTCACCGGATTCTTCGTCCTGGACGGACTGATCACCAGGGAATGGGACGCCGCGTGGGACGCCTTCAAACATCTGATCCTGCCGGCGATCGCGTTGGGCACCATCCCGTTCGCCGTCATCTTCCGGATCACCCGGTCGTCGGTGATCGATGTCCAGAACGAGGACTACGTCCGCACGGCAGAGGCGAAAGGCTTGACCACGCAGGTGGTTCGGCGCCGGCACATCCTGCGCAACGCGATGCTCCCGGTGGTCACTGTCACCGGGCTGCAGGTGGGTGGACTACTGGCCGGTGCCGTACTCACCGAGACCGTGTTCGCCTATCCCGGACTCGGTCAGGCCACCGCGATCGCCTTCCAACAACGGGATTTCGCCGTGCTGCAGGTGCTGGTGCTGGCATCGGCGGCCACCTTCATCCTGGTGAACCTGCTGGTGGATCTGTCCTACGCACTGATCGATCCCCGGATCAGGACGAGGTGACGACATGGTGGGGATGACGAAGAAGAAGGAACGCATCGACACTCTGGCGGCATCCGCGGCCACCGCGGTCGTCGATCCGGGTGGTGCCGGTGGTGCCGGTGGGTCGATCCTGGCCGATGCCTGGCGCCGGGTGCGGGTCAGCCCGGTGTTCTGGATCGGCGCGGTGATCATTGGATTGTTCGTGCTGCTGGCGATCTTCGCGAATCTGATCGCGCCGCACGACCCCGGAGAGTTGTTGCTGCGCAGCCAGACCAGGTTGGCTCGCAACCAGCTCGCCCCGCCGCAGCCCGGTTACCCGTTGGGCGGCGACACACTGGGCCGGGACGAGTTCTCCCGGTTGATCATCGGCAGCCGGCAGACCTTGTTGGTCGGTGTGCTGGCCACCCTGATCGGCTTCACCGGTGGAATGATCCTGGGCACCCTGGCCGGGGCGTTCGGTGGTTGGGTCGACACCCTGGTGATGCGGGTGGTCGACGTGATGCTGTCCATTCCCAGTCTGCTGCTGGCGATCTCGATCGCGGCGCTGTTCGCAAATCCGAGTCAGGTCAGTGTGATCATCGCGGTGGCCACCGTCCAAGTCCCGGTGTTCGCCCGACTGTTACGCGGGCAGATGCTGGCCCAACGCGAGTCCGATCACGTGCTGGCGGCTCGGTCGCTGGGTGTCCGCAAGGCTCCGATCGTGTTCCGACACATGCTGCCGAACTCGCTGAGTCCGGTGATCGTGCAGGCCACCCTGGTGGTCGCCATTTCGATCATCGACGCCGCTTCGCTGTCGTTCCTCGGCCTCGGGTCGCAGAGCGTGAAGGTGCCCGAGTGGGGACAGATGCTCGGCGAGGCGCAACAGAAGATTGATTCGTATCCCTCGCTGGCGTTCTGGCCGGCCGGTTGCATCGTGGTGGTGGCGCTCGGCTTCACCTTGCTGGGAGAGTCGTTGCGCGAGGCTCTCGACCCGAAGAATCGGAGGTGACCGGATGGCTCTGCTCAGTGTGGAGGAATTGACCGTCGAGTTCCGTCGACGCGGGCTGACGCCGTTCAGCGCGGTCGACGGGGTCAGCTTCGAAGTGGATCCCGGGCAGACCGTTGGTCTGGTCGGAGAGTCCGGCTGCGGTAAGTCGGTGACCAGCCTGGCGATCATGCGACTGTTGCCCAGTCGCGGTAACCGGGTCGGTGGCCGGGTGGCCTTCGACGGCACCGACCTGTTGTCGCTGTCGATCGGCGACATGCGCGACCGGCGCGGCCGGGACCTGGCGATGATCTTCCAGGATCCGTTGTCCAGCCTGAATCCGGTGGTCCCGATCGGCATCCAGGTGTCGGAGGTGCTGGAGCGACACCGCGGGATGCGCCGAGCCGCCGCCCGGGTCGAATCGCGGGATCTGCTCGACCAGGTGGGAATCCCTGATCCGACCCGCCGGCTGAAGGAGTACCCGCACCAGTTGTCCGGTGGGATGCGGCAGCGGGCGCTGATCGCGATGGCTTTGGCCTGCCGGCCGCGACTGCTGATCGCCGACGAACCGACCACCGCGTTGGACGTCACCATCCAGGCGCAGATCCTGTCGCTGCTGGGCACTCTGGTGCGCGAGCACGGCACTGCGATGATCATGATCACCCACGACCTGGGCGTGGTCGCCGGGCTGTGTGACGAGGTGAACGTGCTGTACGGCGGCCGGATCGTCGAGCGCGCCAAGCGGCACGAACTGTTCGCCCACCCCCAGCATCCGTACACCAACGGCCTGCTCGGCTCCATCCCGCGGGTGGACGCCCCGGCCGGCGAACGACTGAACCCGGTGCGCGGGTCGGTCACCGACAACATCCCGTGGACCAACGGCTGCGCCTTTGCCCCTCGCTGCGATAACGAGATCGATCGCTGTCGGGTGAGTTCACCGCAGTTGACGTCCGCGCCGATGGGCACCGACCATTTGTTGCGGTGCTTCAACCCGGTGGTTCCTGCCGGTGCGGCACCCGCGATGTCGGGAAGGAAAGCCTTGTGACGCCCACCGAATCGTCGAACGACTCCAGCGAGGTTCCGTTCCCCGACGGTACAACCGACGCCGTACCCGCCGGGCGGCAGCCGGAACCGGAGCCGGCATTCGTCGAACGCATCGAGACCCTCGACGTCGAGGGATTGGCCGAGACCGGCGCCGCCTCGGAGGACGACGTGTCGCAGGGCCGGGCATCGGCCGCGGAGATGTCAGCCGCCACTGCCGGCGCCGAAATCCTGCTCGAGGTGAACGACGTCAAGGTGTATTTCCCGATCAAGCGGGGAGTGCTGATCGACCGGATCGTCGGCCATGTGTATGCCGTCGACGGAGTGTCGCTGGCCGTCCGCAAGGGCGAGACCTATGGTCTGGTCGGCGAGTCCGGTTGCGGGAAAACCACTCTCGGCCGCGGCATCCTGCGGCTGATCGAACCGACCGCCGGCCAGGTGATCTTCGACGGGACGGACATCGCCGCGCTGCCGGCGGAGGAACTGCGGCAAGCCAGGCGCCGGATGCAGATGATCTTCCAGGATCCGCTGGGCTCACTGGATCCGCGGCAGAGTGTCGAATCCATTTTGATCGAAGGGATGAAGGCCCATGGACTGGACGAGGGCCGGGAGTCCACTGGTCGAAAGCTGCGGGATCTGCTGTCGTCGGTCGGCCTGCCGGCCAGCTCGCTGAGCAAGTACCCGCACGAGTTCTCCGGCGGCCAGCGGCAGCGGATCGGCATCGCCCGGGCGTTGACTGTCGGCCCGGACCTGATCGTCGCCGACGAGCCGGTTTCCGCGCTGGACGTCTCGGTGCAGGCCCAGGTTGTGAACCTGCTGGAAGACCTGCAGGCGGAACGCGGGTTGACCTACATCGTCATTGCGCACGACCTCGCCGTGGTCCGGCACATCTCGGATCGGGTCGGGGTGATGTACCTCGGATCGCTGGTGGAGGAGGCGCCGTCGGCCGACGTCTATCTCGAGCCGCTGCATCCGTACACCCGGGCGCTGATGTCGGCGGTGCCGGTGCCGGACCCGGTACTGGAGGACACCAGGGAGCGGATCATCCTGACCGGTGATCTGCCGTCACCGGCGAATCCGCCCAGTGGCTGCCGGTTCCACACTCGCTGCCCATGGCGGCAGGAAACGCTGTGCGATACCGACCGCCCGGTGTTGACCGAACTCAAGCCCGGCCATCGGGTCGCCTGTCACTATGCTGCCGAGATCGCCTCCGGTCGGTTGCAGCCCAATGCGCTGCCGCTGCAGGTCGTCTGACGGCCAGGCGGTGTCGACGCGAAAGGGGGGTACGTGATGTGCCCGAACTGTGGTCAGCCTTTCGGCGGCGGTCAACGCTGTCAACACTGTGGTGCCCCCGCGCCGGCCGGGCCGGCGGCGACCCGCGGCCGGGGATGGGCGTTCGGCGCCCTCGGGCTGATCGTCGCATTGGTGGCCGGGCTGGTGATCTGGCGGGTCAGCGATCCGCCCAGCACCGGTGGATCGGCGGTGGCCGGGACCGCCCAGCAGACTCCGCCGACGGATCCGACCACCGATACCGACACCAGTTCCACTGACACCACCGATACCGATACCAGTTCCACCGAGACCACTGATTCCAGTTCGACGGAAACCGGAAGCACCGATACTGATTCGATCGACACAGATCCCACTGATACCGGTTCCACCAGCACCGGTTCGACCAGCGCCGGTTCGACCAGCACCGGTTCGACCAGCACCGGTTCGACCAGCACCGGTTCGACCAGCACCGGCTCGACCAGCACCGGCTCGACCAGCACCGGCTCGACCAGTACTGGCTCGACCGGCTCCGGCGATCTGGTGGTCGGGTTGGCCAGCCTGCCGACGGACGCCGATCCGGCGGTCGGGTCCACCGGTTCGGAAGCCGTGCTCTGGCGCCAGGTGTTCGATACGTTGACCGGATACCGGGGGACGAGCATCGCCGCCCAACCGGGCCTGGCCGCTAGTTGGGTGGCCAGTGCCGACGCTCGGGAGTGGACGTTCATCATCGCCGCCGACCGAAAGTTTCACGACGGCACGCCGGTGACGGCCGCAGCTGTCTGCGCGAACTTCCAGTTCTGGTACACCGCCACCGGCACCCGGGCCGGCGACCTGTTCGACTGGAACTACTTCTTCGGCGGGGTCAAGGGACAACCGGCCACCGTTTACCGGTCGTGCACCGCCAGTGGCGCCTCGGCGGTGATGACCTTCAGCAGACCGATGCCGGCGCTGCCCGACATCGTCAGTGCCACCAGCTTCGGGATCCACTCACCGGCCAGCCTGACCGGCCGGACACCGGTGGGTAGCGGCTCGTACCGCTGGGTGTCCGGGGATACCCAGACCGTCCAACTGGCGGGCTTCGGACCTGACATGCAGGGCCGCAAGCTGAGCTTCCGGACGATCGGCGACCCAGCGGCCGCCGCCGCCGCCGTGCGCAACGGCGAGATCGGCCTGTACTACAACCCGGGCCCCGACCCCGGCCCCGATACCGATGGAGTATCCGTCGAACCCAACTACGCCGATCGGGTGGTAACGCTGCACCTGCATGCCGATCACGGTGTACTCGCCGACAAGAACGTCCGGGAAGCGGTGTTCACCGCCATCGATCGCAAGACCGTCAACCGGCCGATCGGCGCGGAACCGGCCCGCTCGGTGCTGCCCGGCCTGTACGGCGGACCGGCGCTGTCGATCCCCGCAACGGACCCGGTGAAAGCCAAGAAATTGTTGCAGGGCAAGAAGATCACCCTGACCATGGCAGTCCGTCAGTTCGGTTCGGGCGCCGCCGCCAATTTGCAGGTCGGCCAACTCGTCCAGGCACAGCTGGCCGAGGCCGGCATCACCGTCAAGCTGCAGGCGATCACCTCGGTGAACGACTACTACGACAAGACCGCAACGCCGACGATCGACCTGTCGATCGACCCGGCGCTGGCCTACATCGCGGATCTCGGTGACTACATCGGCAACTACCTGCCCGGGGCGCAGTACCACGTGGTGGTGCCGAAGGCGAGCGTGTCGGCCTTCGACGCGGCGATCGAGAAGGCGGTCCAGGCTCCCGACTATGCCGAGCGTCAGCTAGCCGGCGTCGACGTCCTGCAAGAACTGGTGGCCGACCGGGAAGCACTGCCGATGTACAGCTACGGCGGCCAATGGTTCGTCGGATCGCGGGTCGCCGGATTCAAGCCGGTGGTGTTCAACCAGGTGCGGCTGGACAGCATCTCGGTGCGCTGATCCCGCGGTTCACTCTCGAGCGTCGGCGGACGCAGGTGCGGTGCTGCGTTCGGTACCGGTATGCCTCGACACCGTCAGCAGGCCAGCCAGATCCGACGCGGACGGCAGACCCCAACCGGGACGGTAGCCGTACAGCTCGCCGATCGGCGTCGCCCGACTCTCGCCGTCCATGATCTCGATGTCGTCGATCGAGATCATGGACGGATGCGGGACACCGCATGCCTCGGCGACCTTGAGCAGATCGCGCCGCATCGCCCGGACATAGTTGGCCAGTCGCACCGACTTGAGAGCGGGATCCAAACCGTGCTGCAGCCAACGATCTTGGGTTGCCACCCCGGTCGGGCAGCGGTCGGTGTGGCAGCGCTGCGACTGGACGCAGCCGATCGCCATCATCGCCTCCCTGGCCACGTTCACCATGTCACAGCCCAGCGCCATCGCTACCACCGCGTTCTTCGGCAGCCCCAATTTCCCGGAGCCGATGAACGTCACCGCGTCGGTCAGTCCGGCTTCGGCGAACTGCCGGTAGACCCGGGCGAAGCCGACCCGGAACGGCAATGCCACCGCATCGGCGAATACCAGCGGGGCGGCGCCGGTGCCGCCCTCACCACCATCGACGGTGACGAAATCGACCCCGCGGCTACCGTCCTGCATCAGTTCGGTGAGCTCGCGCCAGAAGTCCAGGTCGCCGATCGCCGACTTGATGCCGACCGGCAAACCCGTTTCGGCGGCCAGCATCTCGACCCAGTCGAGCAGGCCGTCGACGGTGGAGAACTCGGCATGTCGGGAGGGACTCGCGCAGTCCTTGCCGACCTCGATACCGCGGATGGCGGCGATCTCCTCGGTCACCTTCGCGGCCGGCAGCAGCCCGCCCAGACCGGGCTTCGCGCCCTGGGACAGCTTGATCTCCAATGCTTTCACCGGTGCGGACGCGACCAGGTCCTTGAGTCGGCTGAGATCGAACCGGCCGCGATCGTCGCGACAGCCGAAGTAGGCGGTGCCGAGCTGGAAGACCAGATCGCCGCCCTGCCGGTGGTACGGCGAGAGCCCGCCTTCACCGGTGTCCTGCAGGCAGCCGGCCAACTGCGCCCCGGCGTTGAGCGCCGTCACCGCGGCGGCCGACAGCGAGCCGAAGCTCATCCCGGAGATGTTGACGATGGAGGCCGGCCGGAAGGCGCCGGGCCTACTCCTGGCCGCGCCGAGCACCTTCGCCGACGGCAACGGGGTGTTCTCATCGCTGTGCTGGCCGGTGGCCGGACCGATGTCGGACAGGGTGCGGTGCTTGATGATCGGGTAACCCTGGGTGTACTCGATGTCGTCATCGGTGCCGAACCCGAAGTAGCTGTTCTCCAACTTCGATGACGCATAGATCCAGCGCCGCTGGTCCCGACTGAACGGCCGTTCCTGATCGTTGCCGGTGACGATGTACTGCCGCAATTCCGGGCCGATCGCTTCCAACAGATAGCGCAGGTGGCCGATCACCGGGAAGTTCCGCAGCAGTGCGTGTTTCTTCTGGGTCAGATCACGGACCGCGACGACGGCGCCGGCCAGCGGGACGGTCGCCAGGGCTCGCTTCCAGCTCAAGACCTACTGACCGATCAGATACTTGATCACGCCGGCAGCAAGTCCGGCGGCGTACTGGTCCTGGCCCTCCGCCGACGTCATCAGGGCCGCGTCGTGGTCACTGCGCATATTGCCCATCTCGACCATCACCGTCGGTCGGACCGAGAGGTTCAGCCCGCTCAGGTCGCCGCGCTTCCACAGGCCGTCCTGGCCCAGGCTGTTGCTCGGCGACGAACCGCCAGCCACCAGGCTGTCCCGGACGTCCTTGGCCAGTCGGGCCGACTGCGCTGCCATTTCCGGTCCGGCCGGGTCGCGCTCCGCGGTCATCACGTAGAAGCCGGTCACGCCGTTGTTCAGGTCGCCGTCGCCGTGGATGGAGATCACCGCGGCCGCGTCACTGTCGTTGCCGAAGGCTGCCCGCTCGTTCACGCACGGTCCGACCCCGTCGTTGGAGCTGCGGGTCATCTTGACGGTGATCCCCCTGGCCTCCAGATCGGCCTTCAGGTGCAGGGCGACCTTCCAGTTGAACAACGCCTCGGTGTAGCCGTCGTTGGTCTCGGTGCCGGTGGCATTGCAGTCCTTCTTCTGGCCGAACCCGGCATCCACCTGCTGCTTCAGGATCTCCGGGTGGGCATAGTTCTGGCCGTTGTGGCCCGGATCGATGACCACCACCTTGTGCGTCATGGTGCCGCCACCGTTGCCGCCGCCGGCCGGTGGGTCCGGCGGCTTGGCGGTGCTGGACGTGCTGGACGTGCTGGACGAGCTGGACGAGCTGGACGAGCTGGACGAGCTGGACGAGCTGGACGAGCTGGACGAGCTGGACGTGCTGGACGAGCTGGACGAGCTGGACGAGCTGGACGACGAGGGAGTGCTGGTGTGCGACGAGGTCGTCTCGGAGGTGGACTGCTCGGTGGTCTGGGTGCCGGGTTCGGACGTGGTCGGCACCGGTGTGCTGCTCGGGGTCGAGCGTGAGGAACCCAGTGACGAGCTGGATCGGCTGGCCGCCGGCTTCGTCACCGTGGTGGTGGCGTCCGGCAGCGACGAGGATGCGACGCTCGGGACGGACGACGAGACCGGGACCTGCGACGAACTGCTGGCTCCGCCGAGGCCGGGCACCGTGACCGTCGGTCCGGTCGGCGCGGTGACCGAGGCGACCGACACACTGCTCGCGGTCGAACTACCAACGGCGACCGAGTCGGTCGGGCCAGCGGTCGCGGCAGCGCCGCAGGCCACCACTGCCGGGGCCAGCAGGACGACGGCACCGAGCATGGCGGTGGTGGACAGTCGGGATCGCAGACGGGCACGCATGGGCTTCACAGTGCCAGGCCAAAGGCCGTTGGCCGTGTCAACACGTCGGGGGGTGGCCCACCAGTAGGCTGAATTCCGTTCGTGACCACCCGTGATGGGAGCCGCATGCAGCCAGGTATGCCCGATTTGAGCCAGATCATGCTCAAGGCGCAGCAAATGCAGGACGCCGTCGAGCGGGCGAAGGAGTCGCTCGGCGAGACCGAAGTCTCCGGCTCTGCCGGCGGCGGTCTGGTCACCGCGGTGGTGAGCGGTGACGGCGACCTCAAGTCCGTGACGATCTCGCCGGATGCCGTCGACCCGGAAGATCTGGAAACCCTCGGTGATCTGGTGGTGGCGGCTGTCCGGGACGCCAGCAGGCAGGCCAAGGCGATGGGCGAACAGCTGCTCGCCCAGGCCACCGGTGGTTTCGATCTGGAGTCGTTGGGCCTCGGCGGATTCCCCGGCATGCCGGAACCGCCGGCACCGCCCGGGGCCTTGCCGGGATCGCCGCCGCCCGGCACGGGAGCCTGACCCGTTGTACGAAGGACCGGTCCAGGATCTGATCGACGAACTCGGCCGGCTCCCCGGAATCGGCCCGAAGTCGGCACAGCGCATCGCTTTTCATCTGCTGACCGTCGACAAGGACGACATCGAGCGGTTGCGCTCGGCGCTGCGACGGGTGGCCGAGGACGTCAAGTTCTGCACGGTGTGCGGCAATGTCGCCGAGGGTGATCTATGCCGGGTCTGCGCCGACCCACGTCGGGATACCTCGCTGATCTGCGTGGTCGAGGAGTCCAAGGACGTGGCGGCAGTCGAACGCACCCGGGAGTTCCGCGGCCGGTACCACGTGCTCGGCGGCGCCATCTCGCCGATCGACGGCATCGGACCCGATCAACTGCGCATCGCCGACCTTCTGAAGAGAATCGCCGAGCCCGGCGTGTCCGAGGTGATCCTGGCGACCGACCCGAACCTCGAGGGGGAGGCAACCGCCACCTATCTGGTCCGGCTGCTGCGCACCTTCCCCGGTCTGTCCGTGACCCGGCTGGCCTCCGGGCTACCGGTCGGCGGGGACCTGGAGTACGCGGACGAGGTCACCCTCGGCCGGGCCTTCTCCGGCCGCCGCACCGTCGACAGCTGACCCCCCGCGAGGATCAACTTCGGCTGCGCGGATCAACTTCCCCGATTGTGGGACTGGTGGGGGAGAACGAGCTCAGTTCATCCTCGTAGCTGATGTTGATCCTCGCCGGGACCCGAGGCGGCCGGGGGTGCACCGGGGGTGGCTTGGGCGACGAGCCGGTCGGTGAGCTTGCGGAGGACCGCCGGATCCGGGGTCGGCAGGCCGAACACCGAGGCCAGGTAGAGGCCGTTGCCGAACTGCAGGATCAGCTCGGCCAGCAGCGGATCGTCGACAGCATCCCGGACCGGTTGCTCCCAGACAGAGAAGGTCTCGGCCAGCAGCGTGCTCAACTCGGCATCGTCGCCGTTCACCGGCCGTCCCGCGGTCGCTCTCCCCAGATCGGCGGCCCGGATCGCATCCAGCAGCGCCGAGACGAAGCCGCGTTCCTCCTCGTCCCGCGGCGCGGTGTACTCCAGATAGGCGCGCACCACCCCGTCCCGGGTGTCGTGGTCGGCCAGCTCGGCCGTCACCGAGTCCCGGGTCCGGGTCAGCAGCCCGCGGTAGAGGTCCTGTTTGGAGGGAAAGTGATAGAGCAGTCCGCCTTTGGAAATGCCGGCCTCGGCGGCCACGTTCTCCAGAGTGGCTGCCGCGGTGCCGCCGCGGGCCAACAGGGCGCGCATCGCCACCAGAATTCGCTCGCGGGTGTCGGTAGCCATGCGATACACTGTACCGGCTGGACGGTTTAGTCGGACATTCCTTCCGGTGATGTGTGTCCATCTCATCTCGAGAAGCCCTGGTCTCCGGCCACCAGCACGCTTCGAACGGAGTTCCACCCATGTTCGGCCCCTACTTACAGGTGCTGCGCCGCCCCGGAGCGGCGAAATTCTCGGCCGCGGGTCTGCTGGCCCGGATGCAGATGTCGATGACCGGCGTCGGCGCGGTGCTACTGATCTCGGCAGTCCGTGATTCCTACGGTCTGGCCGGCGCAGTTTCGGCCATTTACGCCGTCTCCGGCGCGGTACTCGGCCCGCAGATCTCCCGATTCATCGATGCCCGCGGGCAGCGCCGGGTGGTGCCGTTGCAATTGGCGGTGCACGTCCCGGCGCTGGCCGCGATGATCCTGTTCGCCGTCTACAGCTCGGTCAACTGGCCCATCATGGCGCTGGCCCTGGTGGCGGGCGCCAGCCAGCCGAACGTCGGCCCGCTGATCCGGGCCCGCTGGTCGTCGATGCTGTCCGGCACCCCGCAGCTGCGGACCGCCTTCGCCTGGGAGTCGCTGATCGACGAGGTCGTCTTCATCCTGGGCCCAGTACTGGCGACTTTCCTTGCCCTGCAACTATTCCCGGCCGCCGCGCTGATAGCCGCCACCGCCTTCATGACGATCGGGTTGTTCTTCCTGATCCGGCAGACCGCCACCGAACCGTCGGCATCGGGCATCAGTCGTGGCTCCCGAGGCCGTCCGGCCATCTTCTTGCCCGGCGTGGGCGGGCTGTTCGCGATCTTCATCCTGCTCGGCGGTGTCTTCGGCTCGCTCGAGGTGGCCACCCTGGCCGCCACCAAGGCGGCCGGCCATCCGGGCGTCGCCGGGCTGTTGTTGGCGCTCTACTCGTCCGGATCGTTGCTGTCCGGGTTGGTCTTCGGCGCGTTGAACCTGCAGGCATCATTGCTGCGTCAGTTCGTCGGTGCGATCACCGCGCTGGCCGTGGTGTCGATGCCGCTGGTCTTCCTCGGGCCGCTGTGGCAGCTCGCCGTCGGCTTGTTCGTCGCCGGCCTGGCAGTAGCACCGGCGCTGATCGCCGGGATGTCGCTGATCGAGCGGATCGTGCCGTCGGCCCGACTCACCGAATCGATGGGGTGGATCAGTTCCGGCATCGCCCTCGGCCTGGCGGTGTCGATGCCCGCGGCCGGTTACCTGTCCGACACCTTCCCGCCGCAATACGCCTATCTGGTGCTTTCCGGCTGTGCAGTGCTGGCCTTTGTCGTCGCCCTGCTGGTGTTGCGCGGGTTGCGGCGGGCCCAGGCGGCCTCGGCGTTGCCGGCCGACCAGCCGGCGATCGACGAGTCACGCTACGTCGGTTCGGCCCAGTAAGTCTGCGGGTCGATCGGAACGACGACGTTCACCGAGTCTGCCGCGGCTCGTCCGGGATTGCCCTGCTCCCGTCGAGAATGACGGCTGCCCGTTCCCGGGTACCTTCCTGGGCAAACATCACGACCTCCTGACGGGCCCAACGTTCCCACTGCGGACGGTAGGCATCGCCGTCCCGGGCGATCCCGCGTTCGAACCGGAGCGTGAGCGGGGCCTCAATCCAGAGCAGCAGATCGAGATGGGGCGCAACGACCGCCGCACCGGCTCCTACCCCCTCGATGATCACCAGATCGGCCTGCGGCAGCTGGTGCCATTCGGCGAATCGATCGGCCATCCAGTCGAATCGACGATAGCGGGCAGCATCATTGCGGGACAACGGTTCCAGTACCCAGGTCAGCAGCTTCGCCGGTGCTCGTCCCAGCCCGTCCCAGCCGGGACAGAGGTCGTCCATATGCACCAGTGCGACCGACCGACCGGTGGCCCGGAACGTGCTGGTCAGTCGGCCGGCCAGCGTCGACTTGCCGGACCCGGACGGGCCGTCGATCGCCAACACCGCGGTCCGGTCCGCGGCGCCGTCCAGTGGCAGCAGCCCGGCCAACTCGGTCAGCGACGGATTCGCCGGCACCATCATGTCGGCCGCCGCCGGGTACGGCGTTGACATCCCGGGCACCAGAACAGATTTCGGCCGGCCAGCTCCGCGATCCGAATACGATGACCGCAGACCAGGCACCGCAGGCCGGCCCGCCGGTAGACGTAGACCTCGCCGCCGTGCCGGTCCAGCCGCGGCGCCCGACCCATCGCCTCCGGCTCGTGTTCCGGCCGGACGCTGTCGATCCGGCCGGTCAACACGCCGTCCCGCATCAGGATCACCAGATCCGCCCACATCGCTTGCCATTCGGCGTGTTTCAGCGATCGGCCGGGCATCATCGGGTCGAGCCGATGCCGATAGAGCAGCTCCGCCCGATAGATGTTGCCGACACCGGCGACGATCCGCTGATCCATCAACAGGCCGGCGATGGGGGCGCGGGAGCGAGAAATCCTCGCCCAGGCACGCTCGGGATCGGCGTCGTCGCGGAGCGGGTCGGGGCCGAGCCGATCCAGCAGGGCGTCGATCTCCGGTGGGGACATCAACCGACAGTCGGTGGGACCGCGGAGATCGGCCGTCCCGCCGAGGTTCACCGGGTTGGTCGACAGGCGCCAGCGCAGCGCGCCGAATGGGTCCGGCGGTACGCCGTCGGACATGGCGACCTTGCCGAGCAGGCCCAGGTGTACGTGCACGATGGCGACGGAACCGTCGGTGGCCGGGCCATCGGTGGCCGGGCCGGTGGTGGCCGCGAAATGGCAGAACAGATGCTTGCCGTAGGCCTCGGCGCCGATCATCACCAGACCATCCAGACGGGCTGCTTCGTTCGCGAACCGGCCCTGCGGACTGCTCGATCGGGTAAGCCGGCCGTGGAAACGCTGGGTGTACTCGGCGGCGAGCCGGTGCAAGGTGTGACCTTCAGGCACAGCAATTCCCCGGCATACCTCCAGTGTCCCGTACGACGACGGGACCTCCCTTGCCGGACGGCAGTTCGGAGTTCGGCAGTGGCGAGCCCGGCCCGCTGCGCATGCGAGTCGATGGAGATCGGTTCGGTGGCGTGCTCCGCAACAGGGCGACCGCCCGCTCGGCGGGACTGGACGGCGCCTGGCGAGGGTTGGCCATGGTGATCAGCAGGTGCAATAGCCCGGCGGTCTCCGAAAACTGTCGCGGGTCGCCGGCCAGCACGAGTGACACCACGGATTCTGACTGCAGGATGACATCCCACTCCTCGACCGGCTGATCCTCCAGACACCCTGGCGGGTCGGTCACGGCTCGATCGACCCACTCCTCAACAGCTGGGCGACCCGCATCGACGAGCGCCGATCTTGTGCCCGTTCGCGTCGTATGCCCGCACGCTCAGCTCCGCCGGCAGGTCGCCGTATCCGGACGTATTGAACTCGTGCCAGTCACACCGAGTGCGATCAGCTGAGAACCGCTGATGGTCTCGAACTCGCCGTGCTCATCGAACAATGTCAAGCAGGTGACGCCGGGTCGAACAGCGCCCCAGACGGTGTAGTCGGAGAATCCGAGATAAGCGATCGGCCCGGTCGTCGGCTCAAGATGCGTTCGGCTGGGCGGGCCGGCCCGGGTGGTGCCGAAACAGAGCGCACCGGTGCCGATCGGCGCGCCGGCATAGACGGTCCACCCAGCGAACGGGTCGACGGGCTTGCTGCCGGGCGCTGCCGTCATTCGGGTGTGCAGGATAAGCATGGTGACCACCGGTGAATGCACGGTGGAGCAGTCACCATGCGCACCGCTGTTGGTCGGCGACACCGGCGAACTCGGGGACGTCGGTGCGATCGGTGAGCTGGTCGACCTCGGTGACGTCGTGGGCGCGGACGATGCGGTTGAGCTGGGAGCTGTCGCGGAGCTGGACCGCACGTCCGTCGGCGCTGGGGTAGCGACCTCGGTGCAGGCGCTCACCACACCGAGCAGGCCGAGCAGTGCGACGACCAGCCTCACCCTGTTCAGCGCGCTTGGTCGCTGCCGGCTCGGCCGTCGGCCGCGCCGGGTCGGTCTGCTGACAGAGCGTTCGGCCTGCACTCAAGCAGGACGGTCCGAGCCGATCGAACGGGTTGCACCTGTCGACCGGACTGTCGGGGCCGTCGACCGATTCGAGTCGGTCAGCGGGGGAGTCGGCCGAGTCCGTGCAGCAGCTCGGTCCGCTCGTCGGTGGTCAGTGCGACGAACGGGGCGGCCGCCGTCCGGTTGGTCGCCGCTTCGATCCGTTCCCGTCGGGCACCCGGTTCAAGATCGACCATCTGGCCGGCCGTCAGCCCCTCGGCCGCCCAGGCCGCAGCATGTGCGTCGGAACGGTGATATCGCAAGGCTGCCAACCGGTTGAACAGTAAGAGGCCGGCGCGATCGCCGGGTCGTTCGAACGGCGGGCTGAGCGCCGAGAACGCCGGCCCGGCCGACTGCTCACCGGCCAGCAGCAATCGTTGGACCAGTCCGGCCAGACTCGACAGGTCGACATCGGTAGGTTCCCAATGCGCACCGATGGTCGCGGCGTGGATGTCGTAGAGCTGGTGGAGCAGCGCCGTCGTCCGGTCGGTGGCGCTGACCGCGTCGCCCTGCTCCAGCAGCCAGCCGGCGTCGACCAACTCGGCGGTCGCCCGGCGCACCCGGTCGGCCGGCGAATAACGCGCCGACAGCAGCACCGCCGACACCGGCACCGGGCCGCCGAGCAGCCGGAACCGCAGGGTGATCAGCGATCCCAGCTGCGTCGGTGGTTGGTCGAGTTGGTCGATCACCGCGCGGCCAGCCGGCGCCGACAGCTCGTGCAGGCGGCGGTGGACGTCGTCGATGATCGGCGCGATGGCGGCGGCGAAGGCCTCTGCGGTCACCGGTCCGATGGTAGAGAGGTGGCCGGACGGTTGGTCACTCGTCGGCGACACCCGCGGCCGTCGCCCGGTTCACCGCGGAAACCACGGCCTTCAGCGACGCGGTGGTGATCGACGAGTCGACGCCGACGCCCCAGAGCACCTGGCCGTCGATCGCACACTCCAGATAGGCGGCCGCGCGGGCGTCGCCGCCGGCCGACAGTGCGTGCTCCACGTAGTCGAGAACCCTGACGTCGTCACCGATCCCGGACAGTGCATCACAGAATCCGGCCACCGGTCCGTTGCCGTGCCCGGTCACCACGTGCTCCTCGCCGTTCACCACGATGCGCGCCGTCACGGTGTCCGGCCCGTCACCCTCGGGACTGTCCACTCTGGCCCGAATCAACTCGATCGGCGTGCTGCGATCCAGGTACTCGGTGGCGAAATGGTCGTACATCTCGGTCGGGGACACCTCGCCGCCGTCGGTGTCGGTGACGCCCTGGACCACCTTGGAGAACTCGATCTGCAACCGGCGGGGCAGGTCCAGGCCGTGTTCGGTCTTCATGATGTAGGCGACCCCGCCCTTGCCGGACTGCGAGTTGACCCGGATGACGGCCTCGTAGGAACGGCCGATGTCCTTGGGGTCGACCGGCAGATACGGCACCTGCCAGGTGAACTCGTCGACCGGTGTGCCGGCCGCAGCAGCGTCCCGGCGCAGGTGATCGAAGCCCTTGTTGATCGCATCCTGATGGGAGCCGGAAAACGCGGTGAAGACCAGATCGCCGCCGTACGGATGTCGTTCGGGTACGGCCAGTTGGTTGCAGTACTCGACGGTGCGGCGGATCTCATCGATGTCGGAGAAGTCGATCTGCGGGTCGATGCCCTGGCTGAACATGTTGAGCCCCAACGTCACCAGGCAGACATTGCCGGTGCGCTCGCCATTACCGAACAGGCAACCCTCGATCCGGTCGGCACCCGCCAGGTAGCCCAACTCGGCGGCGGCGACGCCGGTGCCGCGGTCGTTGTGCGGGTGCAACGACAGGATGATGCCGCTGCGGCGTTCCAGATTCCGATGCATCCACTCGATGGAGTCGGCATACACGTTCGGGGTCGCCATTTCCACGGTGGCCGGCAGATTGACGATCATCGGCCGATCCGCGGTGGGCTGCCACAAGGCCGACACCGCGTTGCACACCTCGACGGCGTAGTCGAGTTCGGTACCGGTGTAGGACTCCGGCGAGTACTCGAATCGCCAGTCGGTGTGTGGGTACTTGTCCGCCCACCGCAGCACCTCCTCGGCGCCGCTGGTGGCGATCCCGGTGATGCCGGCCCGGTCCTGTCCGAACACCACCCGCCGCTGGAGCGTCGAGGTGGAGTTGTACAGATGCACGACCGCCGAATGCGAGCCCTCGACCGCTTCGTAGGTGCGCGCAATCAGCTCCGGCCGCGCCTGGGTCAGTACCTGGATCCGAACATCGTCGGGAATGGCGTCCTGCTCGATGATCTCCCGGACGAAGTCGAAGTCGGTCTGGCTGGCGGCCGGGAATCCCACCTCGATCTCCTTGTAGCCCATCGCGACCAGCAGGTCGAACATCCGCCGTTTGCGGGCCGGCGACATCGGATCGATAAGTGCCTGGTTGCCGTCCCGCAGATCGACCGCGCACCACAGCGGCGCGGTAGTGATCACCCGGTCCGGCCAGGTCCGGTCGGGCAGGTCGATGGGGGCGAACGGTTCATACCGGCGGTGATGCATCTGGCTCGGACGCTGCCGATTCCAGTGCGGCTGGCCACCGGGAATGTCGGCGGCCGGGGTGGGGATTTCTGACGACATTCCGCTGACGGGGATGTCCTGCACAGAGGTCATGACGGGGTCCTGTTCGACGATTCAGAAGGGAACGGACCAGCAGGCTGGTGGATACAGCGAAACCCCGCGACGGAGGAGCCGGTCGGATCAGGCTCCGTCGCGGCGGCTAAGAAGCAGGTCGCGAAGCGACACTGCGAGGCACACCACGATCCGGAACTTTACCCCGAGCACGCCGCAGTTGGGCATCGATCTCGAATGCTGGGATGCGAGAGGGAGAGGCGACGGTGACGACCGGATAAGACGGTGACGACCGGATAACAGGTGCACAACACCACCGGCGGCATCGACCACCAAGGCGGATCTGTGCTTAAGGTGTTCGACGACCGGTCATCTGAAGGTCGCTCGCCGGAATCCTCCGATGGGCAACGTGGGCCGAGCCGACCGGCGCAAGCCGATGTTCGGATTCCGGTTGTGAACCGATCACAACGAGGTGTCGGGCCGAAGCTAGGAGGACGCCGGTGGGCGTGACGGTGACCGATGGCCGCAGCACCGACGGACCACCGTCGACCCCGGCGAAACTCCCGCGGCGTCGACGTCAGTTCACCTCACGGGACAAACGGGACTTCCCAGTCTTCCTGGTGCTGGCGTTGCCGAACATTCTGTTGATCCTGGCTTTCATCTACCGGCCGTTGATCACCAACATCTACTACTCGACACTGGACTGGACACTGGGAAGCCAGTTCGCCACCCCTATCGGGATCGGCAATTACCAGGAGTTCTTCAGCGACCCCGACTCGCTCGGCGTACTGAAGACGACCGCCATCTTCACAGTGGCAACGGTCGGTGGCGCCATGCTCCTCGGACTGCTGCTGGCCACCGTGCTCAACCGGCGACTGCACGGCCGAACCCTTGCCAGGGCAACGATTTTCGCCCCGTACGTACTGTCCGGCGTCGGCATCGGGCTGGTCTGGGTGTTCATCTTCGACCCGATCACCGGGGTGCTCGGCGCGGTGCTGCGGTCCTGGGGAGCAAGTAGTCCCGAGTGGTTCAACGACCCGCAGCTGAGCCTGGTGATGGTGATCATCGTCTACGTCTGGAAGAACACCGGGTACTGCGCGGTGATCTACCTGGCCGCGATGCAGGCAGTTCCCAAGGACCTGCTGGAGGCGGCATCGATCGACGGTGCGAGCGGTGCGCGGGCGTTCCGGTCGGTGATCCTGCCGTTGCTGTCGCCGACCACCTTCTTCCTGCTGCTGACCTCAATCCTCGGTTCGCTGCAGGCCTTCGACCTGATTCGGATCATGACCCCGCTCGGCAACGGCACCACCACGCTGATGTACGACGCCTACCTGCAGGCATTCGGCAGCTACAACCGGGCCGGCTATTCGGCGACGGTGGCCACCATCCTGTTCGCCATCCTGCTGGTAATGACCGTGGTCCAGCTGTCGTTCCTGGAGCGGAAGGTGCATTACGCATGAGTGTGGTCATTCCGGCCGGCGACGTCGGTGAGCACCTGGCTGAGGATCGAGGCGATCGGCAGCCGGATCCCACCGGTGGCCCGCTGTCCCGGTCCAACCTGCTCGCCACGCTGGTCACCGGTTACCTGCCGCTGATCATCGCCACACTGATCATCGCGCTGCCGTTGTTGTGGATGGTGATCGGCTCGCTGAAGGCGCCGAGCGAGGTCGTCACTCAGGACGTGGTGCTGTTCCCGTCCGATCCGAACCTGGATGCGTACCGGAACGCGGCCGCCAAGATCGACGTCGCCCAGCTGTTCATCAACTCGGCCATCGTCACGGTGATCGGCTCGGTGGTGAAGGTGGTGCTGGCCGTCACCACCGCCTACGCCCTGGTGTTCGTCCGGTTCCCGTTCAAACGGATCATCTTCGTCGGCATCCTGGTGGCACTGATGGTGCCGCCACAGGTGGCGCTGGTACCCAACTACGTGCTGATCGCCGGACTCGGTGGGGAGAACACCTACTGGGGCATCATTCTGCCCGGACTCGGCACCGCGTTCGGCACCTTCCTGCTCCGACAACACTTCCTGTCGCTACCGAAGGAAATCGTCGAGGCCGCCGAGATCGACGGCGCCGGGCACTTCAAGCGGATGTTGCGGGTGATCGTGCCGATCTCCGGCCCGACCATCGCCACCGTCGCACTGGTCACCATCGTCAACGAGTGGAACGACTACATCTGGCCGTTGGTGATCACCAGCGATGCCTCACACATGACCCTGCCGGTGGGTCTGACCCTGTTGCGCAACACCGAGGGTGACGCCAGCTCCTATCCGATCCTGATGGCCGGCGCGGTGATGGTGATCCTCCCCGTGCTGGTGGTGTTCGCCGCCTTGCAGCGATTCGTCGTCGCCGGGCTGACCCAGGGCGCCGTGAAATGAGTCGCCCCCGAACCCGGCAGGCAGCACCTGCCGTCCTGCAACGGTCGGAGTCCGACCTTCCTTACTGATCGACCCCAGTATCAATCGAAAGGATGTGGCATGACGCTCAACCTGCCCGACCCGTTAGCGGTCATTGGCATGAAGGAGATCGATCGTCGACGGTTCTTCGGACTGGCCGGCATCGGCGCGGGTGCCATGGCACTTGCCGCGTGTGGCGGACCGTCCACTGCGCCGCCGAGCTCGGCGGCCGGCTCGTCCGGTGCGCCGGCCGAGGAGAACTACGACGGGGTGAAGCCGGCCGCCTCGGTCACCTTCTGGTCGAACCACCCCGGCAAGTCGGAGGACGTCGAGAAGCAGATCATCAGTGCCTTCAACGCGTCCGGCGCCGGCATCCAGGTGAAACTGGTGACCGGTGGAGCGAACTACGAAGAAATCGCCCAGAAGTTCCAGACCGCGCAGACCGGCGGCGGTCTGCCGGACTTGTTGGTGCTGTCCGACGTCTGGTGGGCCCGCTACTACATGCAGAAGTCGATCATCCCGTTGGACTCGGTGATGAAGACGGTGGGCATCGACGCGACCAAGTACCGCAAGCAGTTGATCGCCGACTACCAGTTCAAGGGCGGCCAGTGGGCCATTCCGTATGCCCGCTCGACCCCGTTGTTCTACTACAACAAGGAACACTGGAAGAAGGCCGGGCTGGAGGACCGGGCGCCGAAGACCTGGGCGGAGTTCGCCGAGTGGGGCCCGAAGCTGACGGCTGCCGGAACCGGCGCGCAGCACGCCTACCAACATCCGGCGCTGGCCGACTATGCCGGCTGGGTCTTCCAGAACATTCTGTGGGGCTACGGCGGCGGCTGGTCGACGGATTTCACCGTCACCTGTGATTCCGCGGAATCAGTGCAGGCGCTGCAGTTCCTGCAGGATTCCGTCTACAAGGGCAAGTGGGCCGGGGTGTCGAGCAAGTCGGCCACCGACGATCTGTCTGCCGGGGCCGTCAGCGCGACCATCGGTTCCACCGGCAGTCTGGTGGGTGTGCAGAAGGCGGCCAAGTTCGACGTCGGTGTCGGATTCCTGCCCGGCGGTCCGAAGGCGGCCACCGGCGTCTGCCCGACCGGCGGCGCCGGCGTGGGCATCCCGAAGGGAATTCCGAAGGAGAACCAACTGGCCGCCGCCACCTTCATCAAGTTTCTAACGGCGCCGGAGAATGCGGTCAAGTTCTCCCAGGCCACCGGCTACCTGCCGGTCCGGGAGGATGCGGATGCGACGGCACTGGTCAAGGCGAACCCGTTGGCCCAGATCGCGATCGACCAGCTCGCCGTCACCAAGACCCAGGACAATATTCGGGTGTTCGTACCCGGCGCCGACCAAGAGATGGCCAAGTCCTGTTTGGCGATCCTGACCCAGCAGAAGCCGGTGCAGGAGACTATGACGGCCCTGAAGAAGACGCTGACGGACCTCTACGAGAAGTCGGTGAAGCCGAACCTGTAACGGGCTCTCGGCAGGACGGTGCCAATCGGACGGTGCCGATCGAGTGGGGGGAGCGAATGCCCCGGGTGCATGTCGCACCCGGGGCCTTCGTTGCGCGCGCTCGGTCAGCCGGCTGCTGCCGGCACCGGATCGATGGCAGCGGACGCGATCTCGGCGATCAATGCGGGTGATGCCGACAGGATCACGGTGCCATCGCCGGACAGCAGCCGATGGCAGCCGCCGATTTCCGGGAACGCCACCGGGTCGGCGGCGGTGGCGCCGGCCTTGGTCAGCTGAGCAACGGTGTGGGAGCGGACGACGGCCAGGAACCCGACAAATGTTGGAGCTCGGGAGTCGGCCGCGGCGCATTCGACGACGGCACGACTGGTGTGCCGGACGTCAGCGCTGCCACCGCAGTGCCGTCAACGGATCCGGTGGCGGCCGGGTGTGGGCGGCCCGGAGGTTCAACATCACCCGCCGCAAGTAGGCGGGCACGGCGGCAGGGCCCGCCGATTTCACGCGATCCAGGTGTGGCAGCGCGCGCAGTACGGCGGTTGCCAGCAGGTCCTCGGCACCGTGCAGGGAGCCGCTCACCACCAGCGCGATCCGCCATAGTGCCGGTCCGTGTTCGGTCAGCACGGCGGCGTCACCGGCCCGCTGGGCGTCGGTCAGCCTGGTCGGCGGCATCTGCTCATCCGTCCTTCCGACCGTGCTCGTCATCGGTGTCGGCTCCGTGCCGGATCCGCGCGGTTGCAGCTGCCATGTCCCCGCCGATATCCGCGCCCATGTCCAGCAGAACCTTCGGTGTCCTCCGGAACGTTGCACGATCCCGACGATCACTGCGTCCAGCGTGCAGGCCGGGTCGGGATCCGGCCGGCGAACGCCCCCAGTAAGCTGGGGCTTCCCTCCGTTGTACGCAGAAGGGCGTGTCCGATCCGTGAGCCTCATCGTCCAGAAGTACGGGGGCTCATCCGTCGCCTCCGCCGAGCGGATCAAGCGAGTGGCCGAGCGGATCGTGTCGGCTCGCAAGGCCGGCAACGACGTGGTCGTGGTGGTCTCGGCGATGGGCGACACCACCGACGAGTTGCTGGACCTGGCGCAGCAGGTGGCGCCGGTACCGCCGGCTCGCGAACTCGACATGCTGCTCACCTCCGGTGAACGCATCTCCAACTCGCTGGTGGCGATGGCGATCTCGTCGCTGGGTGCCGAGGCCCGTTCGTTCACCGGGTCGCAGGCCGGGGTGATCACCGACTCGGCCCACGGCAAGGCCCGGATCATCAACGTCACGCCGGGCCGGATCACCGCCGCGTTGGATTCCGGAGCGATCGCCCTGGTGGCCGGGTTCCAGGGCGTCAGCCAGGACACCAAGGACATCACCACTCTCGGTCGGGGTGGCAGCGACACCACCGCGGTCGCGTTGGCGGCCGCCCTGAATGCGGACGTCTGCGAGATCTACACCGATGTGGACGGCGTCTTCAGTGCCGATCCGCGAATCGTGCCGAACGCCCGCAAACTTGACACCATCACCTACGAGGAGATGCTCGAGATGGCAGCATCCGGGTCCAAGGTGCTGATGCTGCGGTGCGTCGAGTACGCCCGCAGGTACGGCGTTCCGGTGCACGTCCGATCGTCCTATGCCGACAAGACCGGCACCATCGTGACCGGCACCATCGAGGAGCTCAGCATGGAACAGGCCATGATCACCGGGGTCGCGCACGATCGCAGCGAGGCGAAGATCACCGTGACCAAGGTGCCGGATCATCCCGGTGTCGCCGCCCGGATCTTCCGGACGATCGCCGACGCCGAGATCGACATCGACATGGTGGTGCAGAACATCTCCGGCGGTACCGACGGTCAGACCGACATCACCTTCACCCTACCGAAGTCGGAAGGGCCGAGAGCCGTTGCGGCCCTGGAGTCCCGGCGCGCAGACATCCAGTTCGACCAGGTGGTCTACAACGACCACGTCGGTAAGGTGTCGCTGATCGGGGCCGGCATGCGTTCACATCCAGGGGTCACCGCGACCTTCTGCGAGGCGCTCGCCAGTGCCGGGGTGAACATCGACATCATCTCCACTTCGGAGATCCGAATCTCGGTACTGGTAAGGGATGTCGAGCTGGACACCGCGGTGCGGGCCTTGCACGACGCCTTCGAACTCGGCGGCACCGAGGACGCTGTGATCTACGCCGGAACGGGACGGTAGGGCGATGGCTGACGCAGGAGTGAACCTCGGCGTGGTCGGCGCCACCGGGCAGGTCGGCGCCAAGATGCGGGAGATCCTGGCGGACCGGAACTTTCCGATCGCCTCGATCAGGTTCTTCGCCTCGGCCCGCTCGGCCGGATCGTTACTGCCCTGGGCGGACGGGTCGGTGGTGGTGGAGGACGCGGCGTCCACCGCCGTCGAGGGGCTGGACATTGCCCTGTTCTCGGCCGGCGCCGCCACCTCCCGTGCGCAGGCCCAGCGGTTCGCCGATGCCGGCGCCGTGGTGATCGACAATTCGTCGGCATTCCGGATGGATCCCGCTGTGCCACTGGTGGTTTCCGAGGTGAACCCACAGTCCGCAGTGGACGCGGTCGCCGTCGGCCGAGCTGCCGGCACCGGCGTCATCATCGCGAACCCCAACTGCACCACGATGGCGGCGATGCCGGTGTTGCGTCCGCTGCACGAGGAAGCCGGCCTGCAGCGCTTGGTGGTGGCCACCTACCAGGCGGTATCCGGGTCCGGGGTTGCGGGTGTCGAGGAGTTGGACGGTCAGGTCCAGGCCGTTGGCGCCGACGCGGCCAAACTGGCCCACGACGGTTCCTCGGTGCCGATGCCCGCACCGAAGAAGTACGTGGCCCCGATCGCCTTCAACGTGCTTCCGTTGGCCGGCTCGTTGGTCGACGACGACTCCGGTGAGACCGACGAAGAGCAGAAGCTGCGCAACGAATCGAGGAAGATCCTGGGCATTCCGGAACTGGCGGTAGCCGGAACCTGTGTCCGAGTACCGGTTTTCACCGGACACTCGCTGGCGATCCACGCCGAGTTCGCCCGGCCACTGTCGGTGCAGCGGGCCACCGAGCTGTTGCGAGACGCGCCGGGGGTGGCGCTGGTCGACGTGCCGACGCCATTGGTCGCTGCCGGCGCCGATCCGTCGTTCGTCGGCCGGATCCGGGTCGATCAGAGCGTGCCGGACGGCCGCGGCCTTGTCCTGTTCGTATCCAACGACAACCTGCGCAAGGGTGCGGCGCTGAATGCCGTCCAGGTCGCCGAGCTGATCGCCCCGCTGCTGCGCTGAGCGCCCGGTGTGTCACGGGTCTCCGGTTGATCTTGCGAACCGTTTCAGTGGTTCGCCATCTCCCGGCGCGTTGCGAACCACTGAAACTGTTCGCTGGTCCCTGAGGGTGCTGGTCCCTGAGGTGCTGGTCCCTGAGGTGTTGGTCCCTGAGGTGTTGGCGGCGAGGCCCGAGTCGGCGGTGACTGATCACTTCGCACTGGTGCGTCGCTCTGAGTCACGGTTTGCGGTGAGTGCGCCGCAACCCGTGTTGATCATGGCTCCCTGCACGCAAATTCGCTGAATTCTGTCCGGATTGCCGTGCAGCGCATCATGATCAACGAGGGGTGAGGGCGCGATCGACAGAGGCGCCGACCGGCCAGCTACTGATCGACACGTGCCGTTCGGCCGACGACCTGGTCGTTGACGAGTGCTTCGTCCCACCGGTTCTGGATCTCTTGCACCGCTCGCTCGGCGGTCTGCCGGGAGCTGTCCAGCCGCAGCCCCGGTTTGGTCGGTCCAGCCGCGCAGGTCGGCGTCCAGATGTTTCCAGACCTCGAAGAAGTGCTTGTCCCGACCGGCGTCCCGGACGGCCACTACGTCGAGGTCCGGCGCCAGCACGACGAAGCGCAGCGGCCGGGACCGAAGCAACCGCTGATAGAGCCGCAGACCGCCCGGCCAGAGAATCACATCGTCGATCACCACGGTGAACCCGCTGTCGGCGAACGAATCCGCCAGTAGCGAGGTGTTCCGGCGGCGCAGCTCGAGCTGGCGTTCCGACTCGTCGGCGGGTTCGGCGCCGGGATCCACCCGCCCGTTGACGATGAACTCGGCACCGATCCGATCACCTTCCAGGTGCACCGATCTCGGCCAACTGGCTGCCAGCAACCGGGAGATCGTCGTCTTGCCGGCGCCGGGAATCCCGGAGATCAGGGTGATCATCGCCCGCATGCTACGGGTGCCGAAGTGCCTCTCGAAATGAAATTTTCCGTCAGATCAACGCCTCGAGGACGGCGCCACGGGCCGACACTTTGGGTCCGGAATGGAACCCATCTCGAAGATTGCCGGACCAGCTTCAGCGGTCGGGCATGGATCGTCGATTCCGGCAACACCACCAGCAGTGCGCCGCGAGGTTCGAAGAACTCGAATCCGGTGGTGCGGGTGAGCTGGAGTGTCGCGACCGGACCGGTCGGAACCGGATCGACGCCGTGGTCCGGATCGACCCGGCCGCCGGCCGTGGTCGAGTAATCGGCACCATCAATGCGCAGACCTTCGCGCCGGTCCGCCGACCGTCATCACGCTGGCCGGCGGCACTGAAGCTGCGAAGAGAGTGCCGGAGAAGACCGACACGTTCCTGGGCACCTACCTGGTGCTCGTCGCGTCCGACGTTCTCGCCCGAAGCAGGCTGCCTGGACCCTCACCGGGTGACGGCGGGCCCCCTGTGACGGCGGCCGACAACACTGCGGGCAGGATCGGCAGGGTGAACATGCAGATCGTCGGCATCGGTGGCTCGGTGGACACCGGGTCGCAGTCCGAGGCGGCCCTGCGGGCGGTGCTGACGGCCGTGCAGCGTCGCGGCGCACAGGTGCGTGCGTTCACCGGACCGGCCATCGACCTGCCGCCCTACTTCACCGGCGCCGACATCCCCTCCCGAGCAAGGGATTACATCGAGGCGGTGCGATCGGCTGATGCTGTGGTGATCTCCTCGCCGGGTTATCACGGCAGCATCTCCGGAGTGCTGAAGAACGCGTTGGACTACCTGGAAGAGCTGCGATCCGACAACAGGCCGTACCTGGATGGCCGGGCCGTCGGGCTGGTCGCGGTCGCTCGCGGCTGGCAGGCGTCGGTGAACACCCTGGCTGGTTTGCGACAGGTGGTCCATGCGCTACGGGGCTGGCCCACGCCTTACGGCGTGACGGTCAACTCCGGCGTCACCCGGTTCGACGAGAACAACCGGACGACCGACCAGCGCAGCAACGAATCGCTGGAGCTGATGGCCGGGCAAATGGTCGACTTCGCGAGCAAGATGGGGACCGGCACGCAGTCTCACCACCGGCCGGCGCAGTAGCGTCCGCGACACGGTCGCCCCGTTGACGACAGGAGCCCTGCAATGACGGCACAGCACACCGAGGCGACGGATGCCGTGCTCCGGGCGCGGGAGTTCCTGACCACCCACCGCACCGATCTGGCCGCCGCCACTGAAGGCTTCCAGTGGCCACATCCGACCGAGTTCAACTGGGGTCTGGAGTGGTTCGACGTGCTCGCCGAGCAGCATCCGGACCTGCCGGCGCTGACCATCGTCGAGGAGGACGGCCGGTCCGGCAGCTGGACCTATGCCGAGCTGTCCACCAGGTCGGACCAGCTGGCGACCTGGTTACGCAGGCTGGGCGTGCAGCGCGGCGATCGGATCCTGCTGATGCTGTCCAATCAGGTCGAACTGTGGGAAACGATTCTGGCGGCCATCAAGCTCGGCGCGGTGCTGATCCCGGCCAGCACGTTGTTGTCCGCTGCGGATCTCCGGGACCGGGTGGGCCGCGGCAACGCCAGGTTCGTGGTGGCCAGATCCGCCGATGTACCGACCTTCGCCGGCGTTCCGGGATCGTTCACCCGGATCTGCGTGTGCGCCGAGGATGCCACCGTCATCGACGGCTGGACCTGTTACCGGGATTCGCTGACCGGGCCGACCGATTTCCAGCCCGACGGTCCGACGCCGGCCGATTCGACGCTGCTGCTGTACTTCACCTCCGGTACGACGGCGCTGCCGAAACTGGTCGAGCACACCCAGGTGAGCTACCCGATCGGCCATCTGTCGACGCTGTACTGGGTGGGGCTGGAGCCCGGCGACGTGCACCTGAACATCTCGTCGCCAGGTTGGGCGAAACACGCCTGGTCCAACGTGTTTGCGCCGTGGTTGGCCGGCGCGACGGTCTTCCTCTACAACTACATCCGGTTCGATGCCGCCGCATTGATGCGGGTGATGGGGGACAACCGGGTCACTACCTTCTGCGCGCCGCCGACGGTGTGGCGGCTGCTGATCCAGGCCGATCTGTCCGCGCTGGCGACCCCACCCAGGGAGGTGATCGGTGCCGGCGAGCCGCTCAACCCCGAGGTGATCGAGCAGGTCCGCAAGAGCTGGGGGGTGACGATCCGGGACGGCTTCGGCCAGACCGAAACCACGTTGGTGGTGGCCAATACCCCCGGTCAACCGGTCAAGGACGGGTCGATGGGCCGGCCATTGCCGGGCTACCCGGTGGTGCTGCTCGATCCGGCCACCGGTGAGCCGGGCGACGAGGGAGAGATCTGCCTGGACCTGAGCGAACGGCCACTCGGGCTGATGGTTGGTTACCACGGTGATGCCGAACGCACCGCCGAGGCGATGCGGGACGGCTATTACCACACCGGTGACGTCGGATCACGGGACGCCGATGGCTATATCACCTATGTCGGCCGCGCCGACGATGTGTTCAAGGCCTCGGACTATCGCATCTCACCGTTCGAGCTGGAGTCGGTGCTGATCGAGCACCCGGCGGTCGCGGAAGCTGCGGTAGTTCCGTCGCCCGATCCGCTGCGACTGGCCGTTCCGAAGGCATATGTGACGCTGGCCCAAGGATTCTCGCCAGATGCCGCGACCGCCAGGGACATCCTCGGGTACGCCCGCGAGCAGCTGGCGCCGTACAAGCGGATCCGCCGGTTGGAGTTCGCCGAGTTGCCCAAGACGATCTCCGGCAAGATCCGCCGGGTCGAACTGCGGACCAGGGAGACCGAGATCCACACCAGCGGCGGGGCGGTGGCCGGCGAATTCAGTTGGGACGACCCGGCCGGTGGCTGATCGTCAACGGCCGGGATCCAGTGCCAGCACCCACTTCTGCAGCAGGCCGGCCAGTTGGACCCGCTCAGCGTCGGTGAACACCCCGACCAGCCGATGTTCGTTGGCAATGTGCCGGGTGAAGGCGCTGTCGATCAACGATCGGCCATCGGCGGTCAGCGTCACCACCCGGCCGCGGGCATCGGTGTCGCTGACCCGGCGGCTGACCAGTCCCGCTGCCGTCAGCCGGTCGACCCGCTTGCTGACGGCTCCGGAACTCACCATCGTGCTGTCGGCCAGTTCGCCTGGGGTGAGCTCGAAGGGTGGTCCCGCCCGACGCAAAGTGGCCAGCACGTCGAACTCGCCGTCACCCACCCCGAACTCCCGGTAGACCAGGTCCAGTTCGTGGTTGAGGGTGTCAGCGAGCCGGTGCAGCCGACCGATGACGGCCTGCGGTGAGACATCGAGGTCCGGCCGCTCGCGTCGCCATTGCTGCATGATCCGCGCGACGTGATCCGGCGGCTGGCTCATGGAAGTGGATTGTATCTTCCATGGAAGGTAAGATGTTTTCCATGGAAGATAAATCCCGGTCGGCCTGGCTGGTGGTGATTGCACCAGTCGTCTGGGGTTCGACGTACTACGTCACGCAGCACTATCTGCCGACCGGCCGGCCGCTGTTCGGCGGCGCGGTCCGAGCGCTGCCGATCGGATTGCTGATGCTGGCGTGCACTCGGAAACTGCCGCACGGAGACTGGTGGTGGAAGGTGCTGGTACTCGGCACCTTGAACATCGGTGCCTTCTTCGCGCTGATCTATCTGGCTGCGCTGCGATTGCCGGGCGGACTGGCCGCGATGCTGACGGCGATCTCGCCCATCGTGATGATGGTGCTGGCCTGGCCGCTACTCGGCGAGCGACCGCGGATGCTGTCGGTGGGCGGCGCGCTGATCGGGGTGCTCGGGGTGGCCCTGCTGGTGCTGCGCTCCGGATTCACCGTCGATGCCGTCGGTGTGCTGGCGTCTCTCGGCGCGGTACTGATGGCTTCGCTCGGTTTCGTGCTGGTGAAACGATGGCGACCGCCGGTCGAGCTGATCGCTTTCACCGCATGGCAATTGGTGGCCGGCGGCCTGCTGTTGCTGCCGGTTGCGCTGGTCGTCGAGGGCCCGCCACCGGCGGTGGACAGCAGGGCGATCGGCGGATTCGTCTATCTCGGGCTGATCAGCACGGGCCTGGCCTACCTGGTGTGGTTCCGTGGATTGCGCAGGATGGAAGCCGGCGCGGTCGCGCTGATCGGCCTGATCAATCCGGTGGTCGGCACCCTGATCGGGGTGGTGCTGGCCGACGAGACCTTCGGCCTCGGGCAGTTGTTCGGCATGCTGGCCGTCTTCGTCGGGGTGCTCGCCGGCCAGCCGGCCGTCCGCGAGTTCCTCACGCCTCGGGTTGCAGCACGCTTCGGACGAAGGCGACCTCGACAGCGGCCTGCCGGATCCGCTCCTGCACCACCATCGAACCGTGGCCGGTCTGGTAGCGGTACACCGCATGTTCCACACCGTGCCGCGCAAGCGCTGCCAGGTAGTTCTCGATCTGACCGATCGGGCAGCGCGGATCGTTGGCCCCGGCCAGGACCAGCACCGGAGCAGCCACCTGGTCTATCCAGCTGATCGGCGACGAGTCGGCGTACTTCTCCGGCACCTCGTCCGGCGAGCCGCCGAACAACGCCCGGTCGTATGCCCGCAGCGGATCCATCTCCTGCTGGTAGGAGGCGACGTAGTCGGCGACCGGTACGCCCGCCACCCCCACCGCCCAGCGACTGGGTTGCGCGCCGAGTGCCAACAGGGTCAGAAACCCTCCCCAGGAGCCTCCGACCATCGCGCACCGATCGCCGGCGACGACGCCGCGGGCGATCAAGTGATCCTGCACGGCGCCCAGGTCGGCGAGTTCGGTGTGCCCGACCCGTTCGGTCAGGGCATCGCGCCACTGCGAGCCGTAACCGCTGGAACCGCGATAGTTGACCTGCACCACGGCGAATCCGGCCTCCAGCCAGAGCGCCCGGCCGGCATCGTAGGAGTCCTCGTCGGCGGCGTCGGGTCCGCCGTGCACCAGGAACACTGCCGGTAGCGATGCGTTTGTGCCGCCGTCCAGGTTCGGCCTCGGCGCATCGGCGGGCACCGCGAGCAGCGCATGGATCCGGCCACCCGGACCTTCGACCCAGACGTCCTGTACGGGCTGTGAGTCGGGTGCCCGACCGCCGGCCGGAACCAGCAGATCGCTGGCCACCGAAGGGATCCCGAGCAGGTCGTCGGTGGCCGACAGAGCCCGCGAGACGGCCGCCTGCGCAGCGCTGGACCAGCGGTACCAGACGCTTCCGTCATCCCGGGTGAGCGCCCCGTCGATGGTCCCGGTGTCGGCCGGCAGGGCCAGCAGCGCACCCGAATTGAGGTCGTAGCGGTGCAGGGTGGACCGCCCGGCGTGCGAGTGCTGCACCAACAGCGCCTGGGCGTCGCGGAAGAAACAACCGCTCAGGTCGCCGGGCAGGTCGAGGTCGAGTTCATGGACCTCACCGGTGTCGGTGTCCCAGATCAGCAGCTCGTCGCGACCCCGTCGCTCATGCCCGACGAGCAGTCGCTGATCACCCGGCAGCGGGGAGAAGTCCAAGCAGGACAACCCTTTTCCCGGCGCATCCGCCAGCTCCACCCGGACCTTGCCGTCGTCGACACCGATGGCGCGAAGCGCCGGATACCGAGTGTCCCCGTGCTCGGTGTGTTCCAGTACCCAGATCTGCTCGTCGGCGGACAGCGCGCCGACCGCACCGTCGGTCGGATGTCGGTAGACGACTTCGGTGACCCGGCCGGCGCGGGCCAGGTGCACCCGGGACCCGTCGTCGTCGGTGAATCCGACCAGCACCACCCGCTGGCCGATCTCGATGCCGGCCGGATAACCCGGCGCGATACCGGGAATGGCCTCGCCGGCCGAACCGGCAGCGGCCCCGAACGGCTGCGCCATCCACCTGCCGAACTCGTCGCCGTCGTGGTCGTCGAACCACCACAACCCTTGACCGTTCGCCGACAGCGCGCCGACCACCGTCCCAGCCGGCCGATCGGTGGCCTGCCATCGCCGATCGCCGGTGACGTCCCAGCAGTAGAGCTCGTAGCGACCGGATTCGTTGGAGACGAACAACGCCCGCTCTCCTGCATCCCGGGCCGGAACCGGAAGGGACATCCGGACTGCGCTGAACCTGGCTTTCCACCGTGCCTCGGTCGTCGGGTCGTCGAACAGCGGGTCGGGCACCGCAGCGGCCGGCTCGACCGACCCGGTCGGCCCGGGCCCTGGATGCTGCGGATCGTCCGGCATGTCGCTCATTCTGCTGGCTCAGGCCTGCCCGCACAGCTGACGGGCCCGGCCGAGACCCTCGATCTCGACCTCCATCACGTCCCCGGCCGTCAGGTAGGGAAAGCGTCCGGACAGCGCGACACCTTCTGGAGTGCCGGTGTTGATCACGTCGCCCGGCTCCAGCACCGCGAACTGGCTCAGGTGGTGGACGATCGTCGGCACATCGAAGATCAGATCGGCGGTGGACGAATCCTGCCGCGGCTCGCCGTTGACGAACGACCGCAGCCGCAGGTTGCCCGGATCGACCTCGTCGGCCGGGACCAGCGCCGGGCCGAGCGGATTGAAGGTCTCGCAGCACTTTCCCTTGGACCACTGGCCGCCGGACTGCTCGAGTTGGAACGTCCGTTCCGAGACGTCGTTGGAGACGGTGTACCCGGCGATGTGCTGCCAGGCGTCCTGGACCGACTCCAGATAGCGAGCCCGGTTACCGATCACGATCGCCAGCTCGACCTCCCAGTCGGTCTTGGTCGAGTGGCGCGGGATCAGCACTTCGTCGTGTGGGCCGACGATGGTGTTCGGCGTCTTGAAGAACAGCACCGGCACCGTCGGCGGCTGGGCACCGGACTCGGCGGCATGGGCGGCATAGTTCATCCCGATGCACCACAGTGCCTGCGGACGGGCGACCGGCGCGCCGACCCGCTGACCGTCGATGTCGATGACGGGCAGGTTGTCCAGCGCCGCGCGCACTCTGGCGATTCCGTCGGCGGCCAGGAAAGCGCCGTCGATGTCGGGGGTGACGGATGTCAGATCGTGGGCGACACCGTCGATCACGGCCACCGGCCGCTCCCGACCTGCTTCACCGATCCGTTGCAGCTGCACGTCCGCTCCTCTCGCGGGTCCCGATCGCCGTGACGCGATGAGCACGACGTAACGCAAGCATGATCCCAGCACCTGTTCGCAGTGGAACACTGGGCCGGTGACTGCTTCCATTCAGCCCGGCTGGTATCCCGACCCTGCGCCCGCTGCCGCGGGGGAGCCGGCGATGTTGCGATGGTGGGACGGATCGGCCTGGACCGAGCATCGGCGACCGGCGCAGGACGCGTCGAATCAGCGGCCGAATCAGCAGACCCCGAGCGGTACCGATCAGGCCTTCAGTGGTGCTGGTGGGTCCGGCGCCGGCTACCTCGCCGGGTCCGAGTACGGCGGTCGGGTGCAGTTCGGCTCGACACCGGCGCCCCCCGCCGAGCCCCAACACCAGCAGCAGGGTCAGCAGTACAGCCAGCAGAGCCAGCAGAGCCAGCAGCAGGGCCGGCCGATGCAGGGCGGTGGCCGGTCGCCGTACACCGAGCCGTCGATGGCGGTCTCGCAGAAGCGCAAGCTGATCGAACTGACCAACGAATACGACATCTACGGCCGGGACGGCGCGGTGATCGGCGCAGTCGTCGAGGTGAACCAATCAGGACTGAAGAAGGCGGCCAGATTCCTCACCAGCCTCGATCAGTTCATGACGCACACGCTGGAGGTCAGGGACAGTGCCGGCCAGGTCCTGATGGTGCTCACCCGGCCGGCCAAGATCATGAAGTCGACGCTGGTGGTCAGCCATCCCAATGGGGCGGAGATGGGAAGACTGGTGCAGCGCAACATGTTCGGCAAGATCCGCTTCGGGTTGGAGTCGGCCGGCGCCGAGGTGGGATCACTGAATGCGCAGAACTGGATCGCCTGGAACTTCCAGCTGCAGGACTCGACCGGCCGGGAGATCGGCCGCATCACCAAGACGTTCGAGGGCTTCCTGACGACGATGTTCACCACCGCCGACAAGTACAGCGTCGAGCTGGATCCGCAGCTGACCGAACCGCTGAAGTCGCTGGCCATCGCCGCCGCAATGTGCGTCGACACCGCACTGAAACAGGACAGCCGGGGCTTCGGCTGACCGGATCTCGTGCGCCGCCGCCGTCGATTCGGGATGACGGCGGCAAGCGGCTGGCCGTCACCCCGTCCGGTGCGCCGCTGTCGAGTACGAATCACGGCCGGCGATCGGATAGACTTCCCGGGGTTCACCGGGGTGTGGCGCAGCTTGGTAGCGTGCTTCGTTCGGGACGAAGAGGTCGCAGGTTCAAATCCTGTCACCCCGACCACTGGCACAAACGGCCCCTGATCTGCGGAAACGCAGCATCAGGGGCCGTTTGTTTTCGCCCGGCATGCCAGATTCGTGCCACGGACGGCGAGCTGGAACCTGATCTGCGGACTCATCACTGGAGGGTCTGCATCCGGCTGGCCCTATTCCGAAGGGACTCGATCATGTCCATCACCATCAGCACAGCGACAACGGCGTCGACGAGTTGCCCGGCCTGGTGTGCCGGCAAGCACGACGACCTCGGCGAGCCCGCGTTTCGCGTGCACGTCCGAGAAGTCGGCGGCCAGGGTGTCGAGATCACCGCTGAGGAACACCACGGTGTCACCGACAATGCGCGCGTGTATCTCCCCGACCTCGGCCCCGAGCTCGACATCACTCCGGAACGCGCTGCTGTGCTCGCCCAGTCGTTGTTGCAGGCCGTGGCGATCATCGACGGCGGTGTGCGGTGACCACGGTCGATCCCATCGCGTTCAGCCGGGCACTCGCGGCAGCCGTCAAGGCGGACATGCTGGCTGCGAACCTGACAGTCACGGCGCTGGCCACCCGGGCGCAGATGTCCCCACGCAAGCTCGCCCGGCGCCTATCCGACCGCACGCACTTGACGATTACCGACCTTGGCGCGGTTGGCCTGGTGCTCGGCCGGCGACCGTCCGACTGGGCCAGGATCGCAGAGCGGGCGATCGTCTGACCCTTGCCTCGGATGGGGCAGCGCCCCGCCCTCGGCCGTCACGGTCGGGAGCGGGGCGCTTTTCTGCTGTCCCGGAGCTACCTGCACCCGGTCATACAGAAGGACTCCGCGTCGGCGAGGTCAGCGAACAACACGATTCGCCCGGGCTTCGATGGATCGGGCCGGTACCAGACACGCCATAAGATGCCTACGCCTTGAACCACGTTGCTCTTCAGCGGAACGCCGAAGGTCCAGTCGTCTAGGTAGTCCTGGAAGGTCATTCTCGGGATCCTCTCGGGTCGTTGGGGGCCGGAGGTATCGCCGGCCGGGCCTAGTCCACTATCAGATCCGGCCCCGGATCACGGTGGGACGCCCAGCGTGTCGCAGACCCGGTTTCCGCCGGGTGTGCTGCCCATGTCTGGTGAATGATTGGTTTGAGTCGGGTTCATCTTGTGATCTGGAGGGCACCATGAGCGACGAATACGACGGTCCATGCCGAACTTGCGGCGGCAAGGCGCGTCGGCGGCAGGTCCGCAACGAGGAGTTGATCACCGATAGCGCCACGTCCTACCGGGTTGAGAGGCAATGCACGAATCCGCAATGCCCAACCAACTCGGGCGAAAGCAGCGTGAAGGATCAGGTCTGAGCGGAACGGCAATGCACGGCAGTGCGGCGTCGCAACCGTGCGGCGATCATGCCCCTCTGAGTGTCCGTCAGGGCAGGTACGTCCACGTCCCGATGCCGTTTTCCCGCACCGTTCTGTCCTTCCGCAAGCACACCGGTGAGCTGATGAGCAGCCGGCAGTCCTGGCAGTAGTACAGGCGGTGGCCGCTTCGGCCGGCGAAACAGTGGCAGGGCTGCCACCCGACGAGCCGGTGATGCTCGGCCGATGGTCCGAGGCAACGCGGTGCGATCTCGGCCAGCACATGCTGAGCGTAGGACGATGAGGCGACAGTAGGACTGACACCCCGGGGAATGGGCCAGGGTGTCTCGGTGGCCCTGGCTCCCGTCAGGACGGCTCGACCTCGTCGTAGGGATGATGCTGTGTCCATCCGGCGGGCGACCAGTACAAGACGCGTCGGCCAGGCCTGGGGGCGATCCATAGGTGGGTGATTGGGTCGGGCAGTGGTGGCGGATCGGGCGGCAGGCTCGAGCCAAACGCAAGACCATCGAGCACGGAGAACGGCACCCCGTCTATGTCGATACCGAGAAATAGATGACGCTCGTCGGCCTGGTGGCGGGCGAGCTTGCTGAACTTCCGCCGGAGATGGTCACCGTCGAACAGATCGGAGAGCGCCACGAGGAGGCCCGAGAGTTCTTCGTCGACCCCACCACCGACGCCTTTGGTCATCACACTCACTGCGCGGCACTTCTCATCGGTGGGCAGGTCAGGGTGACCGAACATCTCCACCGACGATTTAGACAGCCATTCCAGCTCGGCACTGACCGCGTGGTGTTGCCAGTCAGGTCGCACGATTCCACGGGCCTCGCAGGTCGCGATCAACGCCACGTAGCGCGCACGAAGCGGCTCGATGTCGGCAGGGTCGGTGATCGTGACCGACCATGACCAGGCGCCGGGATTCGGCCACTCGAACCCGTCGCGACTCAGCTGTCCCTCAACGTGCATGCGCGACTGGTCGCCGACTCGGGTCACCTCGATGGCTAGCTGCCGCCCGTCGGCGTACGTGCCGATACCGTCGACCGCGCCCTGACGGCCTGCCGTGTCGTACAACTCGATCTGCGCTCCCGTCACGCGCCGAATGATCTCGAATGCGAACTGCTCCGAGTTGTCTGTCCCCATCTATTCAGGTTGGCACGACGGCCTTGGGGACGCCGATCTCAACCGTCGATCTTCTCAGATCGCCGTGGGGTCGAACGGTGCGTCCCCGACGCGGTAAGGCGGCAGGTCCGCGACGTCTAGGCCGTGTTCGTCGGCCCACCGTTGGCGGGCGACTTTGAATGCTTCGAAACCTGCGTCCCAGTCCAAGGCCGACAGGCGCATCGGGTCCGGGTTGTAGGCCAGCAGGCCGACCGGCAGCTGATCGCCTGCTAGCGGTTCCCGGCGTTTCACTGGGCGCTCCGCAGGCCGTAGAAGCCGCGCGGCGGGCGAGCCGGTAGGCGGCCGTCCTCACCCGTCGGGACACGCAGCGCGGCGAACATGCGGGCCAGCGCGATCCGCTGCTGCCGCAACTCCACCAGCGCCGGGTGCACCCGGACACCTTGGCTCGACTCCGACATCACCCCGTCAGCGGTCAACTGCTCCTGTAGCGCGTCGCAGGAGTCGAGGGTGCGGCACGCCTCGGTGAGTAGAGCCACCTCCTGGTGCACAAGTTCGTAGTCGTCCGTCACCGCCCGCCACAGAGCCTTACCGGATCGGCGGAGGTCAGCCGGTGGACGGGGTGAAACGGTGCCTGTCATGTGGTTCTCCGATCGTTGAGGGCCGGTTCGGTTGGGCGGTAGAGGGAGACCACGCCTCTCCCGCCGGTGCTTATGGGGCTCGCGACCCGGTTCCTCCCCCTGGGGGTCGGCTGGGCTTCCTTGGCGTCATCGCTCTGTGTGTGTGAATGGCCTCTCCCCGCCGGTGCCTTGGGGTTCGCGTCGACGGTGATGCCCCCACCCTGCGGAGCCGAGCCCGTGTGGCAGTCGGCTCCGCGGCCCGTCAGGCAGAGACGGGGATGGCGCGGAGGGTGTCCTTGAACCGGCGTTCCTGGTCGTCCTGTGCGGCCTGGTGTTCTGCTGCGATGGACTGCTGGCGACGCTGCAACTCTGTGCCGTCGGCGAGGGCGAGGGTGATGCCTGCGCGGACGAGCTGTTCGGGTGCTGCGGAGCCGTACTCGTCGATCTGCGCGACGGTGAGGGCTGCCCACCGCAATGACCGGACCTGCTTGCCGGGCTCGTTCCACCGCAACGCCTGTCCGATGACCCCGCGTGCAGTGTTGACAGCGTCGAGTTGCTTGGCGGCGACCTGGTGCTGGCCCCACGCTTCGGCTGCTCTCCCTCCGAGACGGAGCACGGCGTTGGGGTCGGCGGGGTCGACTCCTCCGAGAGCCTTGGCTGCGCGGGTGACCGCGGCGGCGGCGGTGTCGACGACGACCTGCAGCGCGGTGATGACGTCGCTCGCGTGCTGTCGCAGCGTGTCGGTGAACCGGTCAGCGGCGATGCTCTCGACCTGAGTGATCCCGTTGATCTGGGCGAGGTGGTCGGCGACCATCGCCTGCTGCACCTCGGGATCTTCGAACGGGTTCCGTCCGGCGTCGAGGGCGGCGAGGGTGTGGATGGGGACCATCCCGGTCGTGCCGTGCAGTTGTCCGGCTGCGGTGGTGACTCGGGTGTACTGCTCGACGGCGTCGGTGATCGCGTCGGGCAGTGCGGCGCCGGTGGCGTCGAGGGTGGTGGTGATGGTGCGGGGTGCGGTCATCGTGGGCTCCTTGTTGTCAGTGGTCGGTGTTGAACAGGTGGTGCAGCAGGTCGCCGTCAGTGGTGCCGGCAGCCGGTGGCGGGGTCTCATCGCTGTTGGCGACCAGGTTCCGCGTGAAGTCCTGATCGCTGGTGTCGAACAGGTCGCGCGCGAACGCTTCCTCTTCCTCGATGTGGTTG